>Ga0308161_1005882_pt1 | contig 10586 bp, 10 predicted proteins | sample PhyFR2_FD_201034 | JGI IMG/M metagenome (GOLD analysis project Ga0308161, IMG submission 201034) | Phyllosphere microbial communities from UC Gill Tract Community Farm, Albany, California, United States - DLSLF.R2 | ecosystem: Host-associated > Plants > Phyllosphere > Unclassified | place: USA...
CTGACCCCGAATTTGCGAATTTGGATCGGGTGGGCTAGCTTGCGCCGTCCGGTGATGCAGTTCTGATAAGCTAGGCCAACCAACGAGATCTTACACAGGCCCAGCATGCGAACCATCGAACAAATCCTCCGCGCCGCCCGGACCGTGGCCGTGATCGGGCTGTCGAACAAGCCCGAGCGCGCCAGTCTGGAAGTCGCCAGCTACCTGCAGGAGCAGGGCTACCGCATCATCCCCGTCAACCCGGCCTATGCCGGCCAGCAGATCCTCGGCGAGACCGTCTACGCGACGCTGCAGGAAGCGGCCGACGCGCTGGCGTCGGCCGGCACGCGCATCGACGTCGTCGACGTGTTCCGCAAATCCGAGGAAGTGCCGCCCATCGCCAAGGACGCCATCGACGTGCGCGCCGGCGCGTTGTGGATGCAGCTCGGCATCGAGAACCAGGTCGCCGCCGACCTGGCGCGTGCCGCCGGCCTCGACGTCGTCATGAACCACTGCATGCTGATCGAGCACCGCAAGCTGGGCGAGCAGGCCGCATGAGCGCGTCGATGCTGGAACGGTTCCGCGCCCCGAAACACCTCGAACTGCGCGACAAGGACGCCGGCGCCACCCCGCTGCGCGACGACAAGAAGGGCAAGCTCAAGAATGGCGAGCTGAAGGAACGCGAGCGAGCACTCACTGTCGAGCTGACCGACGAGATCGCCAAGCTGCAGGAAAAACTGTACGCCGCGCGCGACCGCAAACTGCTGCTGGTTTTGCAGGGCATGGACACGTCCGGCAAGGACGGCACCGTGCGTGCGCTGTTCTCGCAGATCAATCCGATGGGCCTGCACGCCACTGGTTTCGTCGCGCCGACGGACAAGGAAAAGGCGCACGATTTCCTCTGGCGCGTGCATGCGCGCGTGCCGGGCAAGGGAGAAATCGGCATCTTCAACCGCAGCCATTACGAGGACGTGCTGGTGCCGCGCGTGACCGGCACGCTGGACGACAAGGAATGCGAACGCCGCTACGCCCAGATCCGCGACTTCGAGCGCATGCTGGCGGAGACCGGCACGACCGTCATGAAAGTGTTCCTGCACATCTCGAAGGACGAGCAGCGCGCACGGCTGCAGGCGCGCCTCGACGACCCGGAAAAGCACTGGAAGTTCGACCCGGCCGACCTGGCCGCGCGCGCCAAATGGGACGACTACCGGCGCGCCTACGTCGACGCGATCGATGCGACCGACTGCGACCACGCGCCGTGGTACATCGTGCCGGCCGATTCGAAGACGCACCGCAACCTGATCATCGCGCACCTGATGCTGGAAACGATGCAGGGGATGAAGCTGGAATGGCCGGCGCCCAAGGCGGACCTGTCCAAGGTCGTGATCGACGCCTGATCCGCAGGCCGCATCACCGGTCCGTACGGATTGTCATAGAATGAAGACCCGACAACCCGTGCGATTTTCGACCATGCTCAAGACCACCGCTTTGCTGCTTTCCCTCGGCGCCGCCGCGACCTGTTTGACGGCGACGTCCGTGCCGGCGCTGGCGCAGACGCCGGCCGCCGCCCGGCCGGCCCAACCGGCGCAGCCGGCCAGCTGCCCGGCCGTGCTGAAGCACACGTTCAAACGTCTGCAGGACGAGGCGCCGCAGGACCTGTGCCAGTACGCGGGCAAGGTCGTGCTGGTGGTGAACACGGCCAGCTACTGCGGCTTCACGAAACAGTACGACGGCCTGGAAAAGCTGTACGCCAAATACGCGCCGCGCGGCCTCGTCGTCCTGGGCTTCCCGTCCAACGATTTCAAGCAGGAAGACGCGGACGCCAAGAAGATCGCCGAGCTCTGCTACAACACCTACGGCGTGAAGTTCCCGATGTTCGCCAGCACGGTCGTGACCGGTTCCAACGCGAACCCGCTGTACGCCGAGCTGATCAAGGCCACCGGCAACCAGCCCAAGTGGAACTTCAATAAATACCTGATCGACCGCAACGGCAAGGTGATCGAGTACTTCCCCAGCAAGGTGACGCCGGAGGATCCGGCCCTGGTCGGCAAGATCGAGGGGGCGCTGGGGGGCTGAGACGTCGTCGCCGTACGTTGACCCGTCGCCCTCGCGCGGGCGGGGCCAAGTTTTATGGACGTCGATGACTGGGTCCCCGCCTGCGCGGAGACGACGTATTTGGGGTAACCCTACCTCCTTCATGGGCATTTTGATGCACATCAACGATTTTGATGAGGTGTGTCAATAGACTGATCTTCGTTGAGTCAACAACACGAAGAAAGGTCTCACCATGAAGAAGTCGATGCTGAAACTGATGTTTGCCGCCCTGGCCCTCGCCGGGATCGCCGCTCCGACGCTGGCGCAGGAATCGCCCTGGCTGGTGCGCGTGCGGGCGGTGCACATCGATCCGGCCGACAAGTCCGATCCCATCGGCGGCAGCGGCGTCAGCGACCGCTTGCACGTCAGCGACAAGTGGATCCCCGAAGTCGACATCTCGTATTTTTTCACGCCCAACTGGGCCGCGGAACTGATCCTCACTTATCCGCAAAAGCATGACGTCACGCTGGACGGCAAGCGCATCGGCAGCTTCAAGCACCTGCCGCCGACCCTGACCGCGCAATACCACTTCCTGCCGGGCGCGCAGATCGATCCGTACGTCGGCGCCGGCATCAACTACACCCTGATCTCGAAGGTCGACATCCTGAACGGCGCCGGACGCCTCGAACACGACAGCATCGGCGGCGCGCTGCAGGCCGGCGTCGACGTGCGCCTGGACGGCAAGTGGTCGCTCAACGTCGACGTCAAGAAGGTGCAGATCCGCAGCGACGTCGACATCGCCGGCGTGCGCGCCAGCCGCGTCAAGGTCGATCCGGTCCTGATCGGCGTCGGTCTCGGCTACCGGTTCTGACCGGACGCACGGTAACGCGCACCGAGCGCACGCGTTAACGCGCACCTCACCCGTTTTTCCGCTTCCTCCAAAAGCGTGCCGGTCTTTCCGTGGACTGGTTTTGGCCGGCCTTGCGCCGGCCTTTTTTTTATGCGCGCAGCACGGCCCGCAGCGGCCCGCGCAGCGCGTTGCAGACGACGATCTCCTGCGCGCGCGCGAGGCTGTCGCGCGTGAGGGGCACTTCGATCGCCTCCCACGCCGGATCGTCCAGCAGCACGCTGCGCATCACGCCCGGCAATACGCCGGCCGATAGCGGCGGGGTGTACCAGCGTCCGGCGATCTTGACGAACACGTTGCTGCGCCCGCCCTCGGTCAATTCGCCGCGCTCGTTGAAGAACAGCGTGTCGAACGCGCTGGCGCTTTCCGCGGCGCGCCAGGCGGCGTCGTAGCGGCTGCGGATGCTCGTCTTGTGGCGCAGGAAGACGTCGTGCGCGCGTGTCGGCGCATCCGCCAGCAGCAGCGTCACCGGTTGCGCCAGCGGTGCCAGCGCGCCCGTCTGGACGGCAAGGTCGCCGTCGCGCCCGACGGCCAGGCGCACGCGGTACGGGCCGTCGTCCGGCAGCGCGGCGCAGGCGGCGTGCGCGGCGGCGCGCGCCGCGGCGGCGTCGAACGGATGGCCGAACCACGTGCACGATGCGCCCACGCGCGCGAGATGGCGCTCCAGGTGGCGGCACCCCTCCACGCGCGTCGCGTACATCGTCTCGAAGATCTCGATGTCGTTCGGCAGACCGGTGAGAAAACCGGCCTTCAGCCGGCACTCGGCGAATTCGGCGCCGGCATCGCTGTCGTACACGATGCCGGCGCCCACGCCCAGCTCGCCGTGGCGGATGCCGTTCTGCGCCGGCTGCAGGGTCAGCGTGCGGATCGGAACGGACAGGCAGAAGTCGCCGAACGCCGCGCCCTGCTGCACGCCGAATCCGCCCGGCGCCGGCGGATCGATCCAGCCGAGGGCACCCGTGTAGCTGCCGCGCGCGGCCGGTTCCAGTTCGCGGATGATTTCCATCGTGCGGCGCTTGGGCGCGCCCGTGATCGAGCCGCACGGGTACAGCGCGTCGAAGATGGCGGCGAGCGACGTGCCGGATGCGAGCTGGGCCTGCACGGTCGACGTCATCTGCAGCACACTGCTGTAGCGCTTCACCTCGAACAGCGCCGGCACGCCGACGCTGCCGGTGCGCGCGATGCGACCGAGGTCGTTGCGCAGCAGGTCGACGATCATGAGGTTCTCAGCGCGGTTCTTCGGATCGGCCGCCAGTTGCTGGGCGCGCACGGCGTTCACGACGTCGTCCGCGTCGGCCGGCGCCGTGCCTTTCATCGGACGCGCCAGCAGGCGGCCGGCGTCGTGGCGCACGAACAGTTCCGGCGACAGCGACAGCACGGCGCGCCCGTCCGGCAAGCCGATGACGGCACCGTACGGCACCGGCTGGCGCGCACGCAGGCGCGCGTACAGCGCGCACACGTCGCCGAACGCCTCGAAGCGGATGCGGTACGTGTAGTTGACCTGGTAGGTGTCGCCGGCCCCGATGTAGTCGCGGATGCGCCCGATCGCCTGCGTGAACGCGGCATCGTCGACGTTGGCGCGCACGGCGCCGATGCCGGCCGGCCCGTCGTCCTGCACGCGCGCAGCGAGCCAGGCGTCGACCTGGGCCGCGTCGAGCATCTCGTAGCCCTCGAACAGCAGCACCTGTGCCAGCGGCGCATGACCCTCGCGCGCCGGCGCGATGCCGAGCAGCTGCTCGCCCAGTTCATAGGTCAGCACCGGGACCGCGTACAGGCCGCGCGCCAGCGCATCCTGCAGGCCGTCCAGCAGGCGTGGCCAGTCTTCGGCGCGCTGGCAGGCGAGCACGCCGGCATGGCCGCGGTACAGGCGCGAGCGCGCCTGGGTGCGGCCTTCGGGGCTCGCGTCGTCGAGCAGGGCGAATACGGGGTCGTTCATGGTGTGGGAATGCGGATGCGGTGTCAGGCGGCGAGCAGCAGGGCCAGCTGCAGCGGACTGTGTTCGGTCGGATGCTGCTTGAAGCCGCTCTTGGCGTAGCGGTGCCAGCGGCCGGTCACGTACGCGACCAGCATCGCGGCGCGCGCGGCGGCGTCTTCCTCGCGTCCGTGGCCCTGCGTGCCGGCCAGGCGCAGCGCCTGCCGGAACGCCAGCTCGACCTTGTCGTAGAACTGGTTCATGCGCAGCACGAGGCGCTCGTCCTCGCCGACGAGGGCGTCGCCGATCAGCACGCGCGTCATGCCGGAGTTGTTGGCGGCGAACGACAGCAGGATCTGCAGCATCGCATGCGCCTGCGCGACGCCGCTTTCCTCGCGCTCCACGACCTGGTTGAACAGGGTGAACACGGATGCTTCGATGAAGTCGATCAGGCCCTCGAACATCTGCGCCTTGCTGGCGAAATGGCGGTACAGCGCGGCCTCCGACACGCCCAGCTTCGCGGCCAGCGCCGCCGTCGTGATCTTGTCGCCTTTCGGATGTTCGAGCATGGCCGCCAGGGCCTGGAGGATCTGCTGTTTGCGTTGGCCTGGCCTGGTGCTTGCCATGTCGTCAGTCGTTCTTCTGGATGTGTCGTGGGGTCAGCCGGCGCAGCTGCGCGGGCAGGCGAAGCACGGATTTTACTTTGACATCGACGTAACCGGGGCGTTTGACCACCTGCGGCAGGGGGGCTTTGCCGATCGGATCGCTGTAGCGCAGGTATTGCGTGACCCACGCCGTGCGCAGGCCGAGCTGCTTGGCGCGCTTGAGGTTCACGAGCGTGTCCTCGACCAGGATGCAGCGCCCCGCAGACAGGCCGTGGCGGCGCAGCAGCCGGCGCAGCATCAGCTTCGACGGCTTCGGCCGCAGCTGGCGGTGCACGTGCATGTCCTCGATCGCGACGTGGTGCGCGAACTGGCGCTGCAGGCCGATGTGGCGCACGACGCCGGTCGAGTACGCGGTCGGCGCGTTCGTCAGCAGGATCTTGCGGCCGGGCAGGCGGCGCAGCATGCGTTCCAGCCCGCGCTCGTAGCGCACGAGGTCGTGCAGGGCGCCGAGGTCGTGCGTCTGGCGCAGGAAATCGGCCGCGTCCACGCGGTGGTGCCGGATCATGCCGAGCAGGGTGGCGCCGTAGCGCTTCCAGTAACCCACGCGCGCCGCGTTGACGGCCTCCGCGCTCGCCGGCGTGATGCCGTCGCCGAGCACGCGCGCGATGTACGTGTTCATGTTGGCGCTGATGGCCGGGAAGATCGCGTGCGAGGCGTCGTGCAGGGTATTGTCGAGGTCGAACAGCCAGACGGGCGAGGAATGCTTGGACACGGGCGCAGGAAAAATGGATACGGTGACGTGATTATATCGGGGCGGGGAGGGCGGCTGGCCGCGGCGGCGGCACGCGGCGCTTCGGGATACGGCCGGGCAGGTTCATAATCGCGGCGACGTCATCCTTTGATACCTCCATGCACCCTGCTGCGTCCCGTTCGTTCTCCCTGCGCCTGTGGCGCGCGTTTGCCGCCCTGTGCGTGCTGCTGTGGCTGGGCGCGGCCGCTGCAGCCCCGGCGGCCCCGGCGGCCAGTACCGCGGCGGCGGAGCGCGGTGCGCTGTTCCGCGTCACCCTGGACGGCCACGTGATGCATCTGTTCGGCACCATGCACGTGGGCGTGCCCGAGTTCTATCCGCTCGAACCGCGCATCGCGGACGCGCTGCGGTCCGCGTCCACGCTGGCGCTCGAGATCGATCCGGAACAGTCGCGCGCCGGCATGCAGGCGGCCCTCGCCGCGCACGGCCTGCTGGCGCGCGGCGACCGCACCTACGACACGCTGCCGCCGGCGCAGCGGGCGCGCCTGGCCCGGCTGCTGCGCCAGGGCGGCTTCGACCCGGCGGCCATGCTGGCGTTCAAACCCGTGCTGCTGGCGACGATGCTGACGATGTCCGAATACGCGCGCCTGGGTTACCGGGGGGACCTGTCGAGCGAAGCATGGCTGGCGCAAACGGCGCGCGCACACGGCGTGCGGGTAACGTCGCTGGAATCGCTGGCCGAGCAGCTGTCCGCGCTCGACCGCCTGGCGGAACCGGCGCGCTGGCGCTTTCTGGAAGAGATGATGGACACGATAGCCGCCGGCGCCCAGCGTGCCGAGGCGCAGGACATCGTGCGTGCCTGGAGCACGGCCGACCGCGCGGCGCTCGAACGCATCGCGGCGCGTTGCGAGGCCGACCGGAGCGTCTCCGGGCGCTTCGTGAGCCAAGTGCTGCTCCACGAGCGCAACGCCGTCCTGGCCGCGCGGCTGCTGCAATTGCTGCGCAGCGAAGAACGGACGGTCGGGGCGATCGGCGTCTTGCACCTGGTTGGCAGCGGCGCCGTGCCGGCTTTGCTGGAGCAGGGCGGGGCGCAGGTCGAGAGAGTGTATTGACCCGATCAACGCGACCGGTAATTGTTCGTCATCTTGTTGTTCGTGTGCCAACCGGGCAACGGGGTGTTTTACGCGTTCATATTTCAAATATGAAACTTTGATTTCATCTGGAATAACATCCAGCGCGGCTATTTGTTGTTTTGACGCAAGTTTATTCGATTCGCGGTTTGCTCGATCATTTCCGGTAGTAAAATCTAGTTACTGATGGAAAATAATTTCCCGTCAGTACTTCTACCCTTGCCTCGAGATTACAAATTGAAATCGAATTCGAACCGCACCCTGTTGTTGACTACCGTCCTCAGCATCGTCGGCACGCTGTCCGCCTGTGGTGGCGGCGGCGGCGCAGATACGCCGGTCACGACGGCGTCTTCGACCTCATCTTCAGGAGCGCCGTCTTCCGGCGCGCCTGTCGCCACCAACCCGGCGCCCACGCCGGCTCCGGCCCCGGCTCCAGCTCCGGCCCCGGCCCCGGTCGTATCCGACCCGGTAGCGTCCACGCCGACGCCGACGCCAACGCCAACGCCGACGCCGACGCCGACGCCCGCCCCGGCGCCCGCAACGGCGGCCCTGCCGGCAGAAAGCTTTTCTGCAGCAACGCAGTACTCTTCCAATTATTGCCAGGACGGCGTTTATCCGTCGCAATGGGACTGGAATCCATCGTCGGTCGTCGTGCAGGATGCGCCGGCGACGTCGGGTACGCCGAAGATCGTGCAGATGCGTAACGGCGTGGCGATCGCGACCTTTACCGCGTTCGGCGGCGACGCGGCACGTTCCAAGCCCAACAGCGACGGCGGCACCGACACGAGTGTCGGCCCGTTCCGCCGCTCGCCCTACACGCAGTACAAAAGCGGCGACGTGTTCCTCGTCTATCCGGCGGTCTATAGCGGCGCCGACATGCAGATGTACATCGGCCCGAACATCGTCAACGATGAGGATTACCGTGCCGGCAAGTATTCGATCCCGAGCAACATCACGATTCGCGGCGTGACCGTCGACGGCAAGCGTCCCGTGATCGTCAATCCGCCGTCGGGCGCGTCGAACGCGACTTACTCGCAAGGACTCGTCTACATCGATGGCCGGTACGATGCGAACGGCAAGATTTCGCAGCGCGCGTCGAACATCACCATCGAGAACCTGGATATCGTCGATTCCCCTTCGGGCGGCTATATCGGCAAGGCGGCGGTGTACATCAACGGGGCCGCGGACGTCACGTTGCGCAAGGTCCGGATCGCCGGCTTCAAACAGCACAGCGCCAACGGTATTTTCTCGACGGGCAATACCGCAGGCTCGCTGACGCTCGAAAACGTCGAACTCGACAGCAACGGCGGCGCCAGCGGCCCCGAGCACAATGCGTACATCAACGGCAGCAACAGCGATCCGACCTTTACCTTCAAGGTATCCGGTTCGTGGAGCCACGATTCGTATTACGGCCACCTGCTGAAATCGCGCGCCCAGCACACGATCGTCGAAGGCTCGTACCTGACCGGCTCGCGTGCCGAGGCCGGCAAGCAGACCGAGACGTACCTGCTCGACGTGCCCGACGGCGGCGAACTGACCGTGCGCAACACGATCTTCGTGAAGAATTATTCCGGCAATAATTCGAACGGCGGCTCGGTGACGTTCGGCGTCGAGTCGGCGTCGGCCACGCGCACCTGGGGCCTGACGCTGGAACACAATACGTTCGTGGCGATGTCGCGCTATTACGACGACGCCAAGCACAAGCTGTTCCCCCTGTTCATCAGCGGCAATGCGCTGGGCGACAAGAAAATCGACTCGAACCTGTACGTCGGCTATTGCAACGGCGATATCAAGCGCGATGCGCCCGGCACGAATGCGGTGACGGCCACCTTCAACGACCTCGACCAGAGTTATCGTCCGCGCATGCCTTCGCTGACCGGCAACAGCGGCATCGTCGGCACCACGGCCTACTGGCACCTGAGCCGTTCGGCGACGCGCCGGACCAATGCGGTCGGCGCCCGTGACTGACCACTGATATCCTCTGTTGCCTAATGGGCGGCGTGAGTCCGGTTCCGGGTTCACGCCGTTTTTCTTTGGAACATAGCCTATACACCTGGGAGGACGCATGGCTGGCGCATGCGCGGAAGTGTTATTACGTGCACCGATATCCGATGTCGAACGAGAGCAGCTGACGACCTACATACGATCGGTGGCGTCCTATGTCGAAGACCGTTCGTTCTGGATAGCCGGTCAACCGTTTAGCGTTTGGACGGAAAAGCCTTCTGCCGACGACGAGGCGTGGGATATGGATGCATTGGGCTGGCGTCCGCAGGGCTGCATCGGTTTCGCCGCGGGGTGCCGGAGTGCGAGTTCCGACGCCTATCTCGCGATGCTGCTAGCCCGGGTGGCCCAGATGTTCGGTGGTGTGATTGCGTTGCGAGGACGTATCGATTGGCTGGGCGACGACGCCATCCTGGTGATGGAAGGCTATTATGCCGGGCAGTATGAAGACTATGTGACGCCGGAATTTCTTCACTACTGGATCGGCCATCCAAAATTCCGCATGGTCAATTGATCGAGCAAGGGGACGACAAAGCGTTCAGGATACGGAAATGAAAAAAGGGTCCGACGAATCGGACCCTTCTTCAAGAATTCTGGCGGAGCGGACGGGGCTCGAACCCGCGACCCCCGGCGTGACAGGCCGGTATTCTAACCAACTGAACTACCGCTCCAGCATTCACTGCTGCTCGCATTCAGGCGCTTGTCAGGGCGCCGCGAGTGTTCCTCATTCCCGTTGCGCGGCAAACGCGCAGCGTGGACAAGATGATTGTCTTATCCGTTACGTCAGGCATCGGGGATACCACAACAGGCAGGAATGGGGACAAATCTGGTGCCCTTGACGTGGATTGAACACGTGGCCTCTCCCTTACCAAGGGAGTGCTCTACCACTGAGCTACAAGGGCAGACATCTTTGCGGCGCCTTTTTTGAGGCGCCTCAATATCAGTGCGAGCGGATCATAGTGCCAAAAGCCTGTTCGGTCAAGACTTCCAGCAACAAAGAGTGCTCGATACGGCCGTCGATGATGTGCACGGTGTTCACGCCCGACTTGGCCGCGTCCAGCGCCGACGAGATTTTCGGCAGCATGCCGCCGGAAATCGTGCCGTCCGCGAACATCTCGTCGATCTCGCGTGCCGACAGGTCGGTCACCAGGTTGCCCTGCTTGTCCTGCACGCCGGCGATGTTGGTCATCATGATCAGCTTTTCGGCTTTCAGGATTTCCGCGATCTTGCCGGCGACGACGTCGGCGTTGATGTTGTAGGCCTGGCCGTC
>Ga0308161_1005883_pt1 | contig 10583 bp, 11 predicted proteins | sample PhyFR2_FD_201034 | JGI IMG/M metagenome (GOLD analysis project Ga0308161, IMG submission 201034) | Phyllosphere microbial communities from UC Gill Tract Community Farm, Albany, California, United States - DLSLF.R2 | ecosystem: Host-associated > Plants > Phyllosphere > Unclassified | place: USA...
TGATGGATGGGAGAGAGAGGAAGGGAAGAAACTGACCGAGATCGCATTTTCTCGTTTGGGAATGAGGAGCGCAAGTCTGATGTCGTTAGGAGTACAGTCTGTACATTGTAAGGGAAGACATCGATTGAATTCAGTGAACGTGTCCGTGTCGAGAGCAACTCCCTCGAATGAATCGAGAGAAGAGAGAGTGCTTACGTTGAACCAATAAACTTTACCCATTCCAGCATTCCTCAAATAAGTCCAAGCGGTGATCCTTTTCGCCACGAGCTGTCTCAATCCTTCCAATGTACTACTCAAACTCGCACTAGGAACATTTGGGAAACTTGCGACACCACCTCCTGTTGGAATCCCTGTTGTTGAACTGAGGGAAGGTGTAGTAGATGACATGGTGATTGGTGAATCTGGTGAAGTTGAGAGAGACGCCGAAGGGATTACTAGGGTGTAATCTGTTGTCGAATCAAAGTCGGATGAGAGGGAAGGTGTAGGGGGTAAAGGAGTCGAGAGGATAGACGAGTGGGACGCGCGAGAGAGTGTGAGTTTGAATGCTGATGACTAAATACTCATGGGATTAGTTGAGGGAGAGGGGAGACGAGAGAGGGAGAGGAACTTGCCTTGCGACGCAGACGAGGTGGTCGATGACTACCGCTACTACCAGAGTCCATACACTACACTTTGGACTCCCCTACGTAGTTGGATTTATCAGAGCAGCGAGAAGTGGAAGCTAGAGAGATGAAGCGAGTTTCATCATCGTTGCAAAGTTGAATCGCCCTGTCCCTTCTACCTCTCACTCCACTTCCTTACACCTCTCAATGGTCCTTCAGAACAAGCACAAAGCGGCCGCATCTCGACAATACAAGAAAACTCATTCCCTTCCCCTCTCTTCCTCTTCTTCTTCTTCAACCTCCACTTCCACCTCTCACACACCGAAAGAAACAGGTCAAGAACGTTCACTACGACTCGGATCGAATGCAGATAGATATATTGAATCAGATGAGGAAGAACAAGGGGAGAATGAAGAAGAAGTAGACGAGGAATTATCAGGTACGCTCTCTCTTCTTACGCTCTATCCCTTCGCGCGTTAAGGCTGATACGAGTAGAGAGGATATACAGCTCATCAAGTATCAGAAGCTGAAGCGTTAGCCGCATTCTTGGCTGCTCAACAAGAGAAATTGGCTTTACCGACGACTCCTGCGAAAGAAGTAGAAGGTCAAGATGAGGAGGACGTAGATGATTCGTTCAAGCATTTACGGATAGCAGCGAAGGGAGGAGGAAAGAAAGGCAAAGTGGTGAGAGGGGAGAGAGGGATCGAGTTGGAAGGGGAAGCGAAGAGAGCTCAAGCTATTAGAGGTGCGTTTCTCACTTTCGCATCCTCCAATCGCTTCAAACTGGTACTGATGAAGTTCGAAAGATGCACAGATGTAAAAGATAGATTCGCTGTCTCTTCACCACCACCCACGATCGTACCGAGTAACGGAGGAAAGAAGGAGAACAAGTCGACGATTGGAGCCATGAGGAAACCCCCACCATTACCTGGACAACAACCTTTGAAAGAGGGTGCGAGAGGTGGAGAGGATTTCTTAGATTCATTGCTATGAATTCATCATTGTGGCTCGAGAAACGAGCTCCCAAGAAGGCGAGAAAAGATCGATAGAGATAAATGAATGAGAGGGTTTTGGAGTTTTTGCTTGCAACATGGTGGTTGGACAGGAAAAGGGTAAACTGGGTTCATAAGGGTATGTAGGGCAGGGACAATGAAAAAAGGGGAATCTTGCTACAACACTGTGAGGATGTACGGAAAAGGGAAACAAAACAGGGTGGGATGGGAAGCAACAAGAAAATGATAATCAGGGTTTTTTCGGGTTGCGAGGATTTCCAGGTATTGTCAGTGATGAAAAGAGATTGATGATATGAAGGGAGAACTTGATGAGTGCGGAAAGGAGAGCAAAAGGAAGGAAGGAAGGACGATAAAGTGTTTTTTAACCTATAGCTGAATTCAACTTCCTTTCCAATTTCTTTCCAATCTTGTGTCCACCAAACCTCATATCCAATTTGAACCCATCCCAACTCCTCTTCATCCCATGTACACCGGCATCTACCAAATTCCCATCCTCTCTTTTCCCCCTCTGTTTCGAACTCTTCGCGAATGAATTATATCCACTCTCATTCTGACCTGCTGAAGGGTTGAGAGAGAGCCGTGCGGTCGAGGAGGAGAGGGAATGGGAATCAGAGTTGAGCGGTAAAGGGGGAGGGGAACGGAGAGGGGGTTGAACGGAGGATAGAGTGTGACCGGGTGCCGGGGGTTGGAAGGAAGAAGTCGTTTGTTGTGGTCTCAGGCGAGAAGCGGAGGGACGAAGAGAAGACGCTGTACGGTCGAGAGAGGAACGGTCGTATTCTTTTGAAGAGCGTTTCGTGGAAGGGCTCGGAGCTCGTGGGACTCCTCCTCCTCCGAATGTATCGAGTGATGTACGACCTTGGTCGAGGTAAGAAGGGATAGCGGAACGAGTAGGTGGATACAGGGTTGAAGAATGGTGGTGATGTCGATTCGCGTGTGAGGTGGATGTTGTTCGATGTGTAGATTGGTAAGTGTAAGGAGAGGATTGGAAGCCGGATCCTTGAGAGGAGGTCGAGGAGGATGAAGCGGATGATGCAGAATCGTCGTCGTTTGGGATTCCGTCGATTTCTCGTTTAGTTCTTCGAGCAGTTCGGGCTTGGATGTGAACTGGAGTCGCCGTTCGAAATTGAACGTCTATAACCATTGAAGTTGTCAGCTCCTCGGCAGCAATACAGAGACAGTGTAGAGACTGACATTCACTATCGTGTGCGATCCCATCCGCATCCACTTTGAGATTACTCTTTGTCACTTCATCAGGTCTCCTCCTCTCTTTCTGTCTCTCCCTTCTCTCCTTCTGTCTCTCTTTCACTTCCTCAATCCTGTCCCTCACTCTCGCACCAGTTCCTCCAGCTCCTCCTACCGAAGAAAGTAACCCGCCTCCTCTCGAACTAGTTCCTCCAGTCAAGACACTCGCTGCGCTAGAGCTCGTCGATGCTTGTTGATAGCCTGTGTGACCTACTCCTGCGAAAGTGTAGGCGGCAGAGTAGGTGTGACCGCCTGGGAGAGGAGGGAGTACAGTTCGTTCGATCCCTTCTCGTCGGAGTTTGTTCCGTGGTTGGTACGAAGATCCATAGAGTGACATCCTTCAACGATCTTGGTAAGTGTAGGGAGGAGTGAATTTGACCAAGTTCGGCGATTCGGGGAAAGGGAAAGAGAGATGGGAATATCGAGATGACACTCAAGTCAATTCGATCAAACGAATGGACGAGATCTACGAGAGTTGCGGCAGTACTGTAGTGGTTTGCGCTTCGTCGTGTTAGCTCTGCAGTCCTCCTGGTTGAAATTTGCGGAGGTGAGTGAATGTGAGGAATTGAGAGAAACTTCCGAGAGATGAAGGTGAACCTCTACCCTTCACTCTCCTCTTGGGACTCCGATCGATACGAGACAGCTCAGAACTACTCTCAAGAACGAGTTCAGGCCTTCCAAATTCCTCAAGAGCGTGATCTTCTGCCTCTTCCCGTCCTCCTTCACCGCCTCGCTCTGAACCTCTCCGGAACCTTTAGCACATCCTCCAGCCTGTCAGCTCAGAGCGAGAAATATAGAGTCTCATGCCTGAGCTACCCGAAGTAGAAGCAGCAAGATCCCGCTTGGAAAAGTTAGTCTTCTCTTTTTCCCCCTCTGCGAACCATCTCCTTCCTTCGTTCTCGCACAGCTGACGATTACTGTCAAAGGATAGAGTAGCTCGAGGCAAGACGATCGTATCGGTAGTGACGAATGACGATCCGATCGTTTACTCTGGTTGCACTCATGCTACTTTCGTAAGTTTCGATTCTCTTCGGTCCCGTTGCTCCTCATGAAGCTGACTTTCATTCGACTCCTAGGCTACCGCAATCGAGAACAAGACGGTAAAGGAGGTGAAACGACTCGGCAAGAACTTCTATGTGCGTCTATCCCTCTTGACAACTCTGAACGAATGACTGATTCTTCCTCTATCTTTCGATAGATGATTCTCTCTTCGCCACCTTACCCAATCTTTCATTTCGGTATGTCTGGTATCGCACACGTTCGAGGATCCCCTTCACCCGTCTACCGAGTCCCACGATCGAAACATGTCGACGAAGAATGGCCTCCAAAATATATGAAGTGTTGCTTGACTTTGAGGGGGGAGGATGGGACTGAGAGTGAATGGGCATTCTGTGATCCGAGGAGGTTGGGGAGGATCAAGTTGGTCGATTGCGATGAAGGGGAGGTTGAGAAAGTGAAACCGCTCAGCGATCTGGGTGCGTTACTTCTCGTCAAACTCACGCGTGACCAGCAGCTGACGTTCGAGATTTCTTCAAGTTGCACAGGTCGTGATCCTTTACTCGATATGCCGCCGCTCGAAACGCTCAGTACTGCTTTGTTGAAACGACATGCACCGATCAAAGCAGTCTTGCTAGATCAAAACGGACCTCTCTGCGGTATAGGAAACTACATGGTCGATGAAATCCTTTACCAATCCGCTATCGTATGTCTCCTCTTTCTCTCCCTTCACTCCGTCCCTAACCTCATTTCTTTCCATAGCATCCATCACATCCTTCCTCTGCACTTTCCGGAGCTCAATTCGCGACACTTCATACCCAGATCAGGCTAGTGACAGTGACCGCAGTCGAAGCAGATGCGGATGCTTCGAAGTTCCCGAAGGATTGGTTGTTCTCTGCGAGGTGGAGTAAAGGAAAGAAACAAAAAGATTTCATCCTCGTTCGTTTCTCGCTCTCATTAGAACTCTTTTTGTCGTATACAAGGACTGATGGAAAAGTTGAGAATGAACAGCCGGATGGAACGAGTTCGAGTATCTCGTTTGTTACGGTCGGAGGCAGAACGAGTGCAGTCGTCGATAGAGTTCAGATCTTACCGGAGGGAATCGTGAAACCGAAAAGAGGAGGTGGTGCAAAGGGTAAACGGAAAGTGGAGGATGAGGAGGAAGTGAGTGAGGAGGAAACAGCAGAGGTTACGACGCCGAAGAAGAAAGCGAGGACAGGAAAGGGAAAGGTTACAAAGGTCAAGGTGGAAATTGAGCAAGTCGTCGAGGAAGTTCTTGATGCGAAGAATGCTGAGGACGAGATGGATGAGATGGGAGACGAAGGAGTTGAGCTGTCAGAAGGAATCATCGTACGTTTGAACCCTTCTTCACGATCTTCCTGGTGTGTTGACCTTTGCCCTCACGCACAGACCTCACCACATTTTAATCGAACGAGACGGACTATCAAGATCGATTACAGCGAGGGCGATGTCGTCGAGGAGAGCGGTGACGAAGGATAGCGCTGTGCCCTCGTGTTTGCAATACTCAGGACGATTCCAACGACGAATGAGCTCTGCGAAGTAAGGGTTGTCGAATGCTATGTGTGAAGATTTGGAGAGAGCCGATTTGCGAATGAGTTTCCGTTTGAAAGGACTAGAGTGAAAAAAACTGCTCGTATGTAATGTGCTCAGGGGTAGGACTGAACGAACCGCAGTGGAATTTGGTGGTGACGCAACCGCCAATTTCGACTCGATTCTCCACGCACGCTCTTCCCGCTCTTCTCTCTTTCTCCCCTTCACTTCACCGTTTCCTCTCTCACTCAACTCACCCCAACTTTTGTGAGTCTTTCTCAGCAAGTGTATCACGAGCAATCACTGATACCTTCTTGTAAGGGATCTCTCAGAACACTTCAAATCTTCGACATGTCTGGACTTTCATCCCCTTCTTCGTGGCTCACTCTCCAAACCCATCAACGATCGGTTAACGTGAGTCATACAATTCGATTGAGCGAGATCATCATCAACCGACGGCGGCACACAAGGCGTAGGAGGAGAAGTCTCTCCTCCCACCCCACGTCGACGTTGCACCTCTCCCGATCTCATCTCGCTTTGGATTCACCTCGCTCTTTTCGAAACATTTCACTGACTTTGCTTTCTCTACACTGTCTACAGCTCCTTTCCATCATCGTGAGTTAGAGTCCCCGTTCATGAGATCAATTCGAGAACGTGCAGCTGACCTTGAATTCGCAATTTCATAGAAAATCGGAACTGGTCTTGCTGGATTCCTCGCCCCTGCCTTCTGCGCCTCGACTAAGGGTCCCTTCCGTTGTAAGTGAACGATTTGCCGTACTCGTTCAAAGCGGTAAACTTACGTCGACCGTTCGTACTTTCAGACGGTTCCCGAGGATTCTCCGCTTCCACCAAGTCTGGATCCCAGGGTGCCACCGCTTCCGTCTCTGTTGGCCACAACACCACTCAACCCGGAGATGCTTCCGAGCTCGCCATTGCGTATGTCGAGATTCTGTGTCGAATTCACTCCACTTTTTGACTGACTTTCCTCGTTTCGTAGCGTCCGTCTCACTGCTGCCCGTGATATCATCCTCGGTCTCTTGATGCGTGACTCCACCGCTGCCGTTGTCACCCGAGCAGTCCGTAAGTTATCGTTCCCTCGCCGTTGCGGAAGAATCCTACTCACTCTTTTGTTTTTGTCCAACAGAGGCTGATCTTATCACCGACGTCCTCGACATCGCCGCCGCTGCCCTCGGATGGATCGAGGGTGGTCTCAGCAAAGAGAGCGCATTGAGTGTTGCAGGATTCGCTGGATCCGCCGCCGCCCTCTCCCTCTACATTCTCAACAACTAAAAAACCTCTCAACCTAATCAATAGTAAATAAAGTCACATTCGTCCAAGTTTCCTGTGTTGTCCCCCCTGGTTTTCCTTTTAGTTGATTCTGAATTCGTATCGAGCGCCCGTCGAGCAAATATCCCAAATTTCACTCCAAAAACGCTACATTCTCTTCGTCCGCTCGCTCGAGAGTCTATTCGCATTGCCTCCGCTCCTGACCCTGACATACGCCGCAACGTCGCTTTGATGGCACTCGCACAGCGTTGAGCTTTCGCTTCTGCCCTTCCCCTCGCTGTGAACACCGCTCCTCGATTCGTATCTCCTGCTAAACCCCAACCTGTAGTCATATCGACCCTTCTCGGCGACGTCAGTATACAGCATTTGTATGAGCATAAGCTCAAACGGTTCCGAGGCAACGCACTCTGCCCAATTTCACTGCGATCACCTTCTTGATTGCACTTTTCCTCCCTCCTTTCTCTTCTCTTTGCAAGCTTGAGACGTTGGCTGAATACCAATGACTCGATAAGGTGCCTACCTACCGACGTTGAGGTCGAAAGTTGGAAATAGTCGACCCAAGGTTGCTTCGTATTCTCGAATACAGCGCGAACGATCCGAAACTCTGGCCACTCGCTCACTCTTCTCGCCTTGCCGTGAAGCTCAGCGTTTGAATTGTCAACACGGAGGAACATTGTCGTTAACGAGAGTAACCGAATCCAAAAAGCTAACGAGACTAAGCATGGCCAGAAATTGATTTCGATAGGGACTCGTTTCTGGACTCGAGAAATCGACTCGAGCTGGGCAAGTACGGCTCGACGTCGCGAAATAGTGTGAACAAGGCCGACGAGCGAGTGACAGTCCGGAGATTGAAAGTTCCGACATTCGACCCGAATCGACTGTATTCGACTCGAATTGATCCGCTTCGCTTCGACGTCCCAATCTTTCGACGGTCTCGCTCAAGCTTGGTCAGTGTGTCCTTTCAAGTCGCACGAGGTCCTCCATATGGCGACGAATCGAGAGTTGGCAAAAGTCGACAAGTCGAAAATCGAGATGGGGGCTTGGTTGCGAGGAAAGTCAAAGCGAGGCTAGTGCAAATGAACAGGCTGGCTGAGCTCCCGAATATCCCCTTGGTGGCTCGATGAGCACCTCGGTCAGCGGACGAGAGCTAGAGTAGTCAAACCTGCGAGAGGTGAGGCGGGAGAGCCCGTCAACAAGTTCTGCGAGATTCGTGGCTTTCGTGCGCTGCGATCACGCTAGTGAGCACCGGCTTTTGGTCGTCATGTTATCAGTATGGGCCTGCTTCTGTCTGCTCGGACGTAGACCGGCGGTACTGACGAGGTGAGGACAGGGTCTATAGCCGAACTCTCTTCTTTCGAAAACCTTTACAAATCCGAGCTCTCGCAATCTTCTGTCCGCTCCTCTGCTACAGGTCAGGATCAAAATTACTTCGAGACTGTCACTGTGTAGTCCGTAAGTGATCGATTCCGTCACGTCGTTGCGGAAGAATCCTATTCATACTTTTTCTCGCTCAACAGAGGCCGACCTCATCACCGACGTTCTCGACATCGCCGCCGCTGCCCTCGGATGGATCGAAGGAGGCTTGTCAAAGGAGAGCGCACTTTCCGTGGGAGGATTCGCAGCAACCGCCGCTGCTCTTTCTCTTTAGATTCTCAACAACTAAAAAACCCCTCAACCTAATCAATAGTAAATAAAGTCACATTCGTCCAAGTTTCCCTGTTGTCCCCCCTGGTTTCTCTTTTAGTTGATTCTGAATTCGTATCGAGCGCCCGTCGAGCAAATGTCCCAAATTTCACTCCAGAAACGAGCACTCTTCTCGTCCGTTTGCTCGTGAGTCTGTTCGCACCGCCTCTCATCGTCTGTAACGCATTGAGTTATCGCCCGGATGTCGCACTCGCACAGCTTTGAGCTTCTGCGTCTCGACTTCCCTTCGCTGCGAACACGCCTCTTGAACATCGCTCCTCAAAGTGTGTTGCTGCTGATGCTGTACCCCAGTGGGACAGCCCCTCTCTGCGTTGTCAGCATACAACATTCGTGCGATTGTAGATTGCAACGGTTTCGAGGGGAATGCAGTATAAATTCAATCGCCTTCTTGATTGCTCCTGCGCTTTCTGCTACTATTACTCCACAATCTTCAAACGATGGCTGGCAGCCAATGACTCGCCGAGTTCTGCGTCGTCACCAAGTGCGAATGAGAGCTCAAGCCTTTTTAGAAATCGACCTTTTGGTATCGACGATTTTGCGAAACACTTCGCTAGACGATATCGATGCTCCACAACTCCTCCTCTCTCCTCCTCTATCTCCAGTATTTCTCCTTACTTTCACATAACGTCGTCGGTCAGATTCTGCACGGTTATGGTAACTCGGGCTCACTTTGACAGAATGAGCGTTGCGAAGGAGGAAAGAATCGACATTTCGCGGAAAGTTACCTCGAGCAGTTGTCTAACTTGAGGAGGACAAGTTGACTGATTTGTCTGTATGCATGCCACGAGAGCAGAGAAGCCGTGGCTACTTAGCGGAGACCCAGAAAGTTCTTTCTCTTCGTTCGGCGTGCGGAGTAGTTGATGGACCCTCTTTTCACCCTCGCTTGAAATCCGAGTTCTTTTGTGGCTAGACATCCTCTTGCTCTTCGCTTTTTACTACCTTTACTTCCTTTGCGAAACGACCACCTGACTCTTTTCAGCTTCGATCGTTATTAACCGGTGCTAAAAACCACGAGGAAACCGTACCTAAATAACCGAAAACGTTTGTCTTCTCTTTCCCGCTTCTCACTCCCCTCTCTCTACCCAAAAGGCTTACCACGACCAGTATGCGCTCTACTAGTACTCTACCTACGATCCTACAACAGTACTGCGGTTCCAGACCAACGTCTCCTGTTCAATTTGGCATCAAAATGCAATCCCCCTCTTCTCAACCTCGAAATCCCTCTTCTCATGAATCCGACTACTTCAGCTCTCACCTGAATACCCAAGATTTGTTGGATTCACTACCGAAACTATCCAAATCAACCATGGTCGAGGGAGAAGAGTTGGAGTTGGAGCGGATTCGGAACGGTTTATTACAGCAGGCACCTGGGAAAGAAGGAAATGTAGGAAAGGCTAGAAGACCATCAGCTAGTTACTTCAGGATTGTCAAGAATCAAGGGGTGGATATCGCTTCTTCAACCTCAGGAGGCTCGAGTCTCTCGACCCCCTCTCTCGAATCCGACTATTCCCTGTCCGCCTCCTGCTCCCCTCTTCACACCCCTTTAGACGACTACGAATACTCTGGACCAGCAACTCCCCTCGATTCGAATTCCCCAGTCCTCGAACCCGTCTCTCTTCCTTCTCTCGCATCGCGCAGGGGAAGACCAATGAAAATTGACATCCCTGCCTTCCAACTCGACGCTTCCTACTTCACTGCCCCTCCGAAAGCTACCGTCGCTAAACCTTCCTCGTTCCAATTCGACGTCGCACCTCCGAGACGTTCGAAACCTTCCAACACTTCCACTTCCCTTCCTGCGAAACCTTCCGCTCCTTCCTCCTGGTCTCAAGATCCCGTCGACCTAGCTGGAATCATCGGCGAACGACCTGGTAGTCCGATCCGATTCAAGACGAAGAGGCGAGACAATGGCTTCGCATTCTAAACTCTTCGACCCTCTCCTTCCCTCTCCCTTATGTTGATCTTCGTCTTTCGTATTATACCTATCGTGTCTTTTCATCCTTCGTCTTTCCCGGGAATACCCCTGCCCTCTCTCTCTCATCGTACTGTGTTTAGGAATAGTTTTCTTTTGTTTCCATAGATTCCGAATCGATCTTCTCTTTTGAATAGAAAGTATCGCAATACAAGCAGTAGTACCGCCTCACATTCACTTGGTCTTTGCGAAATCCTGAGAGAATTTGTTGCGAAACTT
>Ga0308161_1005886_pt1 | contig 10582 bp, 10 predicted proteins | sample PhyFR2_FD_201034 | JGI IMG/M metagenome (GOLD analysis project Ga0308161, IMG submission 201034) | Phyllosphere microbial communities from UC Gill Tract Community Farm, Albany, California, United States - DLSLF.R2 | ecosystem: Host-associated > Plants > Phyllosphere > Unclassified | place: USA...
ATGAATTTTGGTTTATAACAGGAAGCCAGATGCTTTATGGAGAGGATGTTCTGCGCCAAGTCGAAACGCATTCAAAAGAAATGGTTTCAGGGTTAGACGGAGCCGACGTCTTTCGTGATCGGATTGTTTTTAAAGGAGTCGTCAAAAATGCCGAGGAAATTCGGCAGATGATGCTCCAAGCCAATGCAGATGATACGTGTGCTGGTGTCATTACATGGATGCATACCTTCTCTCCATCAAAAATGTGGATCAGTGGGATGCGCGTTCTACAAAAACCATTGCTTCATTTTGGTACACAATTCAACCGTGACATTCCATGGGATGCCATCGATATGGATTTCATGAACCTCAATCAGTCGGCACACGGGGATCGAGAACATGGCTTCATCACAAGCCGGATGAATGTGAAACGCAAAGTGCTAGTCGGGCATTGGGAAGATACAGGTACTCGCCAAAAGATGGCGTCTTGGATGAGTGTCGCCCATGCTTTAGCGGAAAGTAAAGTCTTGAAGGTAGCGCGTTTTGGTGACAACATGCGTAATGTTGCCGTGACGGAAGGCGATAAAGTTGAGGCACAGATTCGGCTTGGCTGGACGGTTGACGGTTATGGCGTTGGGGATCTCGTCACATACATGGATGCAGTGACGGAGACAGCGTTGGATGAGCTGATGGAAGAATATCAAACACGATATGAATTGACGAATAAAGGAATGAAAGAAGAAGCATTCCTCGCCTCAGTTCGCTACCAAGGACGCATCGAACTCGGGATGAAAGCTTTCTTGGAAGCGGGAGAATACACAGCTTTCACTACAACTTTCGAAGATTTACATGGAATCAAGCAATTACCCGGTCTAGCTGTTCAACGTTTAATGGAACAAGGCTACGGATTTGCGGGAGAAGGGGACTGGAAGACAGCGGCTTTAGTGCGTCTTATGAAGATCATGGCCAGCAACGAGCGCACCTCCTTCATGGAAGATTATACGTACCACTTTGAGCCTGGAAACGAGATGGTCCTCGGTGCACATATGCTCGAGATCTGTCCGACGATTGCTGTAGACAAGCCACGAATCGAGGTACATCCGCTCGGCATCGGAGATCGGGAGGCACCGGCGCGAATGGTATTCGAAGGACAGAACGGTAAGGCACTTAATGCCAGTCTGATTGATCTAGGACATCGCTTCCGCCTTCTAGTCAACACGGTGGAAGGAATCCAACCTGATGAAGAAATGTCGAACTTACCAGTTGCACGTGTTCTTTGGAAAACACAACCGTCGATGGCTCAGGCCGTTGAAAACTGGATTCAAGCTGGAGGCGCTCATCATACTTGTTACTCTTATGAAGTCACAACAGACCAACTGCGCGACTTTGCGGAACTTCTCAATGTCGAAATTGCTGTCATCGACGATCAAACGGAGACAGTCAGGTTCAATAATGAATTACGCTGGAACGAGCTGTATTATCGACCATAATCTATCGGGACCTGATCAGGTCCCTTTTCATGGAGGAGATATTATGAATAACCAACTCATTAAATCAACACTGAAGACAAAAGAAGCGACAACACAACTGATCGTCAATGCGGATCTACCGAGAGGCAAAATCAGCAAGCATATCTATGGGCACTTCGCGGAACACCTCGGACGTTGCATCTATGAAGGTCTCTGGGTCGGTCCGGAATCGCACATCCCAAACACGGATGGCATTCGGAATGACGTGTTAGCGGCGCTGAAGAAATTGAGTATTCCTGTCTTGCGTTGGCCTGGCGGTTGCTTTGCTGATGAATACCATTGGAAAGATGGAATCGGACCGAACGAGAACCGAAAACGGATGGTCAACACGCATTGGGGTGGCGTTGTCGAAAACAATCATTTTGGGACACATGAATTCATGCGTCTCTGTGAACTACTCGAATGCGAGCCATATATCTGTGGGAACGTCGGAAGTGGAACGGTTCAAGAAATGTCTGAGTGGGTCGAATACATGACATTCAACGGAGAGTCACCGATGGCGAACTGGCGTCAGGAGAATGGTCGCACGGAACCGTGGTCGCTTACATACTTCGGCGTCGGCAACGAGAACTGGGGTTGTGGTGGAAACATGCGTCCTGAGTATTACGCAGACCTGTATCGCCGCTATCAGACTTATGTACGAAACTATGATGGCAATCAGCTCTACAAGATTGCTGGTGGCGCCAATATTGATGACTACAAATGGACAGAGGTTCTCATGCGTGAAGCAGGTACGATGATGGACGGACTCAGCCTTCACTATTACACAATCCCGGGTGATTTCTGGTTAGGTAAAGGATCGGCGTTAGATTTCACAGAAGACGAGTGGTTCATCACATTAAAACGTGCTTATTATATGGATGAATTGATCACGAAGCACGGTCAAATTATGGACCAATATGATCCGGAGAAGCGAGTCGGCCTGATCGTCGATGAGTGGGGAACATGGTTCGATGTAGAACCAGGAACGAACCCAGGCTTCTTGTATCAACAAAATTCAATCCGTGATGCACTCGTAGCAGCGATTCACTTCAATATCTTCCATAAGCACAATGATCGTGTTCACATGGCGAACATTGCACAAATGGTCAACGTACTTCAGGCGATGATATTGACGGAAGGTGATCAGTTCATTCTTACTCCGACGTATCACGTGTTTGAAATGTATCGTGTCCATCAAGATGCTGAACGTGTCGAACTAGCAGCCATTACACGTGACTATGTCACTAAACAGGAAGCCATTCCCGCGATAAATGCAACAGCTTCTCGTGACGCAGAAGGTGTGTTGCATATCAGTCTTTGTCAGCTCGATCACGAGAACGGCGATAAGGTAGAAATTGATTTGCGTGGTATCGGGATAATTTCTGAAGTATCGGCACGTATTTTAACAGCAGATCATCTCAATGCCCATAATACGTTCGAACAACCTGATTTGGTTTCTCCACGCGATCATGAAGTGCAGCTGACGGAAGAAGGAAAACTTATTTTTGATGTACCCGCAATGAGCGTCATTACGCTTACGGTTAGCTGAGATGAAGGTCGCAGAGACACGACGTTGTCGGACTTGTTCTCCCACAGCGCTAGAGACAGATTGGTTGTTGACGATTGATGCAGAAGTGATGCAACAAGTTACGGATGCCGAGTATCAAGAACGACTTCGTCAGTGTTCGACCTGTCCGTTTCATCAGGACGATACCTGTTTAAAGTGTGGATGTTATATCTCTTACCGAGCACGTCTTGCAACGAAGCATTGTCCTATGAAGGTTTGGTGAGAAAGGAGCAACAATATGGAACGACAGACAGAAGTAGTGGATCAGACGGCAATCATGCTTGAGAATGAGACGTGTCGTTTGCGTATCTTGACATATGGAGCTACGCTTCAAGAATTTTCGATACAAGATGAAGGATGGAAAAATCTTATCCTGTCTTACGATACGTTGGAAGAGTATATGGCAGATACCTATTACTTAGGAGCGACCATTGGGCGCGTCGCAGGTCGAATCGAAAACGGCGCATTTGATCTAGAGAAAATGACGTATCAGTTACCGCAAAACGAAGGGAATCATCATTTACATGGTGGAGACGGTCTGCACTGTCAGTTTTGGAAAGTAGAAGACGTGTCAGCAGATTTCCTAACCCTTCGTTACGTAAGTCCTGATGGTGAGAATGGCTATAAAGGAATGCTTGATATTCGGGCTTCTTTTGAGTTACTTTCTGATGGTGTGAGGATTAGCTATGAGGCAACCAGTGATACTGATACGGTGTGTGATCTGACGAACCATACGTACTTTAATCTGAGTGCAGGTAAACGTGATATTTTACAACATGAATTGACATTATCTGCTGATCGCTTTGCTGAGCTACGTGAGGATTTGATACCTACAGGAAAATTACTAGAGGTAGACCAAACACCATTCGACTTCCGATTAGGCCGAACCTTATCGGAAGGTTCTGCTTCGCATCATCCTCAAAACCAATTGGTCGGTGGTTATGATCATCCGTTTGTGTTCGCCGATCAACGAAAAGCGAAGCTCTATGATCCTGAAAGCCAACGCACATTGACATTGTTTACATCTACTCCCGCACTCGTTTTGTACTCAGGAAATCAGATGAATGAGGAGACGATGTTACGTGAAGGACAATCAAGAAAACATTACGGTGTATGTTTAGAGCCGCAGCATCTTCCTGACGCGGTCCATCATGAAGAGTTCCCTTCTATCCTATTAGCAGCAGGACAGACATATCGATGGGAAACGGTGTATCGAGTCGAGAAAGGAGTCAGCCGATGAACCTCGAACAGATTCAGGAACAGGTAGCCGCTTGCACATGTGGAAATCCGCATCACACCATTACAATAGAACAGATTAGTGCTTCAGAAAATATTTGGCAATCGTTAGCCGAGTTTGTACAGAAAAAAGAATGGCGTCACCTTCTCGTCATCGCAGATGCAAATACGCAGGCTGTCGGTTATTCTCCATTGAAAAAAGTATTAGAAGAAGTGGGCATCGACGTATCATTCGTCTCACTTTCCTCGAACGAACAAGGGGATGTCTTAGCTGGTGAATTATCAGTTGTTCAAGTGTTGTTAGAGCAAGATGCGAGTGTAGATGCATTGATTGCACTAGGAACAGGTACGATTCATGATGTGACACGATTCTGTGCTGCAAAAACAAAAGTGCCATTTCTCTCGGTGCCAACTGCTCCTTCAGTGGATGGTTTTACATCGAAAGGGGCACCATTGATTGTAAGAGGTAAAAAGATCACCTATCAACTTGTTTCGCCGATTGCTGTATTTGTACCGAATGATATTATTCGCAACGCACCACAAGCTTTAGTGGCAGCAGGTGTAGGTGATATGCTCGGAAAATATACATCCTTATTGGATTGGCACTTTGGCGCTTTTGATGGAAATGAACCGTTTTGTCCTATTGTCGCTCGATTAACAGAACGAGCATTGTTTGCCTGTATGGAGGTTCTACCAGAGATCTACGAAGGAAAAGCGAAAGGTTTGGATCAACTCATGGACTCGCTACTCCTATCTGGAATTGCCATGTTGATCTTTGGTCATTCGCATCCCGCTTCTGGTGGGGAACATCACCTGTCTCATTACTGGGAGATGGATTTCATTACGCACCATCGCCCGGCAGTCTTACATGGTACAAAGGTGGCTGTCGCCACAATGGAACTCATTGATCTCTACAGAACAATGATCCAGGAACGTTCTGATACGCCAGTGAAGCTGAACGATTGGGCACAACATATGCCGACTCGACAGGAGATGGAGTATATCTTTGGTGCTTTAAAAGCACCTCTTCGACCAGAAGAAATTGGTGTCTCACCCCTTCTGCTAGCAAGTAGTAAACAAGAAGCTTACCGATTGCGAGAACGGCATACACTTTTAAAACAGATGAGCCTACAGTCTACTCATTCTGAGGCAGAGGAGAATTCTTTATGAGAGAAGCAATTATAAACCCTATCGTTGAACAACGCGCAGATCCATGGATAATGCGTCATACAGACGGCTATTATTATTTCACAGCTTCCTTACCTGATTTTAGTGGGATTCCCCTCCGTCGAGCTCAGACTATTAAAGAGTTAACAGAAGCAGAGGAACAAATCATATGGACGAAACGTCCGACAGGTATCATGAGTGCTAACATTTGGGCGCCTGAACTGCATCATATTCAAGGGAAATGGTATCTCTATTTCGCAGCAGCACGTGAGGATGCTATTTTTGATCATCGTATGTATGTTCTTGAAAATAGCGCAGCTAATCCTTTGGAAGGTGACTGGATAGAAAAAGGGCAGATCAAAACGTGGCGAGAATCGTTTGCACTCGATGCGACAACGTTCGAACATGAAGGACATCTGTATTACATCTGGGCACAGAAAGATCCTGAAATTGAAGGGAACTCTAATCTGTACATTTCAGAAATGAAAAATCCTTGGACTTTAATCGGACCACAAACGATGATTGCTAGTCCGGAGCATCCATGGGAAAAGATTGGTTTTCTTGTAAACGAGGGTCCGGCTGTTTTGAAGCGACACGGCCGTATATACGTAACATTTTCAGCAAGTGCGACCGATCATAATTACTGTATGGGTCTTCTTAGTATTGATGAGACGGAGAATGTTCTGGACGTAACCCGTTGGAAGAAGCATCCGAAGCCTGTTCTTACAACAAATGAAGCGATCAGCGAATACGGACCGGGTCACAATAGTTTTACGACGCTTAAAGATGGGACGGATATTTTGGTTTATCATGCCCGTAGCTATAAAGAAATCGATGGCGATCCACTATGGGATCCAAATCGTCATACGTATATACGACCGTTTACTTGGCAGGGAGAACTACCTGTATTCGAGAAGAGTTTAGCAAACGAGGAGGTAATACGATGAATCAGACAGAGGATCAGCATCTTATAGTAGAGCAACGAGCAGATCCGTGGGTGTATTTACATTCTGATAACTACTATTATTTCACGGCGTCCGTTCCTGAATATGACCGAATTGAATTACGTCGTGCCACATCGCTTCAAGAATTAAGTGATGCAACACCTGTAACAGCCTGGGTCAAACACGAAACAGGTCCGATGAGTGATTTGATTTGGGCTCCAGAGTTACATTATATTGATGGGAAATGGTATATCTATTTCGCAGCTGCAAAATCACGTGAGATTGTGAATGGACTCTTTGATCATCGGATGTTCGTACTGGAAAATAGTTCTACGAATCCTCTTGAAGGCGAGTGGGTAGAAAAAGGACAAATCGAAACGGAATGGGATTCATTTGCGCTTGATGCGACTGTATTTGAGCATCGAGATGTTCATTATTTAGTCTGGGCACAAAAAGATCCAGCTATTGAAGGAAATTCTAATCTCTATATTGCAGAGTTAGAAAATCCGTGGACCATCAAATTACCACAAATTATGCTCACAAAACCCGAGTTAGAATGGGAAACAAAAGGGTTTCTCGTCAATGAAGGTGCGGCAGTATTAAAACGCGATGGTCAGATTTTTATAACGTACTCTGCTAGTGCAACAGATGAAAACTATTGCATAGGTATGTTAAGTGCTTCTGAAGAAGGAGATATACTCAATCCTTCCATATGGAAAAAAGTACTTAAGCCAGTATTTAAAACAAATATAGAGGCCGGCCAATATGGTCCTGGGCACAATAGTTTTACTGTGAACGAATATGGTGAAGATGTCATTGTCTATCATGCCCGCACTTATACGAACATTGAGGGCGATCCATTGTATGATCCTAATAGGCATACACGCGCACAAGTGTTTACATGGGATAGAGATATGCGACCCATCTTTGGTAAACCTTCTGAATAAGTAATAAAAATCATAAAAGGTATACATTTCGACGTCGAAATGTATACCTTTTATGATTTCTTGATTGTATAAGAAAGCGTAACACTGTTTTATACTTAATTCCTCATACTAGTTTTTAATCTTTAAGAAAGAAAATGATCTTTAAGAATGTATTGAAAACATCTAAATATAGCGCTTACTGCTAACGGTACTACAATAAGAATTATGCCCACTAGTACCAAACCTGGAGCATCGTCCATTTGCCCAATATAAAAAAATATCGGTAAAATACAAAGAGCTAAAAAGGCAATAAATAAAAACGACTTTCTTATCATTTGAGCCGATAAAAAAATCAAATCGATTGATTTAGAGCTTTTTGATATGAATTGTAATATACGAAGGCCATGAAAAATAGAGAATATTAAAGGTATTAAAGCCATATAAGCAACTAGCAATACTATATATCCGGGTTTTTCAAATATTAAAGAACTTGTTATTCCTTTCATCAGTGCAGAAACTCCATATCCTGCTAATCCAATTAAAAGAAGTAATAGTATGATAAGACATGTTTTTAAAAAAAGAATACTTTTTTGAGGTAACTCCATTTAATTTACTCCTTTCCTTGTTAGAATAAGCCTTACCTTCAAATCAAACTATACAAATAAAGTATAAAAGTTACATTGCACTTAAGACTGACTTTCTCAAAATAGTTAATGAAAATTACTGAGGGATTTTTTTCTACAAATGTCTATTTATTATGTTGAGTTTTTAAAAAATTTTTTTGTTATTCACTGTACTAATTCTTATTAAAAGAGTCGTAGAAAGTAAATAAATTATAAAATTAAAAATGGAGCAAAAAAGTATACTTTCTATTAAAGAAATAGATGAAATAAATAGAAAGCTCCATAATAAAAACATCTTTTATTTGTGTAGATACTCCATAAATAAAAGATGTTTTATGATGATGTATAAATTAACTCATTATTATTCAACTTGAAACCGAAACGAGTGAAACATTCAATAGATATTTTCCCAGAATCAGAGATGTGGTTGAAATTTCCATGAATGCTGAATTTGTCATATCGATTCTTGAAATCACAAATCAATGCTTCGAGCAAAAGTCCTCTCTCTCCGATTCCTTCTTTTCGAACATGAAGATCCAACAACTCAAACTCAGAAGAAGTAGAAGAATTTTCGATTCCTGTACTTATCAGCTGAACACTCATGCAAGACTGTGTATTTAATATAAAAGAGGGTTCAAGTGGTCCCTCGAGAAGAGTTATATAAAAAATGGATGCCGTGTATAAAGAATTTTTTGTGATTTGAACCAGTTGCTTTTCTTTATTAAAAGCCAGTCCAATCAACGTTTCGTGAGGAAGACAATTTAATTTTACCCTTCGGCTATCACATGTTTGTTGCCACTCGGATTGAGGGATCCAAGAATGTTCAAAGACAAGTAGACCTCTTCGAAAAAAACGCAAATCAAGTACCTCCAATATTTGTACATGTGTAAATTATACATGTTTATTAAAGTAATAAAAAGTAATTATTATATAAAATGTAGAAAAAAACTCATTTATAGAATGGTTGGTAGTAAAACAGTAGATAACTAGTTGACCGTGTATGGGTGGCTAACAATGATGTTGTAAACCGTATCTTAGGAAAATCTACTTTTCCACTGCGAGATTTTTAAATTACCTTCTCTACTCATGATCTCATCCTCCTTTTTTAAATGAGAGCGCTCTATAAATAGGCATTTTAAATTTCCCTTCCTTTTTTTCGAATTAAACATCCTCGATATAAATTTTCAGATAATACAAAAGGTACATGTGAACCTGTCTTTTAATAAAGGTTTAAGTAAGGTATAGGAATATGTAAATAAACATTTGAGTTTTTCTAATGAAAAATCGTAAGCGAGAATTATGAGCTGAAAACTGACTAATAGGGAAAAGAAATAAAAAGGAATAACATTTGCATACAACTAAGGAGGTATAGTAATGCACAAAAAAACCTACAAAAATTCGAAAAGAGAAAATATCTTTGAACGAATTTTCAAGGGAGAATTAAGTAAATTTTCAATTCTATTTGTTGCATGTCTAATAATTTTCTTTGTTTTAACCTCCTATTTTTAAACACCAAAAAGAACTGATTATTTTTTGGTATAAAAGTGAGTACACGTGCTCTCCGTGAGGCTAAAAATATCTTTCATATCGAATGTTTAAATACTTATCATTTGGGAAAATCAATACTATTCCATTTGATTAGATGACTTGTTTGGTACCGCATTATTAAATGAGCATCGGTATAATCAATCTCCTTTAAAAACGAGTATCAGTTCAAGAACTGATACTCGTTTTTTATTTGTTTCATTGAGAGTGATTTTCGAAGAAGTGGTGAAGTAGGGTAACAATTTTTTCTATAGGTTCATATGATAGAAGAACGATTTGGTGTTTGCTCCCGTTCGAGAATTCTATATCAAAACGTTTTTCGAGTGTTGATAAATTTAGATAATAGTGTATTTCACCTACGACAGACCGTGAAATATCAAATTGTTGAAGATTAGTAGAATACAATGAAACCGGATGATTGGAATAGATTTTTATTTTTGCAACATTAGCGGTACTGATAACTTCTTCAAAAACGAAATCTTGCGGAAAGTCTTGTTTTTCTAGATACTTTTTAAGTTGTTCTCCTTTGAGAAGTTTCACAATTGTTTACCTCCTCACCGTAAGTAAAAGGACATTAATAAATAATGTCCTTTTTGATTACAAAAAATTCTTTGAATTTTCACCTACAACTTTATAATTGATCGTAGTCTGATGGAGGATTGTTCAATTCACGACGAGTATTCGAACGATTAATGTTTGGACCGATAGGATCATTCGGATTGATCGGGTAATCGTCTTGTTGTGCTAAATCATTTTCAGGAAGTGCCCCTTTTGGTGTACCGTGTGTCGGGTTCACGTTCGTAGAAGATGATGGTTTAGAAGCTTTTGGTGCTTGATCTGGTGTGACGTCATCTGCTGCTTTTGACGCGGCACCTTTTGCTGCTTCTTTTAAGCTTGGCTTCGTCGAAGCAGACGATGTGTTGTTTGACGGCAGGTTCGATGTGTCGATATTTGCATTCTCTGCTTTTTTCTGGAGACGGTCGAGGTAACGTGATGCATTATCACGGCCACCTAAGCCAAACGCGAGTCCGAAAGCAAGAGCAACAGCACCGAGGATCAAGATGAACGCTGAGTTAACGATTGT
>Ga0308161_1005887_pt1 | contig 10582 bp, 5 predicted proteins | sample PhyFR2_FD_201034 | JGI IMG/M metagenome (GOLD analysis project Ga0308161, IMG submission 201034) | Phyllosphere microbial communities from UC Gill Tract Community Farm, Albany, California, United States - DLSLF.R2 | ecosystem: Host-associated > Plants > Phyllosphere > Unclassified | place: USA...
AGGTTTATTGTTGAATTGCCAATGTTTGTTGAAATAGCATCTTTTCGAATTCGACCAGCAAACGGCTTGACAGCCACATAAGTTCAAACTGTATATAAACTTATCATCTTGCATGAACTGTGTGAAGCCATCACTTTTAACAAGCATCCGAATTGTCAGTCGTCCGAATTGTCAGTCGCGCTTTGTCAACCAATAGGCTGGATTTAGCGTTGGCAGCAGAACGCCGTATGCGCTAACCTTACGGCGTTGTTAATAGCTAACAGGTAAACGCCTAGAGGGCGTATGATTGGTAAATCGGATGACCATTGGCGTTCAGTAAAGTAGCGTCCCCGTTCTTCTATCAAAAAACGTTTGAGTAAGTGTCAGTCTTTATAGTCTGCGGCGATTTTAATTTCGTCCTCGGCGTTACTTTCCTTCTCTATTAAAGTTACCTTGCCAAGATTAGTTGTTTTTGCCGTTACGTGTCTGATAGACGTGCGGGACTAACACAAACGCGAATAAGCAATTCTGATCCTGCCAAGCTTTAGTGACCTTAAAAGATTATTCCATCTTGAAGATGTCGCATACATCGCTCTTGTTCAACTAGCTTGCAAAACGTCAGCGAGATGGTCATGAGTATGTGCGTCGTTTTCTAGTTATTAAGTCATAACAACGAAATTCACTTTTCATTGCTATTAACTAGCATCGTGATGAGGGTGGTCGGCCGCCGATAGCAATAGAAGGACCGTTTCGTATTTGCACGACATCAAACGGAACCTCAAGTTTTAAAGTGAGCGCCTAAAGATCTCTGATTTGCATGACGCTCTAAGCTAAACAACGCAAAGTCAACTGAAAACGCTGCTTCGACCGGTTGAACAGAATGACCTCGCGGGTAACCAGCTGGTCCGAAAAGCTTCGCTGCCCGAAAAGCATGCTGATGCGCGATCAATTGGGGAGAGATATGTCCACGGACGCGCGGCAAAACTGCCTGAAATCTGTTTTGCCGCGGTCTATGATTGGCCGATAGGACTGCTCGGAAAATGCTTCGATTCGACTCTTAAGCCAAAATAGCGCTCTGACTACAGGTTATTAACACTAAAGTATGAACAGAGAAGCAACGATCTGCCATTGACCTTTGAAATCAGTGCTCAAACCTTAGTTTGGAATTCATTGGGAAGCCCGATTAAGCCATCGCTTCCCTGATCCAGTCGGATAACCGACTCTTGGGTGCAGCACCAACCATGTTCGATGCTACTTCACCATTCTTAAACATCAATAGGGTTGGGATCGAGCGGACACCAAATTGGGTGGCAAGCTCAGGGTTTTCATCGATATTAACTTTGGCAATCTGTATCTGACCGCTTAATTCATTTGCAATTTCGTCGAGTGACGGTGCAATCATTTTACATGGCCCGCACCATTCCGCCCAAAAATCGACGACAACCGGCTTATCGGCTCTTAATACATCTGCCTCAAAATTGTTGGAATCAACTTTTATCGTGCTCATCATTGTTATCCTTTTTGATTCTCGTAGCCTTGAATGTGGAGTCCGCACCCATCTGCGTCAAGAGAGCGCATCTCCGTAAAAGCTTCGACCTCTCGTTCTCGACCCAAGTTTACCATAGCTTGATCCAAAATCAGATCATCTACCTTAAAAATTTTTGGGCCTTGCGTATAAATAAGAAATACTTCAACAGATTTATCCGGGTAAAGAGGTTTGACTAAAGCCCTATAAAGCGCCATCTGCGCAATATATCCCGGTGCATGAGTTTTAGTATCGCTTGGCACAGGCCCCGTCTTATAATCGCCAATAAGCACTTTGTCATCAGTGATCCTAATACGGTCTATCTGTCCAGACACGGGCTTTACTGCACCTCGAATTGTAACCCTGCCCATAATCGCAACCTCAGATTTTCCCTCTTGGTCAAAAAATTCCTTTAATTGCGGAAAAGAAATAACGCTCAAAATATCTTTAGCTATGTGTTGCTTTTGTTCATCGTTCCATAAATAGGGTACTCTATTTATCATTCGTTCAACAAAATGCGGCCTTTCCTGTTGAGGAATATCGGGCAAATATTGCAGGATTTTGTGAATAACAATGCCCCGCTCTATCGCGTAGCCGTTGCGTGACTGTTTTCGCAGCGTATAATCAATTGGTTTTGTTAGTGCCAATCTTTCACCAATAGAATTTTTTTCCCTTACTGCTATGAAATCCTGATTGAAGTCTGCTTCGAGAAGCGGGGAACGTCTTGGGTCGCTTAGTTCATTGCTAAAATCGTTTTCGATAAAGGCACCGCTTCGAGATGGCGTCAGCGGTCTCGGTAAAGCATGTTCCGGCGCCATTTTTTGACGTAAATATTGAGGCAATTCTTGGAGTTCTATGCCCTCACTTTTTGGCTCAGGTTCAACAATAAAGGCAAGTTCGTCATTATGTTTACTATATCGCCAGGCAGCAATCGAGTCACTCGGCCCTTCTATTTCTTTGAGTTGATACGACAGGGCGTCATAAATTAGACGAGACCAACTATCTTTCTCGGGCTTTTTTCCGCAGTAACTACAAACAATCAGCCGGTCTTCAGCCCGTGTCATGGCGACGTAAAGGGTACGACGATATTCTTCAGATTCGCGTTGTTTCAATTGCCTTAGATGATCCAAGCAGATGTTCGATTTGCAATCCTTTGTCGCGATAAAAATGGGTACTTGTTGTTGGCCATGGTTTAACATGATTATGTGGGGTTCATGCTGATGTACCGATATTTTGCTACACGAATCAACAAGGAAGACAATACTGCTTTCAAGACCCTTCGCCGCGTGAATCGTCATGATTCTCACCTCTTGCCGGCTCTGATCAAGCTCTCGTTTGATTTCGGGCTCACTCGCATTTAAAGTTTCCAAAAAAATTTGCAGGCCAGGTAGACCGAATTTTTGGATTGTCAAACTATAATCCATGAAGGCATCAAGGACATCACCTGCTTCGGTGCCAAGGCGTGAAAGAATATCGCGTCTACCACCATCCTCATGGAGAACCAGACTATAGAATTCGAAAACAGCAATATTATCGGCTATTTTTCGATAATGTTTTAGCCGCTCAACCATGGCAGCGACTTTCGGCTTAGAGGCGAGATTGGCTTGTGTAAGGCAATCCCATAATGTAGCTTTGCGCTTGCTCGCAAACTCCAACAAGTCGCCTTCGGTTAAATTGAAAAACGGACTTTTAAAAAGGCTGGCAAGTGCCAAATCGTCGGCAGGCTGCAACACAAACTGACCAAGTGCCATCAAATCGCGTATCGCAATATGATCGGTAAGCTTGAGGCGGTCAACGCCTGCGACTGGTACATGGCGGTTTTTTAAAGCGCGCGATAGCGCGCCAATAAATTGATCGCGCTTTCTAACGAGGATGATAATGTCATTGGCGTTAACGGTACGGTTTTTACCCGCGATACGCTCACGCGTTTTTAACCAGTGCGCAATTGTTTCAGCGATTGTCTCCGCCAATTGAACGGCTGGTGCACGTAATTGGTCAACCGGCAACCGCCAATCATCGGGTTCGGCAACCGATTGCGGCGTAATCGTTTGCCAAATATCGACTTCCCCCGGCTCATTGGTGCGGATTGCCTGATGAACCGTCTTTGCATTGTCCGCTGACAGCCCTTGAAAGTTTTCCGGCTTACTAAAAACCAGATCGACGCTTGACAACACCTCTTCAGTCGAGCGGAAAGAATAGTGTAATTGAACATTGCTAAAAAGCTGCTGGCTTTGCCGTGCCTTGCGTGCAATTAACCGGCCATTAGCGGCAAAACCCTCAGGAACCGCCCCCTGAAATGAATAGATTGACTGTTTTTCATCACCGACGGCAAAAATTGTCCGCGTATTTTCATTCTGGCTAAGCCCCGAAAAGAATTCTTCCGTTAACCGTTGAATAATTTCCCATTGTGCCGGGCTGGTGTCCTGTGCTTCATCAACTAGAATATGATCAATCCCGCGGTCAAGCTTATATTGCACCCACTGGTTGGCACCTCTGCGCTTTAGCATGGCCAGCGTATAATGGATAATGTCATTGAAGTCTAACAGGCCACGCGCTTTCTTCATTGAAGAATAGATTTTTAAAAGCTCTTCGACGACGTTACTGGCAGCGATATTCAAGGCGATTAAATTGAGATTTTTTATAGTATCGAACAGCGATAGCATATTCTGTTGTTTCAAACTTATAATATCAATCGCAGCGGGCCGCAGCTTTTGAACTTCCTTGATTATGATGTTAGCTGGTTTGCGAGGTTGGTCTTGCTTGGTGAAGTAAGCGGCTTTTACCAAGGCACAAAGACCATCATCGAGTGGTGCAAGCTTAATTTCGGCCAATCGATGAGTAAAATCTATTGCAGTTTTCCCGCCAAAATGGCGTAAAACTTCCGTCAAATCATCATCAAGAAGAGCTTGATTCTTTAAACTTGCTAGGATTTGCTCATGGCTGAGACCCCGCTCAATGCCGAGAACATCACATAAGATATCGCGGCGCGTATTTGATGATGAGTATTTCTGAAAAAAATCGATAAGGTTTTGTCGCTTGTCGATCGCTTCGCTGAGCAAAGGGTTTAGACCCTCCTCGCCACAGCGATCGAGGATTGTGGTTAAAGCTTCACTTAGGTTTTCATTCTTTCTAAGATGAGCGGTGGTAAGTACTTGCCGCCGCGCCTCTCCCAAAAGACTGGTCGTCGCCATCTCATCCATGATCTCAAAATGACCGGCAATATTGGCTTCCAACGGGAACTGGTGCAATAAGGCCTCACAAAAGGCATGAATCGTTTGTATTTTGAGGCCGCCTGGCGTATCCAATGCATGCGCGAACAGCCGCCTTGCTTCCTTCAGCCTTATGGCATCGGGCTTACGCTTTTCCAATTGGTATAATTCTAGCGTTAATTGTTCGTCGCTCAGGGACGTCCATCGCGACAGCCGTTCGAAAACGCGAGCTTTCATTACTGCCGCAGCCGCTTTGGTGTAAGTCAGGCATAACAGACGTGACGGTTTAACACCCTGCAATAACAGCCGAATGACCCGCTCTGTTAGTACATGGGTTTTACCTGACCCGGCATTTGCCGATACCCAAACACTTTGACTGGGATCTGCAGCCACTGACTGTGCTTCGAGTGCGCGTTGAGGAATGACCCTTTTACTCATCAAAATCTGCCTCATCACCAGGGCCACTTGACCATTCAAGTACCCGGGCCAAATGGTCATAATCCCCCTTATATCTGGTCATTGGTGGCAAAGCGCGTGATAGATAGCCTTGGTAAGGATTTTTATAATAGGTGATCAACTCTTCCAGTCTTTCCCATGCTTGTTGAGAAAGCGCACTAGCTGACGTACTCTTATCCAAAATGTTTTCATATTCGACAATTCCCGCCGCCTTTAAACGCACATAACTAAGCTCGTTCGGCGTTAACGCACCACAGTCTGCAAAGGCACCCCGCATCAGCAGCGCCCCTTCGAGTGCCAGTTGTGGAGCAAGTAGCGTCCTCGCTTGTTTCTTTGAAGGCGTGCTGCCCGTCTTGAAGTCTAAAATGTCGGCCATGGTATCGGAAATCCGATCAATACGATCAGCTCGTGCTGAAAGCGTAACCCCTGTCTTACCGACTTCAATCGACTGCGCTCTGATTTCAGCAAATTTCTGCCGTGGGCTGAGATTAGCTTCAAATTTAAGGTAGCTTTTTGCAAGCACCGAAAACCGCGGCCACCAAGTTGCTTCCACATCAATGGGCAGGCCAATCGCCGCAAAAGCTTCATGCGCAATATTCATGAGCTCATTTAAAGCAAAAGGCGACTTGGGATCAATTTTTTGCAGAACAAATCGGGCAACAATTTCATGGTAGAGTGTACCTCGTTCCGCCACCGAAGGATCTCGAATAAATGGCTCCAACGGTTTCAAGTGTAATATTTTTTTCGCATAAATTGCGTAGGGGTCGCGCCTCAATGTTTCAATTTCTGTGACAGAAAAATGATTCGGCCGAAGCTCAAGCGGAGGCACCGGATTGGGTTGCCCGACAAAGGGGCGATCGTCTCTTTGGTCAATCATCCTTGCTAAATGGCTATAAACTTGGCCTCGTTTACGCATAGCATCACGGCTAAGAATAACATTATCCATTCCCATAGCCATTTGGAAATCATGGGCAGCAAGGCCAACGCGGAGCTCCGGCGGCGCTAAGGAAATTGTTGCCTTCATCGGGCGCGACATAAAAGGATCATTGCTTGATATTGGCGGCAGGCTGCCTTCATTGCCGCCGCCAATGACAATGGTATCTACCGTTTGCAACCGCGATTCGAGTGCACCCCAAATCGTTAATCTTGGGTGGCCACCTGGCTTCGGTTTTATAGTGGCGCGCGCTAATAAAGCATCAAAAATCTGTGGCCATTCATCAGGCCGAAAAGTGAGGCCAGATTGATCAGTAAGCAATGATCGCATCACCACAATAAAGGTTTGACCTATTTCACTCTCGTATAGAGCGGCCAAAGATTTATTATCGTCGCGGCCGATATTTTCAAAGCAGGCAATGGTCGCTTCACTGGCTTGACATATCGTTAGGTTAGACATGCCGCTCAACTCTATCAATGGCGTAATCGCGTCAACGATACGGTGAGCCAAATCGCGGAACTCTGTCAAAAGCTCATCGGACAAGTCTTTGCGTGCATCAACTGCACCATCAGTCCAATGCTTAATCCGTGCTTCGACGAATTGGCAGCATTCGCTGATATTGATGCGACCCGTGCCGCCGCGCAAGACCAACAGTTCAAACTGTTCAACCCGCTGGCGTAGTTTTTGGCGCTTCATGGAAAGGTGAGCGAGTGGATGTTTAAGCAAGGCTAAAAATGCAACAGGATCTCCTGGTTTAAAAATACAGCTGAGCATCAGCCTTATTAACGCCACCTGCGGTGTTTGCGTCAACGGTTCACCGCCCGAATCATTGGCGACAATCCCGAAGCGGCGCAGCTCTGCGCTAACCCGACGGGCCAAATTGCGATCATTGGTAACGAGCGCAGCTGTTTTTTGCGGGTCTTCAATCGCCTGACGCAAAGCGATCGCGACAGCCAAAGCCTCTTCCCGCTCGTTTGCCGCTTCGATCAAACAAACGTTTTCCATGGCCGCCTCTAAGCCAGTTCGCTCAATGGCCAGCCAACGATCCGTTGTTTCAGCGGGGCGCAAAGCTTCGCTCACAATCAGTTCACGTTTTCTTTTCGTTTCATTGAGGAAGCCAAGTCCTTTAACGCTGGCGCGCTCGGCACCGATCGCTTTTAGTAATTTATATAAACCAAATTGTGGGTGGGCAAATGCGACAGCGTCATTATTAATAGTTTGAAGTTTATTCCAGCTTTGTTCGTCTAAATCACGATCGAGCCCCGGGAATACCACCGCACCCTTTGGTAGATGGGCAATCGCCTTCAACAGTGCAGCGGTTGCAGGAATTGAACCCGTTGAGCCTAAAGCAATTATCGGGGTTGGATTTGGTTGTCGTTCCAAAAGCTCGCGCTGGCGCTTTAGAGCCGAATTGCGCCATTGTGCAGGACTAACAAGGAAACGCTCGCGCATAATGTTCGGCCAGTTTTGGCCAATGATTTTGAGAAAATCCAGTGTAACCTGCCACCATTCGGCGACGTCGTCTGGCATCATTTCATCCAGATTAGCCCAGTCAGCCTCTTCTGTATCGATTTCATCCATGAGTGCTGCAAGGTCGCTTGCCAGCCAGATAGCATCGGCGGTGCTCGCAGGTATGGCGACATTGTCAGTGCCAAACATTACACGAATGTGGCTTGGTAGATTTTCTCTCCATGGTTTGATAAGGCGCGCCAGCAATAAGAGACGTTCGATTGGTTCAATCGGTTGTTCAAGTATCAGCCGTTGGTCGTCGCCAATGGCAAAAAAGAACTCATCATCATCAACATCGCCGAGCGGACGAATTTTGGGCAAAAAGCTAGAGGAGACTAAGCTGTGCTCAACAAGTGTCGAGCGCAACGCCCGCGCCGCTCGCCGTGTGGGCACATAGATTTGCACTGTTGAAAGTGCCAATGGGTCATCAGCCCTCGGATAAAATCCGTCAACAATTTCACCATTGTAAAGTGCCTCGACAAAGGTTTTGAGAAAAGGGGCTCCGGGTGGAATTGAAAAAAGATTTGGCGCTTTTTCGAATTGACGTTTTTCCACTGTTAACGATTTTAATCCCTTTTGACTGTCATTTATAACGAGTTACACTGGACTTCTGTGGTGCCTCGTTGGCGTAACAGGGCTTCAGTTTTAGCAATTGCGGCCATCGTGCCAACGTGGTACCACCATCCTTGTAGCACAATACCGTAAAGGCGTCGCGCTTTTATCGCCTGGTCAAAATACAAATTCAGTGAATGTTTTTCTTTAGTATTCGGTTGAAAAATCTTCGGATCAACGATCATTGCCCCACAATAAATTACGTCTTTGGCGCCTTTATAATTGCTTTGCGCGTCATCCTCCGAGGGTAAATAACGCTGCAATGAACCGTCATTTGCTAATTTGAAATCGATTCTTTCACTGCCGTGGGCGAATTGTGGCGTCACAGTTAGCAGCAACATATCCATTATCGAAGGCAAAAATTGTTTGGCTAACAATTGGAGGTTAGACGCTGCCGCATCAATCCAGAAACTATCACAGTTGACGATATAAAAAGGCTCGCTACCGAGATCGGGAAGCGCTCTAATAACACCACCGCCAGATTCCAATAATCGATCGCGCTCATCAGAAACAATAATTTTCAGCGATGTCACGGTTTTTTTGAGCTGGTCTTCGATTTGATTAGCATGGTGATGAACGTTTATTATCACCGTTTCAACACCCGCTTTTTCAAGTGCAGATAGAGCTCGATCAAGCAGCGAAACACCGTGAATGCGAACCAGCGGCTTTGGCAGTTTCGTGGTTAGTGGGCGCATTCGTGTGCCAAGTCCAGCCGCAAGCAACATCGCGGTTTTTGGCTGTGGTTGGTTAGCCATCGAGTAAACCGCAATGTTGGTAACAGGCCTGCAGCCCAGCGAGTGCGGGATGCTCTAGGTTGCGCTTTAAGTAGTCCTCAACAGTTGGCAGATAGTCTAAATAGTTGGATTTACCATCCCGTTGATCTAAACGGATAAAAATTCCCAAAATTTTAGAGGCACGTTGCAGCCCCATCAACGCATAGTCTAACCGAAAACGTTCGACATCAAAGGGTCTAGCGGCGCTTAGTCGGCATTCTATGTACCGATCAAGCAGCCGGCTCTCAAGCTCACGTCCTATCGTAACACGCGCATCCTGCGAAAGCGAAACGACATCATAGGCTGTTGGGCCTATCAAAGCATCCTGAAAATCAATAAGACCGATGCGGTTGCTACCCTCCCTATCATTTTGCCATAAAATATTGGGTGCGTGATAATCACGCATGACCAGACTGGTTTCACCCGTCTCAATAGACTCTAGATATGGGTGCCAAGCCGCATAAAACGCCTCACGAGTTTCAACGCTTGCTTTGTTTTTGGTTTTATAAGGTAAATACCAATCCAACACCAATGATAGTTCAGCTTTGATAATACCCTGATCAAGGTTCTCAAGATTAAGTGTGATATCCGGCCATTCCTTGTGTTTTGGCCATTTGATTTGTTGGAAATTGGCGAGTAGCTCAATTGCTGCGAGATAACGCTTCTCAATTGGTTGGCGATATTCGTCACAAATTCGCTCTTGTCCTAAATCCTCAAGAATCAATAAACGGTTCTCAAGATCGGCTGCTCGAATTTCTGGAGCTAGAAATCCATGATCCCGGATGAGACGATCTAAAGCTACGAACGTCGCAATATTTGTCGCGAGATGGGCTTTGTGAACGTAATCTTCCACCGTATTATTTGCGACTTCACTCTCTTCAGCATCCATCAAAATTTCATAGTGTGAATGATCTTCAATGAGCTCGTAACGCCTCGGTGAGGCGTCGCCAGCGAGATAATGCCGCCGCATCATAGACCGGCCGTTACTGGTTAAAAACTGGCGGATGATTATGGTACGTTCGAGACGCTTAAAGCCTTCTTCCTGCGCGTTAATTCGCAAAAGCCGGCCTTGTTCATGTTGAGTGAGAGAAATAGCAAAACTCGCCCTCGGTAGAAGGCTTTTTGCTTTTTCTGGCCATTCGACCATAACGATACCCGTTTGCAGGGCTTCAATTAAACCCAATTCATAAACTTCTTCGGCTGCCGCTATCCGATATAAATCAGCATGGGTCGTTGCTAATCTGATGTCGTCATATTGTTGCACCAAAGTGAAAGTGGGACTTGGAACATCAAACTCATTATCATCAGCTAAAGCGCGGATAACAGCGCGGGCGAAAGTGGATTTACCTGCGCCAAGATCACCGTACAAAGTGATCAAATCTCCCCTTTTGAGGATAAGAGCCATATCATTTGCAAATGATATGGTTGCATTCTCATCCGGTAAAAAAGTAGTAAACATCGCTGTCATCAATCTGACTCATGGGTTTGAAAATGTGTTAGTGGAGTTAACGGAAATTGGCAGGTAATTGTGGTGCCTAATTCCTCACTCGTTTCAACGTTCACTGCGCCACCATGTAGCTCCACA
>Ga0308161_1005888_pt1 | contig 10581 bp, 8 predicted proteins | sample PhyFR2_FD_201034 | JGI IMG/M metagenome (GOLD analysis project Ga0308161, IMG submission 201034) | Phyllosphere microbial communities from UC Gill Tract Community Farm, Albany, California, United States - DLSLF.R2 | ecosystem: Host-associated > Plants > Phyllosphere > Unclassified | place: USA...
TGGGCCGGGCGGATGACGCCCGGCCCACCGACGGAATCACTGGTTGAGGACGACGTCCATCTCGGAGAAGAACTGCGTGACCGCATCGTCGACCGTCGTGGTGCCGAAGTTCAGCTCGGTGCCCAGCACGCGGAACTTCTCCTCGAGGGTGCCGTAGCCGACGATCGGCACGGGAGGAGCGTCGCCGAGACGGTCGGCGATGGACTCCTCGTAGTCCTTGACGGCCTGGCTCATCGGGTCGAGGTCAGCGGCCTCGAGAGCGGTCTCGGAGGCGGGGAGTCCACGGTTCGTGCCGAAGATGGATCCGGCCTCCGGCGAGTTCACCAGGAAGTTCACGAGGGTCGCCGCCGCTTCGGGGTGCTCGGTCTTGGCCGAGATCGTGTGCAGCATGGAGGGCTTCAGGTACAGGTCCTTCGCCCCCTCCTCGGTGACGGGCGGTGCGACGATGCCGAGCTCGGTGTAGCTCTCGCCCAGGTTGGCGAGGTACCCGGCGCCGAAGTTGTCCCAGGTCAGCTCGCTGGCGTTCTTCGCGGTGTCGAAGGCGCTGAGCGGGAGGACTTCCTCGACGACCTGCTGCGGCACCACGGCGCCGTCGCGGATGTCGGAGCCGGACTCCCAGAACTCCTTCAGACGGTCCTCGTCGAAGCCCGCGGTGCCGTCTTCGTTGAAGAGGTTCTTGCCCTCGCTGCGCAGCTGCAGCTCGAAGTTCTGGATGCGGCCGGTCCAGTCGGATCCGCCCCAGAACTGTCCGCCGCCGGCAGTGGTGACCTCGCCGATCCAGTCGTCGTAGTCCTCCCAGTCGCCGCCGGCGAACTGCTCGACGCCGGCGGTCTCGAGCAGCACCGGGTTGGTGAAGACGGCCCAGGCGTTCGTGGACGTCGTGATGCCGTAGGTCGTGTCGTCGACCACGCCGATGCCGAGGATGTTCTCCGACAGCGGCTCGGTGTCGATGACGGATCCGAGATAGGGCTCGAGGTCGAGCAGCAGACCGTTCTCGGCGTACTGACGCAGGTACGAGTAGTCGAACTGCATGACGTCGGGGAGGCCGCCGCCGGCCGCCTCGGTCTGGCGCTTCTCCCAGAACTCGGGGAATCCGAGGAAGGTCGCGTTGACCGTGATGTTCGGGTACTCCTCGTTGAACGCGTCGATCGCCTGGTTGTACAGGTCGGCCCGCACGTCGTTGCCCCAGAACGCGAGGTCGAGGGTGACCTTCTCGTCGGGGTCGTAGGTGGCACCGGCTTCGGGGCCTCCGCCGCCGGCGCAGCCAGCCAGCACCAGCGCTGCGCTGGTGGCGACGGCCGCTGTGGCCGCCAGACGCTTCTTGCTGAACATCGTTGTCCTCTCTGGTGAACGTCCTCGTTCGGCAGTGCCGCGGAACGCCTGTGTCCATGTGGTGCGGGTGCATTCTCCGTCGAGCGGGGAAAACGCTTACCTGCACGCTAATCCAGATTGAAACGTTTCGCAACCGGGAATTCGCGAGGCGGGATTACATCGATTACCGGCCGCTCTCCGATCCTCTCACGACGAGGTTCCCGGCCTCGACGTCGAGGCGCACGCGATGCACGGCCGACCGCCGTCGCTCACCGGTCGCGCCGTGAGCGGCCCCGTCCGTCGCCGTGCGGAAGAAGTAGAACCACAGATCATCGCCGTGCTGTATGTGCGCGCCGTGGCTGCCCTGCGCGTCGCCGGGAGCGGAGGCGAGGATCACGGCATCCGGGTCCCCCTGGCGCGTCCAGCCGACGCCGTCGTCGGATCTGTACACCCCCATCCCCCGCCATTCGTCGACGATCATCCACCAGGATCCGCCGAGCTCGAACGCCGTCGGGCCCTCGTGCGGGCGCCCGCCGATCGCGACGCCGTCGAGGCTCCAGGCGGCGAAGTCGGCCGAAGACGCGACCATGGTCACCGAATCCGCCGCCTCGTCCTTGTACCAGAGCCGCCATGCGCCGTCGGGGGTGCGCGCCACCGCGGCATCGATCACCCGGTCGCTGCTCAGCGCGAGCGGCCCGCGCCGGCTCCATCGCCGCAGATCGGCAGAGGTGTACTCGACGATGGTGCGCCTGAATCCGGGCCAGCGGTCGGGGATGCCGTCGATCTCGGTGAGGAACATGCGCCAGCGCTCGCCGTCCCAGACGACCTCGGGAGCCCAGTGCGTCCGGTCCACCTCGGCGGGTGGCGGTCCCGGCTCCAGCGCGAGGTCGGATGCCGCCGGCTCGAGAGTCCCCTGGTACTCCCATCCGAGTCCGTCGACCGAGGTGGCGACCCCGATGCGACTGCCGTGGATCCACGAGACTCCCGGCCCCGCGTCCTCCAGGCTCGCGCGCCGCTGGGTGTAGAACATCCACCATCGCCCGGATGCATCGACGACGACGCGGGGATCCGTGGCGCCGTCGTAGACCGGGTCGCGGTACAGCTCGCTCATCGGCGCAGGTCGGTCACCGGGCTCGCGAAGCCGGCGCGATGCGTCGGGTGCGCGCCGAGCAGCTCCGGCGTGACGACCGCTCCGTCGGCGGCGGCGGAGGCGTAGATGCCCGCCACGATCTCGAGCGAGCGGGCCGGGGCGTCGGCGGTCGGGGGCAGCGGGGCTCCGTCGCGCAGCGCATCGAAGACGTCACGCAGCAGCGGCGCATGGGCGCTGCGCTCCTCGACATCCGGGAACTCCCATGCCGCCGACTCGTCCTCGAACCCGGGCGCGGGGGTGATCCGCCAGTTCTCGTGGCCGTGTCCGTACACGTGATCGACCGTGATCGTCGCCTTCTGGGTATCGATGCGGATCGAGCTCGTCTCACGCGGCGACACCGCGCTCGTGATGAGCTGGGCCACCACACCCGCCTCGAACACGATCGTGGCGGTCGAGACGTCTTCGGTCTCGGTCTCGCGATCGAGCCTCCAGAGACGCCCCTGCACCGACGACCAGTCGCCCAGCAGGTGCGCCAGCAGATCGATCTGGTGGATGCCGTGCCCGAGCGTCGTCCCGCCGCCCTCGGTCTCCCACCTGCCCCGCCACGGCACCGCGAAGTACTCGGGGCCGCGGAACCAGAGCGTCTGACACACCGCGACCAGCGGACGCCCCAGCGCACCGCCCTGCAGCAGGCCGCGCACGTGCGCGGCCGCGGTTCCGGTGCGCTGCTGGAAGACGACGGCGAGCTGCCGCCCTGCGGCCTCGGCGGCCGCGCGCATGTCGTCGAGCTCGTCGAGCGACGGAGCCGGCGGCTTCTCGACGATCACGTGCGCGCCGGCCGCGAAGGCGGCGAGCGCCTGCTCGCGATGCGGCGCGGGCGGCGTGCAGATGAGCACGACGTCGGGATGCTCGACCGCCAGCATCTCGTCGAGGTCCGCGTAGGCGCGCACGATGCCGTACCGGTCGGCGAACTCCCTGGCCTTGGCGAGGCTCAGGTCTGCGACCGCGACGAGCTCGGCGTGCGGGTACGCGGCGACCGCCTCGGCGTGCGAGTTCGCCACGGAACCGGTGCCCACCAGCACGGCGCGCAGGGTCTTCTCGGATGTCATCTGTCCTCCTCAGGACGCGGAGCGCCTGTCATCTCATGCCGTTCTGCACCAGGTGCAGCCGAGCGTACCGCCCGTCGGCGGCGAGCAGCTCGTCGTGCGATCCCTGTTCCACGATGCGTCCGTGCTCGAGCACCACGATGCGGTCGGCCTGCCGGACGGTCGACAGCCGGTGCGCGACCACGAGAGTCGTGCGACCGTGCATGAGACGCTCGAGCGCCTCTTTGACGAGTCCTTCGGATTCGGGATCGAGCGCGCTGGTGGCCTCGTCGAGCAGCAGGATCCGCGGATCGCGCACCAGCGCCCGGGCGATCGCCAGCCGCTGCCGCTGTCCGCCCGACAGCCGCGCACCGCGCTCGCCGACCACGGTGTCCCAGGCCTGGGGCTGCGCGCTCACGAATTCCCAGGCGTTCGCGTCGCGCAGTGCGCGTTCGACACGATCGGGGGTCACGTCGGGCAGGCCGTAGGCGATGTTGTCGAAGACCGATCCCTCGAACAGCACCGATTCCTGCGGCACCACCGAGATCGACCGACGCACCGTGCGCAGGTCGAGGTCCTGCATGTCGCGGCCGTCGAGCAGGATCCTTCCACTCGTGGGGCGCACGAACCCGAGCACCAGGTTGAGCAGGGTGGACTTGCCCGATCCCGACGAGCCGACGAAGGCGACGGTCTCGCCCGGCGCGACGCGCAGATCGATCGCGGACAGCGCGTCATCGTCGGCATCCGCATACCGGTGCGCCGCGGCGTCGAGCACGATCTCCCCCTCGACGCGCGAGACGACCTGCTTGCCGGAGTTCTGCTCGACATCCGGCTCCTGCAGCACCTCGGCGATGGAGCGCACGGACTCGAGCCCTCGGGCGCCGACCGGGATGAGCATGAGCAGCTGGGTGAGCCCGCCGGTCAGCAGGGTGAAGTAGCTCGACAGCATGACGACCTCGCCGGGCGTGATCGGCAGGAAGCCCGTCAGAGCGCACACGGCGGCGAGCATCAGGCAGGCGACGCCGAGCAGCTGCATCGCGACCCAGGAGATCGAGGCGACGCGGCCGTTGAGCAGGTCGAGGTCGAGTCCCGCACGACGCACGCCGTCTGCGCCCCCGGCGACCCGCGTGATCGCCGTCTCCTCGAGTCCGTGAGCACGGGTCACCGGGATCAGCGAGGCCATCTCGCCCACGCGGGCGGAGAGCGTCTCGATCTCGCGCCGGAAGACCTCGTTGCGCCGCTGCGACCTGTTGCGCATGCCGTAGCGGATGCCGATGGCGATGGGCACCGCGAGCGCGTAGACGGGGAGGAACTGGGGCACGGTCACCGCGGTCATGCCGAGCGCGCCGAGCATGACCATGGTCGACGAGAGCAGCGGATGCGTGACCTGCTGCAGCATGAGCTCGACGTTCTCGACGTCGCGCACCACCTTCGTCTGCACGATCGAGGAGCTGACCCTCGTGTGGTATCCGATCGACAGGCTCTGCAGACGCGCGGTGAGGGCGTTGCGGAGATCCGCGCCGAGGTCGCGCACCACGGTCATGAAGTTGCGCGTGTAGATGATGTGGTTGGGGTAGTTCTGCAGCAGCAGCACGGCGGCGAGCGCGAACCACCACAGCACCTCGGTCACGTCGCCCTTGCTCGCCACCACGTCGATGATCGCGGCGGTGATGACGGGCAGCGACCAGAGCGGGATCTCCTTGACGGCGAAAGCGGTGATCGCGAACGTCAGCCGCCAGGGGCGACGCGCGACGAGACGCAGCACGGAGCGGGTCGGATGGTGCCCGTCGATGAGCGCGGCCGGGTGGGAAAGCGCTTTCTGTGGCATGGTCCTATCGTAGAGTCCGAACCGTCACCGGGAAAAGCGTGACGACCAGAACCGCGGGAGCGCACTCATGACCTTCGACGCCGCATTCGACTGGGCCCGCCGTCACGTGCAGGCCGAGCGCCTGCCCACCGCCGTGGTCGGCATGGCCACCGCCGACGGGATCGTCGACCTCGAAGGATTCGGTGCGGCGACCGATGCGGTCTATCCGCTCTTCTCGATCACCAAGGTGCTCACCGGCATCACCGCGGCGCGGGCCATCGAGCGCGGGCTGCTCACGCCGAACACCCCGCTCACCGATGCCCTGCCCGAATTCGGGGTCAGCCGCGACGACATCGTGCGCCTGTGGCATCTCGCCTCGCACACCTCGGGCATCGCCGAGCCCGCGCTCGACACGGCAGTGCCTCTGCGCCAGGAACTGCTCACCCGGGGGCGCGACTTCGCGGCGGGAACCGCTTCGCGCTACTCGACGCTGGCCTTCGAGGGCATCGCGGCCTTGATCGAGCACGCGACCGGAACACCCTGGGATGCGGGCACGCTCGCCTGGGCCGCGGAGATCGGCGCGATCGGCCTCACGCTCGATGCGGAGCGATCCGTCGGAGTGCCCGACGCCGCCGCAGGCGGGCTCGACCTCGACCGCTTCCACGCCACCCGCGCGCCCGGGGCCGGCCTGCTCGGTCGCGCCGAGGATCTGCTGCACCTCGGCACCGAGCTGCTGCGCATCCATCGAGGCTCCCGCGACGGCATCCTGTCGCCCGCCGGGCTGGACATGATGGTGCGGCCGCTGACCGGCGACATCCCCCGCCTGGATCCGTACCCGCCCGAGCGCGGCCAGGACTGGGGCTTCACCTTCAATCTGCGCTCACGCGCCCCCGGGCTGATCGATCGCGACGTCTACGGACACGGCGGTTGGGCCGGCACGGAGTTCTGGGTGCACCCGGGCGCAGGCGTCGCCTGGGTGCTGCTCACCAACGCCGCCGTCCGCCCCGGCGTCGACGCCGACGAGCTCGACAACGCGGTGATCGCCGGCCTTTGATCGTCGCGACGGACGCGCGCAGACCCCCGCACCATCCGTCCGTCACTTGACAGCCGGGTGGTCCGTGCTAATCTGGGCCACGCCGCATGAAACGATTCAAAACCTCGATGAAGAGAGAACGACCATGACCCGCGTCGCGTTCCAGCTGCACGTGCGCCCTGAGCTGCTCGACGAATACCTCGCCCGTCACTCGCCCGTGTGGCCCGAGATGCTGGCCGAGATCGCCGCTGCCGGCCGTCGCAACTACTCGCTGTTCCTCGCGGAGGGCGGCACGCTCCTCGGCTACTACGAGACCGACGACGACGAGGCGGCGCAGGCCTACCTCGCGGCCTCCGCGGTCGCCGCCCGTTGGGAGGCCGAGATGGGCCGCTTCTTCATCGGACTCGACGGTCGTCCCGACCAGGCAGCCGCCACACTCACCGAGGTGTTCCACCTCGAAGACCAGCTCGCCGATGCCGGCGACTCCCCCGCATCCTCCACCGACTCCGATATCGAAGGCAGCGCCTCATGAGCATCCTCTCGTCCGACAACCTCGCCGCCCTCGAGAAGCAGGGCATCGAGCTCCCCAGCTGGGCGTTCGGCAACTCCGGCACCCGCTTCAAGGTGTTCGGCACCCCCGGCACCCCGCGCGACCCGTGGGAGAAGATCGCGGATGCCGCGCAGGTCAACACCTACACCGCGCTCGCTCCCTCGGTCGCGCTGCACATTCCGTGGGACCTCGTCGACTCGTTCTCCGACCTGCGCACGCACGCGGAAGACCTCGGCGTCACCCTCGGCACGGTCAACTCCAACACCTTCCAGGACGACGACTACAAGTTCGGCGCTCTGACCCACGAAGATGCGGCGATCCGCCGCAAGGCGATCGATCATCACCTCGCCTGCATCGACGTGATGGACGCCACCGGCAGCCGCGACCTGAAGATCTGGCTGGCCGAAGGCTCGAACTACCCGGGCCAGGCCGACATGCGCGGCCGCCAGGATCGTCTGCAGGAGTCGCTGCAGACGATCTACGCGCGCCTGGGCGACGAGCAGCGCCTCGTGCTCGAGTACAAGTTCTTCGAGCCGGCTTTCTACCACACCGATGTTCCGGACTGGGGCACCTCCTACGCACAGGTCGTCGCGCTCGGCGACAAGGCCTCGGTCTGCCTCGACACCGGCCACCATGCGCCCGGCACCAACATCGAGTTCATCGTGATGCAGCTGCTGCGTCTCGGCAAGCTCGGCTCGTTCGACTTCAACTCGCGCTTCTACGCCGACGACGACCTGATCGTCGGGGCGGCCGACCCGTTCCAGCTGTTCCGCATCCTGTTCGAGGTCGTACGCGGCGGCGGCCTGAACAACCCCGACGTGGCGTTCATGCTCGACCAGTGCCACAACGTCGAGGACAAGATCCCCGGCCAGATCCGCTCGGTGCTCAATGTGCAGGAGATGACGGCGCGCGCACTGCTCGTCGACCGCGACGCCCTGGCTGCGGCGCAGAGGTCCGGCGACGTGCTCGCCGCGAACGCCGTCTTCATGGACGCCTTCTACACCGACGTGCGCCCGGCTCTCGCCGAATGGCGCGAGTCGCGCGGTCTGGCCGCAGACCCGATGAAGGCCTATGCCGACTCGGGCTACCAGCAGAAGATCGCCGCAGAGCGCGTCGGCGGAGTGCAGGCCGGCTGGGGCGCCTGACCCTTCGCCCCTGACATCACAAGACCCGTCGGGATGCGGGAGCCGATCCCCGCATCCCGACGCCCCACCGACAGAACGGACGATGCTGTGAGCGACCAGGTTCTCGACGGACCGCACGGACCGCTGCGCGTGCGCGTGTACACGCCCGAGAGTCCCGCGGGCCCGGGGCTCGTCTGGGTGCACGGCGGCGGTTTCCTCGCCGGCGAGATCGACATGCCGGAGGCCGACTGGGTGGCGCGGAGCTTCGCCGACCGCGGCATCGCGGTGGTCTCGGTGGACTATGCGCTCGCGCCGTTCCCCCTGGCCTGGGCCGCGGCGTCCGAAGCCCCCGAGCGCGAGGGCGTGCACTACCCCGTCGCCTCCGACGAGGTCGAGGCCGCGTTCCGGTGGGCCGTGGATTCCGATCTCGCCCGCGGCCCCTGGTCGATCGGCGGAGCGAGCGCCGGCGGCAACCTCGCCGCGGGTGCCGCCCTGCGGCTGAGTCACGGGGCGGGCCCCGTTCCGGCGCTCGCCGTGCTCGCCTACCCGACCCTGCACGCCGTGCAGGGTCACCCGGACGCCGCGCTGCGCGCCGCGCTCGACGCAGATCCCGACGCCGACACATTCGGGCCCGACCCCGTGCGCGTCATGTACGAGAACTATCTCGGTGGGCCCGTCGAGAGCGCAGAGATCTACGCCGTGCCCGGCACAGCATCCCCCGCACAGCTCTCGCGCTTTCCCGCCACGATCATGATCAACGACGAGGTCGACGAGCTGCGCGTCTCCGGCGAGGCGTTCGGCGCGGTCTTGCGCGACGCAGGCGTCGACCTCGACATCTCGACCGAGCCCGGCACCCGCCACGGCCACCTCAACCGTCCGGAACACCCGGGTGCGACCGCATCGATCGATCGCTTCGCCGCCCGCATCCTCGCCACTTCTCCCGAGAACAAGGAACTGCCATGACGAACCCCACCGCCGCCGCCCTCATCGAGCGGTCGAACCGCCTCGGCGCCGACCCCAAGAACACCAACTATGCGGGCGGCAACACGTCGGCGAAGGGCACCGCGATCGACCCCGTCACCGGGCAGCCGGTCGAGCTGATGTGGGTCAAGGGCTCGGGCGGCGACCTGGGCACGCTGACGGAGCAGGGACTCGCCGTGCTGCGCCTCGACCGCATGCGCGCGCTCGTCGACGTCTACCCCGGCCTCGAGCGCGAAGACGAGATGGTCGCGGCGTTCGACTACTGCCTGCACGGCAAGGGCGGCGCCGCCCCGTCGATCGACACCGCGATGCACGGCCTCGTCGATGCCGCACACGTCGACCACCTGCACCCCGACTCCGGAATCGCGATCGCCACAGCCGTCGACGGCGAGGCGCTGACCGCGAAGATCTTCGGCGACGGTGCTGGTGGGCAGCGTGTGGTCTGGGTGCCGTGGCGCCGACCCGGCTTCCAGCTCGGACTCGACATCGCCGCGATCAAGGCCCAGAACCCGCAGGCGATCGGCACGATCCTCGGCGGGCACGGCATCACCGCCTGGGGGGACACGTCGGAGGAGGCCGAGGCGAACTCGCTGTGGATCATCGACACCGCAGCCGCCTACATCGCGGCGAACGGCACGGCCGATCCGTTCGGTGGCGTCCGTGCCGGATTCGCGGCGCTCCCCGAGGCCGAGCGCCGCGATCGCGCGGCGGCCCTCGCCGGCACCATCCGCGGCATCGCGTCGACCGACAAGCCGATGGTCGGCCACTTCACCGACTCCGACGTCGTGCTCGACTTCCTCGCCTCCGAGCGCGCGCCCGAGCTCGCTGCCCTCGGCACCAGCTGCCCCGACCACTTCCTGCGCACCAAGGTCAAGCCGCTGATCCTCGATCTGCCGGTCACGGCATCCGTAGACGAGCAGATCGCCCGCCTGCACGAGCTGCACGCCGAGTACCGTGCCGACTACCAGGCTTACTACGACGCGCACGCGACCGCGGAGTCGCCCGCGATCCGGGGCGCCGACCCGCTGATCGTCCTCGTCCCCGGCATCGGGATGTTCTCGTACGGTGCGAACAAGCAGACAGCCCGCGTCGCCGGCGAGTTCTATGTCAACGCCATCAACGTGATGCGCAGTGCCGAGGCGCTGTCGACCTACTCCCCCATCTCCGACGCCGAGAAGTTCGCCATCGAGTACTGGGCGCTGGAGGAGGCGAAGCTGCAGCGGATGCCGAAGCCGAAGTCGCACCAGGGCCGCATCGCCTTCGTCACCGGTGCCGCCAGCGGCATCGGCAAGGCCATCGCCACCCGCCTCGCCGCCGAGGGCGCCTGCGTCGTCATCGCCGACCTCGACCTCGAGAAGGCGCAGACCGCCGCCGCCGAGCTCGGTTCGACGGATGTGGCCATCGGTGTGGCGGCGAACGTCGCGGATGCCGATGCCATCCAGGCCGCGCTGAACGACGCCGTGCTCGCGTTCGGCGGCGTCGACCTCGTCGTCAACAACGCCGGGCTCTCGCTGTCGAAGCCGCTGCTCGAGACCACCGAGAAGGACTGGGACCTGCAGCACGACGTCATGGCCAAGGGGTCGTTCCTGGTGTCGAAGGC
>Ga0308161_1005904_pt1 | contig 10554 bp, 7 predicted proteins | sample PhyFR2_FD_201034 | JGI IMG/M metagenome (GOLD analysis project Ga0308161, IMG submission 201034) | Phyllosphere microbial communities from UC Gill Tract Community Farm, Albany, California, United States - DLSLF.R2 | ecosystem: Host-associated > Plants > Phyllosphere > Unclassified | place: USA...
ATATCCGAAACGCGATACCTTAGTATACCCACAAAATTCCCGGTTGCTATCGTTCAATCTGCGGTTAATAAAGGTTGATCTAGAGCGCGATGTCATTTAGCTCCAGACCTTCCCTAAAGTGGGGTAGGAACCCTTACTAGAGTTAAACCAATGGTGTCGGTAATTTATGCGCATTGCGCGTAGGCTCTAACTTAAAAGCAGAAGAATAGCTGGTGTCTTTCATCAAATGACTTTTTCTGATGATAAAGCTATGATGTTCTTGATGCTCTATGTTAATTCATCTTAATCACTGATGGGATAATTGAGATGGATAGCTTTAAAATTTTGTAAATGAACCGCATAGAAGGGGCGTAGTTCATGGTGAACATTCGTGACGCAAATCAAAATGACGTTGAAGCAATAACGAGGATTTACAACGACGCCGTGGAAAATACCTTAGCAATCTGGAACGATCAGTGTGTTAGCGTTGAGAACCGTTTGCAATGGCTTGAAACCCGTCAGAAATCTGGGTTTCCAGTTCTTGTCGTCGACGACGGCGCAGTTGCAGGCTATGCCAGTTACGGGCCGTTTCGCCCATTTGATGGCTATCGGTTCAGTGCCGAGCTTTCGATTTATATTGATAAAAAGGCGCGCGGCCAAGGCTACGGCAAAAAGCTTCTTGGCGCATTAATTGAGCATGCGTCGGAGACTGATATACATGTATTGATTGCCGGCATAGAAGCTACAAACACGATCTCAATTGCCCTTCATAAAGCCTTTGGCTTTGAACAAACAGGCTATTTGCCGCAAGTTGGCTTTAAAAAAGGTCAATGGTTGGATCTAGTATTTTTGCAAAAAATATTCGCGAATTAACACGCAATCGAATTGATCATGGCAGTATACTATCCGATTTGGCTAATTTGGCTATGCAAGACCGCGTTAACCGGAAGGGTCGGCAGCCGCAGTTGTTCTCCTCGCAGATTTTCAAGTAAAATTGCAAAGATTGCAGAATTAGATGAAAATACCAAGTTTTGGAGCGAACGAAATTTCGGTTGCCGATAATGTTCATTACCTAATACCCGCATCAGCCGCGCAATTTGAGAATATTTGCCTACAAATGGTCGCTGGAATATTGGCTGAATTTTTTAAACTTTGGGATTGGGACTATGGCATCTTGCGCTTACGTTCCAAAATGTGAATTTTACTGGAAGATCAACGTCTGTTCCAGCAACTGTTGCTTCGCACTGAAGCATTCATACCGTCCATCCTTTGCCGTAACTCGACATAAATCGTTGGACATTCCTGACTTTTTTGACATAGTGAGCTTTCGTTTTTAGCAGCGTTGAAGAAAGTCGTTGATGAGGGAAAAAAACTATCGGGAGGGTATTTAAATGGACGAAAAGCAGGTCGCTAATCTTCAAAAAAATGACGGATTAAAGCGGGGATTGGACAATCGCCATATCCAACTCATAGCGATCGGGGGCGCTATCGGTACTGGTTTATTTATGGGTTCGGGTAAGACGATCAGTGTTGCCGGCCCTTCAATTATCTTGGTCTATGCGATTATTGGATTTATGTTATTTTTCGTGGTCCGGGCGATGGCGGAATTGCTTTTGGCCAACACCAAATACAAATCATTTATTGATTTTGCCGCAGACCTTCTAGGGCCCTGGGCGGGCTATTTTATTGGTTGGACTTATTGGCTTTGTTGGGTCGTGACGGGCGTTGCCGACGTCATTGCGATTGCTGGATATGCTCAGTTCTGGTGGCCTGAGCTCAATGAGTGGATACCAGTTCTCATCTGTGTCGTGTTGTTTTTCACCTTAAATATCGTGGCAGTTAAACTATTTGGTGAACTCGAATTTTGGTTTGCCTTGATAAAAATCATCGCCATTATCGCATTAATTTTGGTTGGCCTTTATTTGATCATAACTGGGTTTACTGCGCCCAATGGTGTTGTTTCCTCTTTTGCCAATGTCTGGAATGGTGGTGATCTCTTTCCCAAAGGCATAATGGGCTTTTTTGCAGGGTTTCAGATAGCGGTTTTTGCATTTGTTGGTATCGAATTACCGGGGACGGCGGCAGCCGAAATAAAAAATCCTGAGGTTAATTTGCCGCGGGCCATAAATTCCATTCCAACGCGCATCATCTTTTTCTATGTTGTTGCACTGTTCATTATCATGGCCGTTACCCCGTGGAGTGAAGTAGCACCAGACCGTAGTCCATTCGTTCATATGTTTGTGCTAGTCGGCGTTCCGATTGCGGCAAGTTTGGTTAACTTTGTTGTGCTCACATCAGCAGCGTCATCTGCCAACAGCGGAATTTTCTCGACAAGCCGTATGGTTTTTGGTCTGGCGGTGAAAAAAGGCGCTCCGGGTTTTATGGGTAAACTCGCCCGAAATCACGTGCCAGCAAATGGCCTCATATTTTCCTGTATTTGTATCATTATTGCTTATGCTCTTATATCAAATATCCCGACGATTATGGGCGCTTTTACGGTCGTTACCACAATTTCTGCGATTTTATTTATGTTCGTCTGGTCGCTCATTTTGATCAGTTATCTTGCCTATCGCCATACTTGCCCTGAGCTTCATAAAAAGTCAGTCTATAAGTTGCCGGGCGGCATAGTCATGTGTTGGGTGGTTTTAGCCTTTTTCGCTTTTATTCTAGTTTTGTTGACATTGGAACCTGATACCCGTATCGCGCTGCTATACACGCCGATATGGTTTATTCTACTCGCGCTTACCTATTTTCTGGGCGCAAAAAAGCGGTATCATCAGCTTTAATACCCCTATTTAGGATCATTGTCGTCAGGAATAATAGACGGATTTAAGATGCGGCTGCGAAAATCGCAACCATTAGTTGAGATAAACAATAATTCACGGTTGTAAAATAAAAAACTTTAACCATCTAAATTAACGACACGTCGACTTGCTGCGTCATCCCCATATTAAGCAAGGCAGGCGCGCATTGAACAAGATGGAGAAATTAATATGAAAAAACTTTTGGCCGCTGTCGTTTTTGCTGTTATTGCCTCGTTGAGCCTTAGCAATGTGGACGCTTGCCCAAAGGGAACCCACCCCCATGGCGGAGTAGGATCGCATCATAAAGGCGGTTGGTGTAGTTAAGCACAAATAAGCTTAGCAGAACCTAAGCTACGTGGTTAGCAAAAGGAGTTGCGGCTTTAAATATATTTTCTTGACGGTGTGGTTAATATTTTTCTGCGGCGCTTCGGCACAAGCTGCTCAAAGTGCCCAAGAAGAGTTATGTAAGGAATTTGGTGCACTAGGACGCTACGCCATGACTGCACGCCAATCTGGGGTGGTTCTATCTGATCTTTTGGATGATTTTAGAAAAAGATCGCATGACGATAGTAGTATATACATTATATTGAAAACGATTGCCATCGGAGCATATGATTTTCCAGTATATGATGACCCAGAAATGTTAGGAATGGCTTTGACCGAATTTCAAAACACTGTGGAAGTTCAGTGTTACAAAAACTTTGCACAGTAGCCAGTTAACTTGAAACATCAGTTGTATAATGGTTCAATAATTTATTCAGCCTAGCAAGATCTTGCCAACGTCCGAAACACTTAAATTGAGTGGAGCAGGTGACCCTCGGAAACATTTGAGATAAACAGCTTTAATCCGAACAACCACTCGAGACCTCACTCTCCGAGATATCTAAGTCAATAGTAATCGGAAATGTGGCAATTTTGCCCTCGATGATAGTCACCACATCAGTCGCAGATTAACTGGATAACTATACGGCGATTGTCGCTTAGGTAAATGGTGCCCAGACGCGGGATCGAACCACGGACACGCGGATTTTCAGTCCGCTGCTCTACCAACTGAGCTATCTGGGCACTTCCTAACGGTTTTCATCAGGAGCGGCTCGGTTTATAACATTAAAATCCGCCCTGTCTAGTTACCAGAATTAAAAATTTGCATTTTACCAGAAAGATTTTAACAAAATTCGCAATTCGCCATTGCGTCTTTTGTTTTCAAAGCTTATATCGCGTTGCAACGCGCCTATCGTCTAGCGGTTAGGACGCCGCCCTCTCACGGCGGAAACAGGGGTTCGATTCCCCTTAGGCGTACCACTGAGAGTTGATTTCTTTAGCGGACTTTTGCTTCATGATAGCCAAGTGCCGTGGATGATATAATTATTGCTGTTTGGATCGGTCGCTTTATCATGACCAAAGTCTAAATTAATTTATGAAGAGTTGATAGATAATCGCCAATAACAAGCTTAAGGTAAAAACTGCTCGTTATTCTCGTTTCCTAGAAATTACGGCATGTCTGTCGTCCAAATTCGGCATTTATTGTCTTACCAGACGTCACAACCGAGTGATAATCGAATCACGAGAGTGTTTAAAGAGTTATTTTGATTACTCCACGTCACATAAAAAGGCAAGGTTTCATCAAAGTGCGATTAGACGCCTAGTCCGACGGCGCCGTATCGCTAGTCAAAACATAATTGAATAACTACGGTTGCGACTAGTCAGATTGAGGGATTATCTGTTGAGGTTAATGCTTGTTTGGTAGGTCCGCAATAAGGCTCGAATCGCTTGGTTTCAAGTTAAACCAAAAGCCATTGGCGATTAGCTTGAAAAACGAAATTAGTTGCGAAAACCGTTGCCTAATTGGTAATTGCGAAAAAGGCGGACGGCGGTTCTCTCGAACAATTCTGAAATACTAGTTTTAAGTTTACCCGTCACTTAATGAGGCAGACGCACAATTTAAGGCGCCATTCAGTTCGCGCATGGCCCGATGCCAACTTAATTTTAAACACGGTCGCAGCTGAGCAAGCATAGATAAAGCTTCTTTAATCAAGGCAATTAGTCGATTACTTACCATAATGGATGTTACTTGTGGTTTACGTAATAATAATCGCCACTGCGAACGATAGCAAACGGAAGTGATAGGTTTTTTTAACATTTGCACCTTATGATACAAGCCGACGATGTATGCGTATGGAGTGCTAATTATGAAAATCAAAGCCATTATCGCTGTTTCCGCGCTTGCGGTTGCGGCTGCGACGAACGCCGAAGCTGCCGACCCCTATGTCTCGCAATATGGATCGACCAATTATGCTATGGCCCCGGCATTTTCATGGAATGGGTTTTATGTTGGCGGGCAAATTGGTAAATCCTGGTCGAGCTCGACCGTGCATAGTTACAGTGATCACCTAGACTTAAAAGATAGTTTTACGAAAAGTTTTTCCCCTGATGCCAATGGTTTTATCGGTGGCCTCTATGCTGGCTACAATTTTACGTTAACCAACAATCTTTTACTCGGTGCGGAAACTGATTGGGTATGGGGTGATATAAAAGAACAAGAATCGGGCACACGCGATAAGTATGATATTAACGCTGCGCTTAAAGAAAAGTGGGCGGGCGCGACTCGAGCTCGGCTGGGATTTGCGGCCGATCGTTGGTTGCCGTATGTGGCACTTGGTGTGGCCTACACAAAAGTAAGCTCAAACGTGAATACGAAAACTGCAAATGCGACCGTCGGTAAACTTTCCGGCAGCGATAGTGATACGCTGACGGGTTGGACACTCGGCGCTGGCCTTGACTATGCAATGGGTGATAACATCATCCTTCGGGCTGAATATCGTTATAATGATTACGGCGACAAATCCTACGGTCATGAAAACCTCGGTTATAAAGTAGATTATAAGACAAATGACATTCGTGTTGGTGTGGCTTATAAGTTCTAATTGATCGCTATTAGCAGCCCTGCGCCCCGTGCAGGGCTTTTTATTGTTTATTTTTCAGTACGCTTTCGTTAAAAGCAATTTATGAGAAAAAGCCCTTTACGTCATATTCTGCGAATTATGAGCCCGGCCTTCAACCTTGTCTAAGGCAGGAATGTAGGGTCGGGTATTGGGACTATGAATTTGCTGATAATGACAGGAACCGCTTTATGACTGAAAAATCCGAGAAGATTGATTATTCGAAAACGCTCTATTTACCAAAAACCGACTTTCCCATGCGCGCCAATCTGCCAGAGCGTGAACCTGATATCGTCCGCCGCTGGGAAGAAATGGATCTTTATAGCGAGTTGCGTAAACAGGCTAAAGGCCGCCCACTTTATGTCCTTCACGATGGCCCCCCTTATGCTAATGGTCATATACATATTGGCCATGCCCTCAATAAAATATTAAAAGATGTTATAAATCGCTCGTTCCAAATGCGTGGCTTCGATGCCAACTATGTGCCGGGTTGGGATTGCCACGGGCTTCCTATTGAATGGAAAATTGAAGAAAGCTACCGCGCTAAAGGCTTGGATAAGGACGACGTGCCAATTAACGAGTTTCGCCGGCAATGCCGTGAATTTGCTGCCAATTGGATTGCCATACAGGCGGGTGAATTTCAACGTCTTGGCATTGTGGGCGACTTTAAAAACCCCTATACAACCATGAATTTTCATGCCGAAGCACGGATCGCTGGTGAACTGTTAAAATTCGCCATGTCAAATCAGCTCTATCGTGGATCAAAACCGGTTATGTGGTCAGTTGTTGAGCGCACCGCACTGGCTGAAGCAGAAGTGGAGTATCACGATCACGAATCTGAAACACTTTGGGTGAAGTTTTCTGTTGCTGAAACCAAATCAAGTGACTTACTTGATGCCTATGTCGTAATTTGGACAACCACACCCTGGACGATTCCAGGAAATCGTGCGGTATCCTATGCAGCGAAGATCTCCTACGGTCTTTATCAAGTATCAGAAGCCGAAAATGATTATGGCCCGCAGCCCGGCGAAAAACTCATTTTTGCCGATGCGCTTGCTGAAGCCTGCGGGCAAAAAGCAAAGATATCCATGCAACGGCTCCGCGATGTCAATACTGATGAATTCAAAAACATGATTTTGGTTCATCCGCTTAGTGGTGTTAATGCCGGGTATGGTTTTAAAGTCCCCATGCTTGATGGAGACCATGTAACCGATGAAGCGGGTACCGGCTTTGTCCACACTGCGCCAAGCCACGGGCGCGAAGACTTTGATGTCTGGATGAGTAACGCCGCATTTTTGACCCAGCTCGGCATTGATACGGCTATTCCATTTCCCGTGGACGATGCTGGCTTTTATACCAGCGACGCGCCGGGGTTTGGGCCTGATCGTGAAGGTGGTGCTGCCCGGGTGATTGACGATTGTGGCAAATCCGGCAACGCCAATAAACTAGTAATCGCTTCGCTTATTGAGGCCAATAGGCTTTTTGCCCGCGGACGCATAAAGCATTCCTATCCACACAGTTGGCGTTCGAAAAAGCCCGTTATCTTTCGCAACACCCCGCAATGGTTTGTTTATATGGATAAGGACCTTGGTGATGGTACAACGCTGCGCAATCGGGCGTTAACAGCAATTGAAGACACCCGGTTTGTTCCTGCAGGTGGTAAAATTCGGCTGCGCGCAATGATGGAAGACCGTCCTGATTGGGTTTTATCACGACAACGGGCCTGGGGAGTTCCTATATGCATATTTGCCAATGACAAAGGTGAGATTTTAAAAGACGAAGCTGTAAATGAACGGATAATTACTGCTTTTGAAAATGAGGGTGCAGATGCTTGGTTTGCAGATGGCGCGCGGGAGCGCTTCCTGGGGCACCACGCCAAAGACGATTGGCATCAAGTTCGCGATATTCTGGACGTTTGGTTTGATTCTGGTTCAACGCACACCTTCACGTTGGAAGATCGTAGAGATTTGCAGTGGCCAGCCGATTTATATCTTGAAGGTTCAGATCAGCACCGCGGCTGGTTTCATTCTTCAATGTTGGAAAGCTGTGGCACGCGCGGGCACGCGCCTTTCAAAGCTGTAGTCACACATGGTTTTACCTTAGATGAAAACGGCAAGAAAATGTCGAAATCCCTGGGAAATACTGTGGCGCCGCAGGATATAATCAACACATCCGGTGCCGATATTCTACGGCTCTGGGTGGTGACCTCTGATTATTGGGAAGATCAACGGCTTGGTAAAAATATCATCCAAACCACCGTGGATTCTTATCGGAAATTGCGTAATGTGATACGCTGGATGCTTGGTACTCTGGCTCATGATGAGGGTGAGACTATCCCCTATCAGGATCTTCCTGAATTGGAAAAATTAATGCTGCATCGGCTAAGCGAGCTTAGTGATCTTGTTGCAACTAATTATAACGCATTTGATTTTAAAAAAATAACGCGCGCTTTACTTGATTTCTCAATTGTCGAGTTATCGGCCTTTTATTTTGATATAAGAAAAGATGCGCTTTATTGTGATGCGCCGTCGTCAACAAAGCGCAAGGCGGCCTTGCAGGTTGTGCGTGAAATTTTCGAGCGGCTGGTCACATGGTTGGCACCAATGCTGCCATTTACCTGTGAAGAAGCGTGGTTGGAACTTAAACCACAAAGCCGATCCATTCACTTTGAGCAGTTTAGGGCAATACCGAAGGAATGGAACAATCGGGACATCGCTGAGCGCTGGAAAAAAGTACGCCAAGTGCGGCGTGTCGTTACCGGTGCATTGGAACTTGAACGTTCGATGAAACACATTGGATCTTCACTGGAAGCGGCCCCTGTAATTTACCTAAGCGATGCGTCGCTCATGGAAGCGATTGAAGGTCTCGATATGGCGGAAATCTGTATTACCAGTGATATTACGGTAACCAATGCACAGCCACCTGTTGAAAGTTTTACGCTAGATGACGTCAGTGGTGTGGCTGTCAAGCCAGAAAAAGCAACTGGTACGAAATGTGCGCGCTCGTGGCGCTTTACCCATGATGTCGGCGAGGATAAAACCTATCCTGACGTCTCATTGCGCGATGCGCGGGCTCTTCACGAGCTGCACGCGTTGGGGAAGATAGATTTTTAAGTTGCTACGGGTGCAGGCGGTTTTGCAATAAACCGCCTCTTGTTTTTCCATAGAGAGAGAACGCGCCTGATCAGCTTGATTGTGATTAATCAAATTTGCATGACGCTTTAATTAAAATGTATTAAGGTTTAGCGCTTTCGTCAATGTTAACTAAGTTATGAAACAAATCTGGTCGGTATTTCATTAAAATTTGCTAAATAAACTATCCGAAACAATTTTTTTGTTTTGTTGATTAAGTAAAATGCACTAAAAGATCACCAACATATCATATTCGGCAGCGTTTGCTTCTGAAATAACTATCTATGAACATAGGTATCGAAGAAATTGACATTCCGTTTTGCTTCGCGCCATCCTTTGGCATTGATCGCATTTTTTAATTAAGTTAATATGCGCTTGAAGAATACAATCACAGTTTTGTGGGCAATGTTTGCTTTTTGCAATAAGTGTCTTTGAACATAAATATCTGACAAATTGAAATTCTGTTTTGTTGCGCGCCATCATTTCGCGCATTCTTTGTTAGTTGGGGGTGGCTTGAATCATTTATTGCCGTAATAGACCATTTTGTGCTAAGGGCAATGGCGCATTGCTGGTTAATACGATTTCAATCTTTAGCTAATTATGGTAACAAAGTTTCAGAAGAAGTCGATGAATTGGTACTTCGAACCAGATTGGCGCTTAGGCCGGAAGGATGAGTAAGCAGTGAAAAAAATCAATGCAATTTTTATTGCCTCATCGATGCTGTGCATCGGTGGATTCGTTTCGGGGTGTGTGTCAGGCCCAACTTACGGAACAGATAAAACCGCTTCACAGCAACTTGCCAGCGACTTTTCCAATCTTGTTTCCTTCCGTTCTGCGAATAATAACAGTACAATTAACACAAAGCCACGCCCTGAATTGGTGACACCCGGCCCAAATGCCGATAAAACTCTGCCGCCACCACAGGTTGATGTGGTAAAATCTGGTACACCGGACTGGCCGGAATCGCCCGAGCACAAACGTCAACGTCTACGTAACGAGGCGACGGCCAACCAGGGTAACCCGACTTACGTATCGCCGATTGTTAGCGGCGGTGCCAGTGCGGCAGCTTTATCTTCGACCGGGTTGAATGGTATCCATCGGAGTCAGGAACAGACCAATCCGCGTATTGAAAAAGCGCAACGCGAAGACTACCTCCGCCGGAAAAAAGAATTGGCTGGGGGCAGTGCCACACAACGCAAATACTTGAGTGAACCACCGCTTTCATATCGCCAGCCAGCAGCAACCGCGCCAGTTGGCGAAAAAGGTGAGGACGAATCGAAAAAAGAAAGAGCGAGAAAAAAAGCTTTTAACGAAGCGTCGGGCAAAAAAAGCTGGTGGCCGTTTTAGGTCGCCTAATAGGATAGGGGCAGGCTAGGACCTTGGTGACTATCGGTTTAACGCGGTGGTCGAAGTTTGTTGTGGCAGTAGTCAGGTAAACCTTGGACGTTGCTGGAATCCTTTGCAGTGGCGATACCGTTCGCAGTTACGGATACATAAAAATACAACATACCGCCAACGCCTATAGGTGATGAGTAAAGGGTTACCCTGAACTTTTGAATTTTGAACCAATAGGACAGCCGGCTTTGATCACGCTTCAAGATACCGATCATAAGCCATAGAGAATAATCTGCATTGAATACCTGTTTAGATCGTTTAGTGAATTCTGTTGGGATCGTTTAAATTATTGTCTCTGGTTAGAGA
>Ga0308161_1005907_pt1 | contig 10552 bp, 5 predicted proteins | sample PhyFR2_FD_201034 | JGI IMG/M metagenome (GOLD analysis project Ga0308161, IMG submission 201034) | Phyllosphere microbial communities from UC Gill Tract Community Farm, Albany, California, United States - DLSLF.R2 | ecosystem: Host-associated > Plants > Phyllosphere > Unclassified | place: USA...
GGAGCACAGCAATGCCCGATGCACAGCAACTCGCCCAGCAGATCCTCGACGCCGTCGGCGGTTCCGCGAACATCGCCGACGTCGAGAACTGCATGACCCGCCTGCGGGTCGAGGTCGTGTCCGACTCGTCCGTCGCGCTCGACGACCTGAAGGCCACCGACGGCGTCATGGCCGCCATCGCGGCCGGCTCGAACCTGCAGATCGTGCTCGGCCCGGGTCTCGTCGACCGCGTGGCCGACGGCCTGGAGGCCCTGCGCGCGGCCGCCCCGCCAGCTGCGGCTGACGGGTCTGGTGCGTCGCCCGAGGAGCTCGCTGCTCGCGGTGCGTCCATCAAGGCGACCGCGCGGTCCCGTTCAGACGGCCGCACCATGCGCGCGGTCCGGAAGATCTCCGCGATCTTCATCCCGCTCATCCCCGCGCTGATCGCCTGCGGGCTGATCGCCGGGATCAACGGGATTCTGACGAACCTGGGGTGGGTGCCCGGGGTGACGCCGTTCCTCGGCGTGCTCTCGTCCGGCTTCCTGTCCCTGCTTGCCGTCTTCGTCGGGATGAACGCCGCGAAGGAGTTCGGCGGCACGCCCATCCTCGGTGGTGCGGTCGGCGGCATCATCGTCGCGGCGGATGTCGCGAACGTCACCGTGTTCGGCGAGACCCTGGCTCCAGGGCAGGGCGGTGTGCTCGGTGCGCTGGCCGGCGGCATCCTCGCCGCCTACGTCGAGCGCTTCATGCGCCGGGTCACGCCGGACGTCATCGCGCTCATCGTCGTGCCGACCGTCACTGTCCTGGTCGCCGGCTCGATCACCCTCGGCGTCCTGATGTCCGTCGCCGGTGTCGTCTCCGTCGCGATCGGGAACGCTGCCACCTGGCTGCTCGCGAACGGCGGGGCCTTCGCCGGCTTCGTGCTCGGAGGCCTCTTCCTGCCCCTCGTCATGACCGGGATGCACCAGGGGCTCATCCCGATCCACACCACCCTGATCGACCAGACCGGGTGGACCGTGCTGCTGCCCGTGCTGGCGATGGGTGGTGCCGGGCAGATCGGTGCCTGCATCGCGCTGTGGGTGCGGTTCCGGTCGAACGCCTCGCTGGTGCGGACCATCCGTGGTGCGCTGCCGGCCGGGTTCCTCGGCGTCGGAGAGCCCCTGATCTACGGCGTGACGCTCCCCCTGGGTCGGCCGTTCATCACCGCGTGCATCGGTGGGGCGTTCGGCGGCGGTGTCGTCGGGCTGTTCGACCAGCTCGGGCACTCCGTCGGGGCGATCGCCATCGGGGCCTCGGACCTGTCGCTCATCCCGCTGCTGAACGGCTCGTCCGGGTACGGGTGGGCGCTGCTCGGGTACGGGTCGGGGCTCGTGGTGGCGTACGTCGTGGGGTTCGTGGCGACGTTGTTGTTCGGGGTGTCCGCGTCGGTGCGGGCTGACTTGAAGGCGCAGTCGGCTGCTTCGGCCGGGGATCCGGTCGCTCCGGACGCGCCGCTCGACGTCCAGGTCACGCCGGCTGACTCCGTGGGAGCTGCTCGCTGACGCGGTTGGGAGGCGAGCGCGTACCTGGCGCAAGGTTGGCTGGCCAGTCCGACGTTCGAGTCCGCCGCGGCCGCGGATGCGACGCTCGCGTTCACCTCGTCGTACATCCCGGAGGAGCCGCTGCGACCGCGATCGTGTCCACTGCTGCGTCCTCGGGACTGTCGCTCGTCGCCGATGTCTCCCGAAGCACGGGACGCCCCCAACCCGAGCACGCTGCGGGCCGCCGACCTTGTGCCGTTCGCTTACCTGGACGTCGAACCGATCCACAACTTCTACCTGCGGGAGCGGACCGGACCGACGCTGCCATCAGTGGCCTCCTCGGTCGCTGTTGCTCAGCAGTACGGCTGGCGGGTCGGGGCATTCACCGCCGGGGACTCCGCGCGGCGTGGGCCGTTCGGCGAGGGGCTGCCGACCGTCGAGGGGCACCGAACCGTGCCGCCGTTGTTCCAGGCGCTCGAACTGGTCGATGCAGGCGTAGACGATGTGTACGTCGGAGATCCGGCGCTGACCGATCATTCGTGGTCTCGGTTGAGGTCGTTCGTCCTCGGTGACGCAGTCGTGCTCGACTGGACAGCCGCTCCGCGTGTCCAATCAGCGGTCATCGAGGAGCTAGCGGTCCCCGATCGGAATCGCCCCGATGCCACCGAGGCCATGATCCGGCTTGAGCACTCGCGGGACCGGTTCGCCGGGCTGCCGTTGCCCGAGGTCAGTGGGCAGCCGAGGCCGGCCCAGTCGGTCACCATGCCGTTGGCGTTGGCGGGGAGGTACTGCGGGGAGGCGGCTCTGGTACTCCGAGAGCTCCCCCGGACCGCCACGGCGCTCAACTTGACCAAGTCGCCTCCCCGCTCCTAGCGCATGGATCACGTCAAATCTGCATCTTTCTGCACGCCCGATCTTGATACGCGCCCTTGACCCCATTGATCGAGAGCCCTCTCGCGACCTCGCTAGCCGAGAAAGGCACGCATCACTAGGCGCTAATCTTCCGTGTAGGCAAGATTCACCAACGCAGACCAGCTTCCCGCATTCTTCAGATGATTTTCGCTGACTAGCATGTAGCGCCAACTTCCGAACTCGCCGGAATCAGAAACGGAACGAGCCCATACGCGTGCGGCTTCGGCCTTCAACTGAACATCCAGGTTCTGGATGGAGTCGTCTGCCTTGGTCTCCACTAGCCAGTGGACACCCACCGAGTCAATAACGATAAAGTCAGGGTAGTAAGCGCCCGCATCAGGCCGATTTATGTAGGCGCCATCTGCCTTCGCCAAGCGCAGCCACCATTCAACTTCTTGCGCTCGATCGACAAGGTGAGCGAAAGACCACTCAGTAGTCTTTGCATCAAAGCGAGCCACCGGCATTATATTCCTACGCCAATTTCCCAGGTCGTGCCACTTGATGAAATTGTCATTATAAGCATCCAGCGGAGATTCTACAAAGATTGGCTCTCGGGGGAGGGTAACCAACTCCCACGAGTACACCACCATCGACGGACGACTCTCGTATTCACGCGTTATGAGACTACGAATCCCATCGATCGCGTGGGCTCGACGCACGGCGCCAAAACTAGCGGAATCGTCACCCGGAGCCACGCCTGCACCGCGTAAGAAAGACGTCACGATGCGCTCCGCCGCATTTCGCGAGGACTTTGACCGAGGCACTTCAGGCGCATACTGCACCGCACGAACGAGGTCGTTATGTACGCTACTGACGCCGGCCAACTCTTCGCTTGCCGTCGCATTCTGCTGAGGAACTCTGCGCACCCGAGCGTCATGTTCTCCCACCGCCGTACTCTCGAGCGCGTCACGAGCAACGACAGTCGGAATCTCCTCTCGGAAGCGCTCGCCGGCACGTCGAGCGTCGAGGTCGGATATACTCGACAATTCGAATGGAGTCGCGCTCGGCACAGCGACCCTCTTGGGGAACACAATCTGCGGAGCGCCAGTCACGCGCCCCTCCAGCGAGGGACCACCGGTGGCAAGCCTAGCTTCTGTCGACACGAGGGCGAGAACCTCGTCCGTTTGATCATCACCACTCTCTGGCGTCACAAGGAACGCCTGCGCGTCCCATTCGACGGCGTCGGACGTCTCCGCCACGACGTCGTCAATCTCCTTTTGCTCGGCAACGGACACAACGGCGGCACCGTGATCATCGACAGTCACAAGCGCCGCAACGGTGTCAACGACGTCTGGTCCGGAGACCGTTGACGGGTGTTGCGCCCGCGGCACCAAGCGCTTTGCCAAAATATCCTTTTGCGCAAGCAGCTGTTTGTAGCTATCGTGCGCGACAAGATCAACACTATCGACCATCTCGATACCCGTTCGCTCACCGAACGGGAGCCGCAACCCGCGACCTAGAATTTGTTCAGTCAGTGCTTGAGAGGCTAACGTGCGAAGCGCGACAATGACTGCGACATTCTTTACGTCCCACCCTTCGCGCAGCATGTTCACAGATACGATCGCGCGGACCGGGGATTCTACTTTTTCGACGTCGCTCAACTGCTGGAGGGCCTCATCACTAGCGCCACCTACAATCAAGAGCACCGACTGGTCACTTTCGAGGAAACCAGGCCCCGCGAGAAGCTGTGCGGTTTCCTCTGCCTCAGCAACCGAACTGCAAACCACAAAAATCACGGGATGAACACCAGCTTTATTTTGGCGCTCGGAAGCGTATTGCTGATACGCGGCTTCTTTCAGGTCGCGAAGCATTACTGCGTCACGCAACTGCGTTCTTTGATCCGAGATGCCGCTGGGGCGATACGCTATAACCGGAACCTTGACATGTTTGTTTGCAATAGCGCGCGCCAGTGAATACGAAAAAACGATGTTTGGGAGATCAGTTTCGGCTGGTGTCGCAGTGAGCCCAATGAGCGCTAGTGGATCAAGCTGACGCAGGGCCGCAGAGAACTCGCGCGCCTGTCGGTGATAGAGGTGATGCTCGTCGGAGATTACTACAAGGTCATCCAGTGCGGCGAGAGTCGAATAAAGACTAGCCCCCAGATTCTCGTCTTCATTCCGAGTGCGTCTAGACAACCGATCAGTGGGCCGCAGCAGCTGCTGCACGTTGAATACGAAGACCTTCACAGCCCGAGGATCCCGGAGGCTGGAAGCGGTTGATGCGCGTTGGAAGTTCTCCGGCGTAATTATCACAGGTCGGTGATCCGCTCCCGCAACGTATTTCAGGGACGCCTCATCGAAGTTTTCAAGCGTTTTCCGCTGAATGGTGCTGCCTGGAGTGACCACGAGAAAGTTCCGGCCGCCCTGTGAGGCGATGTAATCGATAAGCGCACTCATGAGGTACGTTTTTCCGACACCGGTGGCTAGATCAACAACAAGCTCAGGATATTGCGGATCAGAGTGACCGGCGAGCGCTTCAACAACCGCTTCCAATGCGTCAGAGTTTGGCTCTCGAAGGTCGAAGCGACTTGCAACTTCCCTCAAGAGTCCGGAATCGCTGAAGATCTTCACCGCATGACCGCCTTACTGAACAATTCATCTGGTGCCTGCTTGATTCGCGAGCCCTTAGATCGAGACTTTAATAGTTCTTCAGCGGCTGACATCACCGCTTTCCCCACGATTACACAAACTTCGCGCTCGCGCAGCGAACCTAGGACTACGCGCACAACATTCTCGTCCACCACTCCGTCCACGACGGCGAGGCGCTGACGGCCTTTTCGTCCCACAAATACTGGATCATCTGAGGTCATCTCGAATCCAAGTTGACCGGCAACTGACTTCGACCAAGCGCCATTGGTTGCCGCGTCCGAGAGATAAACGTCCCCAGATCGATCGTCGGTCTCGTACATCGACGGGGCCAACTTAGCAATAGTAAAGCCGCTACCCCCACACCACTGCAGGAGAGACTCCCGCCTCGTCTTCGTAGCGTTCATCAGCGCCTTGATCGATGCTTCGTGGTCCCCAATCAATCCCTGACTGACCTTCCGTAGCATCTGCTGAAAGTGGAATGCGTCGTCAGCGTCTATCCCGGTCGGCAGTACGACGCCTTGTCCGGGTACGCGCGCACGTATTGTGGTTATCCCTCCTCGATCGAGGCCCGCGGCTACCTTCTCTAGCCGGGGAATCGTGAACGTTCTTGCCGTTCTCTCAATAAGCTCGCATGTGATCCATCGTCGCGACAATTTGTGGGCTACAGCTGCTGTAGTTCCACTACCCGCAAAGAAGTCAAGAACGAGGTCACCCGGATCGGTAGCGATTCGAAGTATCCGCTCGAGCAGCCTTTCAGGTTTCGGAGTGTCGAACGGACTGCTCACCTCGGGAAATAAAGCCAGCAATTCCTTCTTGGCCTCGTCATTGTGGCCAACTTCTAGATGCGACCACAGCGTCCTTGGTACCAAACCATCCTGAACCTCACTTAAGAACCTCTTGATGCGCGGCACGGAGTCACCGTCGCGGCCGAACCACAGCCGCCCGTCAGCCTCGAACTCGCGGTAACGGTCCTCGGTCAGGAGCCAGCACCGACCGCGAGCAGGGCTCACCACACGCCCGCTCGGCAAGGTGATATCGTAAAATTGTTCCGCACGGCGCTTCGAATCGGCCTTTGCAGATAGGTCGCCGCTAGTCCACGGCCCGCGCTCATCGTCATCAGGATTCCCATAAGCCAATGCGATTTGTGCCGGACTACGGGGGATGAGATTGCGAGTGTGCCTCCAGGCGCTGCGCCCTTGCAAAGCGTACACGAGGATCGTGTCATGGCTACGCGATATAGCGGTTCTGTTGTCTCGTCCAGCAACTTTCTCCCACGCGATCTCGGCGACGAATGCTGAGTCGCCAAGTAGTTCGTCGAGGAGAAGACGCATCCGATGCACTTCCACATCATCTAGATGCACCCAGATGGACGCCTCCGGGTGTAGAAGTGGCATCATCTCGCGGAGACGGTCACGCATGAGGGTTAGCCATACAGAGTGCTCGAGCTGGTCGGCATAGTGTTCGAATGCGTCAGAAGTGTTGAAGGGTGGATCGATATAGACGGCCTTCACCTGGCCGCCATAGCGCTTTTTCCACTCAGGAACTTGCGTCAGACTACGCAACACGTTGGCGGAGTCGCCTATGACAAGCAGGTTGTCCGTCCCGCGCTCTCCCACCTCTCGCTCAATATCTATCGATCGGACTTCCTGAACGCGAACATCGTCTGCGTCCACCCACGCGTAGTCGTAGTCGCCCTCCGCGGTCGGCACAAGACCGAGGTCCTTACCCATCCAAGTAAGTTGAAGTGCTCCAGCTGGCTTGCGTCTCATCGACTACATCCTAGAGGCGGTAGGAGGTCTCGTCGGAGTCCTCCGCACTGCGCCTGGTAGCGATATGAGGGGCGCGCGAGGTCAGATCGGCGGCCATCCACCGGAAGTGCTCGCGAAGGTCCACGAGCATGCAGTCCACTCCGACAGGCCTGATGTGGACCACCGGACCACCAGCGATCCGTACTTCCCTCCGCAGAGGCCTACCCGCCGCGAACAGCAGCCAACCTTCACCAAGGCCGAACCTCCTGCAGTACGCCGCCATCTGGTACAGGTCAGCGTTCGGGTAGTGCCCGTGCTTCTCGACCTTGTACTTCACATCGATGCATGCCCGTACCTCCCCGTCGACGAGCCACACGAGGTCAGGCGCGATCTTCACCGTCCCTTCAACGTCGAGGGTCGATTGGTACTGCGACACGAGCACTCCCCCGTACGGCCTGAACGCCTCTCGCAGTGCAGCCGAGACGAAGTCCTCGAACACCGACCACATGTCGACGAGGAACCCTGACGCGACGACTGACCCGGCGCGCTGTTCGACGGACGACCCCGACAGCACGAGTGACGCCAACGCCAGCGCCGACGCGTACCGCGCGTTCCGTCGATCCTGTCGGACCTCGGGCACCGGCGCCCCGACCGGGATCACCGACACCCCGTCGAGTACCCGGACGATCCTCCGCAGCGCCCCGAGCACATCGGTCGGCACACCTGGCAGTCGCAACAACCGCGTCGCTGCGGTCAGCAGTACCTGGTTCTCGGCGACGTCTTCCACGTAGTCGTCGAACGACACCTCGACCGGCAGCGGCTGCCCACTCCGCCGGGTCAGCTGGTCCCCGATCCGCCACCGACCACGCACGAGCGGCAGCGCGTCCTCGCGCGTGACGTACCCACGAAGCGGTCCTCCAGCCAACGCCCGCGAGGCCTGCCGCACGAACGCGTGCGCCAACGCCGGAACGAGGTCCTCGTCCTCCTCGAACCCGAAGTCGTCCTCGGTCCAGATCGCACTCCCGGCACGGGCGAACCCCAGCATCGCGAACAGCCGCCGCACCGGCGTCTTCGGCTTCAACCACACCGTGTGCCCGGCGATCCGAACGACGCCGACCTTCCGGACACCACTCACGCGGTACTCATCAGCACCGAGCGTGGGTGCAACGGTCGCGATGTTCGCCGACGCGAGCCCGACGGCGACCGCCCGCGGCAATCGGTGCACCACCGGCTGGTCCGCTTCCCGCAGCTCAATCGTCGACGGAAGCACCTTCGGCCCCGTCCGTCGGCGTGGGCGCCACCTGGCGACGCAGCGTTGCCAGGCCGTACCGCGCCTCCAGGTCGACGCCTTCGCCGTAGTGGTGCTCCGCCAGGAGCGGCAGGATCTCGTATCGCCACACGTCCTGCAGACCGGTCCCTTCGAGATCGCGCATCAGGAACGACGGGCCCACCTTGGCATCGTGGTCCTGGATCTGCGCATTGAGACGCGTCAGCAGCTCGGCACGGTCGTCCTGGAGGCCCTTGGTCGCCGCCCACCGCGACAGCACGTTTTCCACGGGGGCGCGTTCAGGGTGCAGCTCGATGAATGCGAATCGGCGACGCATTGCAGCGTCCAGCATCGCGATCGAGCGATCGGCGGTGTTCATCGTGCCGATGACGAAGATGTTGCTCGGCAGGGTGAACGGCTCGTCGCTGTAGAGCAGGGAGATCTCGCTGTCGCGGTACTCGAGCAGGAAGTACAGCTCGCCGAAGACCTTCGCGATGTTGCCGCGGTTGATCTCGTCGATGACCAGGAAGTAGTTCGCCTCGGGGTTGGCCGCAGCCGCATCAGCGAGGCGCCGGAGCGGGCCCTTCCGAAGCGTGAAGGCGAGGTTGCCGCTGTCATCGTTGGCGACGGGGCGGAAGCCCTCGAAGAAGTCCTCGTACGAGTAGGTCGGGTGGAACTGCACGATGGTGGTGTCGCCGTCGGTGCCGTCCGTCACGTGCTTCGACAGGGCCTGGGCGAGAAACGTCTTGCCGGTGCCCGGGGGGCCGTAGAGGATCACCTGTTTGCGGCGCTCGATGAGGTCGAGCGTGTTCTGCAGCCACGGAAGCGGCATGTGGAGCGAATCGACCAGCGACGCATTCGCATCCGGAAAACCATCGCGCGCCGGGGTCGGCTCGGGATCCGGACCAGGCAACGGTTCAGGGCGGCTTGTGACCTGCCAACGGGACGCAAGTGGCTCGGCGTAGTACAGAGCGGGCCCCTTGGCCTTCTGTTGCAGCGCGATCGTGATCTGTTGGAACGCCGCGTCGGGGTCGTCGTCCATCTGGCCCTCGACCTCGCCCGCGAAGGCGATACGGATGGCCTCACGGTTGTCCGCCGAAACGACCTCGCCGAAAACACCCGGGTGCACGAGGAACAGCAGCTCGTTCCGCTGGATCGGAAGAGCCGTGCCTTCGATCCCGGTGACCACGTCCCGCCAGGCCCACGGGTCCTCAAGGGCTCGAGCGCGAGCCTCATCACTGAGACCGATCCAAGCTAACGCTGCGCGGACGACGACGGAGAGAGCCGACAAGGTATGGCTTCCCGAGAGGGCCTGGCCAGGGTTGAACGACCACGACCGGAATGCCTCGTCGACCTCGTTCGGAATCGTGACGGGATGTTCCATGAGATCCAGTAGGAACTGAACGCGCTCGCGTTTCTTCCGCTCGCCCGGCGTCTGCAACGGCAGGACTTGCCAGCAGATCAGCTCGGCCATGAGGAGCTTTGCGTCATCGCTCGCGTCTGCGAACTGCGCGCCGATCTTCGTCAGGAAGTCGTCACCGGCGATGTCGGGTCGACTGAGGAACACGCGGTCGAGCTCGACCGCAGTCTCTTCACGCCACACACCGCGGCCGGGTGCGAACACGGAATCGAGCTGACGAAGGCCTCGGTCGACGAAGAGCGCGCTCGAGGTTCGGATGACTTCTGCTCGCCAATCGGGAGGCACGATCTCCGTCGCTAGGCGCAGCGCGACATCCTCCCGCTGCGCCCTCTGGAAGGCACGTTCGCGCTCGTTGAGGATCCGTGTGAAGTCGTCGAGTTCGAGCGCGGCTGCGGCACGGCCGTCGTCGGTCAGGTGCCACTCGCCTCGGTTCTGCTTCGTCAGGTAGCCGGCGTGGACGAGCGCCGTCGTTCCCCAGAGGAAGTCGGACTCACCGTGCGGTCGACGCTTCGAGTTGAGCTCGAGCTCCTCCCCCTCGAGCGGAACTGCCGCCAGCACGTTCTGCCAGACTTCGAGACGCCGCCCCTCGCGGTCGTGATCGTCGAGGTACCGCAGAGCCTCGCGGAGGCGGATCATTCGGTTCTCTGGTCGACTCACGAGCAAAGTCTGTCGCACAGCAACTCCCGCGCAAGCCCCCGCGAGGCGGTCGAGCTCGACCTGCATGACGACCGAGTGTCCCGAGGCTGGCAGCGGATCTGAGTAAGCGGCCGACGTATTCCGCACGACCGTGCGCGAACCCGCACCCCTCGTTCTGGGCTGCTGTCTGCGTTGCAACCGGCCCATACGATTCGGGGAAGGTAGAGCAGGCAGGCTCACGGGGGTACCTCAACATGAGTGCCCTGCGTCCGCGGCTCGTGAGCGCGCGAAAGCAGGACCATGACTGACAACTCCACTGCGGAAGTCACCCTCGAAGCGGAAGTACCCGCGGACGAGGCAGCAGTCGACATCGCGCGGGCTGTCAGCGGTCGCCGCGCGATCGCGCGCAAGTACGTGAAGTGGGTGCGGAGCCGCAATCCCGAGGCCACGCCTGCAGAAGTGATCCAGCTGCTCGAACGGCA
>Ga0308161_1005909_pt1 | contig 10551 bp, 14 predicted proteins | sample PhyFR2_FD_201034 | JGI IMG/M metagenome (GOLD analysis project Ga0308161, IMG submission 201034) | Phyllosphere microbial communities from UC Gill Tract Community Farm, Albany, California, United States - DLSLF.R2 | ecosystem: Host-associated > Plants > Phyllosphere > Unclassified | place: USA...
CCAGCTGCCCAAGTTCGAAGAGGACATGTTCATCACCCAGCTGGGTGAGCAGAAGCGTTACCTCATCTCGACCTCGGAAATCTCGCTGACCAACATCGCCCGCGACGAGATCCTCGACGCCGAGCGCTTGCCGCTGCGCATGACCGCCCATTCGCTGTGCTTCCGTTCCGAAGCCGGCAGCGGTGGCCGCGATGTGCGCGGCATGATCCGCCAGCATCAGTTCGAGAAGGTCGAGCTGGTTTCGATCTGCCGCCCGGAAGACAGCGACGCCGAACACCAGCGCATGACCCGCTGCGCCGAAGTGGTGCTGGAGAAGCTGGGCCTGCCGTACCGCAAGGTGCTGCTGTGCACCGGCGACATGGGCTTCTCGGCCATCAAGACCTACGACCTGGAAGTCTGGCTGCCGTCGCAGGAGACCTACCGCGAGATTTCCTCGTGCTCGAACTGTGGTGACTTCCAGGCGCGCCGCATGCAGGCCCGCTGGCGCAACCCGGCCACCGGCAAGCCGGAGCTGGCGCACACCCTGAACGGCTCGGGCGTGGCCGTCGGCCGCGCGATGATCGCGGTGATGGAGAACTACCAGAACGCCGACGGCAGCATCACCGTGCCTGAAGTCCTGCGCCCGTACATGGGCGGCATCGAAACCATCGGCTGATCAGCCGGTAGCGCCGGGCCATGCCCGGCGGCCTTCTGATGGGTGCCGGCCATGTCGGCACCATCCACGCATGGCGTGGATCTACTGAGGCGGTGCGGTATCCACGCATGGCGTGGGTCTACCGACGCGGTGCGGCATCCACGTACCGGGGGCTTGGGCTTTGCCGTAGATCCACGCCATGCGTGGATTACGCAATCCATCAACCTGCTACGCGCAGCTTCTCCAGCGGTACCCAACCGGCCTCGCCAGCTGCCGGCACACACCACGCCCACCCATTGAGGGTGCGCACGCCGCGCAACTGCTGGCCCGGGTCTACATCCAGCTCCCGCGCGCAGTAATCCTCCGTGGCAAACGCGCCACCCTGCGCATCGTGCCCGATCACCGGCGCCGGCACGAAACCCGGCTGCTGTCCTTCGGCTTCGCACAGGAACCAGTCCTCCCAACCCTCGGGCCCTTCATATCGCGCGCCCACCACCAGTGCCTGCCCACGGTGCAGGGTGATCGGGTGCGGAAATTCGCTGCGGTGCGCAGCCGTCACGATGTAGTCCATCGCCCCATGGTGGCAAAAAAAAACGGCCCCGCAAAAGCAGGGCCGTCAGGGTGGGCCGGGATGGGGGAGGGAATCCCGGCCCGCGTTCAGCGCCCAGACGAGGGAGAGAGGCGCCGAACGCTGGAACGCGTTACGCCGCTGCCACTTCTGCCGGCTCATGCGATGGCAACGATGCCAGCGCACCGGCAATGGCGTCTTCACGATGCTGCGGCGAATAGGCAATGCCCTCGGCACGCACGAACTCGATGTCGTTGATGCCCCAGAAGGCGAACGTCTGGCGCAGGAAGGGCTCCTGGAAATCCGCCGGCGAATCGGTGTAGATGCCGCCACGGCTGCTGACCACGATCACCCGCTTGCCACCGGCCAGGCCCACCGGGCCGTTCTCGGTGTACTTGAAGGTGCGCCCGGCCACGGCCACGCGGTCGATCCAAGCCTTCAGGGTGGAGGGCACGCTGAAGTTGTACATCGGCGCGCCGATCACCACGATGTCTGCGGCCAGGAACTGCTCGAGCACCTGTTCAGCATCAGCGGCCTCGGCCGGGTCGGTCTTGGCCAGCGAACCGCTGCGCAGATGCGGTACCGGATTGGCGTCAAGATCGCGATAATCAACCTGCAGGCCGTCGATCTGCTGCTTGAACTGAGCCACCACGGCGGCGGTCAGGTGGCGGGAGACGGAGTTGTCGCCAAGCACGCTGGCGTCGATGTGCAGAAGCTTCATGGCAGTACCTATGTTCGGGAGAGGTGGCGGGCTTGCCGCCGACGGAGAGAACGATAGGTTGTTGCATCGGCGGGATAAAGGTGGTTGAATGCCACGTATTGTTCTATCAATGGAACTCGGGTATGCATGACCTGAATGATCTGTACTACTTCGCGATGGTGGTCGACCACGGCGGTTTCGCCGCCGCCGAGCGCGCACTGGGCATCCCCAAGTCGCGCCTGAGCCGCCGTATCAGCCAGCTGGAAACCGACCTGGGCGTGCGCCTGCTGCAGCGCTCCACGCGCCGCTTCGCCGTTACCGACGTCGGTACCAGCGTGCACCGCCACGCCCAGACCATGCTGGCCGAGGCGCAGGCCGCGCGCGAGGTGGTGGACCGCCTAAGCGCCGAGCCGCGCGGCCTGGTGCGCGCCAGCGTGCCGGTGTCGCTGGCGCAGATGCAGCTGCCCAAGCTGCTGCCCAAGTTCCTCGAGCAGTACCCGAAGGTGCGGCTGCAGCTGAACATCAGCAACCGCCGCGTGGACATCATCAACGAAGGCTACGACGTGGCCCTGCGCGTGCGCTCGCGGCTGGATGACGACGGCAGCCTGGTGATGCGCAGCTTCGGCCAGGTGCAGGAACTGCTGGTGGCCAGCCCGAAATACCTGGACCGTGCGGGCCGCCCGAAGGACCCGGAAGAGCTGGCGAACCATGTCACCTTGAGCATCAGCGAGGACGAAGCGCGCCAGCGCTGGGAACTGCATGGGCCGGAAGGCGCGGTGCGCCGGGTGGACCTGCAGCCGCGCGTGGCCGGTTTCGACTTCCCGCTGCTGCAGAGCATGGTGAAGGACGGCTTCGGCATTACCATGCTGCCGGAAACCGTCTGCGCCGACGCCGTGCGCAACGGCGAGCTGGAAGTGGTGCTGCCGGACTGGTCGCTGCCGCAGGGCGTGTGCCATGCCGTGTTCGCCTCACGCCGCGGCCTGCTGCCGGCGGTGCGGGTATTCATCGACTTCCTGGCCGAACACCTGCCGCCGCAGCTGGAGGCCTCGCGCCTGGATTGCGGTGGCGCCTGCGAGAAGGCCAAGGAGCGTATCAAGGCCAGTGCGCTGGGTGCGTTGGCGGTGGACGCGGGCTGAGGCGCCGCCCCGACGGAACAACGGTCTTGGGCAAATCGCCCGGCCGTGCGAGAATGCGTGCCCGGCCAGCAGGCTGGGCCGATACGGAGAGATGGCCGAGCGGTTTAAGGCACCGGTCTTGAAAACCGGCGAAGGGTCAAACCTTCCGTGGGTTCGAATCCCACTCTCTCCGCCATATCCCCAAAAATTGTGGGAAATTCTAGTGGTTCTAGAACTTCCCCGTTTTCTTACCCTACTTCATAGTGCATAGCTCGAAGTCCGCGCCGAAAGGGCGGCTTTTTCGTTGGCGTCGCAGTCTGTGCGACGACACCCCACTAAAATGGCATCATCAATCAGCGTAGGGGGCATCATGGCTAAGTGGGCGGATTACGGCATTTCGGCTGTCCGGTACAACGCAGCGCATACGCACATCGACCGGGTACGCATCCATCAGGACAACGGCGATAGTTTCGGCCCCGCTGCCGAGCACGAGCGTGCGACCATCGTCAAAGCGATCCATGACGGCGTTACGTTCCTCACCATCCCCCAAGCGAACGGACAATGGCAGAAGGGGCAGCCGGTCTACATCATCAAGGTCGACGGTGTCGAATACATCAAAACCGTGGACAACGGGCAGGCCCGGGACAACCTCGAAAACCTGCCCGAGTTCTGACCGGCGGGGATGAGGCTGTCTTGGGCGCATGGCTAATCCCCGACTGACGCCCGAACAACTCGACCTCGCCCGTGCCCTGCTCGATGAAGTGCGGGCGAGGCTCGTTGGCCGAAGCGGCGGAGACAAGGAACTGCTCTTTGCCCACCGTCGCAAGGTCTACAAGGAGCTGATGCGCGACGAGCGCGGCAAACCGATGGTCCGGCGGCGCTTGAAGCAGCTCAAGATGAAGGGTAATCCCCCCACAGATTAGCCGCAGCCAGAAGTGGAATTTTCTCGTAACCTAACCCGAGGAGATCCCATGAAGAAGTCACGATTCACCGACAGCCAGATCATCGTCGTACTCAAGCAGGCCGAGGCCGGCACGCCTGTCCCTGACCCTTGCCGGCAGCATGGCATCAGCGCAGCGACGTTCTACACGTGGCGCAGCAAGTTCGGCGGCATGGATGTGTCCATGGTGTCCCAGCTCAAAGAGCTGCAGGACGAGAACCGATGGCTGAAGAAGATGTACGCCGATGCGCAGCTCAGTGCCGAGCTGCTGAAGGAAGCGCTCGCAAAAAATGGTGAGGCCATCTCAGCGGCGCGAGATGGCCAGGCAGGCGGCCCAGGCAGGCATCACCAGCATCGTTCATGCGTGCAGGACGTTCGAGGTGAATCAGACCTGCTACCGCTATCAGGCCAAGGCCAGCCAGGAAAACGCGATGATCGCCGACTGGTTGCTCAGGCTGACCAGCGCCTACCGCGATTGGGGCTTTGGGCTACCTGCGCAACGTGAAGGGCTTCGCTTGGAACCACAAGCGCGTGTATCGGATCTATCGCGAGTTGGAGCTGAATCTGCGCATCAAGCCGCGCAAGCGCATCGTCCGGGAAGTGTCGGCGCCTCTGGCGGTGCCTGAGGCGGCCAAACAGACCTGGTCGATGGATTTCATGCATGATCAGCTTGCTGATGGACGCAGCTTCCGGATGCTCAACGTATTGGATGACTTCAACCGCTAAGGACTAGCGATGGAGGTCGACATCTCCTTGCCTGCGGCGCGCTTCATCCGCAGCTTGGAACAGGTCATTCAATGGCGCGGAAAGCCCCGCGCCATACGCTGCGACAACGGGCCCGAGTACATCAGCGGAGCCCTGCAGGCATGGGCCGAGCGGCACGATATCGCGCTGCTCTACATCCAGCCAGGCAATCCTCAGCAGAACGCCTACATTGAGCGCTATAACCGGACCGTGCGTTACGCTTGGCTTGCCGGCAACCTGTTCAATGACATCGAACAGGTCCAGGACATCGCCACTCGTTGGCTATGGACTTACAACCATGAGCGGCCGAACATGGCGCTCGGCGGCATCACGCCAATGCAGAAACTTGCACTGGCAGCATAGTTTCACTTTTGGCGACTGCTAAAAGTGGGGGATTACCATGGCCCATGTACTAGCTGAGTAAAAGGTCTCTCTATCGATGGCACTGGACAATCGTGAATGGGCGCTGGTGATTTGGCTTGCCATTGCCCTCATCGGGGTGCTTCGAAGTGCCAATCTAAGACGGGCATCATTGGTCGTCCTGAAAGCCTTCGGCCAGCGCAGCATTGTTTCAGTTCTTTCGCTACTGTTTGCCTACATTGCGCTGATCATCTGGGGGCTCTGGCATCTAGGCTGGTGGGAGCTTGGAAACCTTAAAACGACGCTGATATGGGCCTTCGGTTCTGCCTGCGTCGCAGTTTTCAATGTCCAGAAAGTGGAAGACGACACGAACTTCTTCCGGCGCGCACTAGGCGAGGTGATCGGTGTTGCCGTCGTTGTGGACTTCCTCACGGCAATCGACACATTTCCACTTTGGGTGGAATTTCTCATTGCCGGTGGTGCGTTCTTACTGGCCTCACTGAGCGCGGTGAGTGCCAAAGAGCCATTCCAGCGCCTCGTGCATCGCGGCGCCAATGCCTTGCTAATTGCACTCGGCCTTATGATGCTGGGAAATTCGATATTTCATATCACGGTCAAATTCAACGATGTCGCCAATGTGCATACCGTTCGTGAATTCCTTCTTCCCATCATCTTGGGCCTGCTGCTGTTGCCTTTCTTGTTCGTTCTCAACGCTTACCTTGTCGCTGAGATGGTGTTGGTCGCTTTTAGGCATCAAAGCAAAGCCCCCAGGCTCGCGCGATACGCGGGCGCCAAGCTTCTGCGCCACCTAGGGCTTGATATGCCTGCATGGCGCCAGTGGCAACGCCATGCAGGGCGGTTTGCCCCGGCGACCTTCGCTGAGGTCGATGCGTCGGTGTTAGAGATCAAACGGACTCGGCGCCGCCAGAAAAATCCCCACCGCGTCCAGCCTGTGATGGGCTGGTTACCCGAAGATGCGATGGGCTTTCTTGCGCCCCACGGGTTGAAGACGCGGCCTTACTACCGGGCGGATGAAAAGGAGTGGTGCGCCGCCTCAGGTATGGTCGATATCGGAGGCGGGATCTTGCCCAACAATGTGGCCTACTACATCTCCGGAGACGATTTTATCGTCAAAGAGCTTCGCTTGAAGCTCAATATCAATCGACCGAAGGAGCAGGAGGATGCAACTGAGCACTTTGGCTTGCTTTGCCACGAGCTTCTCAGAAAGGCGCTTCCCTTTGCTTGCGCGCAGGATTTACCTTTTGAGCTTGAAGTGGGGCATGTCACAGTCTTTGGACGACATTCCGTTAGATTGACACTCTTCGAATGGTCCGGTGGGATCAAGGGGGGATTTGACCTGACCTTTGTGATTGTAATGCCCGAAGACGAATTCGAAATTGCTTGACCACCTCGGCCTTGAACTCATCGGTGTACTGCTTGCTTGCCATAGACACCTCTCTCGCTTCCATTGATTATGGCTCTGAGATGTCTACGAAATCCTGGCCGGTCCAGGCGACGAAGGTGTACCTCACTTGGACTCTTTGGCAAAGAACGCCGCCGCTTTTTTTAGGGCCTCCGAGGTCAGCGACCGGCCGGCCCGAACAGCGTCGACCCAATTGGCCAGCGCTTTGACCGACATCTCCAGTTGTCGGGCCGCTGCGGCTTCCACCACCGTCACGCCCGCGATGATCGGCGGGGCGGCACGTGTCTCACGCGTGTCAGGCACGCCAAAACACGGTACGCCATCGTGCGCCTGGATCGTGGCGCGCTGATAGGTCCCGTGTGGCTGTGAACCCTCGGCCATCATTGGCAGCAGCAGGATCACAAAGACCACCGTCTGTCGCATCAACGGGTCACCTCGAAGACGCATCTGCTACGTGCCGTCTTCGCGCACGGGTGGCGGTCCAGCCGAGAGTGCGGTCGCGCAGTCCGATATGACGGGTTTCATGCTTTTGCCGGCCACGTCCACCATATGGAAGCAGGCACTGAACACACGCGCCTGTGCTTCATCCTTCTTGCCCGGCGTGCCGGGTGTGCGCCCCCATATCTCCACCTGGTAGCGCTTGCCCGGCCGCAGCGCGGGGGCGGAGGCCGTGCCCTCGCCGTAGGTGAGGCATTGGCTGGGGGGCAGCGCGGGCTCGGTTGTGCCCTCGCGCAGAAAATCGCGTTCCGATAGCGGGGTGCCACCGGTGCCCACTTCCATCACGGACACGCCAGTGACAAGGGGAGCGTTGACGCGCGTTTCATGGGTATCGGGCACGCCAAAGCAGGGCACGCCATCATGGTCCTGTATCGTCGCCTGCTGGTAGCGACCGGCTGGCGATGAGCCGATGGTCATCATGGGCAGCAGCAGGCCCAGCAAGGTCAGCGGCAGTCTCGTCATGGCGTCGTCCTCTAAAGAGGTATCCGCTACTTGCCGGATGGCTGCGCAGATGGTGGTGCGGAAGAGGGCGCCGTTGCGCAGTCCGAAACGACAGGCTTCACCGCGCCTTTGCCGGCGACGTCCTCAACATGGAAGCAGGCGTTGAAGACGCGCTTCTGCGCCTCGCCCTCCCTGCCTGGCGCGCCGGGTGTGTAGCCCGAGAGAACCACCTGGTAATACTTGCCCACCCCCAGTGCCGGGGCGGCTGTCTTGCCCGCGCCATACGTCAAGCACTGGTCTGGAGGCATCGCAGGTTCGGGAGCCCCTTCGCGCAGGAAAATGCGCTGCCATACAGGCTGATTTCCTTTACCCACTTCCGTTACTGTCACGCCGGCGATGAGCGGGGGAGCGTCACGCGTCTCACGCGTGTCGGGCACACCAAAACAGAGTGCGCCTTCTCTCTCCTGGATCGTTGCGCGCTGATAGGTTCCTCGCGGCTGCGAACAACTGGCCATCATCGGCAGCAGCAGACCCAGCAGGCCAAACAGGGCTACTGGCAATCGCACGCGTATCATCGGGTCGTCCTCGGCAGGTTGTCCTTGCTGCTGCGGTCAGCAAGGAACTGGGAGAGGGCGCGTTCCAGCTGCGCGCCGATGTCAGCTGTCGCCCGATAACGGACATTGTTCATGCGCCACTGGGAGTCACGGAAGGTGACCAGGAAGTAATCTGCCAACATATTGCCCTGTGCCTCCATGTTGTACTCATGGAACAGGCGCGTTTCATCGAGCAGATAGTCGTAGCTCATGTTCGGCCGGGGCGCCCGCACCAGTTTGACGTTGTAGCCGAGCTGATACTGCCAGACATGGGTCATCTCGTGGATGAAGAACTGCTGGAAATCGACGTCGTCGGCGGAGTAATCCTCACGGTAGATACCCTTGGGGAAATACATCTGCCCGTTGGGCGTCACGGCAGTGTCCTTGTCCTGGAAACCGAAGAACATCCAGTAGCCGTGGTTGTGGACCTTCACGGTGCTGTAGTCGACTGCATCGCCGAACACCAGGCGCGCCATCTCGATCTCGCCCGCAGTCATGGCGCGTTCGTGGCCAGGCGCACTCACCGGTACCACGGAGGTGCCCATGCCCTCGGCGGTGGTCACCACGCCGTCCACATCGAACACTTCTGCTTCGTCGGTGCTGGCCGGCGCCGTGCGCGCACAGCAGCCGGTCGGCTGTGTCGGTGGGCGCAGTTCGGCACGCACGATGGCCTGGCTCTGGGCGGTCGATACCCGCGCCGTCTCGCCCTGCGCATCGGTGGTGCCGGAAAGGGTCTGGCCATCGGCCAGGTGCAGCGTGTACGGCACCTCCGCCAACGGTGCGCCCTGCACACCGAGGAAACGGACGGCCTGGTCGTACGCGGCGGGCAGTTTGCGGGCGAGCTGTGCGGCCGCGCTTGCCACCGCTGCTGCCTTGCCAGCACCGCCCCCGCCACCGCCTCCACCCGTGACGTGTACCACGGCCTGCTGGCTGGACAACACCCGGCAGCCGCAGGCCAGCGCGCTGCCATGCAGCGCCACCGGCTGGCCATCCACCATCAAGGTGGCATCGCCTTCGACAATCGGAAAGACGCCTTTATGCAGGGTAGGGCAGGTCGCTTTGTCGCTGACCCGCGCGACGCCGATGCCGCCGATGTCGGTTTCAGTTGAGGCCGTAATCACCCGGCCACCGCTTGAGGTCGGGTCCCCCATCACAATCCAGTTCCGTCCCATGGTTCGCTTCCGTTGCAGACCAAGGGCCATGATGCGCCGGTTCAGGTCGATTTGGCTGAATAGGCGGTCGTGCCGGTCGCGCACCGCTGCGTGTGACGCGACCGGCAGGCGTGCTGAGGGTCTTGGCTGCGATCGGCAGCAGCGCAGGGGGCGCAGGCCAGCAGCGCCGAGTGAAGGTGGTCACAGCTTGGAGTTTCAATTGCGGCGCCCTGTCGCGAGCTGCGCGGAATGCCGCATCTGCCTCTTTTCGGCACGAAGTGAAGGGCAAACGATGACCTCGCCAAGGCACCCGCCCTGGCCGGGATTGGCGTCCCGAACATACATGACGCGCGGCGTCGCGGTTGTAGTGAAAACTCCAATCGCGACAATGCATCACTCTGCCAGTTCATGGCGGATGGTGCGTGGGGATCCCTGATCCGCCGGCTTCTTGCGTCATGTATCCGGCACGCCAACCCGCACCGTCCGCCACCTTGCGTCTGCAGGTGGCCTCATCTGTGAGGTTGCTGCCATGCCCTACCTGCTTCCCGACTATCCCCGCCTGCATGCACTGCTCGGCGATGCCGTGCGCGATCTTCCCGATGCGCTGGCTGAAAAGATGGAGGACGCGCTCTGCGAGGCCGCAGAGTCCATTCCGCGCTCTGCGTTCCTCACCTTCCTGGATCGCCATGGCAAACAGCGTCGTGCCGACGGCGAGCCGTGGGCCGAGACCCGGTTAACGCCCGGGCGTGCCTTCGATCTGGCGCTGGCCACGCGCAGCGCATCCGGTATCACCGCCCTCAGCGCACTGCTGCATGCCGCGCATGTGGCAAGGGAGAATGACGATCCGGGCAGCTATCCGTCGGCGGCGCTGGTCGATGGCCTGTTCGATGCGTGCGAGGCGCTGTCGTTGCAGGTCGAGCGCTGCCTTGTTCTATGATTCGATTGCGTAATGACTGGGGCAGGGGGGGGCAAGCGATGTCAACGCGAAGTACTGAGAGATACGTCGTAATTGCCCACCCAGCATCGCTGGAATTTGTCGTGGATAGCCCGATTTCGCGGCGGCAATCGTGATGCATTTCGCAGGATCTGCTTAACCCTCTGCAAGTTGCGGCGGCCCACCCAACAGTTCCTCCATCACTACGGAGGAATTGTTCATGGGCACGGATGCCGCTGTTGCCGCGCTCGCGAAAGTGATCACGCTCAGCCTGCGACAGCCTCGTCTGCTGATGCTGTGCGGATTGGATGAAGCATGGGTCATCGAGCGCTTCGAAGGCATCGAATCGGTCTGCGGCGACAACCGCCTGCAGATCGACTGCCTGTCCACCGACGCGTTCCTGGACCTGGAGCCGTGGCTGGAACAACCGTTGACCCTGCAGCTGCGCCA
>Ga0308161_1005910_pt1 | contig 10551 bp, 8 predicted proteins | sample PhyFR2_FD_201034 | JGI IMG/M metagenome (GOLD analysis project Ga0308161, IMG submission 201034) | Phyllosphere microbial communities from UC Gill Tract Community Farm, Albany, California, United States - DLSLF.R2 | ecosystem: Host-associated > Plants > Phyllosphere > Unclassified | place: USA...
CGCCCTGCGCCGCGCCGAAAGCGACGCCGCCGTAAAGGCGGTCGTGATCACCGGCGCCGGCAAGGTGTTTTCGGGCGGGGCCGACATCCGCGAATTCAATTCGCCGAAAGCGTTGGCCGAACCGAACCTGCACACCCTGATCGCCACCGCCGAGAACCTGGAGAAACCCGTGGTTGCCGCGATCCACGGCGTCTGCATGGGTGGCGGTCTCGAACTCTCGCTCGGCTGCCACTACCGCGTGGCGCTGCCTGGCGCCCAGGTCGGCCTGCCGGAAGTGAAGATTGGCCTGGTGCCGGGCGCCGGCGGCACCCAGCGCCTGCCGCGCGTGGTCGGCCTGGAGCTGGGCCTGAACATGATCGTCTCGGGTAACCCGGTGCTGTCGGAAAAGCTGGCGGAAACGAAGCTGTTCGACCGCGTGTTCGATGCCGGCGCCGACCTGGTCGCGGCCAGCGTCGACTTCGCGAACAGCATCGCGGATGTGCGTCCGCTGCCGAAGGTGCGCGACCTGAAGATCGACTATCCGAATGCCGAGGCCTTCTTGCAGTTCTCGCGCAATACCGTGAAGGCCATGGCCGGTCCGTTCCCGGCGCCGCTCGAATGCGTGGAGTGCGTGGCGGCGGCGGTGACGAAGAAGATCGAAGATGGCCTGGCGTTCGAGCGGGAGCGCTTCTTCGCCCTGGCCCAGACCGACGAATCGAAGGCCCTGCGCCATGCCTTCTTTGCCGAACGCGCCGCCAGCAAGGTGCCGGACGTGCCAGGCGACACGCCGACCCGCGAGATTGCGCGCGCCGCCGTGATCGGCGCCGGCACCATGGGCGGCGGCATCGCCATGAACTTCGCGAACGCCGGGATTCCGGTGACCATCCTGGAAACGAAACAGGAAGCGCTGGACAAGGGCCTGGCCACCATCCGCAAGAACTACGAGAACACGGTCAAGAAGGGCAAGCTGGCGCCGGAGAAGGCCGAGCAGCGCGTCGGGTTGATCACGGGCACGCTGGCCTACGAGGACATCGCCGGGGCCGATATCGTGGTGGAGGCCGTGTTCGAGGACATGGAGGTCAAGGCCCAGGTCTTCCGCAAGCTCGACGAAGTCATGAAGCCGGGTGCGATCCTGGCCTCGAACACGTCGACGCTGGACCTCGACAAGATTGCCGCGTTTACCAAGCGTCCACAGGACGTGATCGGCCTGCATTTCTTCAGTCCGGCCAACGTGATGAAGCTGCTGGAAATCGTGCGCGGCGCGCAGACCGGCAAGGACGTGCTGGCCACCGCGCTGGCGCTGTCCAAGAAGATCCGCAAGACCGGCGTGGTGTCCGGCGTGTGCGACGGCTTCATCGGCAACCGCATGGTCGAGCAGTACCTGCGCCAGGCGTTCTTCCTGCTGGAAGAAGGTGCGCTGCCGGAGCAGGTGGACAAGGCGATCGAGAAGTTCGGTTTTGCGATGGGGCCGTTCCGCATGAGCGACCTGGCCGGCAACGACATCGGCTGGTACATCCGCAAGCGCCGCTATGCCGAGTCGCCGGAACTGGTGTACTCGCCGATCCCGGACCGCCTGTGCGAGGCGGGACGCTTCGGCCAGAAGACCGGCGCCGGCTGGTACGACTACCAAGCGGGCGACCGCAAGCCACATGCGTCGCCGCTGGTGAACGACATGATCACGGGCTACGCGCAGGAAGCCGGTATCGAGCGGCGCGCGATTTCCGACGCCGAGATCGTGCAGCGCCTGGTGTTTGCGCTGGCGAACGAAGGCGCGCGCATCCTGGAAGAAGGCATCGCCCTGCGCGCCTCCGATATCGACATGGTCTACCTCACCGGCTATGGCTTCCCGCTGCACCGCGGCGGACCGATGCTGTACGCGGACACGGTGGGCCTCACCAACGTGCTGGACACGATCCGCAAGTTCGCACGCGGACGCCACAGCGAAGCGTGGCAGCCGGCGCCGCTGCTGGAGCGCCTGGCAAGCGAAGGCAAGGGTTTTAACGGCTGAGCCTGATTTATTCGCTTGCACTGCCTGGTACGCAACCGAGCCGACAAACGCCGCTGGATTCAGCGGCGTTTTTTTGTTAGGCGAATAAATAAACAAATCCGTTTACTTATGGCTGGCTCAGGCATACGATGTCGGTATTGCAACGTCGATTCAATTCCATGAAGACCGTGCTCCTGATCGCCAGCGCCTGTTTGCTGGGATTACTGTCCACCACCGGCGCCTCGCTGCCTTACCCGATCCTGCCGCCGCTGTTTGCCGGCGGCAGCGGCAATGCGCTGACCAATTTCCTGGGCTTGCCGCCGAAGCTGTTGTTCGGCATCGCGCTGATGATCAATCCGCTCGGCCTGTTGATCGGCAGCGCCATGCTGGGGCCGGTGTCGGACCGTTTCGGACGGCGCCGCCTGCTGTTGATCACGGCGATCGGCGCCGCCGTCGGCCACGGGCTCACCGCGATGGCGCTGCTGGCCCAGTCCTACCCGCTGTTCCTGCTGGCGCGCTTCGTGACCGGCCTGCTGGAAGGAAATGGCTCGATTCTGCGCGCGATGCTGGCCGAACGCCTGACGGGTGGGCTGCGCAACCATGCGCTGTCGTGGCTGAACGGTTCCTTCAACCTCGGCTGGCTGGTGGGGCCATTGCTGGCCGGGCTCACGGTCGGCGCCGGGATCACGCTGCCGTTCTACATCGCCGCCGCTGCGCTGTTGCTGGGCGCGGGCCTGGCGGCGCTGGCGCTGGAACGCGAACCGGTCGGCCAGGAACATGCGGCGCGGGCCGGGAGCTGGTGGACGGTGGCGCGCGAGCGGCATGCGCTGACCCTGCTGCGTCATGCCCCGCTGCGCACCCTGTTCACGGTGCACTTTGCCTATGCCTGCGGCGTGGCGGCCTTTTACGAGTTCTTTCCCTTGTGGCTGGTGGACGTCGGGCGCTACGACACGCGCCAGATCGCTTTCGTGAACATGGGCATGTGCGCGCTGATGACCTGTGCCGCCCTGTTCGCGGGGCGCGCCAGTGCGCTCGAGCCGCGCCGGCGCGCGAGCGGCCAGGCGGCGCTGGCGGCAGCGGCGATCCTGGCGGTGGGATTTGGCAGCCTGTGGGTCGGGCTGGCGGGCATTGTCCTGTTCGGCTTGCCGCATGCGTATTACAACGCCACGCTGCAGGGCTGGTCGGCCGACCAGTTTGCCGCGCACGGGCAAGGTGCCGTGATGGGCCTGCTATCCACCACATTCTGCCTGGCAAATATCGTGATGGCGCTGGCGGGTGGCGTGCTGGCCCTGGTCGACACACGTTTGGTGCTGATCGTCGGCGGTTTGCTGGCGGCGTGGGCCGCGCTGGCGCTGCGCCAATGGAGCGGGCGTCGCCTTGAATTGACCGTGGAGACGAAATGAATACCTTCGACCAGGTACTGATGATGTTGAAGACGCGCGGCGCGCAGACGGCGCAGGCGCTGGCCGGGCTGCTCGGCATGACGGCGATGGGCGTGCGGCGCCAGCTCGAGCTCGGTGTCGACAAGGGGCTGGTGACCTACCACGACAGTCCGGGCAAGGTCGGGCGGCCGGTGCGGCGCTGGCAGCTGAGCGACGCGGGACATGCGCGCTTTCCGGACCGGCATGCCGAGGTGACGCTGGATTTGATCGATGGCGTGCGGACCCTGTTCGGGGAAAGCGGGCTGGAGAAGCTGATCGTGGCGCGGGAAGCGGCCAGCGAGCAGGCCTACCGGGCGCAGGTCGACCCGGGCGGCACCCTGGACCAGCAGGTTGAGGCGCTGGCGGCGGCGCGCTCGCTCGAGGGTTACATGGCGGAGGTCGAGCCGCGAGTGGATGGGAGTGTGTTGCTGCTGGAAAACCACTGCCCGATCTGCGCGGCGGCCCAGGCGTGCCAGCAGTTTTGCCGCTCGGAGCTGGAGGTGTTCCGGCGCGTGCTGGGGCCAAGCGTGTCGGTGGTGAGGATCGAGCATCAGTTGGAGGGGGCGAGGCGGTGTGCTTACCTGGTGAGCCAGGTGGGGTGATGGGTGGTTCGAGAGCGGGTTGACTCGGGCCGTGTCCTGGCTTGGTGCTGGGGGGGCGACGTTTCTTGGCCGCGGGGCATCGGTGACGTGCGTACCGCGTGGGCACGGGGTGCCCACCGTACGGGTGACGTTGCTGACTGCCGGTGAGTAGGCTGGTGAGCAGGCTGGTCTGGAGGCAGGATGATGAAAAAATGCCGCTGTTTCCAGCGGCATTTTGCTTTTGACGGAGCGGATAGAACTCAGTCGGCGGCGTAGATGTTGTTGTCCTTGGTTTCGCGAACGAACAGGGCGCCGATCACGACGGTGATCAGGGCGATGATGATCGGGTACCAGAGGCCATAGTAGATGTTGCCGTTGGCGGCCACCAGGGCGAACGAGATGGTGGGCAGCAGGCCGCCGAACCAGCCGTTACCGATGTGGTAAGGCAGGGACATCGAGCTGTAGCGGATGCGGGTCGGGAACATTTCGACCAGCATGGCGGCGATCGGGCCGTAGACCATGGTCACGTACAGCACCAGGATGAACAACAGCAGCACGACCATCGGCTTGTTGATCCCGTTCGGGTCGGCCTTGTCCGGATAGCCGGCCGTTTTCAGGGCGCCGGTGATTTCCTTTTTAAAGGCGTCTTCGCGGGCTTTGCTGTCGGCGTCGAAGTTGAGGCCGTCGGCAGTCATGTTGGCGTTGAAGGACTGGAACACCTTGTCGCCGACCTTGATGGTGGCGACGGTGCCGGCCGGCGCGTCGACGGTCGTGTAGTTGACCGAGGCGTTGGTCAGCATGCGGGTGGCGATGTCGCAGGAAGCCGGGAATTTGCGGGTGCCGCTCGGGTCGACCTGGAAGTTGCACGATGCCGGGTCGGCGACGACGACGACCGGCGCCGAGTTGATGGCTTGTTCCAGGGCCGGGTTGCCGTAGTGGGTGATGGCCTTGAAGATCGGGAAGTAGGTGGCCGCGGCGATGATGCAGCCGCCGAGGATGATCCACTTGCGGCCGATCTTGTCCGACAGCGCGCCGAAGACCAGGAAGAACGGGGTGGCCAGCAGCAGGGCGATGGCGATCAGGATGTTCGCGGTCGGACCGTCGATCTTCAGGGTTTGGGTCAGGAAGAACAGGGCGTAGAACTGGCCGGTGTACCAGACCACGGCCTGGCCCATCGTCAGGCCGACCAGGGCCAGGATGACGATCTTCGCGTTTTTCCATTGCAGGAAGGCTTCCGACAGCGGACGCTTCGAGGTCTTGCCCTCGGCCTTCATCTTGGCGAACGCCGGCGATTCGTTCATCGACATACGGATCCAGACGGAGATGCCCAGCAGCAGGACGGAGAGCAGGAAGGGAATGCGCCAGCCCCAGGCCAGGAATTCTTCTTCGCCGACGGCGGTACGGGTGCCGAGGATGACCAGCAGCGACAGGAACAGGCCCATGGTCGCGGTGGTCTGGATCCAGGCGGTAAAGGCGCCGCGCTTGCCTTCAGGGGCGTGCTCGGCCACGTAGGTGGCTGCGCCGCCGTATTCGCCGCCGAGGGCCAGGCCTTGCAGGATGCGCAGGGTGACCAGAATGATCGGCGCCGCGATGCCGATCGAGGCGTGGCCCGGCAGCAGGCCGACGAGGAAGGTCGAGCCGCCCATGATGAGGATGGTGACCAGGAAGGTGTACTTGCGGCCGATCATGTCGCCGAGGCGGCCGAACACGAGCGCGCCGAACGGACGCACGATGAAGCCGGCGGCAAAGGTGAGCAGGGCGAAGATGAAGGAGGTGGTCGGGTCGCCGAGGAAGAACTGCTTGCCGATGATGGCGGCAAGCGAACCGTAGAGGTAGAAGTCGTACCATTCGAAAACGGTGCCAAGCGAGGACGCAAAGATCACCTTGCGTTCTTCCTTGGTCATTCCCTGGGAGGAAGGCACTGCCTTGCCGCCAGCGGTCATGCCGGGTGTGATAGCCATGTTGTTGTCTCCGTGTAGTAATAAAGTCTGCGACTAGCCGATACTTGGTCAGCTGAACGGAGTGTGGACCGCCAAACTTACGTCATGCTTGCTCCAAACTTACTGCAAACTTACTAAGGTTTGACCCGGCCGCTTGACCTTGCCACGGCCATGCCGCCTCGGCCGGCGCGGCCCCGGCTTCCCACTATCCCGTACTGAACATTCGACCGCGTTTCGCCCCTCGAAATCCCGGCTGCATATGATGAGGCGCAAGCCTTGATATTTGCGAACGACCGTACTTATCTGTGCTATTCTGGTTTGATCGAATACCAACAACCAGGGAGACCAGAATGCAAGACGCCGTCATCGTTTCGACCGCCCGCACCGGCTTGGCCAAGTCGTGGAAAGGGGCTTTCAACATGACCCATGGGGCCAGCCTCGGCGGCCACGTGTTGGCCGCCGCTATCGCGCGCGCCGGCATCGAGGCCGGCGAGGTCGAGGACGTGATCATGGGCTGCGCCAATCCCGAAGGCGCCACCGGCGGCAACATCGCACGCCAGATCGCGCTGCGCGCCGGCTGCCCGGTGACGGTGCCGGGCATGACCGTCAACCGCTTCTGCTCCTCGGGCCTGCAGACGATTGCACTGGCGGCCCAGCGCGTGCTGGCCGGCGAAGGCGAGATTTTCGCGGCCGGCGGCGTCGAGTCGATCTCCTGCGTGCAGCAGGAAATGAATACCCACATGCAGCGCGACCCCGCGCTGCGCGCGCAGAAACCGGAAATCTACTGGTCGATGCTGCAGACCGCCGAGATGGTGGCCAAGCGCTACGGCATTGAAAAGGAGCGCCAGGACGTCTATGGCGTGCAGAGCCAGCTGCGCGCGGCCGCTGCCCAGCGCGAAGGCCGCTTCGACGCGGAGATCGTGCCGATGACGACCGTGATGGGCGTGGCCGACAAGGCCTCGGGCCGCCTGCTCACGCGCGAAGTGACGATCGGCGCCGACGAAGGCATCCGCGCCGACACCACGCTCGAGGGCGTGGCGAAGATCCGCACCGCGCTGCCGGGCGGCGTGGTCACCGCAGGCAATGCCAGCCAGTTCTCGGACGGCGCTTCGGTGTCGATCGTGATGAGCCGGCGCATGGCCGAAGCCAAGGGGCTGGCGCCGCTCGGCGTGTTCCGCGGCTTTGCGGTGGCCGGCTGCGAGCCGGACGAGATGGGCATCGGGCCTGTGTATGCGGTGCCGAAGCTGCTGCAAAAGGCGGGCCTCACCGTGGACGACATCGGCCTGTGGGAACTGAACGAGGCCTTTGCCGTGCAGGTGCTGTATTGCGCCGATACGCTCGGCATCCCGATGGAGCGCCTGAACGTGAACGGCGGCGCGATTGCGGTCGGCCACCCATATGGCGTGTCAGGCGCGCGCCTGGTCGGCCATGCGCTGATCGAGGGCAAGCGGCGCGGCGTGAAGTACGTCGTGGTGACGATGTGCATCGGCGGCGGCCAGGGTGCGGCGGGGCTGTTCGAGGTGCTGTAAGCCTGCTGTGATTCGCAAAACCATTTGAAATGACGTAATAGATTCGAGAAACATATGATCAAGCACATTGTGATGTGGAAACTGAAGGAAGAAGCCGAGGGCGCCGACTGCCTGGCGAATGCCCGGGAAATGAAACGCCGCCTGGACGAGTGCGCGGCCATCGTGCCGGGCATCCTGCAATTCGAGGTGGCGCTGGCCCAGCCGGGGCTGGAAGCCACCTATGACGTGATCCTGAACTCGGCTTTCGAGAGCCGCGAGGCCCTCGACGCCTACGCCAACCACCCCACGCACAAGGCGCTGATGCCCTTCTTCAAGGCGGTGCGCGACGAGCGTCAGTGCATGGATTACGAAGTCTGAACGCAACAAACCGCAACAAACCAATAACAACGGAGACAGCATGCGCACTACCCAGGAACTCTTTTCACTGCAAGGCAAGACCGCCCTCGTGACCGGCGGCTCGCGCGGGCTCGGCCTGCAAATGGCCGAAGCGCTCGGCGAGCAGGGCGCGCGCCTGGTCATTTCCTCGCGCAAGCAGGAAGAACTCGACATCGCCGTGGCGCACCTGACGTCGAAAGGCATCGAGGCCTCGGCAATCGCGGCCGACCTCTCGCACGAGGCGAACGTGCAGCCCTTTGTCGAGGAAGCGCTGCGCCGCCTCGGCCAGATCGACATCCTGATCAACAACGCCGGCGCCAGCTGGGGCGCCCCGGCCGAAGAGCATCCGCTCGACGCCTGGGACAAGGTCATGAACCTGAACGTGCGCAGCATCTTCCTGGTGAGCCAGGCGGTCGGAAAACTGTCGATGATCCCGCGCGGCTACGGCCGCATTGTGAACATTTCCTCGATTGCCGGTCTGGCCGGCAATCCGCCGGGCACCATGAGTACGATCGCCTACAACACCTCGAAAGGTGCGATCGTGAACTTCACGCGCGCGCTGGCCGGCGAATGGGGCCGCCACGGCATTACCGTGAACTCGATCGCGCCGGGCTTCTTCCCGTCTAAAATGACCAAGGGCGTGCTGGCGACCATCGGTGCCGACGTGCTGGCCAAGGATGCGCCGCTGGCGCGCCTGGGCGACGACGAGGACTTGAAGGGTGCGGTGGTGCTGTTCGCCTCCGACGCCGGCAAGCACATCACAGGCCAGATCCTGGCGGTCGACGGCGGCGTGTCCGCAGTCTGAAGGGGAATTACATGAAGAATTTCAGCGGAAAAGTCGCCGTCATCACCGGCGCGGGCAGTGGCCTGGGACGCGAATTCGCCGACACGGCGGCCAGTCTCGGCATGAAGCTGGTGCTGGCCGACATCCAGGCCGACGCCCTGGAAAAGACGACCGACGCCTTGCTGGCCCAGGGTGTCGAGGTGCTGGCCATGGTGTGCGACGTCAGCAAGGCGGCCCACATCGAGGAGCTGGCGGATGCGGCGGTGGCGCGCTTCCACGGCATCCACCTGGTGTTCAACAATGCCGGCGTCGGTTCGGGCGGGCTGGTCTGGGAAAACAGCGCGGAGGACTGGGAATGGGTGCTGGGCGTGAATTTGTGGGGCGTGATCCATGGCGTGCGCGTGTTCACCCGCGCGATGCTGGAATGCGCGAAGAAGGACCCGTCGTTCGAGGGGCATATCGTGAACACGGCCTCGATGGCCGGACTGCTGAATGCACCGGCGATGGGCGTCTATAACGTGTCGAAGCATGCCGTGGTGTCGCTGTCGGAGACGCTGTACCACGACCTGCAACTGGTGAACGCGCCGATCGGCGCCTCGGTGCTGTGCCCGTATTTCGTGCCGACCGGGATCAGCCATTCGCACCGCAACCGTCCGGAAGAACTGAAAGCCGAGGGCGGGCCGACCAACAGCCAGATCGCGGCCCAGGCGCTGACGGTCAAGGCGGTCGAATCGGGCAAGGTCTCGGCGCGGGATGTGTCGCGCATGACCTTCGATGCGATCCGCGACGGGCAGTTCTACATCTTCTCGCACCCGCACGCGCTCGGTGGCGTGACCGAGCGCATGGAGGCGATCGTGGGGGCGAAGAACCCGCCCGATCCGTACGCGGCCACGCCGCACGTGCGCGAGATCCTGCGCGGGAAGCTGTAGTAGGGTGGACGGGTTCCCCGTCCACGCGTTCAACTACACCGTGCATCGCAAACAGGCATTTGTTCAGCGCCACCAAGCGTCACGATACGCATCCGTTCGTTGGACGCGTGGACGGCAAGCCGTCCACCCTACGGGCTGCCCCAAGCACGAATCCGCATCCGTGTGTTTACGGCCGCACTATGCGCTCGTGCAGCTCCGCCGGCGCGCCGTCGTACAGCTTCACCACGGTCGAGGTGCGCGTGCCGTACCCGGCCGTCTCGATGCATACCGCCGACAGCACCCGCTCCAGGTCGAGCGGCACGCCGGTTTCCGGCAGGCGCATGTCCGGCGCGCGCGTGGTATCGGCCAGCATCTCGAAATAGGCATCTTCCGGCGCGCCCTGGCACAGCAGGCTGGCGAACTGCGCCTTGGTGCGCGTAACCTTCGGCCACGGCGCATCCAGCAGGCTGTTCGAGATGCCGTAGATGCGGCCCTCTTCGAGCGGCTGGCCGTTGCGCGCATCGTCGCCGGCGCGGTTCGAGTACCAGTACAGGGCTTTCGCATCGCCCAGCACCAGGTTGTAGCCGTTATAGATGTCGCCGCGCTCGCGGATCACGTCCAGGTAGTCGGCCGCTGACAGCGAACCCTTCAGGAAGTCGGCCACCAGCGCCCCGCGCGAGGGCGCGTCCGGCCGCACCTCGTGCGGCGCGCGGATGTTGGTCAGGGCGGCGAACTTCGGGCCGTCCGGCCCTTCGCGCGTGATGCCCATCCAGCTGCCGCCGTGTTCCAGGTCGCGCCCGGCGATCACGTTCGGGTTCTCCGGCCAGGGCGCGGCCGGGGCGGCCGGACGGTCATAGAATTCGTCGCGGTTGGCGGCGGCGATGACGGGCACGCCCGGGATGACACGCCAGGCAAAGACAATCAGGCACATGTGAACTCCACGAAAACCTCGGCCCGGCGCGGACCGTCGATCAAACCGGCGATGCCGGCCTCGCGTGCATACGATTCCAGCAGGGCGGAGAAACTGGCGTCGACGCCGGGAAACAC
>Ga0308161_1005911_pt1 | contig 10550 bp, 6 predicted proteins | sample PhyFR2_FD_201034 | JGI IMG/M metagenome (GOLD analysis project Ga0308161, IMG submission 201034) | Phyllosphere microbial communities from UC Gill Tract Community Farm, Albany, California, United States - DLSLF.R2 | ecosystem: Host-associated > Plants > Phyllosphere > Unclassified | place: USA...
TAATAGAGGCCGTGTTCGAGTAAGGACTACACCCGGCGGGGTTGCAGACCAGCACGCGATAGGCATACGTACCACTCCCCGCACCCGCGATATTTCTCAGCGTCGAGCCGTCCCGCTGGATCTCACCCCACGCGCCACCATTGCTGCTCTGCTCCAGCCGATATTCCGTGGCCAACGCCACAGCATTCCAGTTGACCGAATAGGCGCCCGAATTACTGGAAGCCGGCGTGCTGACGAGTGTCGCTAGTGGGGGCTGGAGCGAGGCTACGCTCACGACGTTGGAGAAAAGCCTACCCCACCCTGCATTGTTACCAGCGCGAACGCGATAGCTGTAGTTGCCGGTCGGCTTTCCGGAAATCGCCAAGCTGTTCGTGGCGAGTTCACTGTAGGCCATCCATCCAGCACCGTTAATGTTTTCTTCCAAGCTGTACTTGTTTGCGCCGTTCACCGTCGTCCAGCCAATGGCAAAGTTTCCGTTCAGTGCGACCGACGGCGCGGTCAGGCTCGGCGCCGACGCCGGCGGCCCAAAGGCGACCACGGACGCTGCCGCGGAATACGGACCACAACCTGCCAAGTTGCACCCTCTGGAGCGGTAGGCATAGGTAGCTGAAGGTCGGGCGGCATATTGCATGGTGCTGACTGTCGTGGTCGGACTGACAATCGACCAGCCACCGGTGCCGACCTTTTCCTCAAGCTGATAGGCGCTGGCGCCAGCAACGACAGACCAGCTGACCGTGTAATTACCGTTTGGTGCCTGCGCAGGCGCGTCGACCACTGGCGTGCCTGTTGGGGGCAGCTGAACCACGATGGAGGCCGTGACGCTCCAGCCACTGCAGTTGGACACGGCCATGCAGGCACGCACACGGTAGCTGTACGCCCCCCCCACCTTCCCGCTCGAGGACCAGCTCAGGCCGGAGCCAGACTGGATTCCACCCCAGGGGCCCGTATTCACCTGCTCCTGCAACTCATAGCCCGTTGCAGCGCCCACCGCGTTCCAGCTCACCACATACGAGCCCGAGTTGCTGAAGGCGGGTGCATGCAGGACTGGCGCCACTGGTGCAACAGTCGTAGATACTTTCGCCACCAAACTACCGTTGAGGTGAATGTACTCTGTGTTCTTGCCTTGGCGCGTATTGTTCTGGCGCCGCAGCACGCCGTCCTGCCCATACATTGAAAGGAATGTGGCTCCTGTCGCATCGATGGACGCAATGCGGCGCCCTTCGACGTCGTAACGGTAGGACTCGAGGCCAGCTACGCCACGCAGTCGGCTCCCGTAGTCGAAGTCGAATACCTGCCCGTTACGATTTCTCAGGTTGCCTTGGACATCGTAGGTTAGTCCTATCGTAGTGGCGCCCGAATCGCTCTGCACGTTGGTCAGGCGATTGTTTGCGTCATACCAATAGTTATGCTCCTTGACCCCAAGCAGCCTTGCGCTACGCAGATTGTCAAGAACGTCGTAGCTGTATCGCATTACGCCATCGCCACCGAAGGCAATCGAGCTGGCCTGAGTCAGCCTGTCGAGCCCGTCATACTGCATGACGCGGTTGCGAGATCCGTCGAGCGCATCCTCAATCTTCGACACGTTGCCGGCCGCATCGTACGCGTACGTGTTGTCCAGCACGGAACCATCCGCCACACGGGACGGCAGATAGCGTGCATTCTGCGTCATCGTGCGCACCGCGCCATTGCCGTAAGTGAACTGGCGCATGCCGCCATTCGGGAAGTACGACACACCACTGACGTAGGCACCTGCCCGCGTCGGCTGGCCCAGCGCATTGGGCGCGTAGTCGACACTCATGCCACTTGGATAAACGACACTGGCCAACGCGCCGTTGCCGTCGTACCCATAGCCAAGCGACCAACTGAGCCCTCCTACCTGCTCGGCCACCTCTCCCACCAGGAGTCGTCGGCGGTTGTAGGCATAGGTGTTGATGACTTGGCTGTTTCCAGTGTCGTTGCTGGTCACCACTCGTGAAGGCTTGCCATCATTGAAATAGCTCCACGTCTGATTTCCATTTCCGTCGGGGAACGCCATGGTTTTGAGTCTGTTGCGCGCATCATAAGTGCGGTCGACGCGCCGTCCGGAATCGTAGGCCGCCTGCACGTCACAGCTTGTCGTACTGGGCAAGGCAAGGCCCGACGCCGTCCAGATGACGTTGCCGGCTCCGTCATAGCCGCTCGCCGTGGCGCCCGTCTCAGGCTCGACGGACTTGCACAATTGCTGGTGGTTGTCATAGACGTAGGTTCGCTTTGCCGCAAGCGTTTCGTCTCCGTTCCGTCGTCGAATGGAAGTGGGCTTCCCAAATACGTCACGCGCAATATCAGTGTATGCACCTTCCGGATGCTGGATCCACACCGGATTGTCGTAGGCAGGCTGGTCAAAGACCTGGTAGCCACTGACAGTAGCCTGGCCACGCGGGTTGGTGATGCGCGTTTGGCCGTATGGCAAGTACTGCGTCACCGTGCTCAACAGACCGAGCTCGCTGTCCTGGGACACAGAGGTGACCCGGCCGAGAGCGTCGTAAGCGGTCCAGGTCCCCGTGGTCAGACCATCGATGCTGCCAGGGTACGACGCGAACGCCTGACGACCGTCTTCGTCGTAGGCGAAACGCTGGAATCGCTGGGTTGCCGCAGGATTGGCTGCGTCATATTCACGGGTGACAATTGGCCTCCAAAGCGCATCGAGATAGGTCTCTTTTCGTGCATTGCCGGTTGCGGTCACCTGCCGCCAATGCCCAGGCGCGAGGCCATACTCGATGGCGCCAACCAAGGAGAACGACTGGGTGGTCGTATTCCATGCAACGGTATCTGAAGTCGGATACCGAAGGCTGGCCACGCGCCCCATCAAGTCATAGCCATACTGGGTTACAAAACCGTTCTCATCTGTTACAGCAGTAATCCATCCGTTATCGTCCACGGTCGCCGATAGTATCTGACCATCGGCCCACGTTATGGACTGAGGACTACCGCGCTTCCACGCTCCCAGTGAAGTCGTATTGCCTTTCCCATCCTTGATGGTGGATACCATTCCATCGGGGTGGTACGTAAGTGACTCTTGCAGCCGTCCGAAGGACCATGTCTGTGAGGGCATCGCGTTCCGGTCATAGCTGGTCTGCGACACCGCTGCGCCTGTGTCGGCGTTGGCTACCATGCTCGGCTGCCCGAGCAGCCAGCGGGTTGTATCATCGTGGTACTGAGTGGTATCAGTACGAGTGTTCCATGGGCTTGCGCGGGTGATACTCGTAGGACGCGCGTAGGCGTCAAAGCTATTGGTCGTGGTGCGATACGTTGTTGCATCCTGCGACACCGTTGTACTGACGATGGGCCGCACCTTCAGCGTGCCGATGTCATCCCCACCGACCCTGAGGCCGTAGTTCGGGTAGAACGTCTGAGCAGCGATCTGCGCGTCGGTCATCAACTCCGAACTACTGGTCGAGAGAAGATTGCCCGCAGGATCGTAAGTCCTCGACCCCATCAGTTGCCCATCGTTCCATGCGTATAGGAATCCAAAGTCGTACACAATCTTTGAGCCGTCCGGCTTGTCGATTGTGTTCGCCTTGGTGGTAGGGCAGCTCGTGCAAGGATACGGAACAGCTTGGCCACCACCCCACAGAGGCTGGCTGCGAAGATCATACGAGTAGGTCCACCGCAGCGGCGCCGGGATTCCAGGACCGGTGAGCTCCTTTGACACCAGCGACATGACGTCGTAACGGTTCGGCGTCCGTAGTACGTAATACAGGTCTTGCCCATTCAACGTCTTTGCGCATTCACTACGCTGGACACCAGCTCGATAGTGGCGGAGATTGGTAAAGTTGAACCGACCCTGCGCACCAGACGGATGACGGGAAACAACCTCATAGCTGGCCATTAAGGCAGTAGGACCGCCCGCGCAATTAACACCATTTTCCCCATCCCAATAATCGAATCCTGGCTTGAGGTTGCCCGCATAGGCGTACTGCCATGCGCTTCCGTCTGGTAGCGTGACAGCGGATAAATCTCCTGCGCCATCGTACCCGTACGACCAGTTTCGACCATTGATGGAAGCCGTAGCAAGTCGCCCGCCCTGGTATGAAAGATCCAGTCGACGAACTTCACCATTGCGGTCCTCTGCTACTATTGCTGTAGGATTGCCCTGCCCGTTGTAGCTATAGCTCAACGTGTTACCAAACCGATCAGTCACCTTGGTCGCAAGCAAGAACATTCGGGTACGGTTGATGCTCACCGGAGGGTACATAGGCCCACGGGACTGCCGCATGTCGCCGGCGGGGCGGCCGACCGCATAATTGAACTCGAAGCGTCGCCCATCGGTAGTCTGCATGGCGAAGCCTTCGCCCGTCATTCCCCCTTGCATGGCAATACAGCTGAACGCATCACGTTCGCGGCTGGTCCAACGGTGAGGAGTGCCATCATTGGGCACCGGCACGCCAGGCTCTACCAGCAGCATCGAGCGATCTCCCTCGCCCGGCACGTGAATGCTGAAGCCTTGGAAAATGTCGAAGATACTGATTGCACCACTGAACGATATCTGCGGTGCGACCGCAATTGAACAGCGTTTGTCGGTGAGCCCACCAGTGGAATCCAATCCTCTCCACATCACGGCGCTGTCGAACGTTGCCGAAATGTGGGGTACATCTATATCCCAGTTGCCCATGCCCCGAAGCCGGGGCGAAGCGAGGGGCTCGCCGGGCCCGATCGGCGTCAGCTCGACTGAGAATCGGCGAGTAAGCCTGACCGGCATACCCGAGCCCGCCAGCTCGATATCGGTTACGGAGAAGTCTGTTACGCCGTTATAGACGCTGACGCTATCGCCCATCAACTCGCTCTTCAGCGCGGTCAAGGTCTGCGCAGCTTCAATCCGCTTGTTGTACTCCTGGTAAGGCTCTGCGGCATCGGCCCTGCTCAGCATCACGCACAGTACAACTGTCACGCCGATGCGGCATGACCAAGAATTGTAAACGCTCACATTCCCCCTCCCTGGTAGGGCTCCTGCTGGAGCATCCTTTCGCGTCACTGCGGGAGCAAATCTATCAGATTTAAGCGCGGCGTGAACGAGCAAGACGGATGAGGAAGTGGCGGTGCATATATACCCTCTATCTCTAGTCGGAAGGTGCCCGACTTCGGCGTGGAGCCTTGGCGGGTTCACTCCCGTTTTCACGGACACTTACGAGAAGGCCGATTCAGGCCATAAGGAGTGTTCATGTCGAAGCGAAGGAAGTTCAGCGCCGAGTTCAAGCGTGGTGCGGTTGAGCAGGAAAGCCAGCCGGGTGTGAGTCGTGCCCAAGTAGCCCGGGAGCTGGGAATCCGGGATACGTTGTTGACACGCTGGAAGCGTGAGGCGCAGGGTCAGGGGCGGGTGCTCTTTGCTGATTTCGGGGCGCCCCGGGATGAGGAACTTGCGCAGTTGAAGCGCGAACTAGCGCGGGTGAAGAAGGAGCGGGATTTTTTGCGAGAAGCGGCGACGTTCTTTGCCAAGGGATCATCCTGAGGGGCGTATTCAACCGGTCGTCGCAACACCGGGTTGTCGAACAGACTTTCGGTACTCGTTCAAGGCTTCAGCCGGCGTCCTCCCACCCGGCGTTTTGCGCGGCCTGTTGTTCAGACTTCGCGCCACCGTCTGAATCTTGCTCACTCCAGCGAGACAGCTCAGCTCCCTTTGGAAAGTACTGGCGCAGAAGACCGTTCATTCTTTCGGTGGTTTCACGCTGCCATGGGCTTTGAGAATCGGCAAAGAGGACGCGCACCCCTGACTCGATGGTGAACCGCGCATGGTCGGAGAGTTCCTTGCCCCGATCCCAAGGCAACGATTGGCACAACTGGGCAGGCAGGGTTGTCATGATTTCTTTGAGCGCGTTGGCCGTGGTGATATCTCCGAAACCTGCAAGCGCAGGACCGTTCTTCGTCCGGGGGATCACTCCATAACCTGCTTCGCGAGGCAGATGTACGAGCATCGTGAGGCGGCTCGACCACTCCACCAGCGTCGCGATGGCAGATCTCCACCCCGATGATCAAATCTCCCTCCCAGTGCCGCGGTACAGCGCGATCCTCTACCTTTACCGGGCGACTGGAGATCATGACCTATTCGCTGACATGAGCCCACGCTTCGGGGAACCAGCCATCGACCCCCTTGCGGTAACCGCGATGAGGCTTGTTGCGGCCGATGAACGGCACTTGCCGGGGCCCGGCGACCGCCCGCGCCTGAGCATCGCAGAGCTTCCCTCCAAGTGATCCTGGACATGCTTGCGCAGATGAGAATTGATAAGCAGTCTGGCTGGCTTGGGTCTCTTGGCCACAAGTTCGGATTTCCACTGCGCGACCGACGCCCGATATTCGAGGTCGCCGCTGCGAGTCGCAGCGTTGTGGGCCAGTTCTCGTGAAATGGTAGATGAGCTTCGCTCCAGACGGCGAGCTATCTCCCGAACTCCAACCTCTTGAGCGCGCAGAAGAGCGATATCTTCTCGTTCGGCGAATGACAGATACCTTCCGGATATGGGGTCCGACATGAACAGCGGCATGCCGCCACGATGACGGAACCACCGCGCGCCTACCGGCTGGGACACGCCAGCGGCTTGCGCTGCCTTCTCACTGGTCATTCCGGTGGCAATCTGCTTTCAGAACTGCCGCTCTACCTCTCGTCGAAGCGATGGCGCACCCGATGACCGCATCGCTTCGCCCAGACGACTTCTTCATCCAGCCCGCTGGCACGCCCCATAACACCTCCATGGTAGAAGGTGTTGCGACCGGTTGAATCCGCCGTGTTTGACTACATCGAGCGACGTCACAACCCAAGGATGCGGCGAAGGGTCGCCAGGCAGGATCAGAAGGTTGCAGCTCTTGTAGAACCGTCCGTGATTTCAGGGTAGAACCCGAGCCAAGCCGCCAGGGCAAATCATTCGATCCCACCGAGAAAATCGCTCCATCGAGTCGGATGCCAACCAAAGCGCCCACCGACCGACGTCATGTCGACTGCAATCGACTGAAGCGTCCGCAACCTGCAGATGGAATGCCTAAGCTTGCACTTCAGCCCGATATATGTCCCAAGTCAAGTCCAACCCTAGGCTACAAAGCGTTCCCATCTGTAAACTGGTCATAGTGAATCCACCCTGTTCGCCAGTTTCAAGGAAGCAGAATACGTCCGCAACACACCCTGCATCCCGCAAAAGATCAAACTTCTTCTCGGATCCAGACAGGCGGCTCAGCAGCCAATCGATATGATCCTGCGGATCGATCGATTCCAACTGATCTTTGGATGAGTACTTCCATAGCGCCCCCTCTCTCTCAAACCTCCTAGAAGAGAGAGCATTCCGCACACGGGTGCTCGTAGGCGTCAGGTCCAATACCGCCCCAATCGCGCCGACATCAAACGATTCAGAAAATATTCTCAGCGTCACATAAGTTCGAATACAGGCCATGGGTGATCAGACTCCTAGTCACTCACCAACTCCCATCAGCGATGCTGACGAAATCGGTCAGTCATGTATGTTTCCAATAGAATCACCGATATTACCACCCGAGACCTTCGGATAAACTTCGCCACAGCTCCGACAAACTTCAACGTCGGGGTTTCGCTGCCCACTTGACTTTGGCAAATTTTCCTTCGCCGAGTGAATCGCATCCTTGACGTCCTGAGCTGACCGGCCCGTATCGCTAGCGATGGTGCCCACTTTATCAGTTGTCTCTCCCCCACAGTTGCTACACTCACCCGATGGCGCCGGGCGCTCAGTCGTTCCGCGGGAATCACCGGACTCGCTCTTTTGAAAGTAACCCCTGACCTTACTGGCCGCATCAATGACCCCATCAACAACCGCATCACCAGCCTGTTTACGCTGCTGCGGCGTGGTCGTTGCGTAATAGAAGGTTCCGGCAACAATGGGTATGACCACGATTGGCGCTAGAAGAGTGGCATTGCGCCCATCTGGATCGGTGAACTTGTACGGATTCCCATTTGCGTACCGATACCGATTGAACTGCTCAACCGGCTTCTGGTAGGCGGTCACTGGATCCACCGACAGGAACACGCCCAGTTGCGGATCCATGTACCGCTGCTGCATGTAGCTCAACCCGGTTACCGAGTCGCTCACATGACCCGTGTATCCCGGGCCATCAGTTACCTCGCCGCCGACCACGGCCCCGTAGGGCTCGTAGTCATAACGCTTGATCACACTGCCATTGGCATCGGTCTCGGCCACGACCGAACCGAGCGCATCAGTGTGGATATAGGTGACCGTCTGCGCACTGGCTGTCTGCGTGAGACTCAATCCGACCAAGAGCACCCAGCACAGCCAAGCAGCAACGCCAGGCAGCTTTAGAGATTCTTCTTCCAACCACCTGCGCCAGATAGACATGGCGCCTAAAGTTCCTTCGTAGTTTTGCATCCTTCCGATCCCTGAAAGAGCCTTGAAGCAAGACGGGATATTGATAGCACAGGAGCGGAGCGGCTGAAACGGCACTTAGGCGTTTCAGGGCGAACGCGTCATTACTGGCCGACTCAAGCACTCGATACCAAGCGCCAGCGAAGCCGGGCCGGATCAACGACCGTGCGGGTGAGCGCGGCCATCTGAGGGTGCCGGCCAGCGGCCGGCACTACCTTCGAGCGAGCCACAAACAAAAAGCCCCGACCAAGGCCGGGGCTTTCTGCTGTATCTGGTGCCGGAAATAGGAATCGAACCTACGACCTACGCATTACGAATGCGCCGCTCTACCAACTGAGCTATTCCGGCTGAGCACGCAATTCTACGGTGGAGGCCCCCAAGCGGTCAATTGGCACCGCCCCGGCCCGCCACCAAGGGGCACGCACGCCCCACCCCACCAGGCGTTGACGCAAGGCCACCTACAGTGGTGATGTCCCGCTTGGAAGCCCCCGATGCCCGCCTGTTCCCGACTGACCGGCCTCATGCTGGCCGCCCTGCTCTGCACCGGCAGCGCCGCCGCCGAACCCGCCCGCCAAGCGCCGCAGCCACCCGACCAGCAGTGGCAGCCGCTGTTCCAGCAGGTCCAGGGCGCCCACCTGCTCAAGGACCAGAAGACCTTCGCCGACGCCATCCCGCGCCAGGACGCCCATGCGCTGCTCGATCACTGGCAGCAGGCCCAGACGCAGCCGGGCTACACCCTGCCCGCCTTCGTCGCCGCCCAGTTCACGGTACCCGGCGATACGGCCGCCTACGTGCCCCCGGCCGGCGAAAGCCTGCGTGCGCACATCGACGGCCTGTGGCCGGTACTGACCCGAACCACCCGCACTGTCGACCCGCACGGTTCGCTGCTGCCGCTGCCCAAGCCCTACGTGGTACCGGGCGGACGTTTCCGCGAGGTGTACTACTGGGACAGCTACTTCACGATGCTGGGGCTGGCGTCCAGCGGGCGCTGGCAGCAGGTGCGCGACATGGTCGACAACTTCGCCTGGCAGCTGGACCAGTACGGCCACATCCCCAACGGCAACCGCAGCTACTACCTGAGCCGCTCGCAGCCGCCCTTCTTCAGCCTCATGGTGGAGCTGCTGGCCACCCACGAAGGCGATGACGCCTACCGCCGCTACCTGCCCCAGCTGCGTACCGAGCATGCGTTCTGGATGCGCGGCGCCGACGGCCTGCCACCGGGCGCGGCCAGCGAGCGCGTGGTGCGCTTGGCCGACGGCCAACTGCTCAACCGCTACTGGGATGCACGTGCGGTGCCGCGCAGTGAGTCGTGGACCGACGATCTGGCCACTGCGGCGCAGGCGCCACAGCGCGCGCCATCGCAGGTCTATCGTGATCTCCACGCGGGGGCGGAGTCGGGCTGGGATTTCAGCTCCCGCTGGTTGGCCGACCCGGCCGCCCTGGGCAGCATCCACACCACCGCCATCGTGCCGGTGGACTTGAATAGCCTGCTGTTCCATCTGGAAAAAACCGTGGCCCGTGCCAGTAAAGCGGCCGGCGACCGTGCTGCTGCACGCGATTACGAGCAGCGGGCGCAGGCGCGCCAGGAGGCGATCAATACGCTGCTCTGGGACGCGACCCAAGGCTGGTACGTGGATCGTGATATCGAGCGCGGTCAAACCCGCCCTGCCCTCACTGCAGCGGCGCTGTTTCCGCTCTGGCTGCAGGTGGCCACCCGCGCGAAGGCCCGGCAGACGGCAGCGGCGGTGGATGCGCAGTTGCTGCGCCAGGGCGGCCTGCTCACCACCACGGTGCGTACCGGGCAGCAGTGGGACGCCCCCAACGGCTGGGCGCCGCTGCAGTGGGTCGCCGTCGATGGCCTGCAACGCTATGGCGAGAACACGCTGGCGCGCCGCATCGGCACGCGTTTCCTGCACACCGTGCAGGCCGTGTATGACAGCGAAGGCAAGTTGGTGGAGAAGTACGTGGTGGACGGCTCGGCCGGCGGCGGCGGTGGCGGCGAGTACCTGCTGCAGGATGGTTTCGGCTGGAGCAACGGGGTGACGTCGGCGCTGCTGGACCGGCTGTGCCCGCCGCGTCGCACGTGCGTCAGTGCACAGGATGTGGGCACCGCGGACTGAGCCGCGGCGCAGCGGCAATCAACTTTCGCGCGTGCCGTGTGCGACCGGTACCGACCGCGCA
>Ga0308161_1005912_pt1 | contig 10550 bp, 13 predicted proteins | sample PhyFR2_FD_201034 | JGI IMG/M metagenome (GOLD analysis project Ga0308161, IMG submission 201034) | Phyllosphere microbial communities from UC Gill Tract Community Farm, Albany, California, United States - DLSLF.R2 | ecosystem: Host-associated > Plants > Phyllosphere > Unclassified | place: USA...
CGGTTTAATTCCAAAAGGCCGTGCCGCCGAAGCTGCCTTCCGCACGAAAGGCAAACTCAAATTTAAACCGTCCCTTTACGACAAGCCTACTTCAAACGCTTCGTAAAGATAACCACAGAAAGCAGAGGTCAACCGTGGATCAGAAGCACTGGCAAGTAGAAAAGCAACCAGCCTGGCTGGTGGCAGCAATTAAAAAGACTATTTCATGTCTTCCCGGTGGGTATTCAGAAGCTGCCGAATGGCTGGGCGTTACAGAGGATGCGCTGTTCAACCGCCTCCGTACTAATGGCGATCAGATTTTCCCATTGGGTTGGGCGATGGTCCTGCAACAGGCAAGCGGCACCAAGCACATCGCTAACGCGGTGTCCCGTCAGTCAAACAGTGTCAACGTCCCGCTGGTGGACATTGAGGATGTTGATAACGCGGATATCAATCAGCGACTGATGGAGTCAGTTGAGTGGATTGGCAAGCACTCTGCCTACATTCGCAAAGCAACAGCTGACGGTGTGATTGATGCGACGGAGCGTGAGCAGATTGAAGAGAACAGCTATCAGGTTATGGCTAAGTGGCAGGAGCATCTGACGCTGCTGTATCGCGTGTTTTGCCCGCCAGAAAAGGTGAACGCCGCAGGATTGCAGCCCGCGGCGTTCGATGCGACTAAATCAACGTGTGTGGAGAACTAATCGCGTGATCAATTTAACCAGATTATCAGGGTTACCGCAATTCCGTTGCCTCCCGTCAGCTGGTGGCCGCTTCAGCAGTGAGCCGCTGCGGTATGTGCTTAATGTACCAGGCGGCGCAGAGGAAGTTAACCACAGCTTTGTTGACTGGGCTGTGGGCGATGCTAACCAGCGAATGAAGGCGACCAAATGCGAGAACTTGACCGCATCTTCCGAGATAAGCGCGGCATCCCTGTGCGGGTCATTCGCTGGGAGCCAGAGAACGACAGGGTTATCTACCTGCGCGACAACTACGAACATGGCGAGTGCTTCAGTTCTCTCGAACGGTTCAAGCAGTATTTCAGGGAGGTCGAAGTAATTCATGAGCCTACTTCTGAAAGTTAAACCGTTGGTGATAAGCCCTGAGCTTGCGCAGCGCATTGGTCTGAATGAGGCAATTGTGCTGCAGCAGATTTGTTATTGGCTGGAAGACACTACATCCGGCGTCGAATATGACGGCAAACGCTGGGTTTATAACACTATCGAAGAGTGGACTAATCAGTTCCCGTTCTGGTCGTCAGACACGGTTAAACGCGCTCTGACCTCTCTCAAAAAGCACGATTTAATTTTTGTCGAGCAGCTGAAAAAATCTCAGCATGATCGGACTAATTATTACGCAATTAACCACGCAAACCCTTTATTGACCGATGAGGGCAAATTGCACTCATCGAAGGATGCAACTTGCACCAATCGAGTAGAGCAACCTGCACCAATCGATAAGGGCAACATGCCCTCATCCATCGGGGCAAATTGCCCTCGTCTTACAGAGAATACAACAGAGAATACTACAGAGATTACATCAACCCCTTCTTGTCAGGTTGCGGGGCAACCCGACCATGCCCCTGATGCAAATCAGGCTGCTTTTAGCGTGCTGGAGCATCTGAACCGCGCAGCAGGCATGCGCTTTCAGAAATCAAAATCCTCACTGGCACCTATTCGCGGTCGCCTGGCTGAAGATTTCACTGCTGATGAACTGATCCTCACTGTGGATTACTCAATCGCGAAGTGGGCTGAAGACCCAAAAATGTGTGAGTACGTCCGACCGGAAACAATTTTCCGTCCGGGTAAGTTCCCCGGCTATCTGAGTTCCGCGCAGAAGTGGGATAAAGCGGGGCGGCCTAAGTGCATCAACGGTAAGTGGCAGCGTGATGTGATGGCTATCTCATCAATGGACTATGAAATTCCTAACGGCTTTCGCGGCGCATAAGGGGATAGAGCGATGATTAACCACGAATCAAAAATTCTTGAACTGATTAACCGCAATGGCCCGCTGAAGGTGCGCGAACTCTGCAAGCTTACCGGCCTGCATGAGACCTCAGTGAAGCGCTTTATCAAACCGCTTTTCACCAGAGGGACTCTCAAGCGTGCCAGCGACTGGAGTTATTCGATCAACACCGCTCCGGTGCCAGAAGAGAGCGATAAGCATCGCCAGCTGGCGAAGCAGGCTACCGAACTGGAGGCTAAAGGGTTCTGGCTGCGTGCTGCACAGGTGTGGCGTGAAGCGATGCTGGTGGCCCGGTTCGATGCATCCCGCAATGAAGCCAAAGAGAACTGCGACCGCTGTGCCGCAAGAGGCTCACTTAACTGTGGCAGCTATGGCGGCCTTGATACAGGCCGTATTGGCGAAAGCTTCCTGAGTGAGGATGGCCAATGAAAGCGCACCTGAAGAGCCACTACCAACGCAATGAGATTTTCTACCAGGCCATCCGCACCGCAGCGGTGATGATTGCCGCCCTGATTATTGTCCTGACATGGGAGCTGACCACAGCATGAGCACATTAGCGCGCATTTACGATGACAAGAAAAATAGCGATACCGACATCACCACCCGCAAAACCTACCTGCTGGGCGTTGATGAGCTGTATGTTGAAACTAATTACAACATTCGTGATATCGATCAGACCCATGTCGAGGAGTTCCGCGATGCCTTTATCGCTGGTGAACATGTGCCTCCGCTGGCTGTTAAGGTCACCGAGAAGGGCATTAAGATCATCGATGGCCATCACCGCTATTACGGTGCGAAGCTAGCTCAGGAAGCGGGCTATACGCTGCGCCTGGAGTGTAAGGACTTCGTGGGCAGTGAGGCCGACAGTGTGGCATTCATGGTCACCAGCAGCCAGGGACGTGCCCTGTTGCCGCTGGAGCGGGCAGCAGCCTATCAGCGCCTCGTTAATCAGGGATTAGAGCCAGCGGAAATTGCAGCCAAGGTGAAACGCTCGATCACCGACGTTGAACAGCACCTGCAGCTGCTGACAGTTGGCGAACCTCTGATTGAGATGGTGAAGTCCGGCGAAGTGGCCGCAACCACAGCAGTAGCCCTGCAGCGTGAGCATGGCGTGAAAGCATCATCAGTAGCACAGGAGCAGATGCAGAAGGCGAAAGCGGCAGGTAAGAAGAAGCTGACCAAGACCGATGCCATGCCTCAGTTTAGTGCTGCTCAGGCACGCAAGCTTGCAGAACTGATTGCTAAACATTCTCAGACAGAGCAGAGCGATGAGGGCGCACGTATTACGCTGACGTTTGAATCTGACCTGCAGGCGGCTGAGCTGATGGATATTATCCTGATCGCCAAAGAGCACTACGGCATGAGTCAATCGGTAAGCGAACAACCGGCACCAGTTAAGGCAGAGAACGGTGATGACCTGCCTTTGCTGAAGCACGAAATCCTTGAGCAAAGCGGTGTAGAAGCGTGGGCGTGCGTTATTGCCGCGTTCAAAATGAAAGCTGAGTACACCTACAGCGAATCAAAGTATGCGCATACCTGGGCGGCGGACTCCGTTGAGAACCCTACCTGTGTGACCGTTCCGGCAGAGACCATTGCTAAAGCGGTGCGCCTAATCAAAGAGCGTCATGACGATCTTGAACTGAAGCTATGGGTGTCAGAGCAGTACGATGATCCAGAGCTGGCAATCGAGCAATTGCAGCGCTTTTCAGCAGTGCTGATTGAAGTTCGCCAGGAGAAGCCATGCACGGTTCAGGAGTTTATCGCGTTGGTGGAGCAGACTAACCGTGATTGCTGGTCAAACATTCGCATGTTGTGTCAGGCGGTGCGGGAGGTAGTCGGTCAAATGGCCATCTCAGGTATCAGGGAAACTGCATGAAGTTAACTCTACCGTTCCCGCCATGCGTAAACATGTACTGAAGTAACATTAGGTCGGGAGTAATGAGCAGCGCCTCCGGGCGCTGTTTCAGCTAATGCATTTGCCGCCGTATTTGCTTAGCTAAAACTATAAATTTTGCCAATTACAGTGAACTTAGAAGTGAGTTAACTGCTGTTCTTATCTGACAAACGCTAGCGTGCCCCCTCTAGTAAAAGGCTTATGAACACAGTTAATCTTGCGTTAAAAGATCTTAAGTATTATTTTATACTTAATTACACATAGAAAAGGCGCGAAAAAAATGTTTACAGTGGCAAAGGCAAATGGTGTAATTTCCACCATTTATGGTGCGAAGAATAAAGAATTAAGCTTTGAATATATGTATTCATTCTTAACAAGAAAAACAGCGTATCTTACAAGGGAGATTGTGCGAACTGATGGCGGTGATAAATCAAAAGTAATTAATGTATATATTGAGTCATTATCTTGGTTGATGGCCATCAGCCAAAAGCTTGAAATAGACCTTGAATTGTCATTCTTCAGCAAGTTTCCAACAATATGTCCTTATTGCATAAGCTCTCCATGCATTTGCTCGCAAACTCATAGGAAGCCCGAGTTTACATCCAATGCTAGAGCGATTAAAGAAGAATTATTTCAAAAGAAAAATTCGCTTTACCATTTTGGAACACCCACAATATACGCACCTGAAATGATAAATAAAATATACCCTTCAAATAAGAATATTTATAACATATTTGGTGGCTTTTATCATTCATCACGACTTTTTGAGGAGTTGGGTGAATTACACGAGGCTTATACAAAACTTCATGAAGATAAGTTTTACAACAAAAACAATATTAATGATGAGTTAGCCGACATTCTTGCTTGGATGTTATCTTTATGGGGCATAATTTTTAAGGATAAAGATTTGGGTGAAGCAGTTGACAATTATTATATAAATGGTTGCCCTTCATGCAATAATAAAGAGTGTATATGCAATAATTACTCTGGAAGAATAATTTCCACATCAGATAGAAATGAAGCTTTATCTAAGGTCAAGGCATTAATCCAAAATGAAATTGATGTTACAAGTAAAGATCCAAAAAACAGCAATGTGCTGTTAAAATTAAAATCATCAATAGATAGTATTGATGACGCCATTAAATCAGGTAGTGATTCTGATGCAAGAAGGTCAGTTGCAGAAGTTGATAGCGCATTAGCTTTCATCTTCCAAAACACGCCGGAAAAAACGGAGAATCAAAGCGAGCTTTATGGCGAATTGGATAAATCAAGAAAGATAGTTTAATTTTTCAAATTCCATGTCCGTCATTCAGCGCGAGTGGCGGAAATGAAAATTTTAAGGAAAGAAATGGACATTTCAGGAATACCTCCCAGCATATACATTTTGTCAGGCAGCTTATCCATAGCTTTAATATCATGTCTTTCTGCATATGTTTCGGCAGTGTATAATAAAGAAAATAAAATCTCTGAATTTAGGCAGGAATGGGCTAATGAGTTGAGAGATGAATCATCGAAATTAATCGCGAAACTAAACCACCTTTCAGTCGTGTCAGCCGCGTTCATGAGTAAAAATGATTCGGTGATTGCTTTCGCTGAAATTGTGCAAGATCAATATAAACACATGCTCATGATTGTGGAATTAAAGTCAGAAATCAAAGAGCTTTCTTCAAAAATAAGGATAAGACTTAACCCTAATAAATTGGAGGACAAAAATAGTATTGAAAGCATCGTAAGCAATAAAATGATAGAGATAGATTCTCTTATAAACAACTTTGCTTTAGATCATGAAAAAAGTGGAAAGGCCAGCATTGATTTCGAAATTCATAACTTAGAAAATAAGCTTCGCGAGCTCATTAAAGATAACTGGGAGGTTGTGAAGTCTGGAGAGCCTGCGTATATTTTTGCAAAGAGAGTTACCTTTTTTGCGTCAATAATTATGTTTCTTTTTATAATTGTTACAACTGTTATCATTTCGGTATCGCTTTTTAAAACACAAAAATTAAGCAGTGATGAAAATAGCAAGAATTCACAAAAGATTGAGGTGGTGATTGAAAGTAAGCCATCCTATTTAATGCGGCCTTACTAGGAAGTAATACATTGGAAAGGCATTGCTAAAATGCCTTTTTAAATTCGGAATGCGTGTTGAATATTAGTATTTAGAACGCGGTGGTCAAAGGATGTGGTCGTCCATTCTTGATGTTTAATTAGCTTTTCTAAAAGTATGGCTGGTATGGGTAAAATCTATCTGTCAAAAGCGAATTTACCTTTCCATATTATTAGTCAATTTTGATTAGCCGCTTTTATTAGCATCAATGTTAATCAGGTGAAACAAGAGAGGGATGTTGCAAAAGTTGCTGTGAAATAAATAAGAATAGGGATTATAGTAAGAACACCAAAGTCATATTATAGATATCTTTGGAAAAGGTTGGTCCCATTCATTTGCAGATGATGGGGCGGGGCCGTTTAAAAATATTGTTTCCAGTGTGTGGAGAGACAAATATGCATAACCAGATTTCTGGTGGCTTAGTGCCATCACGTCCTTTTAATGTCATTCCCGTCATTAACAGCGCTGAGATCGCCCGTATGGTCGATAAGCGGCATGACAACGTTCGCCGCACTAATGCAACGCTCATTCAAAATGGTGTTATTACCTCTCCTCAAATTGAGGTTATCGAGGAAATCAACAACTTACAGCTTACTGTTCCGCGTGAGGTCTATGTTTTCACAGGTGAAAAAGGCAAGCGCGACAGCATCATCGTTGTTGCACAGCTTTCTCCTGAGTTCACAGCCCGCCTTGTAAACCGCTGGCAGGAGCTTGAGAGTTCCCAACCTGTTCAAATCCCCCAGTCATTCGCTGAAGCACTCCGTTTAGCCGCCGAAATTGAAGAGCAGAAAGAGCGCCTGCAGCTCCAACTGACTGAAGCCGCGTCAAAGGTTGCATTCTTGGATCGTTACGTAATGGCCAGCGGCTCAATGACGTTCCGTCAGGTGGCAAAACTTCTTGAGGCGAAAGAGCCTGAATTCCACCTATTCCTGATTGAAAGCCATGTTATGTACCGGCTGAACAATGTCCTCACTCCATATAGCCAGCACATTGACGCCGGTCGATTTGAGGTGAGAACCGGAACCACTACCGGATCAAACTATGCTTTCAGTCAGTCCCGCTTCACCGCGAAAGGCGTTCAGTGGATAGGTGGCCTGTGTACAGCACATAAAGCAGCTGGTGGTGCTGAGTGAGAGCACTACTTACACCTGAAATAGCACCGCGCACCGGGATTGTGTTGCTGAAGCCAGGGCCAGACCTGTTGAAGCTGTTTAAGGGCAGGGTGGTAATCAGCACACCGACAATGGATATGGCAGACCTTCCTTCAGGGCGACTGAATGACGGCACACAGCCGCTGCTTGATGAGCCCTCACTGATTCCCTTCTTCAGTCACGAACGCGTGATAAAGGCCGCTGGTGGACCGAATGCGCTGGCATCCTTCATCCAGTCCTTCGGGTGCTGCCAGTGGGAGCAGTTAGGCGTGTGGCATCACCATGAATTCGCAGCGTCAGAAATCGAAAACGGCCTGGTGTCTCTTTGCTATAGCCACGATAATGAGTTCAGGGAAAACGGCGTACCCGGCAGCCTGGAGAATATCGCTAAAGGTAATACCGCACTCTGGATAATCAGGGCTGCATGCAGTCAGATGGCGCTAAACGGTGACCATCAGCTGACGCTGCCTGAACTGTGCTGGTGGGCAACCTTGAATGATGTGATTGACCTGATACCAGAGGCACCGGCCCGGCGCGTTCTGCGCATGCCGAAAGAGACTATCCAGGGTGGCGAGCTTAAAGAAGCCCGTATTGTTCCGGCGCGACCAGCTTGCGAGGTGATTCAGGATGCTGCTCAGTTGGTCAAAAAGTTAATCGACCTGCGCACCGACCCGGAATCACCAGAATCATTCATGAAGCGCCCCAAGCGTAAGCGCTGGGAAAGTGATAAATACACACGATGGGTAAAGTTGCAGACGTGCGCATGTTGCAGCGTGCAAGCTGACGATCCTCATCACATCATCGGACATGGACAGGGAGGGATGGGAACCAAGGCCCATGATTTATTCGTGATACCGCTTTGCAGGGCGCATCACGACGAGTTACATCGCGACCCAAAAGTTTTTGAGTCGAATTACGGCAGTCAGGTTGAACTGCTATTCAGGTTCCTGGATTTCGCGATTGCAGTCGGCGTTATCGGGACAGATAAAAAATAAAGTGTGTGGAGAGGATTAAATATGCGTGACATGTCACAGGTATTAGAGCGCTGGGCGGGATGGGCTAAATCAGACAGTAGTGGTGTTGATTACTCAGCAATCGCCGCGGGGTTTAAAGGGCTGCTGCCGCAGGATTCAAAATTAACGCTTACCTGCAGCGATGGGGACGGACTGATTATTGAAGGTTGCCTGTCACGGCTTAAAGCCAAGCGTCCGGATGAGCACGCGATCATTGTGCTGCATTACTTTTTCAATATCTCAAAGCGCACCCTTGCAAAGCAGGCCAAGCGCGATGAAAAGATCGTGAGAATTGAAATCCAGATGGCTGAGGGGTTCATTGAAGGCTGTCTGGCGATGCTTGATGTGCGGCTTGATATGGACGACGAACTAACGCCGAAAAAAAATATTAAAAAACCTCTAACGCGGTCCGCATTTTCCTTAGTAATCTGATAAGAGTCGTAACAACGCAACGCCGCTTAATTTTGATAACCTCGCCAGCTAGCGGGGTTTTTTGTTTATTCTTGTATCCTTGTATGGGGGATGTAATGGACGTTGAGTCTGGTGACCATTTTCTGGATATTGATGATGACATGCTCAATTTTCTTGAAAAGCATGGCGAAGAGACAGTCAGGGAAATTCATCTTTCTAATCTGGCCAATAAAGAGAGTGGGCAAAAATTGCTCAGCCTGCTTATAGTTGGAATCGGGTCATCTTTTTTGTTGCTAACCCAGAACCGACCAGAAAAATTTCTAACTGCTGGTCTTGGTGTGTTCACTCTCTACTGGTCGTTATGTGCCGCTTATCTAATCGTCCGGGTATTGAATGTTAGACAGCGTGCGCTGGCTACGTCACCTCCTGGCGCTCTCTACCATGCTGGTTATAAGAATTTTAACCAAGGCGATTATGAACGATTCAGAGAAAAAGGCTTTAAGGCTGAACCTACTGAGCTGAACATAATGAGACGCTATCGTCTTTTTGAGCTCGAAGAGATTGCTCGTGATTATCTGAGGGAAAACTTAAGGGTGGGATTGGCATTGGAAAGGGTAAGGATCGCAACAATCCTTACCCCAATTTGCGCGTTTATCATTTCAACGCTTACTTATCTTTTTTTGTGATTTCGTCCGCAGAATCACCAACAAAAACTCTCTCAGGGCGAAGATTTCTATCTGGTTGTGGAACCGGTGGCGGCGTAGACTGCTTTTCCGGTTGATTCGTTTTATTATCTGAAGACTTATTATTGTTGCTCATATTTCTCCTTTAGCTATGTGCTAGTTCTGGCGAATTAACAATATCAGATGGAGAAATGTGCTACCAGATGCTTTCTAAGAACCAATTCGGCCGCTTGCACTAAGTTTTTGATAGAGCGGGTTGTTAGCACCAGATTGAACCAAAATAAACCCTGTGACTGACGAGTAAGGCAGTTACCGCTATAGCATCAGGGTTACTACACAAATAGGTCGCTATAGAGCGGCCTTTTTTTCGTTTTTGCGCACACCAATCAGTCTCCACACACACTTTTGACGCCGTGGTATTGCGCAATTTTCTTCTGACTACCGACAGCACCTGCCAATTATCGGAGGTGAGGATGAAACGCATGCCGGACAAAGACGTTGGGTTCTGGGCAAGCCTGATTGCCTGGCTTTACGCCCACAAAAACGAAACCGGCTATGCGGGTCTTGCCGGAGTCATGGCGATTCTCAGAGCCACCTACGTTGGCAAAGACGCATGGTCACGCCGCCTGCTTGATGCAGCGATGTGCAGCGTCTTCGCCTTCTTCCTGCAGCCAAGCCTGCAGGTAATTGGCTCGGTGTTCAACTGGCACTTCAGTGAAGACATTACGCGGGTTGGTGCGGTCTTCCTTGGCTTCCTCGGTGTGGACTACGTGTCAACGAAGATACGCCGCCAGATAGATAAGCGATTGGGAGACAGTAATGCTGACAGCCAGTAGTTTTCAGCGTGCCACCGGCGTAAGTAATTCTCTGCGTGATGCCTGGTATCCACATATAGCGGCAAGCCTCTCAGCCTTCCAGATAAGCACGCCATTACGACAGGCCCACTTTCTGGCGCAGACGGGGCATGAGTCAGCCGGGTTCCTGAAGGTTGAAGAGGGGCTGAATTACAGCGAGAACGCGCTGACCGCAATGTTTGGCAAGCGCATCACTGCCGAACAGGCCCGCGCTTATGGTCGTAATGCGATGCATCCAGCTAACCAGAAGATGATCGCCAGCATCATTTACGCAAACCGTAACGGTAATGGCGATATCAATTCAGGCGATGGTTACCGCTATCGCGGTCGGGGTCTTATTCAGATCACCGGCAAAGCGAACTATGAGGCGCTGGTTAAACAGCTGGGCGCTGATGTAGTGACAAACCCTGATTTATTGCTGGGCTATCGCTTTGCTGCGATGTCAGCAGCGGCATGGTGGAAGAATCACGGATTAAACGAGCTGGCAGACTCTGAT
>Ga0308161_1005913_pt1 | contig 10548 bp, 8 predicted proteins | sample PhyFR2_FD_201034 | JGI IMG/M metagenome (GOLD analysis project Ga0308161, IMG submission 201034) | Phyllosphere microbial communities from UC Gill Tract Community Farm, Albany, California, United States - DLSLF.R2 | ecosystem: Host-associated > Plants > Phyllosphere > Unclassified | place: USA...
ACGGCGCATTGAAGACCCTGGCGGCGGCGCTGATGAAGATCGCCAATGACGTGCGCTGGCTGGCCTCCGGCCCGCGCTCGGGCCTGGGCGAGATCACGATACCCGAGAACGAGCCGGGAAGTTCCATCATGCCCGGCAAGGTCAACCCGACCCAGTGCGAAGCCATCACCATGCTGTGCTGCCAGGTGTTTGGCAACGATGTCGCGATCAACTTCGGCGGCGCTTCCGGCAATTTCGAGCTGAACGTGTTCAAGCCGCTGCTGGCGCATAACTTCCTGCAGAGCGTGCGGCTGCTGGCCGACGGCATGCACAGCTTCGACGAGCACTGCGCGCATGGCATCGAAGCCAACCAGGAGCGCATCGCCGACCTGATGGAGCGTTCCCTGATGCTGGTGACGGCGCTGGCGCCGCACATCGGCTATGACAAGGCGGCGCAGATCGCCAAGCAGGCGCACAAGCAGGGCGGCACGCTGAAGGACACGGCGCTGGCGCTGGGGTACGTGACGGCCGAGCAGTTCGAGCAATGGGTCAGGCCGGAAGACATGATCCGTCCCGGAAGCTGAGGCCTGGCGCGTCGTGCAGGGATGATGGTGGCCGGTTTCCGAATGCAGGCGTTCATGGTCCCGGTGAAATGCCTTTGCGCAGACCTGCATCGGAAGCGCTAGGAGCCTGCACGGCAGAAGGCTTTGATGCGAAACGTGCGAAAAACGAGGCCAGTTTGGTAGTACCGACAAGCCCAGGGTGGACCCCTGGGCGCAGGTGGTGATACCGAACTGGACCGTTTTCTCGCGCGTTGCAGCCGCCGAATCTTCTGCCGCGCAGGCTCCTAGCCCCGAGAGCGCTTCAACCCCGACAGCATGCGCCGTTCGCAGATGCCATTCTCCCATGGCAGTGCACCGTTGCCGGTTGAACGCGCTGGCCAGGTAACCAATCTTGACCTGATCACATCCTGTTGCAATGGCTGCTAAAAAACCTCTTCCCATCGAAGCGGAACCCGTCGAGTCGCGCATACGCGCTTTCTTTCTCCGCTGTTAGTAAAAAAATTGCCATCACCCTCCCGCAACGGGCCTGCGATGCCAGTTTTTCGTCGTGTTAAAAACAAAAAATTTAACGAAGTCTATAAAAATTTGTTTATTTCGTTGAATTTGATTATATTCACGGACTTGCACCTGGGAAAGTCCAGAGGCTGGCTGGCCCGGCTGTTCCTTTTCTGAAAACCGCGCTTGCGTTGCCTGCCTTGTTGACGGCGCCGCTTCCTGTTTTATTACCTCTTCCTTGGCCCGTCCTGGCGTGCCGGTTTGCACTGCCCCTTTGCTGGAGAAATAATGAAAGTCGTAATCGTTGACGATATGCCATTGGTGCTGACGCTGTTGCGGCATCTTGTGAGCAAGTTGCCCGATTGCGAACCATTGTGTTTCAGCGACCCGCTGGAAGCGATGCAGTGGTGCATGAAGAACGAACCCGACCTGATCGTCGCTGACTACGACATGCCGCAAATGAATGGCACCGCGCTTCTCGAAGCGGTGCGCCTGTGTCATCCCGACGTGCCGGTGCTGATGATTACTTCCAGCTCTGTTGCGGAACTGCGTTACCGCGTGTTGCATCTGGGTAGCAGCGACTTCCTGACCAAGCCGTTGGACAATGTGGAATTCGTCGCGCGTGCCTCCAATCTGCTGGCGGCGCATGCGCACTACAAAACCCTGTCGTCCAGGGCAGAGGCGCTGGCGGGCGTGGTCGAACAGACTGCCACGGAAGTGGTCAATCATCAACGCACGGCGCTGCTCTGCCTGTCCCGTGCGACCCGTTACCGTGACCCGGAAACCGGAGCGCATATCCAGCGCATGGCCCACTATTGCCGGCATATCGCCCGCAATCTCGGTTTGCCTCAGGATCAGCAGGCGTTGCTGCTCGACGCGGCGCCGATGCATGACCTGGGAAAGGTCGGCGTGCCTGACGCCATCCTGCTCAAGCCAGCCAGGCTGGAGCCATATGAATTCCTGATCATGCAACAGCACTCAGCCATCGGCCATGCGATCCTGAGCCGGACCAGGTCGCCCCTGCTGGACATGGCGGCGCAGATTGCCTACACCCATCATGAAAAGTACGACGGCACGGGCTACCCGCGAGGCCTGGCAGGCGAGCAGATTCCGCTGGTGGGCCGCATCGCCGCAGTGGCCGATGTCTATGATGCATTGACTTCCCGCCGACCTTACAAGGAAGCCTGGTCGCCCGGCGCTGCCGCCGATTATCTGGCGAAAGGAAGTGGCAGCCATTTCGATCCCGTATGCGTCCAGGCCTTTCTGGAAGGATGGGACGAAGTCCTGGATATCCAGCAGCAGTTCAGCGACGACCAGCAGGATCCGCTGCGCAATGGGAGGGCCGCATGATGCCACCGGCCATGCATGCCATTGTCCCGGCCTGTCGCGCAGCGCGGACCGCCGTGCAGGGCAAGACGATCCGGTTTCTTCTTCAACCGGGCCGGCGTCTGGTCCGGACCTGTGTCCTGGCATTAATGACGCTGCTGGCCCTCCCGGCGCTGGCACAGGAACCGCGGACCTATTATTTTTCGCCGGTCAATCAGTACGGCATCGAGCTGACGGCGCGCTACTGGAATCCACTGATCCGCTATGTGTCCGAGCGCGCCGGGGTGCGCCTGCAGCTCAAGCTGGGCCGCACATCCGCCGACACCACGGCCTATGTGCTGGCGCATGAAGTCGATTTCGTCTTTACCAATCATTTGTTCAGCCCCGAGCGCGACAGGTTGGGCTGGAAGACATTCGGACGCCGCAGCACGCCGCCGATCCACAGCCAGATCGTGGTGTTGGCCGATTCGCCGGTGCGCACGCTGGAACAACTGTCAGGCCAGACCGTCGCCTTCCCCGGCCCGGAAGCGCTGGTGGCTTACAAGTTTTCCTATGCCGAGCTGGTGCATCGTTCGGTGCCGGTGCAAGTGGTTTTCAGCGGGAACATGGACGGCGCCTTTGCCCAGCTCTCCAGCGGCAGGGCGCAGGCGGTAGGCGCCAATTCCCAGCTGACCGAGGGATGGACCCGGCGCGAAGGCAAGGCGCTGCGCGTGCTGTGGCAATCGCAGCCGTTGCATGACCTGGCGCTGATGGTGTCGAAACATGTGCCGCCGGCGGACCTGCGCGCCGTCGAACGCGCTTTCCTCGACATGGCCAGGGACCCCGAGGGCCGCAGGCTGCTGGCCAGTGCGGCCGAGCTGGTGAAGCTGCCGCCGGACACTGCGTTCGTCGCTTCCGACGGCAGTGAATATGGCACTTACCGGAGCTTTTATCAGAATGCGCCGGCAAGCTTGCGCTAGCAGCAGGGGCAGACGATGAGGAAACATCTGGCAAGGCTGGCGCGGCGGCTGCCCTCGTCGCTGGTCAATCGCGTGTTCATGCTCTACGGCATGAGCCTCTTACTGTTCGTCGCTGGCGGCCTTGCCGTGTCGCTGAAGTTTCAGTACGAGAGCGAAATCGAGAACACCCAGACTGCCTCGGTGATGCTGATCGAAGTGGTGGCGCAAGCGGTGCAGGACAGCGCCGTCATCGGCGACTACGATACGGTGCGCCGCACGCTGGAGCGCGCCGTGCAGGGTTCGCTGTTCCGCTCGGCTTCCTTCATCGATCTGCAGGGTGGACGGGTCGAAGTCGAGTCCAAGGCTGTCCATGCCGGCGTGCCCGACTGGCTCGCACAGGCGGTAGAAAGCGCGCTCTACGACGTCAACCGCACCGTGTCGGTGGGCGGCCTCGACTATGGCCTGCTCAGGCTGCGCTTCGATACCGGCCTGGTGGCCGCCAGCTTCTGGGCGATGGCCAAGTCCGCGCTGCTCGTGGCCGTGCTCAGCCTGGTCGGCGGCCTGCTGGGCATCCGGCTGCTGCTGTCGCACTGGCTGGGCGGTCTGGACCGCTTGCGCAGCCTGCTGCAGGCGCTGGGCCGCGGCACCCTTGCCGTGGAAACCTTCGATGCCAGCAATGAGCCCACCGAGATCAGGCGGGTGGTCGACATGTTCAATGAAACCGCATTGCTGGTGCAGGAGCGCCAGGCGATGCTGCGCGCCCTGGATGAGCAGAAATTCGCGCTGGACCAGCATGCCATCGTCAGCATCGCCGATGCCGATGGCAATATCACTTACGCCAATGCGCTGTTCTGCGAGATCAGTGAATACAGCCTGGAAGAACTGATCGGCCGCAATCACCGCATCGTCGGCTCGGGCCTGATGCCGCCGGCGTTCTTCAAAAACATGTGGAACACCATCACGGCCGGCCAGGTCTGGCGCGGCGAAATCTGCAATCGCAAGCGCAGCGGCGCGCTGTACTGGGTCAGCGCCACCATCGTGCCTCTGCTCGACGAGCAGGGCAGGCCACGGCAGTACATCGCCATCCGCACCGACCTGACCAGCCAGAAGGAAGCCGAAAGCGCGATCCTGCGCGCCAAGGAGGCGGCCGAGCAGGCCAACCGGATCAAGAGCAACTTCCTGGCCAACATGAGCCATGAAATACGGACTCCGATGAACGGCATCATCGGCATGACCGAACTGGCGCTGGACACCGAGCTGAGCGCCGAGCAGGCCGAGTACCTCGGCATGGTGAAGGGCTCGGCCGACGCGCTGCTGCAGATCATCAACGACATCCTGGACTTTTCCAAGCTGGAAGCAGGCCGGGTGGACATCGAGACCATCGAGTGTTCGCCCGAGAAAGTGATGCAGGACCTGGTCGGCGAGCAAGCCATCCATGCGCACGCCAAGCGGCTTGAATTGCTGCTGCGGATAGGGCCGAACGTGCCGGACCGGGTCATCGCCGATCCTGGCCGGTTGCGCCAGGTGGTGCTCAACCTGCTAGGCAATGCCATCAAGTTCACCCATGCCGGCGAGGTGGAAGTGGCCATCGAGCGGATCAATGATCCGGGCGATACGCTGGCAGCGCTGCGCATCAGCGTGCGCGACACCGGCATCGGCATTCCCGACGAAAAGCGCGACGCGATCTTCGACGCGTTCTCGCAGGCCGATACCTCGACCACGCGCCAGTATGGCGGCACCGGTCTGGGGCTGTCGATTTCGGCGCAACTGGTCAGGCTGATGGGCGGCCGGCTGGAACTCGACAGTGTGCCGGGCCAGGGCAGCCACTTCCATTTCACGCTCTGGCTGCCGGTTGTTGCGCATACGACGCCGATGCTGCCATCGCAGTCGCGGCTGGCCGGATTGCCCGTGCTGCTGGTGGACGACCATGCCGGCGCGCGCCAGCTGGCCGCCGCCTTGCTGCATGACTTTGGCATGGTGCCTGCCATGGCGGCAAACGGGATCGAAGCGCTGATGGAACTGGAGCGGGCCGCCGCGGCCGGCACGCCGTATCCCTGTGTGCTGCTGGACACGGACATGCCCGGCATGGATGGCTTTGCGCTGGCTTCCACGATCGCGGCAAGGCCCGGCCTGGCCGGCGCAACGGTGATGCTGGTGGCCGGCGCAAACCGGCGTGACAATGCCAGGCGGTGCCGGCAAGCCGGCGCCAGCAGCCACCTGATCAAGCCGGTCATGCGCCGCTCACTGCTGACGGCCCTGATGCAGGCGCTCGACGGCATGCGGCCGGCGCCGGCCAGGCGGGCTGCGCCCGCTGCCGCGCAGCCCAGCCGGCATCCGCTGGCCTTGCTGGTGGCGGAAGACAATCCGGTCAACCAGGCGCTGGCCCGTCGCCTGCTGGAAAAACAGGGACATCGTGTGACCATTGCCGCCAATGGCCTGGAAGCGGTAGAGCAGTGGCGACGTGGCGGCTTCGACGCCATTCTGATGGACATGGACATGCCGCAGATGGACGGCGCCGAAGCGACCCGCTGCATCCGCCGCGAGGAAGCAGCCGGCCCGGACCGCATTCCCATCATCGCGATGACAGCGCATGCAATGCAGGGCACCCGTGAAGCCTGCCTGGCGCACGGCATGGACAGTTACCTGACCAAGCCGATCAACCTGCCGGCACTGTGGCGCGAACTGGAAGCGGTTGGCGATCGTCGCAACGCCATGCCGCCAGTGGCTTGCATGGGTGTTCTCGACGTCGGGCGCCTGCGCAGCAATGTCGACCACAGCCAGCCGCTGTTCGAGGAAATGAAGGCATTGCTGCTGCGGGATACGCCAGCCCAGTTGAGCACGATTCGCGCCGGTATCGTAGAGGGTGACGCCGAAGCTGTGCGGCGTGGCGCGCATGCGCTGCATGGCATGGTCGGCGTGTTCTCCGCACAGCGGGTGCAGGAGGCGGCACTGGCGCTGGAACAGGGCGCCGAGCAGGCGCGGTCCGGGCTGGAAACGATGGAGCGGGAACTGCTTGCCGCCACCGCCGAACTGATGTCGGCACTGGAAGGCTACCGGTGGAGCATCGAACCGGGCGCTGCCTGAACCATGTCGTTCTCTTCAGCATGGGCCTGCGTCCTGGAAATGTCGTTCCCGCATCCAACCAGACTGGCCGGACCGGCTGGTTTTCGCCAGCGCCATGCATCCTCCATGTCCGATCCGCAGTAGCCCATCGCCCATCTCCATACCCATCATGGACTTATCAAAGCAACGCCATTTCCGCCCAGCCGCACTGATGCATGCCGTGAATGACGACCGGCAGATCTATCAGGAAATGTGCGATCTGTTCCTGCGCACCGTGCCGGAACTCCAAAGCACGCTTTGCGCTGCAGCCAGCCGGCACGACACCGAGGCGGTACGCAGGCAGGCGCACAGCTTGCGCGGATCCTGTCTGGTGGTAGGAGCGGTGGAACTGGCCAATTGGCTGCATGAGGCTGAACGGGCCGGCGTCGAAGGAAACGTGGTGGAAATGGCTGCCCGGGTGGACCAGGCGGCGCTGGCGCTCGATGGCCTGCTTGCGGAAATACGCAGCGCGCTGATAGCGGCATCCGGCCCCGGCGCGTGAACTGGTTTGGTCAGGTGAAAGGCGCGCCCGCCATCATTGCACCGTAATGTCTTCCGTGAAGATATAGCCGACCGCATGGGCAACCTTGATCGGCTGTGACAGCGGATAGGCGGCACGGATCTTCTTGCGCAGCCGGCTGACCATCGCCTCAAGGCGGCGCGCGTCATATTCAAGCGGGTTTTTCTTCAGCGCCAGTCCAATGATGTCGCGCCGCTCGACCGGCTTTCCCACGTGGCAGGCGAGGATGTCGACGAAGGCCGCTTCGGTATGCGTCAGCTCCAGCGCCGTGCCGGATGGCGCCAGCAACTGGCCGGCCTGCCTCCTGTAATGCCAGCGCCGTGTGCTGGACGCTTCCTCGCCGTCATGCAGCCGGCGGTGCAGGCGCTGCACATAGGCGTCGAGTTCCTGGGGATGCACCGGCTTGGTCAGGTAGATGTCGGCGCCGCTGCTGATGCCGTCAACCCGTTCATCCGGGCTGTCATGCGCGGTCACCATGATGATGCCGATGCGTTTCGTGCTGCGCATCGCGCGCAGTTCCCGGGCAACGTCGAAGCCGTTCTGGTCAGGCAGCTCGACATCCAGCACCACGATATCGGCGCTGGCATGCAGCAGTTCGCGATAGAGCCCGGCACTATTGCCCACGCCGGTTGCCTGGTGTCCTGCCTTCGTCAGATTGGCTACGAGCAGTTCACGAAACAGCACGTTGTCTTCGACCACGATAATGCGGATCACAACTTACCTCATGGTTGGAAATGCAGACGCCGCCAGCTTGGCCGGATGTCAGCAAAAGCGCGTAATGGTCAGTTTGCTGACTGAACAGGAAGTCATAATTTTATCGTTGATTGGCGGCAATTGCGATAGATTCTGTAACGCATACGCTGCTTTCCTTGACTGTCCTGGGAGTGGTGGCGATGATCGGTGGCGTGAGTGCCGGAGCAAGCAGCGGAAGTGGCAGCGCAATGCAGGGCCTGATGGCGGGCGGCGGAACAGGCCGTGCCGGCAGTGCAGCCAGCAGCGGCCAGGCGGCGACTTCCAGCATCGTCAGTCTGTCCTCTTCGGCCGCAAGCCAGCCGACTTCCGCAGACGGGCTGGGTCTGTACGGGCCCAGTAAAGGCGGTGCCGCAACGATGGCCCAGAGGCTGCGCCAGGCAGCCGATGCCAACCTGCATCCGAAGACCAGCAACGCGCAAAACCCGATGGGCGACGTGATGCTGATGTTGCTCATCGCGCAGGCCAAGGGCTTTCTGTCGACCGCCCATGGCACGATCTGACGTATCCTGAGACCTGGTTCGCAACGTGAGAACTGTTCCTGCCGCCGTGGGCTGAAGGCGGCAGGATATCCAGCGGCTGCCCGGTCAGTTGACTTTCAGCGTGCCGCCATTGCCCAGTCCGCCCTCGACTTCCTGCGCCTTGTAATTGCGCACCGCCCTGACCAGGCCGTTATAGGAATCCATGAACGCGGCGGCAAGCACCTTGCCCTGCGGCGTATTGGTAAAGCCGCCGGCGCCGCCCCACGCGCCGCCGCCGAACAGGCCGCCGGCAATGCCCAGATCCCAGTTCTTGGCGCTGCCCTCGGAGGCGGCCAGCTGCACGCCGGACCGGTTGTCCGTCAGCAGCAGCATGGTGGACGCTTCGTTGGAGCGCACCGAGCCGGCCAGCGCGCCGATCGGCCCCAGATAGCCGCCGATTGCCGCGCCGATGCCGCCGGTGCCGCGCGCGCTGAAGCTGATGCTGGGCGTGGCGGTATAGTCCGCGGCCACCATCTGCCCCTTCTGCATCTTGCTGGTGGAACGCAGTTCGCCGCTGGCGGCCAGGTCGCGCTCCATGTTCATGTTGCTGAAGGCGCGGCCGCGCTCGACCACCACGAAGCAGTTGGACTGCTGCGCCATCAGGCGCAAGAGCGGCACCGTGGACTGGATGTTGTACTGCTGCGTCAGCTGCGCTATCCACGGCTGGCTGGCGTCCTCGACGAAGGCAATGGTGCCCAGCGACTTGTCGCAGCGTTCCAGCTGGCTGTTGGCGCTCTGCGCGTTGGCGCCGCCGGCCGAGCCGGTGGCGGCGGTCTTGGCGCCCGGTGCGCCCATGTTGACCGGCATCGATTCGCAGCCGGACAGGACGGCCATGCCCAGCATGGCGGTGAGGATCGTGCATTTCATGGAATTTCCCTGGATGGATGGTGCCTGCAAGCGGGCTGGCGCCGATGCGGGCGGGATGGCGTGGCACCTGCCTTCGGACAGGCAGTCTCGGTGCCGGGATCGGTGCGACATGGCCGCATCGGCGCTTCCGACTGGCTTGCTGCGGTGAATGACAGGCGAAAGGGCGGCCTTATGTGGCGGCGGGCCTGGTCTGGTTCAGGCCGCGGCCCCGCGGTGCGTTGAAAGAACCCGCCTGTGCGCCGCATCACCATGCGATGCAGGACCCTTGTGTAGAATGGCGACCTCGGGGCCGGCGCCCTTGCCGCGCTGCCGGCGCACCTGGATCACCACAGGAAACCGCGGAGCCCATACCCTATGACCAAGCACAAGCACACTTTCGATCCGCCAACATCGGCCGCACAACTGGACGCCCTGATGCGCCACATCGACACCGGCGACGGCGACCTGGCGTCGCTGTCGGACGAGCAGCGCGAGCAGTTGAAGAATGAGCTGAGCGACGCCTGGCTGGAAGACTATCTCGACGACTACCCGGTGCCGGCCGACATCCGCGCCGCCGCGGCCGAATACCAGGCCATCTTCAGCGGCGAGAAATACCCCAGCCTGCCGGACCATGTGCGCTTCGACCTGCTGCTGCAGTTCGAGGAGCACCATGGCGAAGGCGGGCCCGACCACTGGAACCTGCACGCGTGAAGAAACATCGAAAAGCCGGCGCGCCGCCAGCGCCGGAACGGCAGGACCAGCCGCATCCGCTGGCCGCCGAGATCCGTCCCGGCCAGTCGCTGGAGCTGCTCAAGGAGCTGCACATCCTCACCCGCGACGGCAAGCTCAACCAGGACAGCCGGCGCAAGCTCAAGCAGGTCTACCACCTGGTGCAGTTCATCGAGCCGCTGCTGCGGCAGGTGCTGGCGGACCAGCCCGAGATCCGACTGGTGGACCATGGCGCCGGCAAGTCCTACCTCGGCTTCATCCTGTACGACCTGTTCTTCAAGGACCAGGCGCCGGGCTCGCATATCTACGGCATCGAAACCCGCGACGAACTGGTGCATAAGTCGGAGGAACTGGCGGCGCGCCTGGGCTTTGCCGGCATGTCCTTCCTGAACCTGTCGGTGGCCGAGTCGATCACTTCCGAGCGGCTGCCGGAACAGATCGACGTGGTGACTGCGCTGCATGCCTGCAATACCGCCACCGACGACGCGATCCATTTCGCGTTGAAGAAGAAGGCCCGCTTCATCGTGCTGGTGCCGTGCTGCCAGGCCGAGGTGGCCTCGGTGCTGAAGAAGAACAAGGCGCGCTCCCTGTCGCGCGATGCGCTGACCGAGATCTGGCGCCACCCGGTGCATACCCGGGAATTCGGCAGCCAACTCACCAATGTGCTGCGCTGCCTGCAGCTGGAAGCGCATGGCTACCAGGTCACCGTGACCGAGCTGGTGGGCTGGGAGCATTCGATGAAGAATGAACTGATCGTGGCCAGCTACCAGAACCTGCCG
>Ga0308161_1005915_pt1 | contig 10545 bp, 10 predicted proteins | sample PhyFR2_FD_201034 | JGI IMG/M metagenome (GOLD analysis project Ga0308161, IMG submission 201034) | Phyllosphere microbial communities from UC Gill Tract Community Farm, Albany, California, United States - DLSLF.R2 | ecosystem: Host-associated > Plants > Phyllosphere > Unclassified | place: USA...
GCAGCATGGCGTGAAGGAAAACCTCAAGTCGGTCGAGGCGATCCGCGAAGTGATCGGCTACGACAACGACCTGATGCTCGAGTGCTACATGGGCTGGAACCTCGAATACGCCAAGCGCATGCTGCCCAAGCTCGCGAAGTATGAGCCGCGCTGGCTCGAGGAGCCGGTGATCGCCGACGACATCGATGGCTACGCCGAGCTCAACGCGATGAACATCATTCCGATCTCGGGCGGCGAGCACGAGTTCAGCCTCTACGGCTTCAAGCAGCTGCTCGACAGGAAGGCGGTGAGCGTGGTGCAGTACGACACCAACCGCGTCGGCGGCATCACCGCCGCGCACAAGATCAACGCGCTGTGCGAAGCGTATTCGGTGCCGGTGGTGCCGCACGCGGGCCAGATGCACAACTACCACCTGACGATGAGCACGCTGGCCTCGCCCATGGCCGAGTATTTCCCGATCTTCGATGTCGAGGTCGGCAACGAGCTGTTCTGGTACCTCTTCGACGGCGAGCCGATTGCCGACAACGGCTTCGTGCAGCTGCGCGACGATGTTCCCGGCCTGGGCCTGACGCTCAAGACCGAGTACCTCGACCAGTTCGACATCATCGAGTGAGGAGCCACGCCATGCCTGGACTTTCGAACCCGCGCTACCGCGGCATCTTCCCGGTCGTGCCGACGACCTTCCACGAAGACGGCACGCTGGACCTGGCCAGCCAGAAGCGCTGCATCGACTTCATGATCGACTCCGGTGTCGACGGCCTGTGCATCCTGGCCAACTTCTCCGAGCAGTTCCTGCTGGGCGACGACGAGCGCGAAACCCTCACCCGTCTGGCGCTCGAGCATGTGGCCGGGCGCGTGCCGGTGATCGTCACCACCACCCACACCAGCACCGCGATCTGCGCCGCGCGCAGCCGGCGCGCGCAGGACATGGGCGCGGCCATGGTGATGGTCATGCCGCCCTATCATGGCGCGAGCTTTCGCTTCGGCGACACGCAGATCCAGCGCTTTTTCGCGGCGGTGTCCGATGCCATCGACATCCCCATCATGATCCAGGACGCGCCAGCCGCGGGCACGCCGCTGCCACCGGCGTTTCTGGCGCGCATGGCGCAGGAAATCGAGCAGGTGCGCTACTTCAAGATGGAAACCGCGGGCGCCGCGGGCAAGCTGCGCGAGCTGATCGCACTGGGCGGCGAAACCATCGATGGCGAAGAGGGCATCAGCTTGCTGGCCGACCTGGAAGCCGGCGCCACGGGGGCGATGACCGGCGGCGCCTTTGCCGACGGCATCCGGCCCATCATCGAAGCCTTCCGCCGCGGCGACAAGGACCAGGCGTTTGCCGAGTACCAGCGCTGGCTGCCGCTGATCAACCACGAGAACCGCCAGGCCGGCTTTCTCGCCGCCAAGGCGCTGATGCATGCCGGCGGCGTGATTGCCTGCGACGCGCCGCGCCATCCCTGGCCCGCCATGCATCCCGAAGTGCGGCGCCAGCTGCTCGATATCGCGCGCCGGCTCGATCCGTTGGTGTTGCGCTGGGGGAAATGAGGTAGAACGCTTTTCCGAGGACGGGCCGTTCCTCGGGGGAGCGAAAACACGACGACGCATTCCTAGGGCAGGCCGTTCATGGTTCGACGCGGCCGGCGAGGCAAGCTCACCACGAACGGTTTACCGTTCGCCCTGAGCCTGTCGAAGGGTGAACGGCCTGGCCTCCAAAAACATGTCACTCAGCGCGCGGCACCGGCCCCCGTCCTTTGCAGTTGCTCATGCAATATCCGCCGGATCTCGATGATGGCCTGCGGATGCTCCTGCACGCTGTGGCCTGACGCGATCACCAGTTCCGAGGCCGCGCCAGGCAGGTGGGCGCTGGCGTAGGGCACGATGCCATCGCTCGAATCGGCCAGCGGCAGCGCCGGATTGGCGTCGCCGATGATCGAGTGGTAGCGCAGCTGCGGCGCCAGCGGCAGGTGGGAGGTCAGGCGCACGAACGGGTCGGCATCGCTGAGGTTGTCGATGCTGTTGGGAATGCGCAGCAGGCCCTGCTTGCCGGGCCGCGGCTTGAGCTGGGCCAGCGCGCGCGTGACGTCGCCGACCTGTTCGAGCATGGAGAACGGCAGCGTGATCAGGTTCGCCGCCCAGCGCGCGATGCGATGGTTGGCGAAGTCCGTGCCGCGGTGCGGGGCGGCAATGAAGATGGCGTCGGTGATCGCAGGCAGCGGCTCGAAGTTGAGCAGCGGCGCCATGCGCCGCTCGAGCGCGGCCTGCTGCCCGGGCTGCAGCTGGTAGTTCTCGAGCAGGCGGTCCCAGCTCTGGCCTTGCGTGGAGGACACCAGCAGGCGCGCGAGCACGCCGCCCATGCTGTGGCCGATCACGGTGACCTGCTGCGACGCCTTGGCCACGCCCTGCGGGTCGAAATGCGCAAAGGTCTGCTGCAGCGCATCGCGGATCGCGCGGTTGTTGAGCGCCAGCGGCGCATTGGTCGGGTAGTAGACCTGCCAGATCTGGTAGTTCTGGCGCAGCGTCTCGTCGCCCAGCACCTCGTTGGCGACATTGATCCACGCCTCGGGGCTGCTGGCCAGGCCGTGCAGCATCAGCACCACGCGCCGGCCCGGGTCATAGGGCTGCATCAGGTAGATCTGCGGGCGCAGCAGCCCGTTGTCGAGGCCCAGCAGCGAGCGCAACGCCTGCGTCGAAAAGCCCGAGCGCGCGAGCCACAGGCCGTAGCCCGAGGTGAAATTCGCCGCCAGCGGCACCCGCGCGCCCGCGATCAGCACCTCGCCGATGCGGTAGGGGTCGTACATCTGCACCTGGACGCTGCGCGTCTGCAGCACCTCGGTCAGCGTTTCGCCTTCGAAGCGCAGCAGCGCCGAGAGCGCGGGGTAGGGCGCCTCCTGGTAGGGCTCCTCGGCATCCTCGGACAGCAGCGCGCCGCTGGCGGTGGCGCCATCCTGCGGGCCATCGACGGGAAACACCGCCACCAGTTCGCCGCCGATGCCATCGCGCCGGTAGAGGTTGCGCAGGCCCGAGAAGGTCAGCGACGAGGCCGGGATCAGCTCGCGCGGCACCACCCCGGCCTGCGGCAGCCGGATGCCCGAGAGATCGGTGCGCAGGGTCCAGCCATTCCATTGCAGCCCGGACGCTTCCAATGCCGCGAGATGGCTTGGCTGGGTATGGTGGAACAGCCCGGTGATGGCTTGCTCCACGGCGTGGTTGTAATAGTCGCGCACCTGGGTCTGGCGGTCTTCGAAGATCCGCTCGCCGGGCTGGCGCGAGGAGAAGAACAGGTAGGCGTAGGCGTGGCGCGCGGCTTCGAGCCAGGCATCGATCTCGTCGCTGCCATGGCTGCCCGGCGCGGCGCGCTGGGCCTGCAGCGCGGTCTGCGTCCAGAGCTCGGCCAGCGAGGACAGGCGCTGGTCGTCCGTCAGCCCCGGCATGCCGACGATGGCGTCGCGGCACTGCACGGGCTGCGCGTTGCAGCGCTTGCTTTCAAGGCCGATCACGCGCAGCGTCTCCAGCGTCGCGGCGCTGAGGCTGCCGGCGGTGAGAATGTCGGAGCGCCGCTGCGACAGGTAGTCCGAGGGCAGCACCGAGCTGACCTGCACCCCGGCGCAGCCCGCCAGCAGCGCGGCCGTGCACAGCGCCAGCGTGGTGGCAAGGCGGGGCAGCAGCAGCATGTCGCGCAAATCTCAGCGCGCCTGCACCGGCAGCCCTTGCCGGATGGCAGCGGAAAAGTCGGCGTTCGGGCCGGCCTGGCGCGCGCGCTCGGTGATGCGGCCCCGGGCCTTGAGCTCCTGCAGCGAATAGCCGGGTGTCAATGCACCGACCTCTTGCACATAGCTGGACAGATAACCCGATGCCAGCAGACGCAGGTCCAGCGGCAGGCCGGGCACGATGCGCTGCATCATGGCGTAGACGATGGTCGTGCAGTTGGCGGTCAGCGTCTGGTAGAAGCGCGGCGTGTTGCGCAGCGACTCGGCTTCGTCGAGGTACTGCTCGAACAGCGCGCGCATGGCCGGCGCGGGCATGTGCACGCGGTAGAGGTAGACGTCCTCGTCGCGCACGCGTGCGCGCACGCCCAGGATGTCGCGCTCGTCGGCCGCGACCAGCGCCAGTTCATAGCGCTTGAAGAACCCGGCCAGCGCCGAGAACTGCTCGTGGCGCTCCTTGCGCACCTCGACCGAGAACACCAATTGCCGGCCATCGTCGAAGCCAAAAGACACCAGCGTGTGGGCAATGGCCGGACCCATCCAGTACGACAGCGCCATGTCCACCGAGCGCAGGCGGTCGAGGTCGTAGCGCCGGGTTTCCCAGCGCGCGGTGTAGTCGTCCTCGCCGCGCCAGTCGAAATTACGCACGTTGTACAGCACCACTTCGGAGCCCTGGCGCTCGGCGCGCAGCGTGCGGGCGACATCGGCGGCCCAGACCCGGTCGTTCGACGGCGTGATCGTGCCCCACCACAGGCCCAGCAGCACGCAGCCCGCGGTGAGCAGCCCCCAGGCACGCCAGGCGCGCGGATCGGCGCTGGCCAGCAGCCCCGTGGTGCCGACCCAGATGACCCACAGCACGGCCAGCGCCACCGCGGCCAGCCGGCCGCCCGGCGCATGGCTCCATAGCGCGAGCGCGCCAAAGCCGGCCAGCACCAGGCCCAGCAGGATGCCCACGGCGCGGACGGCGATGGCGGCCGCACGCTGCAGCAGCGGCCGGGGTTGGACGGGAACGGGCGGCATCGGGCTGCTCAGTGCCCGGCGAAGTCGACCAGCGTGTAAAGCGGCAGCCCGCCGGCGCGCAGCCGGTCGGAGCCGCCCAGCTCGGGCAGGTCGACGATGGCCGCGCCTTCGATGACCTCGGCGCCGAGCTTCTCGAGCAGCTTCTTGCCGGCCATCATCGTGCCGCCGGTGGCAATCAGGTCGTCGATCAGCAGCACCCGGTCGCCGGGCTTGACGGCGTCGGCATGCAGCTCGACGGTGGCGCTGCCGTACTCGAGTTCATAGGTTTCCTCGACGGTGGTGAAGGGCAGCTTGCCCTTCTTGCGGATCGGCACGAAGCCGACATTGAGCTCATAGGCCACCACGGCGCCCAGGATGAAGCCGCGCGCATCCAGGCCCGCGACCACATCGGGACGCAGTGCCGGGTCCATGTAACGGTGCACGAAGGCATCGATCAGCACGCGAAAGACCTTCGGGTCCTGCAGCAGCGGCGTGATGTCGCGGCACCGTGCGGATGTATTGCCGGAGGTAATCGTTGATGGTGGTGTGGAGCATGGCGCGCAAATGTTCTGTGAGGGGCCGGGCATGGCCTGGCAGCAGCAGGAGTGTAATCAGGACGCGGGCGGGATCAAGGCGGCGGACCCGTAGGGGCCTGTGGAAAAGCCGGCCGCGATGGCCGCGGCGCATGACCCCACGCAGGCGTTCGGGTACGGCGCCCGCGACCGCAGGCCCTAAAATCCGGGGATGAAATCTGCAGCAGCTTCCTCGCGTCCTTTCGACGGCTTCCAGGCCTTGCAACTGGCGCGCGATACCCTTGGCATCGAGGCCCAGGCGCTTCTGGCGCTGTCCGACCGCCTGTCACCCGTGTTCGCGCAGGTCGTCGAGCGCATCCTCGACATCCAGGGGCGGGTAGTGGTCATGGGCATGGGCAAGAGCGGCCATGTGGGGCGCAAGATCGCCGCGACGCTGGCTTCGACCGGCACGCCGGCGTTCTTCGTGCACCCGGGCGAGGCCAGCCACGGCGACCTGGGCATGGTCACGGAAAAGGACTTGGTGCTGGCGCTGTCCAACAGTGGCGAGAGCGACGAGATCGCGGCGCTGCTGCCCGCGCTGCGGCGCCAGGGCGTGCCCGTGGTCGGCATGACCGGCAATGCGCGCTCCACGCTGGCGCGCCATGCCGACTGGGTGCTCGACACCTACGTCGAGCGCGAGGCCTGCCCGCTGAACCTGGCGCCCACGGCCAGCACCACCGCGCAGCTGGCGCTGGGCGATGCGCTGGCGGTGGCGCTGCTCGATGCGCGCGGCTTCAAGGCCGAGGATTTCGCGCGCTCCCACCCCGGTGGCGCGCTGGGCCGCAAGCTGCTGACCCATGTGGCCGATGTCATGCGCTCGGGCAGCGACGTGCCGCGCGTGCCGGCCGAGGCGCCCTTCCTGCTGCTGATGCGCGAGATGAGCGCCAAGGGCCTGGGCGCATCGGCGATCGTCGATGCCGATGGCAAGCTGCTGGGCGTGTTCACCGATGGCGACCTGCGCCGGCGCATCGAGCAGGGCGCCGACCTGCTGAGCACCACTGCGGGCGAGGTGATGCATGCCAAGCCCTACACCATCCAGGCCGATGCGCTGGCCGTCGATGCCGCGCGTCTCATGGAGCAGCACGGCATCACCTCGGTGCTCGTGGTCGAGGGTGCCGATCGGCTGGTGGGCGTGGTGCATATCCGCGACCTGATGCGCGCCAAGGTGATCTGATGGACGCTCGCACTCTGTCGCCGGCGCTGGATTTCGCGCCACAGCTGCTGCTCAAGGCCCAGGACGTGAAAGTGGCGTTTTTCGACGTCGATGGCGTGCTCACCGACGGCGGCCTGTATTTCACGCAGGAAGGCGAAGTCATCAAGCGCTTCAATACCCTCGACGGCCATGGCCTGAAGCTGCTGCAAAAGGTCGGCATCACGCCGGTGGTCATCACGGGCCGCGATTCGGCGCCGCTGCGGCTGCGGCTCAAGAACCTGGGCGTGGTGCATGCGCGCTTCGGCACCGAGGACAAACGGCCCGCGGCCGAAGAGTTCCTGCAGGCACTCGGGCTGGACTGGAGCCAGGCCGCGGCCATGGGCGACGACTGGCCCGACCTGCCCGTGATGCGCCGCGCGGCCTTTGCCTGCGCGCCGTCCAACGCGCATGCCGAAGCCCTCGCGGCCGCCGACTACGTGAGCCAGCGCGCGGGCGGGCAGGGCGCGGCGCGCGAGTTCTGCGATCTGCTGCTGGTGGCCTCGGGCCGCTACGCCGCCTTGCTTGAGGAATATGCCTGATGCGTACCCGCTGGCGCCGAGGCTGGGAAAGCTTCACGATCTATCTGCCGGTCGCACTGATGGGGCTGATGGCGCTGGCCAGCTGGTGGCTGGTGCGCAATGCACCCTCCACGCTGCCGGCCGCGCCGGCGCGCGCGCCCGTGCATGAGCCCGACTATTTCATGAAGGACTTCTCGGTACAGAACTTCGATGCCGCGGGCAACATGACGCGCCAGTTGCAAGGCGACATGGCGCGCCACTATCCCGACACCGACACGCTGGAAATCGATGCGGTCGAGATCCACGCCAAGTCGCCCGACGGCCGCCAGACCCGTGCCACCGCGCTGCGCGGGCTGAGCAATGGCGATGGCTCCGAAGTCCAGCTGTTCGGCAACGCCCGCGTCACGCGCGCGGCCCAGCAAATGCCTGACGGCACACGCTCGCCCGAGCTGCGTTTCGAAGGCGAGTTCCTGCATGCCTGGACCAACGAGGAGCGTGTGCTCTCGGACAAGCCGGTGGTGCTGTGGCGCGGCACCGACCGCTTCACCGCCGACCGCCTCCATTACGACCATCTGGACCAGGTGCTGCAGCTCGACGGCCGGGTCCGCGGCGTGCTGCAGCCCGCGCCCGCGAGCGCGGCCGGACGCTGAGCATGCCCGCCGCGCGTCCACTGGTATTCATCACCGGGGCCTCGAGTGGCATTGGCCAGGCGCTGGCAGCGCGTTTCTACGCCCAGGGCCATGACCTGGCGCTGGTGGCGCGCAACACCCAGGCAATGCATGACTGGGCCGCCGCCCAGGGGCTGGAGCCGGCGCGCCATGCGGTCTATGGCGCCGATGTCGCGCAGGCCGAGAGCATCGTCGCGGCCGCCAGGCAGTGCATCGCGCGCCAGGGCCTGCCGCAGATCGTGATTGCGAATGCCGGGGTGAGCTGGGGAGTGGACACGGGCGAACGCGAAGACCTCGAGGTCATGGCCCAGCTGTTTGCCACCAACAACCTGGGCATGGCGGCCACCTTCCACCCGTTCATCCGTGCCATGCAGGCCCGGGGTTCGGGCACGCTGGTCGGGGTGGCCAGTGTGGCGGCGATCCGCGGACTGCCAGGGCATGGCGCCTACTGCGCGAGCAAGGCCGGCGTGGTCAGCTATTGCGAAAGCCTGCGCGGCGAGATGCGGGCCAGCGGCGTGAAGGTGGTTACCTTGCTGCCGGGTTATGTCGCCACACCGCTCACGCGCAATAACCGGTATTCCATGCCGTTTCTGCTGACGGCCGACGAGTTTGCGCGGCGCGCCTGCCGCGTCATCCTGCGGCAAACCAGTTATGCGGTGATTCCCTGGCAGATGGGAATGGTTGCCAAATTGCTGCGGATGCTGCCAAACCGGTTATTCGACCGCCTGTTGCAAGGTCGGCAAACCAAGCACCGGCACAAGACCGGGGGTTAACCCAATGCGGTGCAGATAAACAAACGCTGCGCGATCTTGGTGCAAGAAAACCGCGTTTCGCTTCGCTTTACATATTCAAAACGAAAAAAAGGCTTCGTTAGAAGCCTTTTGTTTTTGCGTCGCGGATTATTCGCCGTTGTTATTGCCGTAACCGCCGCGGCCACCGCCACGCGGGCCAGAGCCATAAGGACTGCGGAAACCGCCATCATTGCGTCCACCCGAATAGCCGCCACCGTCACCACGGCCGCCGCCGCCATAACCGCCGCCGCCTTCGCGGCCACCGCCATAGCCACCACCGCCGTCGCGGCCGCCGCCATAGCCGCCACCGCCTTCACGGCCGCCACCGTAGCCACCGCCGCCTTCACGACCGCCGCCGTAGCCGCCACCGCCTTCGCGGCCGCCACCGTAACCACCACCGCCGCCATAGCCACCACCACCGCCGCCGAAACCACCACTGCGGGGAGGACGAGGCTCCATGGGACGCGCTTCATTGACGACGACGCTGCGGCCGCCCAACGATTGTCCGTTCATGCCCTGGATCGCTGCCTGCGCTTCAGCATCGCTGCCCATCTCGACGAACCCGAACCCTTTGGAACGGCCCGTGTCGCGCTCCATCATCACCTTGGCACTCGTTACCGAACCATACGGGCTGAATGCCTGCTCCAGGTCGTTGTCGCGCACTCCATAGGGGAGATTGCCAACATACAGCTTGTTGCCCATTAGAGACTCCTCAAACTCCTCAAGTAACACAATTGCTGTGGTGCTCACATTGTTGCCAGCGGTCCATGGAAGAAAACCTGCGCACGCATTGCAAATCACCTGCACTCATATCGGGGACACCGATATCAAATTATGAGGGAAAAGAATTGCAAAAAAAAAGCCGGCCAAAGGCGCATTTGCATGAAAAAGACGAAAAAAAAGGGCCAATGGCCCTTTTTCCGACAATGGGTTATTGAAAACCCTAGTCGATGCTTAGTAGCCGCCGCGGCCGCCGCCGAAGCCGCCGCCGTTGCCACGGCCGCCGCCGAAGCCGCCACCGTTGCCACCGCCGTAACCGCCGCCGCCGCCGAAGCCGCCACCGCTACGGGGAGGGCGGGGTTCCATCGGACGGGCTTCGTTGACCACGAGGTCACGGCCGCCTTGGTTTTGGCCGTGCAGGCCTTGGATTGCAGCTTGTGCTTCAGCATCGCTGCCCATTTCGACGAAGCCGAAGCCCTTCGAACGGCCGGTGTCACGTTCCATCATGACCTTGGCGCTGTTGACGTTGCCGAATTCGCTGAAAGCTTGCTCGAGGTCGCCGTCGCGGAAAGAGTACGGCAGGTTGCCGACGTAAAGTTTGTTGCCCATGGAGGACTCCTGAAAAAACACTTGAAAACGCGATGGAGCCCTATGGAGTCAACTACCAGTGACAACTTTAGAGACCGAAACGCACCTGCCTACTACTCATTGCTTTGCGGAAAGGCTTGGACATTATGGGCCATATATACCCACACAAATTCCTAAGGAATCAAATTTCGCTACCGCTACAACACTTTTGAGACTGGTATTTACCCGCGAGCGGGCGTTTGTCTTACAAAGCCCCTAGAATCGCGGCTTGTCTTTGGGGAGTAGCCCGTCCGGTGCGCAACGCACCGGAGGCATGCATCAACAAACTTGGGTTCTCACAACCTATGGTGCATGCGGTTCGCGCTGGGCGAGACCATTGGCTGGGTGCCGATCCACATGGCCGGAGTCGGGGCGCAGCCAATGCTTTCGCATCTGTGTCCGGCCTGTCATTACAAGTACCCCATGGAAGCCTTTCTCCTTTCCACCGCCATCGTCGCCATTGCCGAAATGGGCGACAAGACGCAGTTGCTGGCGCTGGTCCTTGCCGCGCGTTTCCGCAAGCCCTGGCCGATCGTGCTGGGCATTCTTGCCGCCACCCTCGCCAACCATGCGCTGGCCGGCGCCGTCGGCGCCTGGGTCACAACGTTCATCGGCCCGCAGGTGCTGCGCTGGGTACTGGGCGCGTGCTTCATTGCCATGGCGGTCTGGATGCTGATTCCCGACAAGCTCGACGAAGGCGAGACCGCCACGGCCTCGCGCTGGGGCGTTTTCGGCACCACGCTGATTGCCTTCTTCC
>Ga0308161_1005921_pt1 | contig 10536 bp, 8 predicted proteins | sample PhyFR2_FD_201034 | JGI IMG/M metagenome (GOLD analysis project Ga0308161, IMG submission 201034) | Phyllosphere microbial communities from UC Gill Tract Community Farm, Albany, California, United States - DLSLF.R2 | ecosystem: Host-associated > Plants > Phyllosphere > Unclassified | place: USA...
ATGGTGGTACAGCACAAAAGTGGGGGTGATCGACCTGAAGAAAAAGTCGATCACCATGGGTAAAGGATGTTAAAAAGTGTTCACCATGTCCCCGAACACCTGTCTACCATGTCCCCGGACTGTACACTCCCAACGGGAGAGGGAACCGATGGTAGCGCGGTCAGCCCCCTCGCCCGCTTGTGCCGATGGTAGCACGGTTAGCCCCCTCGCCCGCTTGCGGGAGAGGGCTGGGGTGAGGGACAGCGCGCACAAACTACATCTTCACCGCTTTCTTATCCCCCTTCGACATATTGTCCAGCCAGCCCATCACAAAGGCCGACAGCACAAACGTCAGGTGGATAATCACGTACCACATCAGCTTATCGTTTTCGATGTTGCGCGCGTCCATAAAGATACGCAGCAGGTGAATCGACGAAATCGCCACAATCGAGGCCGCGACTTTGTTTTTCAACGAGCCGGAGTCCATTTTACCGAGCCAGCTCAGCTTCTCTCTGTGCTCATCAATATCCAGCTTGGAGACAAAGTTCTCGTAACCCGAGAGCATCACCATCACCAGCAAACCGCCGACCAGCGTCATATCCACCAGCGACAGCAGCAGCAGAATCAAATCGTTCTCCGCAATGCTGAAGACATGCGGCAACAGGTGAAAAATTTCCTGGAAGAATTTGATGGTCAGCGCCAGCAGGCCCAACGAAAGTCCCATGTAAACCGGAGCCAGCAGCCAGCGCGATGAATACATCAGGTTTTCGATAAAACGTTCCATAAGTTCCCATTAATCAACAGACAAGTGGGCGAGTATAACCGAACTTATGTGAAGTTATTTCAGCCCTTCTTCAGAAATTTCAGGCGCGGCGGGCAGCGGCAATGACAAACGGAACACCGCGCCGCCTTCCGGCCGATTCTCCGCCCAGATGCGCCCGCGATGGGATTCGATAATGGTTTTACCGATCGCCAAACCCAAGCCGACGCCCGGCACCGCCGACTCTTTATCACCGCGCGCAAATTTGTCAAAAATACGCGTGAGGTTCTCCGCCGCGATGCCGGGACCGCTGTCCCACACCGCAATCTCCAGCCGATCGCGATCGCGCCACGCCCGAATACCGTGCTGCGCCGCGTTGCCCGCGTATTTCAGGCTGTTTTCGATCAGATTGGTAAACACCCGCTCCAGCATGGCGCTGTCGCCTTTGATCAGCACCATCTCGGGTAAATCGAGGATAAATTCATGGTCCTTCAGCGACGGGCCCATGCTGCTCAGCGCGCCGCCAATCACCTCATCCAGCGCCACCCACTCTTCGCGCAGATTGAGTCCACCGGATTGAATGCGCGCCATATCCAGCATGTTACTCACCAGCCGGATAGTACTCAGCGTCTGTTCACGAATCTGATTGGCCTGGCCGACATACTTCGACTCTTCGCTGGCGAGATCGAGCATCAGCATCTCCGCCTGACCAAACAGCACCGTCAGCGGCGTGCGCAGATCGTGCGACAGCGCTGACAGCAGCGCATTGCGCAGCTGCTCGCGCTCGGCGGCCAGCCGCGACGCCGCCTCACTGTGCGACAGCGCCATGCGTTCCAGCGCGTTAGCAATCAACACGGTGAAGGTTTCCAGTAAACGCTGCTGCTCGGGGATCATCAGCTGACGCAGGTTTTCCGGTTCCACCACCAGCAAGCCGCGACAGTGATTACCACTTTTCAGCGGCAGAATCTGGTACGGCACCGCCGGCAAGGTATCGGTGCCCGCGCCCGCCGGTTGGCCTTTGCTGTAACTCCATTTGGCGATGGCCAGATCCGGCGGCGTACCGATCGCAGTATCGCCCACGGTTTGCAGCTCGCCCTGCTCATCCGGCAGCAGCAGTAAACTGCGCGCCTGCAGGGTGACATCGATGATGCGCTGGCTGGTGGTGGCAATATCCTGCGGCGTCAAATCGCTGCCGAGCGCTTTCGCCATCTCATACAGATGTCGCGCGCGCTGTTCGCGGTAGCGCGCCACTTTGGCCTGATAGCGCACGCCCGCTGTCAGATTCCCAACAATCACGCCCACCGCCAGCATCACCGCGAAGGTCACCAGATACTGCAAATCCGACACCGCCACGGTGCCGGTAGGCGCGACAAAGAACAGGTCGAAAGCGATGATGTTGATCACCGTGGCGAACACCGATGGCCAGCGGCCATAGCGCAGCGCCACCAGCACCACCGCCAGCAGATAAATCATCACGCTGTTGGCGGGATCAAACGCCACCAGCAGCCAGCGGCCGACGCCGGTGACCAAAATACACAGCAGCAGCGCCATCACACAGCCGCGCAGATAGAGCCGCCATTTTTCGTTGCTGGCGCGCTGGCCGCTGAGCGGATGCGGCGCATCGCGCACCGGTTCATCCAGTGCGACCACCAGCAAATCGAGATCCGGGCCGAGTTCGCCGAGGCGCTGGGCAAAGCTGTCGCGCCGCCAACGCCGTTGTGGCTGACGGCCGGTCACAATTTTGCCGAGGTTGTGCTCGCGCGCGTAACGCAGCACCGCGCGCGCTTCATCGGGATCGGAGAGCGTGGCGGTTTCAGCGCCAAGTTCCTGCGCCAGTTGCAGCGTGCGTAAAATGGCGCGACGGCGCGCTTCCGGTAGCCGATTGAGGCGCGGCGTTTCCACATACACCGCGTGCCATTCGCTGCCGAGCCGTGCCGCTAAACGCGCGGCGGTGCGCACCAGCTTTTCGCTGCCGGTATCGTCGCCGATGCACAGCAGAATGGCGTCACGCGTGTGCCACACTTTGTCGCGGCCTTGCCGATCGCGCCAGGCACGCATCTGGTCATCCACGCGATCGGCGGTACGACGCAACGCAAGCTCACGCAGCGCGAACAGATTGCCTTTACGGAAGAAGTTTTCGATGGCGCGTTCGGCGCGGTCGCCGACGTAGACTTTGCCCTCTTTCAGCCGCTGACGCAGATCGTCCGGCGGCAGATCCACCAGCACCACTTCGTCGGCGCTATCAAAGAAGGGATCGGGCACGGTTTCACGCACCTGAATGCCGGTGACGCCGCCGACCACATCATTCAGGCTTTCCAGATGCTGGACGTTAACGGTGGTGATGACGTCAATGCCCGCTTCGAGCAGCTCTTCAATGTCCTGCCAGCGCTTGGGATGACGCGAACCTTGCACGTTGGTGTGCGCCAGTTCATCCATCAGGATCACCGCCGGATGGCGCGCCAGCGCGGCGTCGAGATCGAATTCGGCGTGGCGCGAACGGCCGGTGGTTCGCCGTGGCAACAGCGCCAGCCCGTTGAGCAGCGCGGCGGTCTCTGCACGATCGTGGGTTTCTACCACGCCGGCTAACACGTCGAGACCTTGCGCCCGCAGGCGCTGCGCCTCCTGCAGCATGGCGAACGTTTTGCCCACGCCCGCACAGGCGCCAAAGTAGATTTTCAGCTTACCGCGATGGCTGTCGCTGTGGTTCAGCAGCAGCGCATCGGGATCGGGGCGGGCAATTTCGTCGTTCATCGATCGTCCATCGTAAAAACAGCGTGATGAATCGCGCCGCTACGATTGCGTGCATATACCGTAGCGGCGCAATGCATTGCGCGAGGTGTTTATCCTTGTAAATCATCCAGCGCCAGATTCAGGCGCAGCACGTTTACCGTCTCTTCGCCAACAAACGGCAGCAGCGGGCGCTCGGTGTGGCGCACAATCAGCGCCTCGACATCTTTCAGCGCCATCTTGCGCGCGGCGGCGATGCGCGGTGCCTGCCACAACGCAGCTTCTGGCGAAATATCCGGATCTAATCCGCTCGCCGATGCGGTGACCAACTCCACCGGCACCGCTTTGGGCGCTTGCGGATTCGCCGCACGCAGCGCGGCGACGCGTTCCGCTACCGCTTTATCCAGCGCCGGATTGCTGCCTGCCAGATTGCTGCCGCTGGAGGCCAACGCATTATAAGGCGCATCGCTGGTAGCGGAAGGTCGGCCCCAAAAGTGGCCCGGCTGATTAAACATTTGCCCAATCTGCTCGGAACCGCGTACCGCGCCATCCTGCTCAATCAGCGAACCGTTGGCCTGCGATGGGAACCACCATTGCGCCAGACCGGTGGTCAGCAGCGGATAGACCGCGCCGGTGAGCAGCGTAAGCACCAGTAACAATACAATAGCCGGACGTAACTGACTCATTTCTCTTCTCCTTAAGCCAGACCAAGCAGCGTTAGCAGCAGGTCAATGGCTTTAATACCTATAAACGGCACCACCAATCCGCCCGCACCGTAAATCCACAGGTTGCGACGCAGCAGCGCCGCCGCGCTCAGCGGACGATAACTCACGCCTTTCAGCGCCAGCGGGATCAGGAACACAATCACCAGTGCGTTAAAAATTACCGCCGACAAAATCGCCGAGTTCGGCGAATGCAGCCCCATCACGTTGAGCATGTTGAGCTGCGGATAGGTGGCGGCAAACGCGGCCGGAATAATGGCGAAATACTTCGCCACGTCGTTGGCGATACTGAAGGTGGTGAGCGAGCCGCGCGTCATCAGCATCTGTTTACCGATGTGCACCACTTCCAGCAGCTTGGTCGGATTCGAGTCGAGATCGACCATGTTGCCGGCCTCCTTCGCCGCCTGGGTTCCCGAGTTCATCGCCACCGCCACGTCGGCCTGCGCCAGCGCCGGTGCGTCGTTGGTGCCGTCGCCGGTCATCGCCACTAAGCGCCCTTCGGCCTGATACTGACGAATCAGCGCCAGCTTGGCTTCCGGCGTCGCTTCCGACAGAAAGTCATCGACGCCGGCTTCCGCCGCAATCGCCGCCGCGGTTAACGGATTATCGCCGGTGATCATCACCGTCTTGATGCCCATCTTGCGCAGCTCGGCAAAGCGCTCTTTGATGCCGCCTTTGACGATATCTTTCAGCGCCACCACGCCAAGCACCTGCGCGCCTTCGGCCACCACCAGCGGCGTGCCGCCAGCGCGCGCCACTTCTTCCACGGCGGCATTCACTTCTAACGGGAAGCGGCCATGATTGGCTTCAATGTGGCGACGAACCGCATCGACCGCGCCTTTGCGGATCAGACGATCCTGCACGTTTACGCCGCTCATGCGCGTTTGCGCCGAGAAGGGAATGAAGCTCGCCCCCATGCTGCTCAAGTCACGCTCACGCAGGTTAAATTTCTGCTTCGCCAACACCACGATGCTGCGCCCTTCCGGCGTTTCATCGGCCAGCGATGCCAGCTGCGCCGCATCGGCCAGCTGCTGTTCGCTGACACCCGGCGCGGGCAGAAACTGCGTCGCCTGACGGTTGCCAAGCGTGATGGTGCCGGTTTTATCCAGCATCAGCACATCTACGTCGCCCGCCGCTTCCACAGCACGGCCGCTGGTGGCGATAACGTTCGCGCCCAGCATGCGGCTCATGCCCGCCACACCGATGGCCGACAGCAGGCCGCCGATGGTGGTGGGGATCAAACACACCAGCAGCGCCACCAGCACCGTGATGCTGACCGGCGTACCGCCATACGCTGAGAACGGCCACAGCGTGGCGGTCGCCAGCAGGAACACAATCGTCAGCGACACCAGCAGAATGGTCAGCGCCACTTCGTTCGGCGTTTTACGGCGTTTCGCGCCTTCCACCATCGCAATCATGCGGTCAAGGAAGGTTTCGCCCGGATTGACGCTGCACTGAATCACCAGCCAGTCGGAAAGAATGCGCGTACCGCCGGTCACCGAGGAGAAATCCCCGCCCGATTCACGGATCACCGGCGCGGATTCACCGGTGATGGCGCTCTCATCCACCGATGCGCCGCCCTCCAGCACCTCGCCGTCGCACGGAATGATGTCACCGGCTTCCACCAGCACCACATCGCCTTTGCGCAGCGTATCGGCCGCCACGTTGTGCCAGGCTGCGCCGTAGCGCGCTTCGGCCAGTTTTTTCGCATCGCTGGTTTTACTGATGCCTTTCAGGCTGTTGGCCTGCGCCTTGCTGCGCCCTTCCGCCAGCGCTTCGGCGAAGTTGGCGAACAGCACGGTGAACCACAACCAGATGGCGACGCCGGCGGTAAAGCCCGCGTTACCGCTGAGCGCGCCGCTGGCCATGCCCACCGCCAATACCGAGGTCAGCACGCTGCCGATCCACACCAAAAACATCACCGGGTTGCGGAACTGCACGCGTGGATCGAGTTTTTTCAGCGCATCCAGCATGGCAACGCGGGTTAGCGCCGCATCAAACAGCGCCAGTTGTTGACGACTCATGATTCCGTTATCCCTGAATTGATTGCAGATGTTCCGCGACCGGGCCCAATGCCAGCGCGGGGATGAACGTCAATGCGCCCACCAGCAAGACGGTGCCAATCAGCAGCGCGATAAACAGCGGGCCGTGCGTTGGCAACGTGCCGTTGCCGACTGGCTGAATTTTCTTCGCCGCCAGCGAACCGGCAATCGCCAGCACCGGAATGATGATGCCGAAACGACCCACCAACATGCAAAAGCCCAGCAGCAGGTTCCAGAACGGCGTGTTAGCGCTCAGTCCGGCAAAGGCGCTGCCGTTGTTATTGGATGCCGAGGAAACCGCGTACAGCACTTCGCTGAAGCCATGAATACCAGGATTGGCCATACCGGCGCGACCGGCGTCGGTCATCATCGCCAGCGCGGTGCCGAGCAGCACCAGCGTTGGCGTCACCAGGATCGCCAGCGCGGTCATCTTCATCTCCCACACGTCGATTTTTTTGCCCATGTACTCTGGCGTGCGACCGATCATCAACCCGGCGATAAACACGCCAAGCAGCACGAACAGCAGCATGCCGTACAGGCCAGCACCGACGCCGCCGAACACCACTTCACCCAGCTGCATCAACCACATCGGCACCATGCCGCCGAGCGCGGTGAAGGAGTCATGCATGGCGTTAACCGCACCGCACGACGCCGCCGTGGTGATCACCGCAAACAAGCTGGAGTTGAGAATGCCGAAGCGCGTCTCCTTGCCTTCCATGTTGATGGCGCTGTCTGCGCCGAGCGCGAGGAAGTGCGGATTACCACGCAGTTCGGCCCACATCACGGTGATCACCGCCAGCACAAACATGATGGTCATCGCCCACAGCAGCATGTGGCCCTGACGACGATCGCCCAGATGCTGACCAAAGGTGAAACAGAGCGCCGCCGGGATCAGGAAGATGCTCAGCATCTGCACGAAGTTGGTTAGCGCCGTCGGGTTTTCGAACGGATGCGCCGAGTTAACGTTGAAGAAACCGCCGCCGTTGGTGCCGAGCATTTTGATCGCTTCCTGCGATGCCACCGGCCCGAGCGGCAGCGTCTGCTGCGCGCCTTCCAGCGTGGTGAGCGCATGGTAAGGTTCGAAGGTTTGAATGCTGCCCTGGCTGACGAAGAACAGCGCGATAACCAGGCTGATTGGCAGCAACACGTAAAGGGTAATGCGCGTCAGGTCACGCCATGCGTTGCCGAGCGTATCCAGCGAACGGTTGGCAAAACCACGAATCAGCGCAAACGCCACGGCGATACCGGTCGCCGCCGACAAGAAGTTCTGCACCGTGAGGCCCGCCATCTGACTGAAATAGCTCAGCGTGCTTTCCCCGGCGTAGGATTGCCAGTTGGTGTTGGTAACGAAGCTGATGGCGGTATTGAGCGCCAGATCCCAACTGAGATTAGGCAGATGCTGCGGGTTCAGCGGCAGCGCGGCCTGCGTCATCAACATCAGCAGCAGCAAGGCAAAACCCAGCGCGTTAAACAGCAGAATCGCCAGCAGATAGTGCGGCCAGCGCATGGCATCGCCGTCGGCACCGGCCAGTCGCCACAGCGCGCCTTCGGTGCGCGGCAGCAGCGGCTTGTCAGCGACAAACAGGGCGAGATAACGTCCCAGCGGTTGTGCCAGCACCATCAGTACCAGCAGAAACACCGCAATCAGCATGAATGCATTCGCCGCCATCAGAATGCCTCCGCATTAAGCAGGGCATAAATCAGGTAGCCCAGAAGAACAAACACCAGCACGATGCCGGCTATCACGCCCACGCTCACAGCAACCTCCAGAGGATTTAGGTAGTGCTGCAAGCATGCGCGGCGCGGCATAAAGAAGAGGTAAAAAGGCGGGAAGCGGGCGTAAATAAAGTATAAAAATGGTGAAGAATTAAGCGCTTTCTAACGCCCAGATGCGGTTCAGATCGATGTTCTGCCATAAGCCGCTGTCTTCCGCGCCGGTGATGCTGTCGGTGCAGAAGCTGTCGCCGAGATCGAGCGCTTCCGGTTTCACTTCGCGCTGCGCGTGCAGCGACCAGAACACATGTACTTTGGGCTTGAGCAGCGATTTTTCGCCCGCCTGTACCACCAGCGCCACGCGCCCGGAAGCCAGTCGCACCAGCGATCCCACCGGATAAATGCCGATGGTGCGTACGAAGGCGTGCAGCAGCGTGTTATCGAAATGGCCACGCCAGCTCAACATGTTGTGCATCGCTTCGGCAGGCGTCCAGCCTTGGCGATAAGGGCGATTCGAGGTGACGGCATCATAGACGTCGCATACCGATGCCATGCGCGCATACAGTGAGATTTCGTCGCCTTTCAGTCCGTGCGGATAACCGTTGCCGTCATATTTTTCATGGTGATGCAGCGCGATATCCAGCAGATCTTCACCGGCATTGGCTTCCATTAGCATCTGCGCGCCCACGATCGGATGCTGACGCATCACGGTGAACTCTTCATCGCTGAGCTTGCCGGGTTTGTTGAGAATCTCCAGCGGCACCGCGGCTTTACCCACATCATGCAGCAAACCGCCCATACCAACGCGCCGCAGCTGATGCTCATCGAGGCCCATTTTTTTGCCGAGCGAGATCATCAAACCGCACACCGCCATTGAGTGCAGATAGGTGTAATCGTCGTGATTCTTCAGGCGCGCCACGCTCAGCAGCGCCGTGGGTTCGCGGGTGATCGAACCGGCAATTTGATCAACCAGATCAAGGGTGTAATCGAGGTCGAGGCCTTGTCCCATGCGCGCCTCGTTAAACATCGCCAGCACCTGCGGTTTCCCCTGATTGAAGATGCTTTGCGCCTGATCCATCTCCTGGAAAAACGAAGTTTGAGGAATCTCTTTTTTCGGCGCAGGCGTGACGGGTGCCTGTACCGATTTGTCGAGATCGATCCATAACTGCAGGATCCCCTCATTGCGGATCATCGCGATCTGCCGTTTATCAGTGATCAGCATTTGGTTGCGAATGCGCTTATCTTTGACCCACCAAACCTCCAGTTTGTGGATAAACATTCCCTGCCGCAGTTCGTCAACATTAATCAGCTTTATCACGATATCGCTCCTTAATATCAGTGGGTGGTAAGGAGGTATCGGCAGCTGAGCAAAAAATCTTCAGAGTGGATTTGTGCGATCGGTGAGGTTTGCGCGCGAGGTACGTATAAATGCGAATTTTACGACGTTGGATCGCCATTTATGGCGACCATGATTTTAGGCTACAACCGCTGAACGCTGCGCCAGAAAGGCACTTAACGGCGTTACCCTGCTCAACTCTTCCTGTGTTCTGGCATCGTTTTCCACTTCCCATAGATCCAAATGGCGCTGCAGATTCAGCCAGAAATCGACTGAAGTATCGAAAACAGCTGCCAGCCTATAGGCCATTTCGGTGGTCAGTTTACGGTTGTTATTCACCAATGCACTGACTGTATTGCGGTGCACGTTCAACATCTCTGCCAGGTCATTCACTTTGAGGTTAAGCGGCTCGAGGAACTCGTACTGCAGAACATCGCCAACGCTGGTCGGTTTACGCATCGCCTGTTTCATTGTTGCTTCTCTTTAACGGTTAGCAGTTGGCCACAAGTGGCTGGTAGCGGTGTTTACGATAAGTGTGTGGATCGAGATAGAAATCTCTTGCCGTGCCATTAACCCATTGAAAAATTAGTCGATACTGCTCATTTATCCGTATTGAATAATATCCCAATAGCGGAGGTCTTAAGGCCTCAAAGCGATTACCCGGTGGTGAACGCAAATCATGATGCGATGTTGCGGCATGGATGATGTCGAGCTTGCGCGCCAATGCGGACTCAATCATGGCCGGGATATGCTTATGCGGCGTTGCATAAACAAAAAATAATCGCAGCCAATCATCCCTGAAACTGTGAATTGAACCCTTCATCTGCCGCCACACCTAATGTAAACATGGCAGGCAATTTATTGCACTCACGCACTGTGCTCAAGTGCAATATTTAACATCATAACGAATTTCAGATCGGGATTCCAAAAAAATATGATCCAAGTATTAAACCGCTTTAATGCCTTGCTCCTTCTCCTGCTTTTCATAAGAGGCTGCGGAATTTTGCTCCTCACCAACACGTTCAATCGGTCCCATCACCAGCAGGAACAGCAGTGCGGCGACCACGCAATGCGCGCCGACAAATACCAGCCCGATGCTGTAGCTGCCGGTCAAGCCGACGATGATGCCAAACAGCAGCGGCGTGATAAAACCCGCCATATTGCCGATGCCGTTAAAAATCGCGCCCGCCAGGCCAACCGCTTCTTTCGGTGCGGTATCGCTGACAATCGTCCAGGTTCCGGCGCCCGCCGCCACGC
>Ga0308161_1005923_pt1 | contig 10536 bp, 7 predicted proteins | sample PhyFR2_FD_201034 | JGI IMG/M metagenome (GOLD analysis project Ga0308161, IMG submission 201034) | Phyllosphere microbial communities from UC Gill Tract Community Farm, Albany, California, United States - DLSLF.R2 | ecosystem: Host-associated > Plants > Phyllosphere > Unclassified | place: USA...
TGGACGCAGCGTCAAAGATCAAGAGCGACCGGGGCATGCCGGCCAACACGGAACTGAAGGCGGGCATCACTCCCTTGCTGAAGGAAACCCAGCAGAAGGAGGCGGCGTACCTTGACCGGATCGCCGGGATGAAGGTTCAGGCACCCAAGCCGTTCCCGGCAGGTTCATCGGCCACCATGGAAGTTCTGAACCGCTACAACACGGATGTACTCTTCGGAAAGATCTCCCCTCGCGATGCCGCCAAAGGCATGATCTCCGAGGTCAACCAGAACCTCGCCTGATCCAGCACAGCAACCAGCCACGCCACAGCACCGGAACTACCCAAGTAAGGAGGCCAGCCACATGACTCCAACAGCACGGCCCAGCGCCATCGCCGGCTATGAGGACTGGCCCGCCTACGTCCGGGACCACCAGCGCCACCAGGCCTCCAGCGCTGCGGCGCAGGAACTGTCAGACGCGCTGGGCATCCCGGACCGCGGCGCCCTTCCTGAGGTGACGGTGGACTGGGAGGAAACGTACGACGGCGCCACCACCTCCCAGCTCAGCTGGCAGTTGGGCTTTGGGCCACGGACTACGGGCTGGCTGGTAAGGCCGGCCGGGAGTTCCGGCCCCCTGCCGGGCGTCCTGGCGCTGCACTGCCACGGCGGGAACAAGTTCGGCGGGGCCGACCGACTGGTGGAACTGCCGGACAGCAACCCCTCCGCAGCCGCTGCCCGTGCAGGCCACTATGACGGCCGCGCCCTGGCCACGGACATCGCACGCCGCGGCTTCGCCGTCCTGGCCCACGACACCTTCGCCTGGGGAAGCCGCAGGTTCGACCTCGCAACTCCCCCGTGGCGGACGGCCGCCGCAGCAGCGGCGAGGCAGGCGCAGTGGCGGGAGGACGGCGTCGTGCCTTCCGAGGCGGAGGAATACAACGCCGCTGCCGGCTTCCACGAAGACACCGTTGCCAAAGCGGCCGGCCTGCTGGGCACCAGCCTGGCCGGCATGGTGGCGCACGACGACCTCGCCGCCCTGGACATCCTGGCGTCACTCCCGGGCGTGGACCAGGACAATCTGGGCTGCATTGGCTTCTCCGGCGGTGGGGGCCGTTCCCTTGCCCTCGCCGCCCTTAGCCCCCGCATCCGGGCCGCTGTGGTCACCTGCATGATGACCACCTTCGAGTCACTCTTCCCCGCCTACCTGGACGCGCACTCCTGGCTGCTGCAGACCCCCGGTCTGTGGAAACTGGGCGACTGGCCGGAGCTCACCTGCCGGGCAGGAACGGCCCGTTTCCTGGTTCAGTACGCCTTGGCGGATGAGCTGTTCCCGGAGGACGGGATGCGCCAGGCGGACTGGATGCTGGAATCAATGCACACCGGCACGGACACTTACACGGGCAGCTTCTGGCCGGGCGGCCATGTGTTCACGGCGGCCATGCAGGACGAGGCCCTCGATTTCCTGGCCAGGACGCTGGCGTCTTGACCCCCTTTCCAACAGCACAAGGACTTACGTGACCACACAGCACTCAGCGGAACCCACCCAACAGCAGTCCGCATCCACAGCCATTCCCCGGGTTGCCCTGGTAGGCGTGCACGGCTTCGGCGAGCGCCACCTCGCCAACCTGGCCCGGCTCGAGGCTGCCGGCGCCCTGCATTTGGTGGCCGTGGCCGATCCCCTCCCGCCGAAGGCGGGCACCCTGGCCGAGTCGGTCGCAGTGTTCCCGGACCTGGAGGCGCTGCTGGCCGCACAGCCGGGTGCCGACGTCGTCATTCTTGCCACGCCCATCCAGACCCACGCCCCGCTGGCCCTTGCCGCGCTGTCCGCCGGGATGGACGTCTATGTGGAAAAGCCGCCGGTCGCCTCCCTGGCCCAGTTTGAGCAGGTCCTTGCCGCCGCGAGTGAGAACGGACGCCTGGTCCAGGTGGGGTTCCAAAGCCTCGGGTCCGACGCCCTGCCCGCCATTCGCGCCAAAGTAGCTGCCGGGGAGATCGGCACCGTCCTGGGCATCAGCGCCACCGGCCAGTGGCTGCGGACAAAGTCCTACTTCAAGCGTTCGCGCTGGGCGGGGAAGCGCAGCCTGGACGGCACCGACGTGGTGGATGGCGTGGCCACGAATGCGCTGGCCCACGCCGTTGCCACGGGCCTGTCCCTGGCCGGCGCCCACACACTCGCCGACGTCGCCTCCGTTGAAACCGACCTGTACCGGGCCAACGACACCGAGAGCGACGACAGCTCGGTGCTCCGGGTCCGTACTGCCGGTGGGGACACCCTGCTGTGTGCGCTGACGCTGTGCGCCCCCGAACAGCTGGATCCCACGGTGACGGTGCACGGCACCCTGGGAGACATCACCCTGTTTTACACGCGGGACGAGGTGGTCATCACCACCGCCGACGGCGAGCGCCGGGAAACCTATGGCCGCACCGACCTGCTGGAGAACCTGCTGGACGCCCGCGCCACCGGAGCTCCGCTGCTCTGCGCCCTGCAGGACACCGGCGCGTTCACCGCAGTACTGGAAGCCATCCGCACCTCCCCCGCGCCGGCCCCGATCGATCCTGCGTCCATTTCATGGGAGGGCGACGGCGACGACGCCCACCCCGTGGTCCAGGGCATCAGCGACCTTATCGGGCGCGCCATCAAGGCACAGGCAACGTTCGCTGAACTTGGGGTCCGCTGGGCCCGGGCCCTTCCCCCGGTCCGCACGCTTACCGTGGACGGCCGGCCGGTGGCGGACTACCAGGACGGCAGCCACATCCGCGCCGTTTCCTCCCCGCGCCCCTACCTGCATCCGGTGCGGACCCTCGACGGCACGGTGGTCACGGACCACATGCCGCTGGACCACGTATGGCACCTGGGCGTGGGGGTGGCCCTCCAGGACGTGGACGGCGTCAACTTTTGGGGCGGACGCACGTATACGCGGGAGGCGGGGCAGTACATCTGGCGCCCCGACCACGGCAGCATCAGCGTCTCCGCGTCAGACCTGAGCGACGCCGGCAGCGGACACGAGGACCGGCTGCAGGAGACCCTTACCTGGGAGGGCCCCGACGGCTCCCCCGTCCTGGTGGAGGAACGCACCTGGGCCTGGTCCGGCGTCGGGCCTTCCATCTGGCGACTGTCCCTGGACTTTGCGCTGTCCCCCGCCGGGGACAAGCCGGTCAGCCTGGGCAGCCCGGGCTCCAATGGCCGCTTCGAGGGCGGCTACGGGGGTTTCTTCTGGCGACTGCCGGCATGCGGGGACGCGGCGGTGTGGACGCCCAGCAGCGCTGGCGAGCAGGAGACCCACGGCAGCGTCTCGCCCTGGCTCGCCTGGTCAGGAAAGTTCGACGGCGGCCCGGCCACCTTGGTGTTCGTCGCCCAGGAAGGCTGCTCCGACCCGTGGTTTGTCCGGGTGGACGGCTACCCGGGCGTGGGACAGTCGCTCGCCTGGGACAGCCCCGTCATGGCCGAGCCGGGAAGCCCGGTGCGGCGGCACATCACCGTTTTCGTGGCCGACGGAATCCTGGCCACCGCCGACATCGAAGCATTGATCAACCAGGGGGACCCGTCATGACGCAAACAACAACCGCAGCCGTTCCCCCGCAGGAGGCACGGGTGGCTCCCGGGTCACGGACGGACCGCACCGTCAAGCGCCGGCGTGTGTTGGACATCCTGGACGCCGCCGGCCGGGATTCGCTGCTCCTCACCAGCAACACTGCCCTGACCTGGTACCTGGATGGCAGCCGGGTGCACATCAGCCTGGCCGGTGACCCCATCGCCGCCCTCCTGGTGGACCGCGACGGCGACCACCTGGTGACGTTCAACAATGAAGCAGGGCGGATCGCGGCCGAAGAGCTTCCGGCCCAGGTCAACCTGCACACCGTGCCCTGGTACGGAGACCTGCACCAGGCCGCCGCCGCCGTCGGCAACGGCTCCCGGCCCCCGCTGGCCGAAACCGACGTCACCGCGGAGCTGCGCGCCGCCCGCCAGCAACTGCTCCCTGCCGAAAGTGCCCGCTACTCCCTGCTCAGCGCCGAACTGGCGGCCCTGATGACGGACGTTCTTTCCGCCGCACGCCCGGACACCACCGAATTCGAACTTGTCTCGGCACTGGCCGCCCGGGTGGTGGCCGCCGGCGCGGAGCCGCTGGTGCTCCTGTGCAATGGCAGTTCCCGCCGCGATTTCCGACACCCGTTGGCCACCCACTCCCCCTTGGGCCGCCGAGCCATGGCCGTTGTCTGCGCCCGCCGGGACGGCCTGGTTGCCAACATCACCCGCTGGATCAGGTTCGACGCCGGCACCCCGGAAGAGCGCGACGCCGAGGCCCGCATCGCGGCCGTGGAAGCGGACATCTTCGACGCCACGGTTCCCGGAGCGCGCCTGGACAGGATCTTCACCGAAATCCAGGCAGCCTACGCCCGGCACGGGTTCGGGACGGACCAGTGGGAGCAGCACCACCAGGGCGGACCGGCCGGTTACGCGGGCCGCGATCCCAGGGTGACGGCCTCGGTGACCGACACCGTGGTGCTGGACCAAGCCTTCACGTGGAACCCATCAGGCCCCGGCGTCAAGATCGAGGACACGGTCCAGCTCACGGAGTCGGGGCTCCGCATCCTCACCGTGGACCCGCGCTGGCCCACCACCACGGTCAACGGATTGGAGCGGCCGGTGACGCTGCAGCTGTAAGGGCGCTTCGTCAGGCATACAGAAAACCCCGGGACCGCCTGGTCCGGGGGTTTTCTGCGTAGCCGCTCAGGGAAGCTGCAATTCCCCGTCCACCCGGCGCGGGATGCCCAGCGGGTTGTCCTCCCGAAGCGCCGGGTGCAGCACCGTTTCCGGAGCATCCTGGTAGGCCACGGGGCGCTGGAACCTGCGGACCGCCGTTGCACCCACCGAGGTGAACAGCGACGTTGTGGCCGGGTACGGGCCGCCGTGCTGCTGGGCCCAGTTCACAGCCACGCCCGTGGGCCAGCCCTCGAACAGGACGCGCCCGGCGAGCCCGGAGAGCTGCTCCACCAGGGCCTCGATCTCCTCGCCCTGCTCGCTGTGGAGTGTTGCCGTGAGGCTGCCCGGGACCTTGGCCAGGACGGCCGACAGTTCATCCTGGTCCTTGTACTCGATGAGGATGGTGGTAGGTCCGAAGCATTCCTCCAGCAGCTGCTCGGGGCTTTCCAGGACCTTGGCGGCGCTGGTGGAAAAGACCACCGGAGCGGCGCCGTTGGCCACGGCGTCCTGGTCCACGCTGCCGCCCACCACGTCCACGCCGTCAACGGAAGCGAAACTGCGCAGGCCATCCGGGTAGGCCTCGGCGATGCGGGTGGTGAGCATGCCCAGGGCCGGCTTGTCCTTGCTGGCCTCCGCCACCTCGGAGGCAAAGTCGGTTCCCGCGGGGACGAATACCAGGCCCGGCTTGGTGCAGAACTGCCCGGCGCCCAGGGTGAAGGAACCGGCCAACCCCGCGGCGAGTTTCCCGGAGCGGGCCTGCAGGGCCGCCGCGGTGATGACCACGGGGTTGAGGCTGCCCAGTTCGCCATAGAAGGGGATGGGGTCGGGGCGGGAGGTGGCGAGGTCGAACAGGGCACGGCCGCCGGGGATGGACCCGGTGAAACCCACTGCCTTGATGGCAGGGTCCTGGACCAGGGCCGTCCCCACTTCGCGGCCATGGACCAGGGCAAACAGGCCGTCCGGTGCGCCCGCGCCACGGAGGGCCTCCGCAACGATCTCCGCGGTCCGCTCGGAGAGCCGCAGGTGGCCCGAGTGGGCCTTGACGATCACAGAGCAGCCAACGGCCAGGGCCGAAGCCGTGTCACCCCCGGCTACGGAGAAGGCGAACGGGAAGTTGGAGGCCGAGAAGACAGCGACCGGGCCGATGGGCTTGAGGATCCGGCGGAGGTCAGGCCTGGGCGGAGTGGCGGTGGGGTCCGCGTGGTCGATGATGGCTTCCAGGTAGGAGCCCTCGGTGATCACGCGGGCGAACAACCGCAGCTGCCCGGTGGTGCGGGCCACCTCGCCCGTCAGGCGCGGGGCCCCCAGGCTGGTTTCGGCGTCCGCGATCTCCACCAGTTCCGCCGCGTTGGCGTCCAGGGCGTCCGCCACGGCGTTCAGCCAGCCTGCGCGCTGGGCATCGGAGGCAGCCGCGGAAATTTTTGCCGCCGCCGTAGCGGCGGCAGTGAGCTCGGTCAGGGAAAGCGTTGCAGTTGTCACGTCAGGAACCTGTTCATTCAATAGAGGTCGTCTGGAAATTCATCATTGCAGCCTGTCCTTGAAGCGGAAACCCAGCCCGGCGTGGTCCGCGAGGGTCACCCGGCTGTTGCTGAAGCGCACCGGCGATGGCCCGTCCAGGATGCCCAACTGCTCGAAGGACGCCTCTTCGACGTCCTCCACCATGGTGGGCTCAGCCAAGGTCAGCGCCAGCTGTCCGGACAGTTCCGGCAGCAGGTGCGGCATTACCTTGATGCTGTGGGTCCGGGCCAGCTCCACGATCCGCCGGAACGGGGTGATCCCGCCAACCCGGATGACGTTGGGTTGGATGATATCCACCGCTTCCGCCTCAATGAAATCGCGGAACCGGTAGATGGTGTGCAGGTTTTCGCCCAAGGCGATGGGCACCGGCGAATGCTTCCGCAGCCGCCGGTAGGCCCAGAGGTCATCCGCGCGGATGGGCTCCTCCAGCCATTCCAGGCCGAATTCGGCCAGGACGTCCAGGGCGCGGAAGGTGGTGGGCAGGTCCCAGCGCTGGTTGGCATCAATCATGAGCCTGCGGTGCGGGCCCAGGACGGAGCGCACCGCGGCAACGCGTTCGGCGTCCTCGCGGATGTCCGGCTTGCCCACCTTGATCTTGACCGCCTGGTGGCCGGCTTCGACCCAGCGTTCAACCTGGGCCACCAGCTCGTCCAGGGTGTAGTGCAGGTTGACGCCGGAGCCGTACACCTCCGCCGAGTCCTGGCGCTGCCCCAGCAACCCGGCGACCGATGTGCCGGCACGGCGCGCCTGCAGGTCCCACAGCGCAAGGTCTACGCCGGCCATGGCAATGGTGGTGAGCCCGCCGCCCCCGGCTTCGTGCAGGCGCTTCCACACCGCATCCCAGACGGTCTCCGGCGCGGCCGGAAGGCCGGTGACGAAAGGGGCGATGTCGTAGTCAAGCAGCGCCTTGACTGCCTGGGGACCAATGGTCGGCGTCCAGGAGAAGCCAAAGCCCGTGCCGCCGTCGTCCGTGGAAAGCTCGGTGGTGATGACATGGTTCTCCGGCGCCTCCGCTCCCCAGTGCCGGCGCAGCGGAACGGTGAGGAGCCGCGTGGCCAGGCCGGTGATGCGGGGAACGGTGCGGACGGATTCGGCCGCAGGCGCGCTCATCAGCTGCCGGCCAGCTCGTGGCCCTTGGCCAGGATGGCCTTCAGCTCCACCAGCTGTTCCTCAGTGGGGTCCACCAGCGGCGGGCGCACCGAACCGACCGGCAGGCCAGCCAGCCGCAGGCCTGCCTTGATCAGCGAAACGCCGAACCCGGGTGTCTGGTCGCGCAGGCGGACCAAGGGCGCGTAGAAACCCTCAAGCAGGGCGTTGCGCCGGTCCTCGTCGCCCGAAACGTACGCGTCGTAGTAGGCCTTGGCGATCTCCGGAGCCATGGCAAACGCCGCCGAGGAGTAGAGCGGGATGCCCAGGCCGCGGTAGGCACCCTGGGTCAGTTCGGCCGTGAGCAGGCCGTTGAAGAACGCGAAGTCTTCACGGCCGGTGGCCCGGACGGCGCTTACGATCTCCTGGGCCAGGCCCACATCGCCCAGGCCGTCCTTGAAGCCGATGACCTTGGGATTGGCGGCAAGTTTGGCCATGGACGCGGCGGTGAACTTCGCGTTGCCGCGGTGGTAGACGATGACGGGCAGGCTGCTGGCATTGGCCACGGCCTCGATGTAGGCCACCAGGCCGTCCGTCGGGCCCGTAACCAGGTACGGCGGGAGCACCAGGAGGGCGTCCGCGCCGGCTTCCTCCGCAGCACGGGCCGCGGCGAGTGCGTGGCCCAGCGGTCCGCCCGCGCCGGCCACCACGGGAACCTTGCCCGCCACAACTTCGACGGCGGCCGCCACCACGGTGCGGACCTCGTCGATGCTGAGCGCGTGGAACTCGCCGGTCCCGCAGGCAGGGAAGACGCCACCGGGCACAAAGGGCAGCCGGGAACCGATGTGCTCCTTGAGCAGCTCCACGTCAACGGCACCTTCGGCCGTGAATGGGGTGACGGGGAAGAAGAGAACGCCGTCGAATTTCATGATGTCTCCTTGGCTCCGCCGGCAGTAACCAGCGCGGAGGCCTCGTCGTTGAGGGTGGATTTAAGTTCGGTGCGCCACGTGCGCTTGGGCTGCCAGCCCAGGAGTTCCCGGGCTTTGGCGATGGAGAACGCGGGGCTGGTGCCGGTGAGTCCGGCGCTGAGTGCTTCGCTTCCGGGCAGGAATTTCGGCATCAGTTCCGCGAGGGGTGCGGTGGCAAGGGCGTCCGCCGCACCCACGAAAAAGGTTTCCCCGTTGGGAATGTCTTCCATCTTCTGCAGCAGCAGGTCCAGGAAGTCCGCCACGTCCCGCGCGTCCACGTAGTTAAACAGGGCCGGGGCGGAGAGTGCGGGGTCCGCCAGGCGTTCGGCGAGGGTGTGGCCCTGCTGGGTGGGGGCGCCTTCCCATTCCTCGGGCGAGATCACGAAGCACGGCCGGAATGCCGCATACCGGATCTTCTCCCCCTGCGCGGCGGCGAACATCTGCACCGTCTGTTCGGCGATGTGCTTGGACAGGGCGTAGGCGTTCCAGGGCTTGGCCGGCGTGCGCTCGTCAAGCGGGAACGACGGCGGCAGCCACCCCGCGGGGCACCCGTAGCCAAGCACGGTGGGGCTGCTGGCCGTGACGATCTTTGGGACCCCCACCTCCGTCGCCGCACTGATCACCGCGAAGGCAAGCCTGGTGTTCGTGCCGAAGATGACGTCCTCCGGTGCGCTGAACGGAACGGCGATCGCCGCAAGGTGGATGACGGCGTCCGGCTTTGCTGCCCCGATCAGCCGCAGCGCCTCACCGGGCGCCAGGAGGTCCGTGGTTTCCTGGACGACGCCGGCGGGCAGCAGTTCAGCGGGCACGGCGTCGCGGTCTACCGAGACCACCTCATGGCCGGCCTGGGCAAGCCCCGCCACCACGCTGCGGCCCAGGCGGCCTGCGCCGCCGGTGACAAGTATCCTGCTCATGGTCTTCCCTACTTGCCGCGGCGAAGGTCGACGCCGAGGTCCAGGTCCTCGACGCGCACGGGCAGGGACGTTTCCAGGGAGCGGTTGCCGGCGATGCCCACGGACACCGAACGCAGCCCGTCCAGGTAGCCGGAGGGACGGCCCAGCGGATCCTCGCCCGGTCCGTTGAAGAGGTCCGACAGCAGCAGCTCGTCACCCCCGCCATGGCCGCCCTCCCCGTTGATGATGGGCACCTCGTAGGCAGCCTCCCAGTGGCGCTGCACCACCAGGCGCTCGCCGTTGCGGCGGACTGCGTCCTCTTCCTCCACAGGCGTGGCACTGGGGTCAACCACGGTCTTCTGGTCCGTGCTGTGCAGGACCGCGGCACGTTCAACCACTTCAAGCTCGGCCCGGCCCTCGGTGCCGTTGACCGCCACCCGGTATCCCTCCCAGGGGCTGTGCGCGTTCAGCGAGTAGCTCAGGCGCGGGCCGCCCTGGTACTCCACCACCAGCGCCAGGTTGTCCTCGATGGTGATGCCGGACGTGAAGACGTCCTGGTCGCGGCGGTATCCGTCGTAGTGCTCGTTGTCCAGGAAGAGTGCCTTGAGGCGTTCGTCCTCCCTCAGGTCAAGCGCAAAGGGGTCCTTTTCGCCGGAGGGGGCATCGGCGTCGGGCGTTCCGCGCTCGGGGCGTGGACCCAACCCGCGCTCGGCAGCGTTCTTGTCGCCGTAGAACTTCAGGCCGCCGGAGGCGAAGATCCGCTCCGGAACGTCGTCAATCCACCAGTTCACCAGGTCGAAGTGGTGGGATGCCTTGTGGATGAGCAGGCCGCCGGAATTCTTCTTCTCCCGGTGCCAGCGGCGGAAGTAGTCGGCGCCGTGGACCGTATCCAGTACCCAGCTGAAGTCGACGGACGTCACCTTGCCGATCACGCCGCTTTGGATGATTTCCTTGAGCGCGCTGTTGCGCGGCGAGTAGCGGTAGTTGAAGGTGACCACCACGTTCCGGCCGGTCTCGTGGACGGCCTGGACAATCCGGCGGCAGCTTTCGGCGTCGATGGTCAGGGGCTTTTCGACCACCACGTCCGCTCCGGCGCGCAGGCCCTCCACGATGTAGTCGGCGTGCGTGTAGTCCGGCGTGGTGACAATGATGCGGTCGATGGCGTTGGCCTGGATGAAGGCGGTGAGGTCCGCGGGCTCAAACGAGGCCACAGGTCCGGGGGCGCCCAGTTCCTGGATGAGCTTCTGGTAGAACTCCACGCGCCCCGGATTCACGTCGGAGAACGCCACCAGTTCGGCGGTGTCCGCGTGCTTGCCGAAGATGGCGCGGATGTACATCTCGGATCGCCCGCCGGTGCCGATCAGGGCAATGCGGGCCTTCCGGCCCTCCCC
>Ga0308161_1005924_pt1 | contig 10530 bp, 12 predicted proteins | sample PhyFR2_FD_201034 | JGI IMG/M metagenome (GOLD analysis project Ga0308161, IMG submission 201034) | Phyllosphere microbial communities from UC Gill Tract Community Farm, Albany, California, United States - DLSLF.R2 | ecosystem: Host-associated > Plants > Phyllosphere > Unclassified | place: USA...
GGACTCCGGCTGTCCGAGGAGCCCGCCGTCGGTCCGGGCACCGCGATGACCGGCAGCACGCTCGGGCGGTGGGTCGAGATCGGCGACGACTGCCGGCTCACCGACAGCGAGATGGCCGACTACAGCTACTGCGACCGGCTGTGCGACATCGCGAACACCTCCGTCGGGAAGTTCGCGAACATCGCCAGCGCCGTCCGGATCGGGGCGACCGACCACCCGCTCGACCGGGCGACCCTGCACCACTTCATGTACCGCAGCAGCCACTACTGGGACGACGCCGAGGACGACGACGCCTGGTTCGCGCAGCGACGTGCCCGGCGGACGTGGATCGGCCACGACACGTGGATCGGCCACGGCGCGCAGGTCAAGCCGGAGGTGACCGTGGGTGACGGTGCCGTGGTGGCCTCCGGTGCGGTGGTCACGAAGGACGTGCCCGCGTACGCCGTCGTGGCCGGGGTGCCGGCGCGGGTCATCCGGCTCCGACAGCCCCCGGAGACCGCCGAACGCCTGCAGCGGCTGGCCTGGTGGGACTGGGACCACGACACGCTCCGTGCCCGGCTCGGGGACTTCCGGACCCTGTCGGTCGAGGACTTCCTGGACCGCTACGAGGCCTAGTCCCCGGCAGCGGGACCGGTCCGGTCGAGCGCTCCGACACCCGCGTCCGGGCGCTCGACGTCGAGTTCCACCCGGTCCGCGCGGAACCGGGTGATCCCCGCCTGCAGCGGCGTGCCGTCGGGCAGTGCGTCGAGGGCGTGGACGACCAGCACCACGGTCCCCATCGGCAGGGCCATCTCGGACGACTCCTCGCCGCTCGCGATGCGTGCACCGACCGTCGTGTGGGCGCGGAGGTAGTCGTCGATGCCCACGGCGCGCAGGGCGGTCGTCATCGAACCGGTGCGGGCGAAGTGTCCGTCGATCCCCGCCACCCGGTCCGCGTCGAACCAGTGCGTGCCCCGCGAGATGGTGATGCCGTCGACGGAGCGGGCGGACTCGAGCAGCAGTGCCGGACGGCCGTCGAGCCGGAGCTGCTCGTCGACCTCGGGCGGTGGGACGGCCACCGTGTCGGCGGAGAGCAACCGCCCCGACACCGTCGTCCCGCGACGTCCGAGGCTGTCGCTGAGGCGTGTGCGGAGGCCGATCCGGTGCACGATCACGGAGTGCTCGACGACGAACGTGCCGCTGCCACGACGCGAGCGCACGAGGTCCTCGGCCGCGAGGGCCGCGACCGCCTGCCGGACGGTGTTCCGGTGGACACGGAAGCGCTCCGCGAGTGCCCCCTCGGTCGGGAGCTTGGCGGCGGGCGGCAGGGAGCCGTCGAAGATCTCGCGTCGGAGCTCGTCGGCGATGAGTCGCCACGCCGAGTACCCGCTCGCGGACCGCCCCTGCACCGTCATGCGACCGCACTCTACCGTCGGCACACGTCGACGCCGGTCGGCCCCGTTCCCCGGATGTTCACCCGCTGTCGGGCTCTGCGTCGCCTCCGGAGGTCGTGCCGGACCCCGGCCCGGGCTACGGTCAAGTTATCCAGAAACACAGACAACTTGACTGGAGAACGTGATGCAGACCGAACCCGGAGTGCCGGCGGCCGTCGCCGAACGGCAGCGGTGGATGCGAACCCTGGCGCTCGCACCGACCACGGAGCTCGACGCCGCCTGGCGACGACTCGACCCGAAGCCCGACGTCCAGGCCATCCGCGGCCCGGAGACCGGTCTGGTCATGGTCCGGGCCCGCGTCGACGCCGGCGGGGACCGCTTCAACCTCGGCGAGGCGACGGTCAGCCGCGCGACGGTCCGGTTGCACGGCGGCCCGCTCGACGCCGACGTCGTCGGGACGTCGTACCTGCTCGGCACCGACCTGGAGCACGCGCGGCTCGCGGCCGTCTTCGACGGGCTGCTCGCCGACGACTCCCTCCGGCAGCAGCTCCTCGCCGACGTCGTCGAACCGCTCGAGGACGCCCGGGTCGAGCGCGACGAGGCCCGCCGGGTCGAAGCCCGCAGCACGCTGGTCGACTTCTTCACGGTCTCCCGGGAGCACGCATGAGCACCGCAGCGGCCATCCCCGCCCCCGGGTTCGACGACCCCACGCTCGACGCCCAGCGCGTGTTCCGCGCGGTCCTCGACGCCCTCGCCCACCCTGGCCGGCGGTACCCGATGCGCGTCCCACCGGTGTCGCCGACGGCGTTCGGACCGGGACTCGCCGCCGTCGCACTGACGCTGCTGGACGAGGAGTGCTCGGTGTGGATCGCCGGTGCCGCCGGTGACGACCGCGAACTCGCCGCCTGGTTGTCGTTCCACACGGGGGTGACCCGAGCCGACCGCCCGGGTGACGCCGACTTCGTCGTGGTGACCCGTGCCTCCCGTCCGGCTCTCGTCGACCTGGCGCAGGGCACCGACGTCGACCCGCACCGCTCGACGACCGTCGTGCTCGACGTGCGCGACCTCGACGCGGACCTGCGACTCACCGCGAGCGGGCCCGGCATCGACGGCACCGTCCACGTCGACGCCCCCTGGGCCGACCCGGCGTTCGTCGACGAGTGGCGGGCGAACACCGCGCGGTTCCCGCGGGGCGTGGACCTGCTCCTCGTCGAGGACGACCACGTCTCGGCGTTCCCCCGGACCACACGACTCACCGTGTCCGACACCACCACGGAGGCCTGATGTACGTCGCAGTCAAGGGCGGCGAGAAGGCGATCGCCAACGCCCACGCCCTGCTCGCCAAGGAGGGCCGTGGTGATCCCGGCACGCCCCGGATCACCGTCGACGCGGTCGCCGGCCAACTCTCGGTGCTCGTCGCCCGCGTCATGAACGAGGGGTCGCTGTTCGACCCCGAACTCGCGGCACGCGCCGTGCTGCAGGCGCAGGGCGACGTGCTCGAAGCCGTCACCCTGGTGCGGTCCTACCGCACCACGCTGCCGCGGTTCGGGTACACGCTGCCGCTCGACACCGCGACCCTCCCGCCGCAGCGGCGGATCTCCGCGACGTTCAAGGACCTGCCCGGTGGACAGCAGCTGGGCGTGACCTTCGACTACACGCACCGCCTGTTCGCCGAGGCCGCCACCGACGGACCCGTCGTGACGGCGACCGCGGCAGAGCCGTCCGGCCCGATGCCGCGGGTGAACGACCTGCTCGGCGACGCGTCGCTCATCGAGCCGGAGCGCTCGCCGGACTCCACCGACCCGGAGCCGGCCGACCTGACCCGTGACCCGACGATGTTCCCGATGAGCCGGGCCGAACGGCTGCAGGCGTTGGCGCGGGGCGACGAGGGGTTCCTGCTCTCGCTCGGCTACTCGACGCAGCGCGGCTTCGGGCGCACCCACCCGTTCGCCGGCGAGGTGCGGGTCGGCGAGGTGGAGGTCGAGTTCGACGCACCGGAGCTCGGCTTCGCGGTGCCGCTCGGCCGGGTCGAGGTCACCGAGTGCCAGATGATCAACCAGTTCACCGGCAGCGCGGACCGGCCCGCCCAGTTCACCCGTGGGTACGGCCTGGCGTTCGGTCGGAGCGAGCGGAAGGCGATGTCGATGTCGCTGCTCGACCGGGCGCTGCGCGCGGACGAGTTCGGTGAGCGGCGGGAGGCACCGGCGCAGGACGAGGAGTTCGTCGTCAGCCACAGCGACAACGTGCAGGCGACGGGGTTCGTCGAGCACCTCAAGCTGCCGCACTACGTCGACTTCCAGGCGGAGCTCGGCCTGGTCCGACGGCTGCGCCACGAGTACGAGGAACGCGCGGCGGCCGCGACGGCCGCGGCCGGTGCAGCGCCCGTCGCGCCCACGACCGCGGCTGCTGCCGCCGAGACGGAAGAGGTCCGCGCATGAGCGGCGAGCTGGTGTACAACGTCGGGTACCTCGACGAGCAGACCAAGCGGATGATCCGCCGCGCCCTGCTCAAGGCGGTGGCGATCCCCGGGTTCCAGGTGCCGTTCGCGTCCCGCGAGGTGCCGATGCCGCGGGGGTGGGGCACGGGCGGCGTGCAGGTGACGGCTGCCGTGATCGGCGAGGACGACGTCCTGAAGGTCATCGACCAGGGGGCCGACGACACCACGAACGCGGTGTCCATCCGTCAGTTCTTCGCCAAGGTGAGCGGCGCCGCCACCACGACCCGCACGGACGAGGCGACGGTCATCCAGACGCGCCACCGGATCCCCGAGACACCGCTGCACGACGGCCAGGTCATGGTCTACCAGGTGCCGATCCCGGAGCCGCTGCGGTTCCTGGAGCCCCGCGAGACCGAGACCCGCCGGATGCACGCGCTCGAGGAGTACGGCCTGGTCTACGTGAAGCTCTACGAGGACATCGCCCGGTTCGGCCACATCGCCACGACGTACGCGTACCCGGTGATGGTGAACGGCCGGTACCTGATGGACCCCTCGCCGACCCCGAGCTTCGACAACCCGAAGCTGCACCGGAGCCCCGCGCTGCACCTGTACGGGGCCGGTCGTGAGAAGCGCATCTACGCCGTCCCGCCGTTCACCGACGTCGTCAGCCTGGGGTTCGAGGACCACCCGTTCGAGCCCCAGCGGTTCGAGCAGCCGTGTGCGATCTGCGGGTCGACGGGCGTGTACCTCGACGAGATCATCACCGACGACGCCGGCGGCGTGCTGTTCGCCTGTTCGGACACCGACCACTGCGAGCGGGCCGCTGCGGCCGCCGCCGCCGCCGCTGCGGGTGGCGCCACCACTCCGGCCACGACGACCGAGGAGGTCACCGCATGAGCGAACCACGTCCCCTGCTCGCCGTCCGCGGCGCCGGACACCGCTACGGCGACCGGTACGGCTGCCGCGACGTCGACTTCGAGCTCTGGCCGGGCGAGGTGCTCGCCGTCGTCGGCGAGTCCGGCTCCGGCAAGTCCACCCTGCTCGGCACCCTCTCCCGACGCCTGGCGCTGACCGAGGGGTCGATCCAGTACACGATGGCCGACGGCGAGACCGTCGAGCTCGGCGACCTCAGCGAGAGCACCCTCCGGCGGCTGTGGCGGTCCGAGTGGGGCTTCGTGCACCAGGACGCGGCCGACGGCCTCCGGATGCACGTCAGCGCCGGCGGCAACGTCGGGGAACCGCTGATGGCGACGGGCTGGCGGCACTACGGCAGGATCCGGACCGTCGCGGCCGAGTGGCTCGAGCGCGTCGAGATCCCGGTCGACCGCATCGACGACACCCCGTCCGAGTTCTCCGGCGGCATGCGCCAGCGCCTGCAGATCGCCCGGAACCTCGTGGTCTCGCCGCGGCTGGTGTTCATGGACGAGCCGACCAGCGGGCTGGACGTGTCGGTGCAGGCGCGCCTGCTCGACCTGATCCGCTCGCTCGTCGCCGAGCTCGGCTTGGCCGTCGTGATCGTCACGCACGACCTCGCCGTCGCGCGGCTCATCTCGCACCGCACGCTCGTCATGCAGGGCGGGCGGGTCATCGAGTCGGGTCTGACCGACCGCGTGCTCGACGACCCCCAGGCTGCGTACACGCAGCTCCTCGTCTCCTCGATCCTCCAGGGGTGAACGCACCATGACCGATCCCGTCCTCATCGTCTCCGAGGTCGAGAAGACCTTCACCATGCACCTGCAGGGTGGCCAGCGCATCGAGGTGCTCCGCGGCCTCGACTTCCGGGTGCACGCCGGTGAGTGCGTCGTCCTCGGCGGCGCGTCCGGCGCCGGCAAGAGCTCGGTGCTCAAGATGGTCTACGGCAACTACGCCGTCGACCGGGGCAGCGTCCTGCTCGGTGGTGACCCGCCGCTCGACCTCGCCATCGCCGACCCACGGCAGGTGCTCGCGGCACGCCGCGACACCATGGGGTACGTCAGCCAGTTCCTGCGCTGCGTGCCGCGCGTCCCCGCGCTGCAGGTCGTCGCGGAGCCACTGCTCGAGCGTGGTGTCGACCGCCGGGAGGCCCGTGACCGCGCCGCCACGCTGCTCACCCGGGTGCACATCCCGGAACGACTCTGGTCGCTGCCGCCCGCCACCTTCTCGGGCGGCGAGCAGCAGCGGGTGAACATCGCGCGCGGGTTCATCGCGGACCTGCCGCTGCTGCTGCTGGACGAGCCGACGGCGTCACTCGACGTGCGGAACCGCGACGTCGTCGTCGACCTGATCGCCGAGAAGCGACGGGCCGGCACCGCGATGCTCGGGATCTTCCACGACGTCACAGTGCGCGAGGCCGTCGCGGACCGCGTGGTCGACGTCGCGATGTCGTCGCCGGCCGTGGCACGGGAACTCGCGCAGGCCGACGCATGAGAGCGGCGCTCTACGCGGCTCCGGGGACACCGTCGGTGCACCCCGGAGCGGCCCGACTCCGCACCCTGGCGGAACAGTGGCTGGGCCGCAGCGTCACGGGCGATCCGGTGACGGCCGCGACGCCGCTCGGGCACAGCCGCTCCTCCATCGACGCGATCACCGTGGACGCCCGCCGGTACGGCTTCCACGGGACGCTCAAGGCACCCTTCCGGCTGGCGCGGGGGCACGGTCTCGACGAGCTGGACGGTGCGGTCGCCCGGTTCGCCGCACGTCGCCCCCTCGTGGTGCTCCCGGCGCTCTCGCTGACCCGGATCGACGGCTTCTTCGCACTGGTCCCCGGCGTCCCGGCCCCGCGGCTCGACGCCATCGCGAACGACGTGGTCGTGAGGTTCGACCGCTTCCGGGCGCCGTTGTCCGACGCGGACCGCGCTCGCCGCGACCCGGCCACGCTCACCGAGCGGCAGCGCGAACTGCTGGACACCTACGGCTACCCGTACGTGCTCGAGGAGTCCCGCTTCCACCTGACCCTGACCGACCGCATCCCCGCGGGCCAGCAGCCCGAGGTCGAACGGATGCTCCGGAGCTGGTTCGACGAGGTGCTCGGGCAGGACGTCCCGATCGACGCCCTGGCGCTGTTCGTCGAACCCGAGCCCGGAGCGCCGTTCGTCCTGCACACCGCGCACCGGCTCCACCCCACCCTCACCTCCCGCACCGCCGAAGCCCCAGCCAGCGAAGGAACACGATGACCCGCGAGACCGTCTTCACCAACACCCGCGTCGTGCTCGGCGACGAGACCGTGCTCGGTTCCGTCCTGATCCGCGACGGGCTGATCGCCGACGTCGCCACCGGGCCGGCCACGACCGTCGGGGAGGACCTGGACGGCGACCACCTGATGCCGGGCGTCGTCGAGCTGCACACCGACCACCTCGAATACCACTTCAGCCCGCGCCCCGGGGTCTCGTGGGACCCGCTGCCCGCGGTCCTGGCCCACGACGCCCAGCTCTCGGCAGCCGGAGCGACGACCGTGTTCGACGCGGTGCGCATCGGGTCGGAGCCGGACGGACGTGACGGTGCGGCAGCGGCGGCGCACCGTCTGGCCGAGGCGGTCGAGTCGGCGATGGACGCCGGGCTGCTCCGTGCCGACCACGCGATCCACCTGCGCTGCGAGGTGTCGTCCGCCGACTGCCTCGACGCCTTCCACGAGTTCGACGACGACCGGTACGTGCGACTGGCCTCGCTGATGGACCACACCCCGGGCCAGCGCCAGTACGCCGACGTCGAGGACTTCAAGCGCTACTACCTGGCCAAGCGCCGGGTGAGCGAGGCGGACTTCGAGCAGTACGTGCAGTTGCTCCACGAGCAGTCGGCCCTCCACGCCGACCGCAACCGCCAGGCGATCGCCGGACTGGCGGCCGAGCGCGGCATCACCCTCGCGGCCCACGACGACGCGACGCCCGAGCACGTGGCGGAGTCGGTCTCCCTCGGCGTGCACATCTCCGAGTTCCCGACCACCGTCGTCGCTGCCCGGGCCGCGGTCGACCAGGGCCTGCAGGTCGTGATGGGAGCGCCGAACATCGTCCGCGGGGGCAGCCAGTCCGGCAACGTCGCGGCGGCGGACCTGCTCGACCTCGGGCTGCTCGACATCCTGTCGTCCGACTACGTGCCGTCGAGCCCGTTGCACGCGGTCTTCCAGCTCGCGGGCGACGGTGTGGTCAGCATGGCGCAGGGCGCTCGGCTGATCAGCACGAACCCGGCGCGGGCGGTGGGTCTCGACGACCGGGGCGAGATCGCGGTGGGCAAGCGCGCTGACCTGGTGCGGGTCGCCACCCACGAGCTGCCGGCGGACGAGCGTCGACCGAAGGGCCGTCACATGCCGGTCGTCCGCGGCGTCTACCGCACCGGGGAGCGGGTGTCATGATCCAGACACCGATCGGCCAGACACCGATCGGCCCGGCACCGATCGGCCAGACCCCGATCGGCCCGGGGACGTTCGTCGCCGTCGTCGGGGCGAGCGGCGTCGGCAAGGACGCCCTGATCGACCACGCGCGAGCCCGGACGCCCGACACCGTCCGGTTCCCCCGGCGCACGATCACACGGCCGGCGGGTGCGGGCGAGGACCACGACCCGCTCGACGTCGAGGCGTTCGCCGCGGCGGCCCGAGCAGGCGCGTTCGCCGTCCACTGGCATGCCCACGGGCTCGACTACGGCATCCCGGCCCAGGCCGACGAGGACCTCCGGGCGGGCCGCACCGTCGTCGCGAACGTCTCGCGGGGGGTCCTGTCGGAACTCAGTCGACGCTGCGAACACCTCGTGGTGGTCCGGGTGACCGTGCCGGACGCGGTCCGCGCCGAGCGGCTCCGGGCGCGGAGTCGCGAGTCCGCCGACGCCGTGGCAGCTCGGTTGCACCGCGCGGATCCCGCACCCGACCAGCACGTCGACGTCGAGATCTGCAACGACGGGACCCGTGAAGCCGGCGGGGAGGCGCTGCTCGCCACGGTCCTCCAGGCGGATGCCGCCGGACGGGTCGCGGACGCCGGAGGGCCGCGGTGACGAGCATCGCGCTCATCGGTCCGGGTGCGATCGGCACCACCGTCGCGGCGGCCCTGCACCGGGTCGGCCGGACCCCGGTCCTCTTCGGTCGTTCGGCCCGCGACGACCTCCGACTGCAGACCGGGCCGGAACGGATCGTCGTGCCGGGGCCGGTCCGGACGGAGGCCGTGCCCGGTGGCGGCCCCTTCGACCTGGTCCTCATCGCGGTCAAGGCCACGCAGCTCGCCGGTGTGGGTCCACTGCTGGCGGCGGTGTGCGGCCCGGACACCGTCGTGTGCGTGCTGCAGAACGGCATCGAGCAGGTCGAGACGGTGGGGCCACTCGTCCGCGGCGCAGCGATCGTCCCGGCAGTGGTCTGGTTCCCCGCGACCCGGGAACCCGGGGGCGCAGTCGTCCTCCACGGACCTGCGCGGATCACCCTCCCGGCAGGAGCTGCGTCCGATCGTGTGGCTGCAGCACTCGGAGGTTCGTGGTGCGCCGTCGAGACGACCACAGACTTCCACGCCGTCGCCTGGCGGAAGCTCCTGCAGAACGCGGTCGCGGGGCTCATGGTCCTGACCGGTCGTCGCTCGGGCATGTACGCGCGCGAGGACGTCGCCGGCGTCGCCCGTGCCTACCTCCGCGAGTGCCTCGCGGTGGCCCGGGCGGACGGGGCCGCGCTCGACGACGACGTGGTCGAGGCGGTCCTTCGGGAGTTCCGCACCCGGCCCGCCGACCTCGGGACGTCGATCCTCGCCGACCGAACCGCGGGCCTGCCGCTCGAGTGGGACGCCCGGAACGGCGTGGTGCAGCGCCTCGGACGTCGACACGGCGTCCCGACTCCGCTGTCCGACGTCGTGGTGCCGCTCCTGGCGGCTGCGAGCGACGGACCCGGTTGATCGCACCCCGCGGGAGGCGTCACCCGTCAGCCGCAGCCTCGCCCACGGCGTCGCCGGACCCGTCGACGACCGCGATGAGCAGGCCGTTCAGCTGGGCACTCTCGGCGTCGGTCATCCCGTAGGCGCTGAGGTCGTTCGTGCGCATCGCGATCGTGTACGCGGTGTCGAAGGCCGCAGTGCCGGCCTCCGTGATCGCGACGGGGTTCCGCCGGCCACGGACGCGCGTGCCGACGCGGCGGACCAGATCGCGGCGCTCCATGCCGTCGAGCACCTCGGACATCGTCTGCGGACGGACGAACACCGCGCGGGCGATCTCCGCCGAGGTGAGTTGCCCGCCGCTGCTCGCCAGGGTCGAGAGCACGCCGAACTGCACCAGAGAGAGGTCCTGTTCGGCCAACGCGGTGGTGATCTGGGTGCCGATCAGGCGCGCGACCTTCACCGCGTTCCACCCCAGGATCGCGTCCAGGCCGTCGCGTCGGTCGTCGTTCATGCGGTTCCTCCCGTGATCCTCACTAGCAGGAACCTGTTAGTAGGAGTAGGTTGCAGGTTCCTGCTTCTGCAGGTCTCCCGGTGAGTCTGCTCGCTAGCCGGGCCCACGTCGAATCGACAGGACCAGCCATGACCCACACCGACCTCCCCGACAACCGTGGACGGTGGGGCGCCGACGACCAGCGCGGCACCCTGAACCTCATCGACGACGACGCGCTGGCGCGCGCAGCCGCATGCGTCCGGACCGGCACCTGGGTGTCGCTCGCCCTGCCGACCGAACCCGCCTCGATGCTCGGCGGCCCCTTCGCGCCTCCCGCCCCGCCGTCGCCGCCCGTCCAGCAGGCGCTGCTCCACACCGGCACCCCGCCGATGGGCATGTCGGAAGTCCTCGTCGTCA
>Ga0308161_1005926_pt1 | contig 10529 bp, 9 predicted proteins | sample PhyFR2_FD_201034 | JGI IMG/M metagenome (GOLD analysis project Ga0308161, IMG submission 201034) | Phyllosphere microbial communities from UC Gill Tract Community Farm, Albany, California, United States - DLSLF.R2 | ecosystem: Host-associated > Plants > Phyllosphere > Unclassified | place: USA...
ACCGACGCCGGCAAGCCCAAGAAGGGCGAACTGCGCGTGCAGCTGCTGGGCTCGGGCACCATCCTGCGCGAAGCCATCGCCGCGGCGGAGCTGCTGGACAAGGATTTCGGCGTCACCGCCGACATCTGGTCCTGCCCCAGCTTCAACGAGCTGCGCCGCGACGGCTTCGACGCCGAGCGCTGGAACCGCCTGCATCCGGAAGGCGAGCAGCGCAAGCCGTATGTCACCCAGTTGCTGGAAGGGCGCCAAGGCCCGGTGATCGCCGCCACGGATTACGTGCGTGCATTTGCCGACCAGATCCGTGCCTTCGTGCCGACGCACTACACCGTGCTGGGTACCGACGGCTTCGGCCGCTCCGACACCCGCGCCAACCTGCGCCGCTTCTTCGAAGTGGACCGGTACTACATCGCCCATGCCGCGATTGCGGCGCTGGCGAAGGACGGGAAGATGACCGGCAAGGATGTGGCTCGGGCGATCAAGCAGTACAAGATCGATCCGGAGAAGTCGAATCCTGTTGGGGTTTGAGTTGTGTATAAAAAGGACCTATCAACAATGAAAATTGAAGAAATAGGTTTCGATAGTTACAAAGGTTTCGGCCCTCAAGGAAATGGGAAGGCGATGCATGCCCTGCGTTTGGCGCCGTTAACTATTTTACTGGGTAAGAATAATAGTGGAAAAAGTACGGCTGCTCGATTGCCAATGCTGCTTTTAGGTGCGCTGGAGTGCAAGGACGATGCTGTCCTGCCGCTAGAGGTCAGAGGTCAGGTATACGGGCATGGTTTTCTAGATATTGCTTTTGGAGGGGACTTCTTTAGCAGGCCTCGTTTTGTAATTCGCGCGGATCGTGGGGGGGAAATTCTCAACCTTGACGTCACGCTATTCGTTGCAGGTGCGCTTTCGGCCGAGAGTCCGCCGAAATTCTGGTCCTACAACATGGCTTGTCCTGAGAAGATAGACTATCAAATTGCGGAAGATTCGAAAGAAAAGGGCAATACCCCACAGAATTTTCTCCCGCGCGTTTCGAAATGGGATGTTTGGCGGCAATCTGCAACTAAAGTGCTGGATGAAATGGTTCATATAGGGCCGGTCAGGTCGTCAATCGCTATGAACTATTCAAATGAGCCCTTTGTAAAATTTGATGCTACGGGTCGTAATGTCCCTCATCTCCTTAGAACGAACTCTAGGCTGGCAGAAGAGGTTGGATCTTGGTATGAAAGCCACTTAGACGGTTGGCGGCTCGGGCTTCAAAAGGATAGTTCAAGCTTTAGTTTGCGCATCACTAATCAGTCCAAGGTTTCTACGAATCTTGCACAAGCGGGCGAAGGGTTACAGCAAGCACTACCCGTGGTGTGTCATCAGCTGTGGCGGCAACAAACCGAAGATTCAGATTTTTTGGATGTTGTTGAACAGCCAGAGTTGCATTTACATCCTGCTGCGCAGGCTCCTCTCGCAGATTTGTTTATAAATACTGCGTTAGTGACCAAGGGACAAACGATCGTTGAGACCAATTCGGAAGGAATACTTCTGCGAATCCAGCGTAGAATTGCTGAGGGAGTTATTTCGCCTTCCAAGGTGGCAATATACTTTGTGCAGCCCACTGAGCTGGGTAGTGTTCTTAGTGAAATAAAGCTCTGCGAAAATGGTGAAATGGACTGGTGGCCAGACGGGGTTTTTGAAGAAGACTTTGCGGAGGTTTCTGCTATTCGCCGGGCCCAGCGGAAAATCGGCGTTTAAATGGACGTTAAATGAATTTTATAGTCACGGAAGACATTTTCAATGCAAATGACCTAACCCTTAGGCAGCTTGATCAGATAATTGATCGAGTCGAGGATGGGGTGCATAGGGTTGAGATAAAAGGGGCTGATAAACTTAAGGAGTCCGAGTTCTTCCTGAAAGCTAGGCCGACGCGGCAAAAATTTCTTTTAACTGCAGCGTCTCGTATTCCAGTGTTTAATGTATCGCGAGACACGCATCTTACTGATATTTTTATAGATTCTCCGAGTGCTGTAGTTGATGCAAAAAAAATTGCTCACACGCCGCTTACTATTCTGGTCGAAGATCGAGAAGCAGATGGCGTTCTGATTGAAATAATGATAAACAAGTTGGCGTCGGTGGAAATGCGCAACTTGTGGAAAACTGCTTTCAACGCCACTCCGGTGGGGGTCGAAATAATTACAGCTGGAGGGCTAAATGCAATGCCCCAGCGAGTTTCAAGAACACTGGCGGAGGTGGGTGCCGGCAAAGTTCTAAGACTTATTGTGATTTGTGATTCGGATGCTCGTTGGCCTCTCGACTTGGATAGCCCTAGCCAAAGGTCGATCAACGATCTAATAGCTCTTTGTGAGGAATCTAACATCAGTTGCCACGTTCTAAGGAAAAGAACGGCTGAAAACTACATTCCTGACGAAGTTTTCATAGCAGCTAGCGAGCTTCCTGTTAACAGCTCTCATAAATCGAGATTTCTGGCTTTTCTTGAGCGAACCGTTTCACAGCGGGATCATTTCCCCGTGAAAGATGGAATGAACGATACAGAGAAAGAATTGGTTTTGGCGGAAGGGCTCTATTCAGTTGCTGAAGTTTCATGCTTAGATCTTTTGAAGGAAAGACTTTTCCCCAAAAGGCCGCGGTTGATGCTCCAAGTGCAAGATGAATTTCTCAACGTAATTACCGCGGCCGGCTTGCGAGCTAGAGATGGCAATGGCGAGCTAGATGATCTTCTAAATAAATTTGCTATTGAGTTATGAGGTCGCATGGATACCGCTGATTTTGTACCGGAAATTACCCCTCAAGTTATTCACCTAATAGACCTCCTAAAGAGAGCGAAAGAGGGTAGGTTGCGGGTACCAAAATTTCAACGCGAGTATGTCTGGCGTAGGCAAGACATTGTCGATCTATTTGATTCGATCGCTAGGCAATACCCAATAGGGACACTATTTTTATGGGGTGCGCAACCCATACCTAGTAGTCGTCCAAATATTGGCCCTCTTGTTTTGCCTGAGTACAGGGGGGAGACCTGGCTTGTATTGGATGGGCAGCAAAGACTGACAACCTTGGTTGGCGTCCTGCTAGCCGATGAGGCGCAGTGGGATGCAGGTCTCGACGAGGACCCTACCAGGTGGCGCCTTTTTTTTGATGCACAGGCAAATGCGTTTACGCATATTCGGGATAATGAATCCGTTCCTATGAACTATTTGCCGGTTCCATCGCTTCTGGATACTGTCAAATTGTTTTCCCAAGTCCAGAAGTTGCTCTCTTCTCCTTCATACAAGGAAGATGCGTTACTTTGGGCGGCAAGAGCACAGGAAGTAGCTCGCGCCATACAGGGGTATCGGATACCGCTAGTAGAGATTAAGACAAACAGTTTAAGTGTTGCGGTGGAAAGTTTTTCTCGACTTAACAAGAAGGGGCGAAGCATTGGTCAGGATGAGATGTTTTCTGCGTTGACGTATAGAGAAGGTGATTCAGCGCAATTCCATCTTGCCGCTGAAATTGATCACGTTCAATCTAAGCTGGTTCGGGCTGGGTTTGGTGAAGTTGATAGAGAGGTTATACTTCGCGCAGTGTTAACAGCCGCTAATCTTGATCTATATAGGACTGATTGGACTCGATTGGGTGACCAAGTAAAGCAGGAAGTCAGGACCCAGCTGCCTGACGCAGTTATAGAAGCATCAAGAGGGCTTGAAGCGGCTGTTGCTTTCTTAAAAGAGATTGGCGTGGCTAATTCTAGGATGTTGCCATATAGCATGCAATTAGTTGCGCTCTCCGCTTTTTTCGGCCGCAACAAGAATTTTACTAACGAACAACGCTATTTTTTGACCAAATGGTTTTGGGTGTCGTCATTTACCGGGTGGTTTAGCTCGGGTAATGCAGCGCTGATGCGAAGATTGGTAGATGAGATGCGAGACGATGTATCGAGTAGTCAGGCACCAACGACGCTGAAGTATATGGATGTGTCGGAGCCTGCTTTAGCGGTTCCCCAGAGATTTGATATGCGTAGCGCCAGAGTGAGAGCAACGCTCTGCGTCTTACTGGGCCATGGCCCGAAACGACCGAACGGTGAGTTGATCAGCTTAGAGGAGGCAACCACGTTTCTTGTAGAGAGAGGGTCTGAGTCTATGTCTAAGGTCTGCTACACGGTGCATAGCGCAGACCTACGGCGCAGTCCTGCGAATAGAGTATTGGACGTCGCACCAAATGTGCCAGGGCAGGCCAAAAATTGGCTTTTGGCCTTGGACGAAAGTGTTCGAGATGAGGTTTTGCTAAGTCACGCAATAGATCCAAGTACTATTACTCTGCTTGAAGCAGGAGAGCACGATAAATTTTTGCAAAAACGTCTCGAGTTCATCGGGTCTATAGAGCATGAATTTATGAAAAAGGTTGGCGTAACCTTGCCGACCTCTACGACACCGAGTCGAACTGCCATTGATTCAGATCCCACGAACGATCGCGCTGATGACTGAACTGCGATGAGGGAGACCGAGTAATGGGGTCAATTTCTTGCGTGTCCCCACGTTTACAGCGCCAGCTTCATCTGTTCGCGTACTGCCGCAGGCAGTGCGTGTAGGCATTGGAGCCATCGCGATACCGGCTCCATCGGCAAGCGTCTGAGCAAGGCTTCGCGTCCTATCCGTAGTGTGGAGTAGAGCTTGCGTTTGCTGCGATTCGGATACAGCCACGCGGCGATGCCGGTGGCTTCGCATCCAAGTCCTGCCAGCCAGCTGGCGAACGTAGCCAAGCTGTTGATCAGCAAAAGGATCTGGAGCCGCTCCCCGTGACGGGTCAAGCTGTCCTCCAACCACAGGGTCAGATTCACTTCTGACGGAAGGTGAACCTGACGAGCCTGACCCCGGGTTTTAGCTCCGCTCTTTATCGGCTGCTAAATGGTCTTGCAGAAGGCGAGGACCGAGCTAGCGCTGCTTTAAGTAAAAGGGGGCCGAACGTGCACGCAATTATAATGGTGGTCAACTCGCTGAAGTCCAGTGAAGCGCAATGGGACGCCCGGTGGCTGTTGTTCGCCATTTAATCCTTGCTCGGCTAAGCCAATAACTCTTACAGCGCGAGTGCGCTGCAAAGCTATTGATGGCTTTAGGTGGGGGCGATATTGGAAGTTGAGTTTTTCCATCTCCCTATGAGTTTGGTTCCAGTACTCTCCCTGATCACGGTAGTCGTGCGTCACCAAATACATTCCGGTCTGGCCAGTGCCAAGGTCTGTATGATGCACGGCGTCGGTTAGTGCGGCCAGCTTCAAGTCAGCGGTAACTATCCAAGTGTCTAAGCGCTGTCCATCCAGTCCCTTGTAATCGCTAATCAGAGCGGAATCCAAGATAATGAGATCTAGTGCGCCGTTTAGTGCGGCTCGGTCAAGCTGCCTGGCTGTTCTGGGCAGGTGTTGAGACAAGCTTTTCCGGCCGGTAAAGTTTAATGTGATCTTTTCCCAAGTCTGATAAATGGAGTCACTAGTAGCGGGCGTTGGCGCAAATAAAAATCTAGCGATAGTTATCTCCCTAGTGGAGATGATGTCGATGAACCGCCGGTAGAGCCGTAGATAATTTTTAAATTTTGCCAGAGGGGAGAGGTGCGACAAGTCGCGTGCTAGCACAAGCATCAATAGCAGAGGGCCATAGGTCTTGGAAAGAATTCCCTGCGACTCCATTGAAAGTGCACCATATCCTCTTTCTATCAGGCCTATGCTATGTAGGTCCGGCTGAAGTTGAGGGTGGGTGTCTGTCCAAGCTAGGCCGTAAATATTACTGAATATCTCGAGCGCAGATGGGCCAAGAGCTGCCTCGGACCGACGCATCTCGTTCAAGCCCATGAAAGGGCTTATGTAGTAGTTGATGCCTTGTTCTTGGCAAGATTGCAAGAAATATATGAATGGAGAAAGCCTTTCCTTGGCGATGCGAGTTTGCTCTGTATCCTCTGTGGAGCAAGCTCGTATCATATCTATAACCACGTTACAGTCAGGCACAAGCTGGGTTCCAATGCCATTGGCTTGGTTCTGTTTCATGCGATCAAATGTCAGCTCAGGAATTGGCCCAGGTGGTCTCGATGCCTTGATGCAAGCAATTTTTCCGAATGTTCTGTGCATATATCTATCTTGCCTCGCATCAGGTTGTGACTAATAGTATTCGGGACAGGAAAAAAGGAGAGGGCAAAAAAAGAATGGGGGCAAAGCATGCTTTCTTCTCCTGTCAATTTTGACCTTCAGTCGCTTATCCGGCGGCGCAGTGGCCCCAACGCGGCTAAAGCTGGGTGCTCACGGCCGCACGAAAGCCGTCATTTCCCAGCGTATGTGGCGCTGCAGGTTGAGACGGATTGTCTCATTCAGGTCGATGACATCATCCAGCACTCTGACCTCAGCACACGGCATCCTTGGCGATCTGGTCTAGAACGAAGAAACCGGGCCGCGTTGTTGCTGCTCCTGCGCTCGTTGCTGCAACAGCGCCTGTTCCTGCGATCGCTCTTGTGCCAGGCGCTGGTTCACGGTCTCTAGTTGCGAAAAGCTTTCCTGGACAGGTTGCTGGGCTGCTTGCGCGGTTGGCATGTGCGCCCGGAGCTTCGCTGGATCTTGTGGATCTCCTTGGACGACGAAAAGGTTCTGGGCCGCCGGCAGGTTCTTGGTCTCTTCGCTAAGCAAGACATGGTCCACCCGGGTCAACCCATTGTCCTTCGCCAGCGTCAGCAGGCTGGCGGTCATGCGCTCGCTGGAGGCATCAAAGGTGAGGCCGCTGGCGGCGTCCAATTGCTCCAACTTGCTGCGAATCTGCTGATGCATTGCGTGGTCTGGATGCGCTGCATCCTCCGGCGTCAACGCACGCTGTGTCCGCTCGGGCACTGCCAGGTTCGGGGAGTGTGCCTCACGTGATCCCGTGTTCTTCAGTTGGACCATGCCGTAGCCGCCTTCACCAAGGTCAACAATGTTGAAGGTGCGTGCTGATCCCAGTTCCAGTCCGTTGCGCTCCAACTGCCCTGGTTCCAGGCCCAAGGACTTGAGGTCTAGGCGGATCTCAGGCGGGCGGCGGCCCTGAGCGAGGTAGTCGAAGTTCAACGCGATGCGGCTTATCGAGCTTGCGGCGTAATAGTTGCGATAGTCGGAGTCGTCGTGCTGACCCAAGGTGCTTTTGCCGTCGTAGAAGCACTGCTCTACCGACTTGGTCAATGCGCCGTTGCGCTTAAAGGGATGGCTAGTCAGAGCTTCATAGGTCAAACCATCCGCGAAGCTAGGGGCCGGGCTATTCCGTTCGATGCAGCGAGTGGTAGAGCGCCTCAGTAACTGTTGCTCGACCTCATCTTCCGGCATTCCCGGGTTCTGGTGTTGGATGCGGTCATGCAGGGCGCGCAACCCCGAAATCTCGGCTAATGCCTCGTCCTCGCGCGTCGCATCCAGGTAGGTGCGCATGGGGGCGGTAAGATTGATCTGCGCCTCACGGTTCTCGTATGCCTCCGACATTCGGCTATCTACGGCCTTACCAAACTCGGACAACGCTTTTGCTCGATGCTCCGCAACCACGCCATGCATCGTTTCATGACCCATGACCTCGGTGAGGTAATCGATGCGCTGAGTTCCGCTCCAGTCGCGGAAGACGGAATCGCTGATGTTGAGTGTTCCGGACTTACCATCTTTGCCATCCGCAAAGTGGCCCGCATTGTGCTGGCCATGCGACACCGCAAGGGCGCCGATTTGACCCTTCTCGATGGCGTTCCCCAACAGGTTGGATAAGTAGGGTGATTCCGAGAGCGCTTGCCGAATCGATGCTTCCGCCCCACTAGGAAGTGAGGGGTCCTTTGCCATTTCGGCCAGCAACGGCTCGATGCGTGGATCCATCGGTTTCACTTATCACCTCCGTCGATCTGAACGCCACGGACACATTCGCGCGAATTGGCTTGGTCGCCGACCCGATAGATCATTAGCGCGACCGAGAATCCTTGCGCGTCATCATTGATGGAGCGCCAATGTTGTCGCATCCAGCCGCCCTGAAATGATCGTTGCCCACCGCGTTTGTAGCCGATGGTCTGCAGTTGCTGGGAAAGTGCAGCGGCATCCCAGATGCAAATGTCAGTTGGGACTCTGGTGGGGTCACGCCCGCTTGGCAGGTTCACCATCACTTCGATGCTGGAGAAGCCTTTCTCCGCTGGACTATGCGTGGCATAGAGCGTGAAGCCGCCAGCTAGCGGAACATCCTTCACATTCCGCCATGAATGCGCGGCGTCCGCAGGCTGTGTGAGCTTGATGCCAAACGCTGACTCCACACGCTGGTAGCCCAGGTCCGCCGGCGCTTTCAGGGAGTCGGCATAGCGCAGCAGCCTGTGCTCCAGATCCTGAACGCTGATGTTGGCCGTGTTGGCGGACTTAGCCGTAGGGTGGGGTGCCTCACCGGTTCCGCCGGGCGTTCGAGCGCAAGCGCTTGGCAGGATGGCCGCAAGTGCCAGCAAAAGGAGCGCTATTGATTGAGGCCTTTCCATGGCGCCTCGTTCTCGTGGTGTGGTAGCAAACGCTAGTATCTGTGGCAACTTGCGTCAAGTTGGCATTGGTCGCAGCTATGCTAGACACCGTTGGCCTCCGGCTTTATAGGAACGCGCCAGGGCGCTTAGCGACCTACGGCACCGTCCTGGCGGTTTGCTTCACTAAGCAGTTGCTCGTATGTCTGCACGCGAACTCGCAATCGGATCAGGTGCCAGGAAAGCGCGTAAGCAAATAGCAGCAAGAACGCGAGCACGCTCTGCACCAGCGTGATCTTGCCTAGCACGCTCCAGTCACCCCAGCGCCAGTCCTTCAACTGCAGATAGAGTGCGAGCAGAACCGGCATGATCCCGAGCTTCTCCATTCCGCCGGTGAACAAGCCCAGGCGTTCATGCATATTCGTCCGGCGGTCACGCATGAAGGTCTCGCGTTGAAGGCGCTTTTCAAGCGGAAATTCGCGCAGTGCAGCGACGATGCCTTGGTACTGATGAAACTCCTGTTCCATCTGTTCTGCATGGGCGGCGTACGGATGTCTGAAGCCCGGTAGCTCACGTTTGATCTGCAAGATAGCGGCTATTGCAAAGCCAACGAGCTCAACCACGAGTCCGGTTGCCGCACAGGTGAGTGCTGCCTTGCCATCCAGCACAGTGCCGAACAACATGCCAAAGCCTGCGCCCAATAAACCGATGATGAAACTCCAGCGCTCCACCGGTCCGGCGCGACTCTGATCGGTGGCCTGCAAGTAGCGACTCATCACTGCGGAGAGCGAAGGAAAACTGAGCTCTTGAAGTGCTGTGCTGTCTTCTGGATCTTTGGCAGACGCTGCCGGCATTTCTTCCATTGAGTTCGCCATTTCTTTCCTTTGGGCGTCCGGGCTGAGGCTGTCTCCGGCTAGTATTCCGTAGCCACTGACATCGCGCTAGAGCAATTCGATTTTCTAGTGCAAGGTCTACAAATTGCTATTGACAGGCCATGTGTCGCGGTAGCAATCTCTACCTCAAGGAGCGTCGAAACTCCTCTAAGAGCGGTACCCACCTCCGAAAAACCGGTGGGTTTTTTGTGCCCGAGGCTCGGGTGCAAGCCGACGCGATGCCTGCGTCGGGAGGGCGGCTAATACAACACCCTTCGGGGAAATACGCCCGCCGGCTCTTAGCGGTTTCGAACCTCCCGACTTCCCGTCCGCCATGTGTGGCGGGCGGACCCCTTCATGGAACGAGGAGGCAACGATGTCGTACGACCGTTTGGACGATGAAGACATGCCCGGCTATTTCCTGCCGGAGGAGAGCCAGTTCCGGCTGGCGAAGCTGCGCGATCACGTGCGGTTCCTGGTTCGGCTGGCGCAGCCGCGCACGCCGGACGAGGAGCGTGCCGCCGAGCCCAAGGTGCGCATGGGCGAGCTGGCGGTCTGTCTGGAGCTGTTGGCCGACCAGGTGGAGCTGGTGCTGGACGCGCTGTCCTATCCTGCGCGGCGGACCGACACGACGCACGGCACCCGGCCCGCTGCCACCGTCGAGGTGGCGCCGGACGTGGGCGGCGGCGCCTTCCGCGTCACGCTGGCGCAGATCGACCGGCTCACCCTGCTGGCCGAGACCGTCTCGGCCCATGCCCGGGTGGTGGCGGCCGGCGATGCAACCGCGCGCGCCGACCAGGCATTGCCAGCGGTGGGCGACACGCTCTGCGACGCAGCGAACGCGATGCGGGCGCTGCTGCTGCAGATCGAGCACCAGCCGCTGTCCGAACCCACGCCCAACGGCGTACGCGAGGAGCGGGCGGTCTATGCGGTGGAGTGGGAGACGCCGCCTGCGGGAGTCGGGCGGCTGCATTGATCGCGGCCTTGGTGGGATGAGGCAGGGGTGCATCGCCGGAGCGGGCTGGCCTCGTGTTGCGGGGCCGGCCCTGGGATACAGCGAGCGTCAGTGCGCGAGCAAAGGAAGTGAGGCGCCTGAGGGAATAAGCGGCCGTCATGCGACCAGGCAGCCCATCCATTGCGCCCTCGGCCTATCCCGTGCTGCACCGCCGCACCGGCGACTGCCGCTGCGCCTGAGCGGCCTGCGACTGGAACAGCTTG
>Ga0308161_1005928_pt1 | contig 10527 bp, 8 predicted proteins | sample PhyFR2_FD_201034 | JGI IMG/M metagenome (GOLD analysis project Ga0308161, IMG submission 201034) | Phyllosphere microbial communities from UC Gill Tract Community Farm, Albany, California, United States - DLSLF.R2 | ecosystem: Host-associated > Plants > Phyllosphere > Unclassified | place: USA...
GCCGCCTGCCACGCCACCGATCCGAACCTCCCCAAGTCGACGAAGTCGCACTTCATGAAGGTTCTCCGCGAAGCGGGGGTGATCCGCAACGAGCCGCACGGTCGGCGGCGGATGCTGACGCTGCGACGCGACGACCTGGAGGCGCTGTTCCCCGGACTGTTGGAATCGGTGCTGCGGGGGTAGTCCGGTCCGGGGTGGTCCGGTCGGGGGTTGGCGCATGGGGTTGCGTGAGCCGTGGGCTCTCTGTGGGCTGTGGGTCGTGAGCTGCGTGGCTGTGGAGGCATGCGTGGCCGTGTAGCGGCGTCGCTTTGAGTGGCCGGAGTAGCGTCGTCGCCGCGTCGTCGCCGCGTGCCGCGTGGGCATGTGCGTGCCGCGTGGCGGCATTCCGGCGTGGGTGAGCGCAACGCGCATGCCGGCACCTTGGAATTCACTAGAACATAACTTCGAAACTCGGCGTCTGGCACGGTAAAATCGAGGTATGTCGAAGTTGTCCGCTCTCCATCAGGCGATGTCCCGCCTCGATGGGCTGTGGGCTGACGCAGACGATGCCGCGGACCTGTCCCGCGACCGTCTGATCGCGGTGCATTCCGCGACAGGTGAGCTGAGGCGGCTTCTCGATGCCGTCCATGCGGACGTCGCTGCGGTCATCTCTCAGGAGTCGCGCAGTGAGCTGGGTGCCGGCGGGCTCGCGAAGCAGCAGGGATTCCGTTCCGCGGAGACGATGATCGCGGCGACGACGGGAGTGTCCCGCGTCGAAGCGACGCGCCTCGTCGCCGTCGGTGAGGCAACCGCCTCGCGCACCGATCTACGGGGCTCTCGGCTGCCGGCTCGATACCCCGCGCTCGGCGAGGCACTCACGGCCGGTCGGCTGGGAGTGCAGGCGGCCGGGCTGATCGTCGCGCTGCTGGAGCGCTGTCGGATCTCGGCGGGAACCGACCGCATCGCCGAGGCCGAGCGGATTCTGACAGACAAGGCGACAGGGCTCTCGCTCGACGATGTCCGCAGGCTGGTCACTCGCGCCGATGCATGGCTGGACCCCGACGGACTGGAGCCGAAGGGCGAAGAGATGCGACGTCGTCGGTCGCTGACCATGTTCGAGAGAGACGGGATGCTGTATCTCGACGCCCGAATCGACATCGAGACCGCGGCGCCGATCGTCGCCGCGATTCGCGGGTACGTCACCGCGGCTTTCGCTGCCCGCAAGGATGCTCCCGACGCGAATGCTCCCGATGCCGATGCTCCCGATGCCGACCGCCGCACGGTGCCGATGCTCCAGATCGACGCTCTCGCACTCTTCTGTGCGCACGTACTCGGATGCGAGGGTGAGAGCTTGCCTCTCGCCGGCGCCACGGTGGTCGTGCGTATCACGCTCGACGATCTGCAGTCCGGCACGGGCTGCGCCACGATCGACGGTCTCGACCAGAAGGTCAGCGTCGGCGCGGCGCGGAGGATGGCCGCGAACGGCGGCGTGATCCCGTGCGTTCTCGGCGGCGGCAGCGAGATCCTGGACTGGGGACGAGAGAAGCGGCTCTTCACTCGAGCGCAACGCCTCGCGTTGGTCGAGAGGGACGGAGGGTGCGCGATGTGCGGGCTTCCTCCGCAGATGACCAAAGCGCATCACCTCCGATGGTGGAGCAGGGATCACGGTCCGACCGATCTGTCGAACGGAGTACTGCTCTGCGAGACGTGTCACCATCGGATCCACGACAACGGGTGGGAGATCCGTATCGATGGAGAGGGGGTCGCGGGCAAGGTGTGGTTCATTCCGCCCGAATACGTCGACCCGGAGTGCAGACCCCGGCTCGGGGGCCGCGCGCGATTCGATATGGCGGCATGAGCGCGGTGCGGGCACGCGGTGACGGTGCGGGCCGGGCATGCGGGGCGGTGCGGGGCGGGCATGCGGGCATGCGGTCATGCGGTCAGGCGGGCATGCGGGACGGTGTGGTGCGGGCACGCGGTCGTGCGTTACCAGTGGGCCTGCGGACGAGCGAGCGTGCGGGCGTGCGGGCCTGCGGGCGTGTGGCGTCAGCGGGGGCGGGGTGTCGGAGCGGGGCGCTCAGCGGAAGTACGACGCCCCGTTGAGGTCGAGCACGGTGCCCGAGGCCCACACCGCGGTGGGCGAGGTGAGATAGGCGACCGCATCCGCGATCTCCTCGGGGGTGCCGACGCGTCCGAACGGACTCTGACTGCGGATGCTGTCGCCCTCCGGGCCCGTCAGCGTGGCCGACTGGCGCTCGGTCGCGACCATGCCCGGGGCGACCGAGGTCACCGAGATGCCGTGCGGTGCGAGCGTGAGCGCCATCGACTGGCCGAAAGCCTGCAGCCCCGCCTTGGTCGCCGCGTATGCGGGATGATCGGCCTCGCCGCGAGACGCACCGCGCGAACCGACGTTCACGATCGACCCGCCGCTTCCGCGCTCGATCAGATGCTGGGCGACGAGCAGCGTGACATTCGAGGCGCCGAGCAGGTTCACGGCCGCCATCTCCGACCACGCCTGCTGCCACTGCGCATAGGGCACGTCGTCGGCGCGGTGCGCGTTCGCGGCACTCGGGGCCACGGCCGCGTTGTTCACGAGGATGTCGAGCGAGCCGAGTGCCGCGATAGCCTCCATCACCACCCGCTGCGCCTCGGCCGGGGCGCCGAGATCGCCGCCCACGATGGCATGACCCGAGCCCTCGAGCGACGACAGGGTCTCTTCGGCGGCGGCGCGATCCCGCCCGTAGTGCACAACCACGTGGTCCCCGCGGCGCGCGAGCACCTGTGCGATCGCCCGCCCGATGCCGCGGGAGCCGCCGGTGATCAGCGCATTCGCCATCTCAGGACGCGATCTGCGCGTGACCGGGGGCATGCACGGTGGCAGGCACGGCGGGCCCCACCTCGGCCCACACCGCGTCGAGCGACAGGTGCAGTACACCCGCGATCGCCGCGATCGTCGAGAACGCCGGGGTGGCCACGCGGCCCGACTCGATCTTGCGCAGCGTCTCGGGAGACACGCCGGCGTCGAGGGCGACGCTCAGCATAGAGCGCTCGCCGCGCGCGCGCCGCAGCAGGGCTCCCAGGCGCTCGCCGCGCTCGACCTCGGCGGGAGTGAGGGGCATCCGAACCATCATGTGCCGATTCTAATACCGGGATAGTATTACCGGGATAGTTATTGGATCTGCAGGAATCGGAGACCACCATGATCGAGATCCTCGACAGCGACCAGCTGGGCCGCGCGCGGGATGCCGGCGCGCTGGTCGGCCGCATCCTGCAGGCGCTGAAGGTGCGGGCGCGCGTGGGGGTGAATCTGCTCGAGCTCGACCGGTGGACGAAGCGCATGATCGAGAATGCCGGGGCGACGTCATGCTACGTCGACTATGCCCCCTCGTTCGGCCGTGGGCCCTTCGGACACTATCTCTGCACCGCCGTGAACGACGCGGTGCTGCACGGTATGCCGCACGACTACGCCCTGCTCGACGGAGATCTGCTCACCCTCGACCTCGCGGTGACCCTGCGCGGGATCTCCGCCGATGCCGCGATCAGCTTCGTGGTGGGAACCACGGCGGCATCCGCAGACCTGGCGATGATCGACACGACCGAACGCGCTCTCGCCGCCGCCATAGCCGTGGCCCGCCCCGGCGCTCGCATCGGCGATCTCTCGCAGGCGATCGGCGCGGTGCTCAGCGCGGCCGGATATCCGATCAACCTCGAGTTCGGCGGCCACGGCATCGGATCGACCATGCATCAGGATCCGCACATCGCCAACGACGGCCGTGCCGGTCGCGGCTATCGACTGCGCCCCGGCCTGCTGCTCGCGATCGAGCCGTGGGTCATGGCCGACACCGATGTGCTGGTGACCGACGCCGACGGATGGACCCTGCGCAGCGTGACGGGTTGCCGCACCGCCCACAGCGAGCACACGATCGCGATCACGGATGCCGGCGCCGAGGTGCTCACGCTCGCCCGCTGAGCCCGATCCGAACCCGACCAGATCCCGTGCCCGACCCGATCCCGATCCGTACTGAGCGCGCGCTACTTCTTCGGCGATCCGCTCCGCAGGCGGCGTGTGGCGCGACCGGCGAGATCCTTGAGGCGGCCACCCGGCCACTGGCGGCGCAGCTCCACGCCGCCATCGGGGCCGACAACCGGGGTGCAGGTGCGCCCGGCGAGCAGCGGCGAGCGTCCGGCAGCGGCGAGCGTCGCGGCATCCGCAGTGAGGGGCACGTCGAAGGTCCAGCCGGCTCGGCGCACCGCCACGAACAACGGCGCACCGGTCGATCGGTCGTCCCGGTCGAACACCTTGAGCGGGTCGAGCGCGACCTTCACGGCATCGAGCTTGCGCGGATGCGTGCCCGAGATGTGTCGCTCGACACCCGCCGCCGGGTCGCGCAGAACCAGTCCGACCCGATCGTTCTGCAGTTCCTTCTTGGCCTCGAGCAGGGCGGTCGGCAGACCGTCCACAGCCAGGGGCAGCGACGTCAGCATGCCGGTGCCCGGCTCGAACACCAGTGCATCCCGACCGTCGTGTGTGATCGACACCGCGAGCGTCAGATGCAGGCCGCCTCCGCGCGACCAGCGCGCTGAGGTGACGGTGGCGCGACACTCCATCTCGTCCTCGAAGCGGGCGTACGTCAGCAGGTCTGCCCGACGATCGGCCCGCAGCAGGGCGGCGCGGATGCGGTTCGGGAACGACAGGCCTGCGTCGACACCCGGGCCGAATCGCCGCTCGGCGAGGGGAGCGACCACGTCGAGCAGGCGTTCGCGATAGTCGTCGGGGTAGCGGACCATCTGCCGGCCGGTGAGACGCTTCAGGACCTTGCCGCGGAACCAGTGCCGCAGCAGACGATCGCGAAGACGACCCGGTTCGGTGTAGCGCTCGACCAGATCGAGAACGGCTTCGAGGTGCGGGTAATACGACTCGGGGTCGATTCGCGCTGCGCTCGCACTGCCCGGATGCTTCACCCAGGCGTAGCACGGCCGGCTCGCGAGGATCGAGATCTTCGAGGCCTCGAAGTACGCGCGCATCACGAACAGGTGGTCTTCGAGCCGCACCTTGCCGTCGGGGAAGCGGATGCCCTTCTCGCGCAGGAACGCCGTGCGGAACATCTTGTGCGGGGTGAGCATCTCGAGCAGCGGGTCATCGCCGAGGCGGGCATTCGGGATGTCCTTGCGGAAGATGCGGGCGGGCAGTCGGCGACCGATGCCCATCTCCTTGCCGAGGATCACATCGGACCCGTGCAGATCGGCATAGTCGCACAGCGCCTCGAGCGCGCCGTCGTAGAGCCAGTCGTCCTGATCGACGAACTGGATGTAGGTGCCGCGCGCATCGTCGATGCCGTGGTTGCGCGGGGTGCCCGGCCACCCGGAGGGAGCGAGGTAAGCCACGCGGATGTACGGGCGGTCGCGCGCGATCTCGACCAGCCGCGCGGCGGTCTCCTCGCCCGAACCGTCGTCGCACAGCAGCACCTCGAACCGGGAGTGGTCGAGAGTCTGCCGGTCGAGCGAGGCGATCAGATCGTCGAACGATGCGCCCGGCTTGAAGACGGGAACGACCACGCTGACGCGCAGAGGGGCGGGTGCGGGCGCGGCGGCAGCAGAATTCGACATCGAAGGTAGTAAACCACCCCCACCTGCGCGGTGCATGGCCCTTGCGCACAGGAAGACGCCGTGCTGGAGGCCGGGAATTCCCACCCCGCACACAGGGTTAACGATATATCGTTGACTATCGCTCACCACACCCGGGAGGTCACCATGAACAACGCATTCCCCTCGAACCCGTTCGGCGGATCCGGCTTCGGCGCGGGCCCCGGCGGACCCGCATCCGCGATCTTCGATGCCATGGACCAGCTCCGCAAGTCGTTCGAGCAGCGCCCCAGCGGCGGCTCTCGCATGGCCAAGGGCGACGTCCGCACCGCCGTGCTCTCGCTCCTCGCCGAGCGGCCCATGCACGGCTACCAGATCATCACCGAGATCGCCGATCGCAGCGGTGGATCCTGGAAGCCCAGCGCCGGCTCCGTCTACCCCACGTTGCAGCTGCTCGCCGATGAGGGCCTGATCGAGGCCGATGAGCAGAACGGTCGCAAGACGTACTCGCTCACCGAGGCCGGCCGTGCAGTCGCATCCGAGCACACCGAGACCCGCGCTCCGTGGGAGCCGCAGCACAAGGGCGAGAATCTGCACGACAACCCGCGATACTCGGCACTGCCGAAGGCGGGCGTCGATCTGGCCGCCGCCGCGGCGGCCGTCGGACGCAGCGGCAGCACCGAGCAGGTGCAGCAGGCGGTCGAGATCCTCGACGAGGCCCGCCGTAGGCTGTACTCGATCCTCGCTCAGGACTGATCGCACACGAACCAGGGACGACATATGACGGATGCTGCGGCGCAGGGCGCCCACCGTGCCCGGTACCGCCGCATCCTGTCGTTCGCGGCGCGCGAGCTCGTCAAGATCTGGTGGTTCGAGCTCATCCTGCCGCGCCTCGGGTTGCGCTCGGTCGCCGAGCGCACCCGCTCGTCGCGGATGCAGCGCTTCGCGAGGCGATTCCACGTGCTCGCGGTCGAGCTCGGCGGCCTGATGATCAAGGTCGGGCAGTTCATGTCCTCGCGCCTCGACGTGCTGCCGCCGGAGATCACGAAAGAGCTCGAAGGGCTGCAGGACGAGGTCCCGGCCGTGCCGTTCGCCGACATCCGACGGGCGGCCGAAGCCGAGCTCGGACGCCCGCTCACCCAGGCGTTCGCATGGTTCGATGAGACGCCCGTGGCCGCAGCATCCCTCGGTCAGGCGCATCGTGCGCGCCTGACCGCACAGGATGCCGCCGACACCGGTCTCGGGCACGTGGTCGTCAAGGTGCAGCGACCCGGCATCGACGAGATCGTCGCCGTCGACCTCGCGGTGCTGCGTCGAGTCGCGCGCTGGCTCACCCGCGTGCGACTGGTCGCAGACCGTGTCGACGCCCCGGGGCTCATCGAGGAGTTCGCGGTCACGAGCCTCGAAGAGATCGACTACCTGCACGAGGCGGCCAGCGCCGAGCGGTTCCGCGAGAACTTCGCCGGCGATGCGCGCATCGGCGCCCCCGAGATCGTGTGGGAGCGCTCGACCAGGCGCGTGCTCACCCTCTCCGATGTGACGGCGATCAAGATCAACGACGTCGAGGCGCTGCGGGCGGCCGGCATCGATCCGTCCGAGGTCGCCGACGTGTTCGCCGAGGTCATGTTCGACCAGGTGTTCACCCACAGCTTCGTCCATGCCGACCCGCACCCCGGCAACATCTTCGTGACGCCCGTGCCATCGGAAGGCTCCGAGACCGAGCGGGCGGGCCGGAACTTCCGCCTCACCTTCATCGACTTCGGGATGATGGCCGAGGTGCCCGACAACCTGCGCGCGGGCCTGCGCACCCTGCTCATCGCGGTCGCCGGTCGCGACAGCAAGGGTCTCGTCGCCGCCGCGCAGGAGATCGGCGTGCTGCTGCCCTCTGCCGACACCGCCGAGCTCGAGCGTGCGCTGCGTGCGCTGTTCGCCCGCTTCGGCGGCATGGGCTTCGCCGAGCTGAGCACCGTCGATCCGCGTGAGTTCGCGGACTTCGCCGACGAATTCGGCGACATGGTGCGCTCGCTGCCCCTGCAGCTCCCCGAGAACATGCTGCTGCTGATCCGGGCGGTCTCGCTCACCTCGGGCATGTGCTCGAGCCTGGATCCCACGTTCAACGTGTGGGATGCCGCCGAGCCGTACGCCGGACGCCTGCTGCGCGACGAATCGGGCAACCTGATGCAGGAGATGGCACAGCAGGCGATGGAGACCATGGCGGTCACCTACGGTCTGCCGAAGAAGATCGACGCGATCATCACGCGCGTCGACGACGGCAACGTCACCTTCGACACCTCGCGTCTGGAGAGGCGTCTCGACCGGCTCGAGGGCATCGCCCGCCGTATCGGCTCAGGAGTGCTGTTCGCGGCGATGCTGGTCGGGGGAGCGCTGCTCGTCCCCTCGATCGCTCCGCTCGGCATCACGCTGATCTGCGTCTCGGCGCTGCCACTGCTGCACTCGGTCTTCGCGGGTGTGGGGCGCCGCACACCGCGCTGACAGAGCGCTGACCCCGTGCTGACAGAGCGCTGACCCCGTGCGGAGGCCGCCGTGCGGGCCGGTGCGCGCAGCCCGGGCATGGGAGAATCGATTCTCATGGGCACATTGAACGATGAGTCATCTGAGAGTTCCGACGCCCACGCGACGGCGAGCACGCCGACGACGGGCACCGTGAGAGCAGCCGAGACCGCACGCAAGATCGTGCGCGACATCGCGGCCGTACCTCCACCACCCAGCGTGCACCCCGCCCTCATCCCCGGCGTATCGGTCGAGGAGACAGGCCGCACCTACCGCACCGATCCGCTCGTCTTCGGATCGGCGGCTGCCTTCACCGTCGCCTTCATCGCCTGGGGCGTCTTCGCCGGCGACAACCTCGCGGGCACCACCTCGACGGTCCTCGCGTGGGTGGTCGAGTACTTCGGCTTCTTCTTCACGACGATCGCCACCGTCATCCTCGTCTTCATGCTGTTCGTGGGCTTCAGCCGATACGGCCGGATCCCCCTCGGACGCGACGACGAAGAGCCCGAGTTCTCGATGTTCTCGTGGATCTCGATGCTGTTCGCCGCCGGCATGGGCATCGGCCTCGTCTTCTGGGGCGCCGCCGAGCCGCTCACCTTCTTCGAGAACCCGCCTCCCGGCACCGTCGAGGCCAACACGCTCGAGGCGATGCACACGGCGCAGGCGCAGGTGCTCTACCACTGGGGCCCGCAGGCCTGGGCGTTCTATGCCCTCGTCGGTGGCGCGATCGCCTACGGCGCCTTCCGCCGCGGTCGCACTCCGCTGATCTCGTCGATCTTCGCCCCGCTGCTCGGCGAGGGTCGCACCACGGGGCCGCTCGGCCGCACGATCGACATCTTCTCGATCATCGTCACCCTGTTCGGCACCGCCGCCTCGCTCGGCCTCGGCGCCCTGCAGATCGGCCACGGCGTCGAGATCGTCAGTGGCATCGGCGAGCTCGGCAACGGCGTGCTCATCGCCGCGATCGCCGTGCTCACCGCCTGCTTCATCGCTTCGGCGGTGTCGGGTGTCTCGAAGGGCATCCGCGCGCTGTCGAACATCAACGCGGTCGTCGCGCTGCTGCTCGCCTTCTTCGTGTTCTTCGTCGGACCGACGCTGCTGATCCTCAACGTCATCCCCTCGGTCGCCGTGCAGTTCCTCGGCGACCTGCCCGAGATGGTCGCCCGCTCGGCCTCGCAGGGCGACGAGGCGCAGGCGTTCCTGTCGAGCTGGACGATCTTCTACTGGGCGTGGTGGATCTCGTGGTCGCCGTTCGTCGGCATGTTCATCGCCAAGATCTCGCGCGGCCGGTCGCTGCGCCAGTTCGTGTCGGTCGTCATCGTCGTGCCCGCCGTCATCTCTCTCATCTGGTTCGCGATCTTCGGCACGACCGCCATCCAGCAGCAGATGGACGGCGCGAACCTCACGGTCGATCCGCCCGAGGAAGTGCTCTTCGGAGTGCTCGAGAACCTGCCGTTCCCGCTGATCACCAGCATCGTGCTCATCCTGCTGATCTCGATCTTCTTCATCACGGGGGCGGACTCCGCATCCCTGGTCATGGGCACGCTGTCTCAGCAGGGGCGGCCCGAACCGTCTCGCTGGGTCGCGGTCGTCTGGGGTGTGCTGGTCGGCGTCATCGCCGCCGTGCTGCTCGTCACCGGCGAAGAGGGCGCAGGCCTGCGATCGCTGCAGAACGTGACGATCATCGCCGCACTGCCGTTCGCGGTGATCATGGCGTTCATGATGGTCGCGTTCATGAAGGACCTGCGGCGCGATCCCCTCATCCTGCGCGATCGCTACGCCCGCATGGCCGTGCGCCACAGCGTCATGGCGGGCCTCGAGGAGTACGGCGACGACTTCGCCCTCGTGCCCGTCGAATACGACCACTCCGAAGACGATCTCGCCTGGATCGACGAGGCCGAGGTCGACGACAGCCTCGCTGAGGTCTATGCGACGGCCACGGAGTCGATCGACATCATCCCGGATGCCGGTGCGCTCGCCGCAGGGGATGCGGGATCCGCTTCTGGTGCTGGTGCTGGTGCTGGTGCTGGTGCTGGTGCGGGTTCGGGTGCTGGTTCTGGTTCCGATGCCGACCCGGGAGCCGATCCGGCCGGACTCGCCGAACGCCCCTCCTGACGCCAGGTGCGTAACTGACCCCGCACATGGTTTCGGCTCGGCGCGGGGTCAGTTTCGCATCCGAATCGGCTGTTTGCGGTGCGAAACTGACCCCGGCTGGCGGTGCGGTGCGGAACTGACCCCGGCTGGCGGTGCGGTGCGGATTCGACCCCGCCTGGATCGGGGATGCCGAACGGGCCCGCACGCCTTTCCGGATGCGACTTCTGCCCTCGCGCACGGTTTCGGCTCGGTGCGGGGTCAGTTGCGCATCCGAATCGGCTGTTTGCGGTGCGGAATCGACCCCGGCTGGCGGTGCGATGCGGAATCGACCCCGCCTGCCGGGGAGAGCGCCTCAGTCCG
>Ga0308161_1005930_pt1 | contig 10524 bp, 8 predicted proteins | sample PhyFR2_FD_201034 | JGI IMG/M metagenome (GOLD analysis project Ga0308161, IMG submission 201034) | Phyllosphere microbial communities from UC Gill Tract Community Farm, Albany, California, United States - DLSLF.R2 | ecosystem: Host-associated > Plants > Phyllosphere > Unclassified | place: USA...
AAAGCCACTTCAAAAGTGGCGGACTCAGCAGGATTCGAACCTGCGACCGCTCGGTTCGTAGCCGAGTACTCTATCCAGCTGAGCTATGAGTCCGTGTCTTGCCGCGCATTATAGGTTGCTGAAACATTTTTGCAAGAACTTTTTCGTTTAAAATCAACTACTTAGCGTTCTTACAACTTACAGCAACCTAAGCGAATAATGGCGGTGAAGGGGGGATTCGAACCCCCGATACCCTTATGAGGTATACTCCCTTAGCAGGGGAGCGCCTTCGGCCACTCGGCCACCTCACCGCAACACGAGGCGAATATTAAACAGGTTCTTCCTCGTCTGCAACCCTTTTTTTGAAAAAAACTTCAAAAGAATTAAAGGCTTGGCTCCTCGTCCTTCTCGTTCTTGATCCGCAGGTAGATTTCCTCGCGGTGAACAGCCACTTCTTTTGGCGCGCTGACGCCGATACGTACCTGGTTGCCTTTGACGCCGAGCACCGTCACGGTGATCTCGCCATCGCCAATGATCAGGCTCTCCGCACAGCGACGAGTCAGAATCAACATAGCTTTCTCCTTACGCAAAACATTCAGGGGTAACAGTCTTTTGGGGTTTCAGCCCAGTCGTGGACGCCGACACGGGCTGTAATGCTTAATACACAGGCCTGGACGGAGCCTGCGCAACGAGCAGAAACGCGAAGGGCGCGGCAAGCCGCGCCCTCCCAGGCAGGGCCTTACTCGCTCTGTCGAGCCGGGGCGTCGAGCTCGAAGGCGGTGTGCAGGGCGCGCACCGCCAGTTCCAGGTACTTCTCCTCGATCACGACCGATACCTTGATCTCGGAGGTGGAGATCATCTGGATGTTGATGCTCTCTTTGGCCAGCGCTTCGAACATGCGGCTTGCAACGCCGGCGTGCGAACGCATGCCCACACCGACGATGGAAACCTTGGCGATCTTGGTATCACCGATCACTTCGCGGGCACCGATCTCGCGCGCGGTGTTCTGCAGCACGCTCTGGGCCTTCTCGTATTCGTTGTGCTGTACGGTGAAGGTGAAATCGGTGGTGTTATCGTGCGCCACGTTCTGCACGATCATGTCCACTTCGATGTTCGATGCACTGATCGGGCCGAGAATCTTGAACGCCACGCCCGGATTGTCCGGTACGCCGCGGATGGTCAGCTTGGCTTCATCACGGTTGAAGGCGATACCGGAAATGATCGGCTGTTCCATGGATTCCTCTTCATCGATGGTAATGAGGGTACCCGGACCCTCCTTGAAGCTGTGCAGCACGCGCAGCGGGACGTTGTACTTGCCGGCGAATTCCACCGAGCGGATCTGCAGCACCTTGGAACCGAGGCTGGCCATTTCCAGCATCTCTTCGAAGGTGATCTTCTCCAGGCGTCGTGCCAGCGGCACGACGCGAGGGTCAGTGGTATAGACGCCATCGACATCGGTGTAGATCTGGCATTCCTGCGCCTTGAGCGCAGCGGCCAGGGCAACACCCGTAGTGTCGGAGCCACCTCGGCCAAGGGTGGTGATATTGCCGTGCTCATCCACACCCTGAAAGCCCGCCACCACTACCACGCGCCCGGCCTTGAGGTCAGCGCGGATTTTCTGGTCATCAATTTGCAGGATGCGCGCCTTGTTGTGCGCACTGTCGGTCAGGATGCGCACCTGGTTGCCGGTGTACGACACGGCAGGTACACCGCGCTTGGTCAATGCCATGGCCAACAGCGCGATGGTGACCTGCTCGCCCGTGGACACGATCACATCCAGTTCGCGCGGAACCGGATGCTCGCTGATCTGCTTGGCCAGGTCGATCAGTCTGTTGGTTTCGCCGCTCATGGCAGACAGCACGACCACCAGGTCGTCGCCTGCCTCACGGTGCTTCTTGACCTTGTCGGCTACCTGCTCGATCCGCTCGATGGAACCGACAGAGGTGCCGCCAAATTTCTGTACGATCAACGCCATTTCAATGGTGCCTCAGCCCATACAGGGCCCCAAAAAACAATCCAACCTGAAGGGCAGGAAAACTCACCCCAGCAGGGCCATGAACGCCAATCGCGCTCAAGCCACCCTGCCCTTCATCTCAAAGTCCCTGCTCTGCGAACGGCACGGCCAGCGCCAGGGCCTGATCCAGGGCCGCGACGTCGACGCCGCCACCCTGCGCCATGTCCGGACGCCCGCCGCCCTTGCCACCCACTGCCGCAGCGGCTTGCTTCATCAGATCGCCAGCCTTGAGTTGGCTGGAGAGGTCTTTGGTCACGCCGGCCACCAGCACGACCTTGCCCTCATGCTCGCTGCCCAGCAGGATCACTGCATGGCCGAGCTTGTTCTTAAGCTGATCGACCAGGGCGAGCAAGGCCTTGCCATCCTGCCCGTCTACACGGGCGGCAAGCACCTTGGCACCCTTGACCGCCACAGCCGCGTTGGAGAGATCATCCCCGGCGGCACTGGCGGCCTTGGCCTGCAGCTGCTCGAGCTGCTTCTCCAGCTGGCGGTTGCGCTCGAGCACAGCCGACAGCTTGTCGATCAGGTTGTCGCGGTTACCTTTGACCAGTTGCGCAGCTTCCTTGACCTGCTCCTCGGCAGCGTTCAAATATGCCAGCGCAGCGGCACCGGTCACGGCCTCGATACGACGCACGCCCGACGCCACACCGCCTTCACTGATGATCTTGAAGACGCTGATGTCGCCTGTGCGCTTGGCATGAATGCCCCCGCACAGCTCCACCGAAAAGTCGCCACCCATGGTCAGCACGCGCACCGTATCGCCGTATTTCTCGCCGAACAGGGCCATGGCACCCTTGGCTTTGGCCGTCTCGATGTCGGTCAACTCGGTTTGCACAGGCGTGTTGCGGCGCACTTCGCGGTTGACGATGTCTTCCAGCGCCTTCAGTTGCTCAGGCTTCACCGCTTCGAAGTGGCTGAAGTCGAAGCGCAGGCGTTGGCTGTCCACCAGCGAGCCTTTCTGCTGCACATGCTCGCCCAGCACCTGGCGCAAGGCTTCATGCAGCAGGTGGGTCGCCGAGTGATTCAGGGCGGTGGCGTGCTGCACGTCGGCATCGACCTTGGTCTGTACCGGAGAGCCTACGACCAGCGCACCGGTGGCGACCACACCGTGATGCAGGAAGGCGCCACCGGTCTTGGTGGTGTCCCGCACGTCAAAGCGCGCCGAACCTGCCTGGATGTAACCGGAGTCGCCCACCTGGCCACCGGACTCGGCGTAGAACGGGGTGCGATCGAGCACGATCACACCTTCCTGGCCTTCGCCCAGTTGGTCCACAGGCTGGCCATCGTGGTACAGCGCGATGATCTTGGCCGAGGCTTCGGTGGCCTCATAACCCAGGAACTCGGTCGCACAGTCGACCTTGACCAGGCTGTTGTAGTCCATGCCGAACGCGCTGGCAGAGCGTGCACGTTCGCGCTGGGCTTCCATTTCACGCTCGAAACCGGCCTCGTCGATGGTGAGCTCGCGCTCACGGGCGATGTCGGCAGTGAGGTCCATGGGGAAGCCGTAGGTGTCATAGAGCTTGAACACCACATCGCCCGGCACCACGCTGCCCTGCAACTGGGCCAGGTCCTGCTCGAGAATCCGCAGACCCTGCTCAAGTGTCTTGGCGAACTGTTCTTCTTCGGCCTTGAGCACACGTTCGATGTGCGCCTGCTGGCTACCCAGCTCAGGGAACGCTTCACCCATCTCGGCGACCAGCGCGGCGACGATCTGGTAGAAGAAGCTGCCCTTGGCGCCCAGCTTGTTGCCGTGACGGCAAGCACGACGAATGATGCGGCGCAGCACATAGCCACGGCCTTCGTTCGAAGGCAACACGCCGTCGGCAATCAGGAAGCCGCAGGAGCGGATGTGGTCGGCCACCACTTTCAGCGAGGCCTGCCCCTCGTTGGTGCAACCGATGGCCGTGGCCGCCGCTGACAGCAGGTTCTGGAACAGGTCGATCTCGTAGTTCGAATGCACGTGCTGCAGCACGGCGCTGATGCGCTCCAGGCCCATGCCGGTATCGACCGACGGCGCCGGCAGCGGGTGCAGCACGCCGTCGGCGGTACGGTTGAACTGCATGAACACGTTGTTCCAGATCTCGATGTAACGGTCGCCGTCTTCTTCGGGCGACCCGGGCGGGCCACCCCAGATGTCTGCGCCGTGGTCATAGAAGATCTCGGTGCACGGCCCGCATGGGCCTGTGTCGCCCATGGTCCAGAAGTTGTCCGACGCGTAGGGTGCGCCCTTGTTGTCGCCGATGCGGACCATGCGCTCGGCCGGCACGCCCACTTCCTTGGTCCAGATATCGTAGGCTTCGTCGTCGGTGGCATAGACCGTGACCCAGAGCTTGTCCTTGGGCAGGTTCAGCCACTTCTCCGACGTCAGAAAGGTCCAGGCGAAGGTGATGGCGTCGCGCTTGAAATAATCACCGAAGCTGAAGTTGCCCAGCATTTCGAAGAAGGTATGGTGACGTGCGGTGTAACCGACGTTTTCCAGGTCATTGTGCTTGCCACCGGCGCGCACGCACTTCTGGCTGCTGACAGCACGGGTATAGGCGCGCTTCTCCGCTCCGAGGAAACAGTCCTTGAACTGGTTCATGCCGGCATTGGTGAACAACAGGGTCGGGTCGTTGTTCGGAATCAGCGAACTGGACGCGACTCGGGTATGCCCCTGTTCTTCGAAGAAGCGAAGGAAGGCTTCACGGATTTCTGCGCTTTTCATAGGATCTTCCACGGAAACGGCGGCCCATCAGGGCAAAGCGTCGACGAAACGACGGCAAAGGGCCGCATTATATCGGGCCTGCAGGCTTGGTGCAGTGAGTTTGTGCTATTGAAATGGCCGAATCGGCTATTGGCAGCGTCAAACGCATCAATCATTCATCACGCCTGATGCTAAATCCCCGGCTTCCCAACTGGCAACTCCTGAAACCGTTGCCTGCAACCGGTATCCCCGACAGGCGGCCTGAGCCCCGGGAATCAGCGTCCTGGCAGAATTAGCCACGCACCCCTGCGCATCACCGGCTCATTGAATACAGCGTCGGCCAAGCCTAAATAACTACCGCACCCAGCAAGCCCGGCAGCCTTAGCGTGAATGCTCTTGAACAGGAGATCATGCCCATGACTGCAGTAACCCAAACCGTCAATATCGACGGCGGCGACAATAGTGAGCGCTTGAGCTTCGGGGAACTGGACGAAGCGTTAGCCTACGACACTACAGACGGCGAAGAACGTCTGGGGTCTCGCGTCTATTTTGATTACGAGCTGTACAAACTCTATTCGGCTGGCCAGCTCAACATCCAACGAAGGGTGATCGAGGCATTCGACGACAACGTGAAGGTAGGCACCGTCGATGAAATCCAGGTCTGGCTCGATACGGTGAATGTTAGCCTGAACCAGGAATGCGGCCTGGATCTGGAAATAGACGGCGTGCCGCTGAGACTGAACAGGTCCACACCCGATCAGCGTGTGCATCTGCTGTTCAGTGGCCAGGAGATTCCAGCGGGGCTGGCCGATAATGCCGACGGCACACTGCGTGTGGATGCCAATGCCAGCGCTGATGCGCGGTTCGAAACCACTGCCATCGACCACCTGTTCATCTACGGCACACCGCAATTCCAGAACCGGGTGTATGAGCAGCTCGCACTGCTGTCGGGTTACCCAGAGTTGAAGAGGGCATTGGATGCTGCCCGCCAGGGCTATGCCGATGTGCCCGACATCGTGCTCATGCAATGCCATGCAGGCCCGGCGCAGCAGGGACCAGGCTTCGACCTGAGCCGCGTCATCCCAGCCAGATACGCCCATTTGCTACCCGGTGCTTACACCGCTGTACTGTACGACCCTTACCAAGCCAAGGGCCTGGACGGCCTGACTGCACTTGCCAGGCTGCTGCAGGACGCATACGAAGCCTTGACCCCAAGCGTACTGGTACCGGCTCTGGATATCGACATCTAGGGCTCAGGCCAGGTTTTCACCGTCATCAGGTACCACGATGATGCCCGCCCTGAGGCCATTGCGAACCTTGGGGTTGGGGAAGATGATCCGTGCGCCCTCCTCTTCGATCACCCAGCGCACGCCGGCAAGGTCATCGGCCAGCAGGTAGCCCTTGTTCAGCGGGGAGAAATTCTGGATGTCTGCTGGCAGGTGCAAGCGGAAACCATCGCTGTGCTTGATGACCTCACGCGCCACGCTGAACAACTGCAACCCCTCAAGCGACACGTCGTCATCGGGCTCGGTGGCTTGAAGGATGCGCACTAGCCGGGCTTCGAGCTTGTCGAGATTCACCGCGTCGTTCTGGCCAAAGGGGCGGGCCTTGCCCAGCTCAAGGGTAAAGGCCTCGGCGTCGAGCTGCTCGTAGGTAAACGCACTGAACGTGATTGAAGGCTTGCACTGCAGCAGTACCGCCTCCATGCCCGCTGCTGCCAGGCGGGCCAGTTCGCGCCGGGAATGCGCACGTCCTTGCTTGAAGGGATACAGCGCGAACTGCTCGATCCTGGAGCCTCGAATGGCCGTGTGCAGGTCGTAGTGCAGGCGACTACGCCCAGGCTTGCTGAAGAAGACCCGTGCGAACTGTTCGAGCTCCGCAGCGCGCAACGCCTCCGGCCCGCTGGACTGCTCGTGGCGGCCATTGAACAGGCGGTTGATGTCCTGTTCGATGAACCGCTCACCCTTGATGATGGCCGCCGGGTTGCCGAACAGGAACAGCACGCGCGCCCTGGGCACGATATCCCCGCGCGCAACGCCATGCAGCAAACGTTCGAGCAACTCGATCGGGGCCGTCTCGTTGCCGTGGATACCTGCAGACAGCAACAGGTCCAGGCCGCAGTCGTCAGCGGCGCTGGGGCTCACTTCCAGGGCACCCTGCCCCAGCCAGCGAAGGCGCACGCCCCTGGACGTCACTTGGGTCTTCTCGGCCGGTTCATGGCCGGTGAGGGTCAGCTCAAGCAGTTTGCCAAGGGCGAGCATGGCGGGCGTCCTCAGTGATGGTGGCCGCAGTCCGGGCCGTGAACGTGGTCGTCGTCTTCGCCCACGTCGGCCGGCTCCATTTCCAGTTGCAGGCTGACCAGGTTGGTCGCCAGGGGGCGCAGCAGCAGGTTGGCATACTCGGCATCGCCCTCCTCCACATCCACCCCGATCAGCAGTTGGCCACGGCCGTCCTGCTGGATCCATACTTCCTTGCCTTGCCACATCACGGCAAAGCGCGTGCACGAAGTTTCCAGCTGAGTGCCGTCTTCATCTTCCAGGATCAGGCGCAGGGCGTCGGTCATTGCAATTCTCTCTTCAAGGTTGGCGTTGGAACGGGTATACCGAGCCCAACTTGAGTATCTGGGTCAATTCGTCCAGTGCCGTACGGCACTCCTGCAACAACAGAGGATCGGCCAGGTCAGCGTCGACCAGACGGTCGCGGTAGTGCCGATCGACCCACTGCAGCAGTGTCTCGTACAACGGGGCGCTCATGATAACGCCTTGGTTCACCGCCGCCAGTTCCGTTTCGTTCAAGGCCACGCGAAGGCGCAGGCAAGCCGGCCCGCCGCCGTTTTGCATGCTCTGCTTGAGGTCGAACACCTGCACCTCCCGCACCGCCGTGCCCAGGCGGGTAAGCTGCTGCAGATACGCCCAGACCCGCTCATTGTTGCGGCACTCTTCCGGCACCACCAGCAGCATCGACCCATCGTCGCGGCTGAGCAACTGGCTATTGAACAGGTAGGAGCGCACGGCATCTTCTACCGATACGGTGGCACGCGGCACGCAAATGGCCTGCAACTCACCGCCCTTGGCGGCCAGCTTGATGCGAAGCTCGGTGAGCACGGCCTCGGTGTCGAGAAACGCATCCTCATGGTAGAACAGCACCTCCCCATTACCGACCGCGATCACATCGTTGTGAAACACACCTTGATCGATCACAGCGGGGTTCTGCTGAGCATAGACCACCGCGTCGGCGCTGAGCCCGTGCAGGCGGGCCACGGCCTGGGACGCCTCGAGGGTCTGGCGGGCTGGGTACTTCTGCGGAGCGGGGTAACGGTTGTCGAAGGCACTGCGGCCATAGACGAAAAATTCGACCCCAGCCTGCCCATAATCGTGGCAGAACCGCGTGTGGTTCGCGGCGCCCTCATCGCCGAATTGGGCGACGCCCGGCAAGGCGGGATGGTGGCTGAAATGCGCCTCGTCCCTGAACATCGCTGCCAGCACGCGGCTGGTGGTGGGGTGCTCGATACTGCGATGGTATTTGCAGTTGAGGTTGGCGGCAGTGAAGTGCACCCGTCCATCGGCCGTGTCGGCGCTGGGGCTGACTGTCGCGGCGTTGGCCACCCACATGCTCGACGCTGAGCAACTGGCCACCAGCAACGGCATGGCCTCCCGTGCGGCGCGCTGGATCACCTGGGCATCGGTGCCGGCGAAGCCAAGCTGGCGCAGTGCGGCCACATCGGGGCGCTCCTGAGGCGCCAGCACCCCTTGCTGGAAGCCAAGGTCGGCCAGCGCCTTCATCTTCGCCAGCCCCTGGCGCGCCGCTTCGCGCGGGTTGGACCCCTGGTGGCTGTTACTTTGAGAGGCCACGTTGCCGTAGGACAGGCCACCGTAGTTGTGGGTGGGCCCCACCAGGCCGTCAAAATTCACTTCGTATGCTTTCATCGGCAAGGCTCCGACCATCGTTATAGTGTGACGCCCGGCGCCAGGGTTGCCGGCAAGGTCAGGCCGGTGGCCTCCAGCGACGCGACGGGGTAGGCGCAGTAGTCGGCTGCGTAGTAGGCGCTTGCCCGGTGATTGCCACTGGCGCCCACCCCACCGAACGGCGCGCTGCTGGCAGCGCCGGTAAGCTGGCGGTTCCAGTTGACGATGCCTGCGCGGCTGTGGAGCCAGAAATGCTCGTAGCGGGCCTGGGAGTCGCTGAGCAACCCGGCAGCCAGGCCATAGCGGGTGTTGTTGGCTTCGGCAATGGCCGCCTCGAAATCGGGGTAGCGCAGCACCTGCAACAGCGGCCCGAAAAACTCCTCGTCCTTGCGCGGTGCCACGTCCGTGACATCGACGATACCCGGGGTCAGCAAGGCGGCGTCATGCTGCGGCTGCGTCATCTCCAGCAAGCTGACGCCGCCCCCGGCGATCAGCTCGGCCTGGGCGGCCAGCAGCGCGTGCGCCGCCTGCAGGGAAATCACTGAGCCCATGAATGGGGCTGGTTGCTGATCGAAAGCGCCCACGGCCAGGGTGCGGCTCACCTGAACCAGCCGCGCCAGCAACTGATCGCCCCATGGGCCCTGCGGCACCAGCAGTCGGCGCGCGCAGGTGCAGCGCTGGCCGGCCGAAATGAACGCCGACTGAACGATGGTGTAGACCGCAGCGTCGAGGTCCTGGACCTCGTCCACCACCAGCGCATTGTTCCCGCCCATCTCCAGGGCCAGAATCTTGTCGGGGCGGCCGGCGAACTGCTGGTGCAGCAGATGGCCAGTACCACTGGAGCCCGTGAAGAACAACCCATCGATGCCAGGGTCGGCGGCCAAGGCCACACCCGTGTCACGCCCCCCTTGCACCAGGTTCAACACCCCGGTAGGCAGGCCGGCGGCAATCCAGCAATTGACGGTCAGCTCGGCCACCTTGGGCGTCAGCTCACTGGGCTTGAACACTACGCAGTTGCCAGCCAGCAGCGCCGGGACGATATGCCCGTTCGGCAAATGACCGGGGAAGTTGTAAGGCCCGAATACCGCCACCACGCCATGTGGCTTGTGCCGCAGCACTGCAGTGGCGTCAGCCAGTGGGCCGCTCTTCTCGCCGGTGCGTTCACGGTAGCTCTGCACCGAGATCGCCACCTTGTTGATCATGCTGGTGACTTCGGTAGCCGATTCCCACAAGGGCTTGCCGGTTTCCTCACCAATGCAATAGGCCAGCGCGTCGGCATGCTGTTTTAGCTGCGCGGCAAACTGTTCAAGCACCTCGATGCGCCCCTGCAGGCTCATGTGCGCCCAGGCGGGGAACGCCTGGCGCGCGGCCTGTACGGCAGTCCGCACCTGGCCTGCATCAGCCCCTTGACCTTGCCAGACGGTCGCCTGGCTCACCGGGTTGAGCGATGCCAGGTGCTCGCCGCGCCCTGCTACCCAGTTACCGCCGATGTAATGCGTGGTCATTTACTGGCCCTCCCGGGCGGCCGACAGGGGCACGGCCCGCACGTTGTCGCCTGCACCCATGCGCAGGCGCTTGGCCGTCAGCGGGTCGACCACCAAGGTGCCCGCCGCCAGCCGAGCCGGGGCGGCCGTGATGCGGCAGTCGTCGCGCTTACGGTTGTGGATGATGAAGGGCGTGGCATCCTCACCAGGCGTACCGATGGCCAGTACCAGTGTCTGGCTGTCGCGTACCGCGCGGATGCGGGCCGTGTCGCATTCGATGGCAGGCCCTGCGTCGAAAATGTCCACGTACCCCTGATAGGTGAAGCCTTCCTGCTTGAGCATGGCCAATGCTGGCTCGGTGTCGGCATGCACCCGGCCGATCACGCTGCGCGCCGCTTCGGACAGGAAGCAGGTGTAAAGCGGGAACCTGGGCATCAGCTCGGCGATGAAAGACTTGTT
>Ga0308161_1005932_pt1 | contig 10523 bp, 10 predicted proteins | sample PhyFR2_FD_201034 | JGI IMG/M metagenome (GOLD analysis project Ga0308161, IMG submission 201034) | Phyllosphere microbial communities from UC Gill Tract Community Farm, Albany, California, United States - DLSLF.R2 | ecosystem: Host-associated > Plants > Phyllosphere > Unclassified | place: USA...
CCGGATTGTTAACGTTAGATGCTGTTAAAACAATAGGATAGATTTCAGCTTGCAGCCTGAACCCAAGACGCGGCAGGGTGATAATAATGTCCTTGTTGGCCCCTAAACTCTCGAAGGCTTTTCTTAATTCACTAATGTGATTATTCAGAGTGGCATTAGAGGGGGAAAACCCATAATCCTCCCACACACGCTTGATCAACTGATCGCGAGATAAATCAATGTTGCTGTTGTTAACCAGTTCATTTAACAGGCGAGTTGCGGGCTTCGATAAACCCAATGATAACTGACTGTCGTTTTTTAGTACTAACTCTCTGCCTTTGGGATCGAAAATTATTGTTAAATTTATAATGTATTTCATGGGTGTCTCACTTGTCCCTTGGTTCGAATTTTTTGTTTACTGCGCAATAAGAATAGTCTTGTTTTTTTTGCTGCCCGGAATTTAGAGGTTTTAGACGCTTCTCGTCAACCCTAAAGTTAGTAATTATTTTTAAGCAAAAAACTTATAAAAATTATCGCTATATAACTTGTTGATGCTTTAGATAAGCCTGGGTTTTAATGCTGTTTATTTGCCATTATTTTTGTTAATTTGGTTTTAAATGCTAATTTTGAGCGATTAATTGGATTATTTATCTTTTTTTTATTTTTTTGTGTAGCATTTATTCAGTCGCCGAAGCCCTGTTCATGGAGTTAGGCAGTGGGCACGTTGCAAATAGGTCACGACCCGCTATGCCTCTCAGGGTGCGATATCGCATTAAATTGCCGCGACGAAAAGAAAATAGGATAAACTTTTTTATTAAGGACGAAGCAAAAAATGAAATTGAATAAAATTATGATGGCAGCAGTATTAGCGTTCGGTACCATTTCTGGCGCACAGGCTGCCGATCAGGGCCACGGTAAAGTAACATTTACTGGTTCTATTATCGATGCTCCTTGTTCAATTGATCCAAATTCTGTGGACCAGACGGTAGATCTTGGTGCAGTTTCTAACGTTTCGCTGCTTAAAGGTGGTAATTCCGAGCCTAAACCTTTTGACATCCACCTGGAAAAATGCAGCCTGGAAACGGCCAAGTTGGTAACAACGACCTTTGATGGTGCCCCAGGTAAAGATGGCTTGCTGGGTATGACCGGCGACGCTAAAGGTGCCAGTATTGCTATTACCGACGGCAGCAACAATGTGATAAAGCTGGGCCAGCCAACGACTGAAAATACTATTAGTGCCGGCTCTACTGAAACCACACTTTCCTTCAGTGCTTATCTGAAAGGTGACGGTGGCGAGGCTGAGACTATCATTCCTGGTAAATTCCAGAGCGTGGCCAATTTCATTCTGAACTACAAATAATCCGTCCCAATGACATAATTAATTATGCATGCGGGTGTATCCCGCATGCATTCTTTTGAGTATTGTCTACGGAAGGTTTGTCAGCAATGAAACATCTAATGATTCCTTATTCGACGCTTTGCCTGTTGATACTTTTACCTTTGCCAACTAGCCAGGCGGTGGCGAGTTGGGGGCGGGTCAACATGCAAGGCGCTGTTATAGAAACAGCCTGCGCTATTGATACAGACAGCCGCGATCAAACTATTGATATTTCCGTGATGCCATTAACCAAAATAATACGTGACGGACAAGGGCTGACTCTTCCATTTACTATTCGGTTAGTTAACTGTGTTTTGAACAGAGTTGACGATAATTTAACACAATGGCAACGTTTTCAGGTGACATTTGATGGCCGGGTGGATAATGGATTATTCGGTGTCGATGGGCAAGCTGAAGGTATAGCCCTGCAACTTACTGACCGTCACGGCAATATAATCATGCCTGGGAATCCAACACCTTTGCCTGATGTTGTCGTGAGCGATAGAGAGCTTAATTACTTTCTGCGATTGGTCAGTAATCAACAGACATTACGGAGTGGGGAATATACCTCAACGATCAGATTTAAAATGGATTATTACTGATCGGTTCTTGCTGGTTCGGAGTTTAAGAGCAGAGACCGATTAAATCGGTGTGTCTGCTATTTTTCCGGTGCATGGGTTTTTCATTGATAGTGCTGGCATAAGAATAAAAAGGGACTTATTAGCATGATAATGCCTAAATGGAATTTATTACCCTTTCGCCCCCGTGCTTTGGGTTTTTATATTGCCTGTGCACTGGGGTTCTTCGTGTGGGATGCCAGTGCGGAAGAGGTGCAGTTTAATACCGATGTGCTTGATTTAAAAGATCGAGAGAATATTGATTTGGGACAGTTCTCTCGCGGCGGCTATATCATGCCGGGCAGTTACATGATGCTGGTACGAATTAACAGGCAGGAGTTGCCTGAGCAATCCGTAATTTTTTATCCCGCAGAGAGCGATGCCAAAGACAGTGCAGCCTGTATCAGCCCTGCAATGGTCGAACAGTTCGGCTTAAAGCCGGATATGAAAGAAAAACTGACCTGGTGGCATCAGGGTGAGTGCCTGACTCTGGATAGTCTGCAGGGAATGTCGGCGCGTGCCGATCTGGGCAGCGCCAGCCTCACCGTAAACCTGCCGCAGGCTTATCTGGAATATGCGGCAGACAACTGGGATCCGCCTTCACGCTGGGATGAGGGTGTTCCGGGCCTGCTGCTGGATTATTACGTGAATGCACAGACCCAGCGCCAGCAGCAACGTGGCCAGCAGAGCTACAACGTCAGTGGCAACGGCACGGTTGGCGCCAATCTGAGTTCCTGGCGGCTGCGTGCGGACTGGCAAACTCGCCTGGATCATCAAAACGGCAGCGCTGAAGGGACGCGTCAGAACTGGGACTGGAGCCGCTTTTACGCTTACCGGGCTATTTCCCGTCTGGGGGCGAAGCTGTCGGTCGGAGAGGATTACCTGTATTCCGACATCTTTGATAGCTTCCGCTTCACCGGTGCCAGCCTGGTCAGTGATGACAGCATGCTGCCGCCGAACCTGCGTGGCTACGCGCCAGAGGTGACCGGGGTGGCGCGCACTAATGCCAAGGTAGTGATCAGCCAGCAGGGGCGTGTGCTGTATGAGACTCAGGTCGCCTCGGGCCCGTTTCGCATACAGGACATCAATGACGCTGTCTCCGGGCAACTGGATGTGCGGATCGAAGAGCAGGACGGTAGCGTACAAGAATTCCGCATCGATACCGCCAGCATTCCGTACCTTACACGGCCGGGGACCGTGCGTTACAAAATCGCGAGTGGTCGACCTTCTGACTGGAAGCACAACATTAACGGAGCCCTGTTTGCCACCGGGGAGTTTTCCTGGGGGGTTAGCAACGGGTGGTCGCTGTACGGTGGCGCCTTGGCGGGCGGGGATTATAACGCGCTGGCGGTGGGTGTGGGGCGTGACCTGATGATGTTCGGCGCACTGTCGTTTGACGTGACCCAGTCGCGTGTCAGCTTGCCACAGTGGGAGGATAGCACCTTGACCGGCGGCTCTTACCGGTTGAGCTATTCGAAAAACTTCGACGAGTATGACAGTCAGGTGACTTTTGCCGGTTACCGCTTCTCTGAACGTGACTACATGTCGATGAGCGAGTACCTGGATGCGCTGACCTATGGCACCCGCAACCAGAGCAGCAAAGAGATGTACACCATCAGTTTCAGCCAGCACTTCCGCGATCTCGGATTAAGCGCCTACCTGAACTATAACCACCAGACTTACTGGAACAGTGCTGCCAACGATCGCTATACCCTGACATTGTCGCGCAATTTCGACATCGGTCAGTACAGAAACCTGAGCCTGTCGTTGACGGGGTACCGCAATAAGTATAACGGCACCAACGATGACGGCATGTACCTCTCGCTGTCGGTACCTTTGGGTGGCAGCAAATCGTTCAGCTACAGCAGTAGCTATGATCGCAGCGACAACACTCATCAGGTGGGTTATTACGACCGACTTGAAAATGGTGACAGTTATCATCTGACCAGCGGTATCACCCGCAGCGGCGGTACGGCGAGCGGTTATTACACCCATCAGGGCGATATGGCGCAGGTGAACGCCAACGCCAGTTACCAGGAAGGGCGTTACTCATCGGCGGGGTTATCGTTACAGGGGGGGGCAACGGCCACCCTTCAAGGCGCCGCGCTGCACAGAGCTGGGATGATTGGCGGCACGCGCATACTGCTGGATACCGACGGCGTAGCGGATATTCCGATCGGCGGTTATGGTGCCGTGACACGTACCAACGGCTTCGGTAAAGCGGTAATCACCGACGTGAACAGTTACTACCGCAACAAGGTCAGCATCGATCTGAATAAACTGCCTGAAAACGCTGAGGCGACGCGCTCCGTGGTGCAGGCGACCTTGACCGAAGGTGCCATTGGCTACCGCAGGTTTGAGGTGATAGCCGGTGAGAAAGCGATGGCGGTGCTCCGCCTGGCTGATGGTTCTACGCCACCGTTTGGTGCCACAGTGCAAAACCACAAAAAGCAGGACGTGGGTATCGTTAACGACGGCGGCAGCGTTTACCTGAGCGGGATTAATCCGGGAGAAGCAATGACCGTGCACTGGAACGGGCAGGCGCGATGTGCGCTTAAGCTGCCGGCGCAAATACCGCGCTCCGATACCACAGACCTCCTGTTGCCATGTCGGCTACTGCCGGTAACTGCAGAGGCAGAGTGAGTGATGTATACGACAGTAAGAGAGTTTTTAGCCACTGTGGCAGGGTGAAATAGCTTCATCTTTCTCCCGCCAATTTTTACTGAATTTAAAGAAATCAGATAGCGAGTAATTAACGATGAACTCTATGAATAAACCTTTCTTATCCCTAACGGGCGGTCTGCTGATAAGTGTGTTGTGCATGCAGCAGGCTCAGGCGGCGATTGCGCTGGATCGCACTCGCGTAGTGTTTAACGGTGCTGACAAATCGGTCAGCCTGAGTATCAGCAACGAGAACAAACAACTGCCCTATCTGGCTCAGGGCTGGGTGGAAGATGCGCAGGGCAATAAAATTACCACGCCGCTGACGGTGTTGCCGCCTTTGCAGCGCCTGGAGCCAGGTGCAAAAAGCCAGATCAAGGTGCAGGCCTTACCTGCCGCTAACCTTTTGGCCCAGGATCGCGAGACGCTGTTTTATTTCAACCTGCGCGAGATCCCGCCAAAGAGCGAAAAGCCCAACACGCTGCAACTGGCGTTGCAAACGCGCATCAAGCTGTTTTACCGGCCCAAAGCGCTGAGCAATACCGAAGGTGCGGCTCCGTGGCAGGAACAGCTGACGCTGACCAGGCAGGGTGACAAGTATCAGGTCAATAACCCGACGCCATATTACGTGACGATTGTCGAGGCCAGCAGCAAGCAAGGCGGAGCTGGCGCTAAGGGGTTTGAACCGCTGATGGTGCCGCCACAAGATAAAGCGATGTTGAATCTTGGCGTATCCATTTTGGGTAATGCGCCGGTGTTGACTTACGTTAACGACTACGGCGGCCGCCCGCGGTTGCAGTTCAGTTGTGGTGGGACCGACTGCAAGGCCAGGCCGGTCAAACAAAGCTGATGACTGGTGTAACACAGGGAGCGGAACATGCAACAACGAAGACAAGGGAAGGGTGGCTGGTCTTGCCCTGCACAGCAGGCTGCAGCGGTGTTGATGGTATTAGGCAGCATGATGGCACTGCTACCGGAAGCCCGCGCTGCGGATAACGGGAATGTTGAGGGTGCCAATGGCGTGTTGCGTGTGCACGGTGCGCTGACCGAGAGCGCTTGCCGGTTGGAAATGGCCTCGGCTTACCAGGATGTGTGGCTGGGGGAAACCGGTACTGGGCGCATGGCGAAAATTGGCGCACAGGGCACGCCGGTAACCGTCAGGCTGCGTCTGCGGGACTGCCTGCGCAGCCCGGCGAACAACCGTGATGACCGTAACGCAAATCTGTTGTGGAGCCTCCAACAGCCTGCCGTGTCTGTCAGTTTTGTTGCCCCGGCGGATGCGAACAACCCGGAGCTAATAAGCGTGCGTGGGGCCTCCGGGGTGGCGTTACGTATGCAAGACTCGCTCGGCCGGGATATTCGCCTGGGTAGCCGTGGGGCACCTTTGCTGCTGGCCGCAGGCCAAGACTCGCTGGACTACGTTGTGACACCGGAACGCACGCGTGCACCGCTACAGGCGGGTGCGTATTCGGCCCATGTAGACTTCAGGCTTAACTATGACTAAGGCGGGTGCCATGGACACGGGAATGTTATGCGGTCGGAGACCGGCGCTGTATGCACTAGGCCTGGCAATGGCCTGTTGGGGCACGGGATCCCAGGCGATGGAGAATTCCTCCACGGTAACGGTCAACGTGACGGTGGTGGCAACGCCGTGCGAGATCAACCACAACGATCTGATCGAAGTGAAGTTCGGTAACGACGTGATGACGACCCGCGTAGGGGGGGATTATAAAAAGATGCCGATCGTCTACTCGGTGCAGTGCCCGGGCGGTACGTCAAATGCGGTGAGGATGTTGATAGACGGCAATGGCGCGGCGTTTGATGGTGACGTCCTGGGCACGGCAAAAACCGACCTTGGCATTGCCTTGCTTAATAACGGTAACCGTATGCCGATCAACACCTGGCTGAATTTTACCTATCCGGATTGGCCAAAGCTTGAGGCGGTGCCGGTTAAACGCCCAGGCGCCAGCCTGACCGCTGGGCCATTTTCTGCCGGTGCCACGATGAAGGTGGAATATCGATGAAGCGCTATTCACGTGCTCTCGTGCTGCTGATTGGCAGCATGCTGAGCCCGGCAGGGCTGGCTGCGGAAAATATGTGGCTCTACGGTACCCTGGTTGAGCCGCCCGCCTGCACCATCAGCAGCAATGGCAGCGAGGTCGATGTCGATTTTGGTGACCGGGTGGGGGTGAAAAAAGTGGATGGAGTGCAATACCTGCGGCCAATGAATTACCGGATCAGCTGCGATCCTGACGCCAATGCTTTCGCGATGACGCTGGAAATCGTCGGCACCCCGGCGGATTACGACCGGGCGGCGGTAGTCGTGACCGGCGTTAACGATCTGGCTATCCAGATTAAGCAAAACGGCGTGCCCTTTGAGCTGAATAAACCGATCCCCATCAGCCTGACCAACCCACCGCAGCTTGAGGCCGTGCCGGTAAAGCGGCCGGGGGCAACGTTAACCGAGGGGCCGTTTGAAGCCACCGCGACCTTAAAGGCGGTCTATCAATGAAAGTACTGATTTATACGGTACCGATCGCCTTGCTGATGGCAGTTAGCGGCGCGGTGCAGGCCGACAATGTCCGCCTGCATGGTGCACTGGTGACGGAACCCTGTGTGATCGCGCCGGGTGATGAGAGTGTGAAGTTGGAATTTGGCACGGTGATCGACAAATACCTGTACGCCAACCAACGCACTCGTGGCCAGGCGTTTGCTATCCGGTTGACGGAGTGCGATCTCAGCCTGGGCAAAACGGTAAAGGTGACCTTTAGCGGCACGGAAAACCCGAGCCTTAAGGGGCTGCTGGCGATTGACGGCGGCAGCCAGGCTTCCGGTATTGCCATCGGTATGGAAACTCCGGCGGGGCAGAAATTGCCGCTCAATAAAATCGGGCCAGGCTACCGGCTGGACGGGGGCAGCAACACGCTGACGGTACAGGCCTATGTGCAGGGTGAACCGGAGGCGATTGCCAAACGCAGCATTGAACACGGACCGTTCAGCGCCATTGCCACCTTTAGTCTGGAATATGAATAAGACTGAAAGCGACGGGTTAAATGCTTATTTTTGTTGCTTGCCCGTACGCGTTGGCAACTGCGGCACAGTGTAAAGCGTATGCATGAATTTTTTAATCTGAGTGGTTTTGCAACGCACCCGGATAAAACCCAATTGGGAAGGATTGAACATGGATTTGACTGGCTGGGCCTGTGGTTCACCCCCACGGGGACCTCCATCGCGCCACGCGCGTTAGAAAATCATCGTGCACAACGCATGCGGCTTTACGAGCAAGCCCGAAGGCGGGGGCTATCACAGACAGCCATCGACGAACGGGTGCAGGCGTATGAGGCACGGTGGAACATATGGGCGAAAGGGATGCTGCGGCGCTAATTCGCTTCTCTGGAAAAACAACCAATACCCGAGGGCGTCTATGCGCATCGTTAACTCTATCGCACTAATTCTATTGTTCCAACTTACTGCCATCCCTTCCCACGCATTCTCCTATTCGCCACAGGTCGATCTCTCACGACCGATTGATGAATGGCCTCCCCTCAAGCTCTCCAATTTTCAATTCACGCGGTACAGTGCGTGGCAACCCTATCCGGACACAATGCGTATACAGGTTGTAATTTCAACTACCCGGCCGTCGGCCATCAATTCGGGAGTTGAAGCCGCATACCGTACCCTGGATTTTCCCTGCAGTCGGAGTATCGACAGGCGCGAATATACATGCGGAGGTGTGTTTGTCAGCCAGGTCTACACCTCTGGCGAAGTCGAAACGCCCACCGAGTCCGCGATATTCAATGCGGCAAAAGTTAATATCGAACGAGCACCGATCCGACTGGAATTGTATTACAACGGACCGGAGATTGCTGCGGGCCGCTGCGATCTGTTTGTATCCCTAGAAATCACAGGAAATGGCGGGGGGCGCTGGGGATATCGCGATTCGAGTTGCTCCAACACCACACCTCCTCAGACCGTTCATTGCAGTGTAACCGGGCCTTCAGTGCTGACTCATCCTGACCAAAAAACAACCGGTATATCGAGTAAAGTGCATGACATCTGGACCGTGAGTTGCTCTGGCACGTCGACGGTTACTCTATCGACAACGAGTGATGTGAAACTACGCTCCGGGTCGGACAAAATCGATTCCGGATTATATATAGAGGCAGAGGGAGTAACGACGTTGGACTTAACCGCCGGTAACTACCCTCACCCAGTGGCGATCCTGTCCAAACTCAAATCCTCCACAGCTCAACCCGGGAGCTACCAGGGGTCGGGCATTATAACCGTCTCATGGCCTTAACCAGATTGGGTCTTACAGGAAGTTTGACCTTCGACTGGATTATGAACCCAGGTCCGGCCGAACCGAGTGAATATATCTAATCTCCAGGGGGCAAGTGCGTAGTCTCTTATGGCTCTTCATCGCGCCATGCACGTAAGAGAATCACCGTGCACGGCGCATGCGGCTTTACCAACAATCCCGGAGGCGGAGTCGAACCCATGCCTGACCGGCCTATTTTAAGGATGCGTTCACAGGCACCACATCCTGCATGGCTATAAGCAAAGAAGGGATTGAAGGACGGCGGCAAAGAGAGGAAGGCAAGGTACCCGTGAGCACAGCCCACAGCCGGGTACCTGATCTGATATGCAATTTAACATAATTAACGTTGTGCGTACCTATAAGGGCCGCACATATCATAATGCAGTAATGATATTAACCCCCTGTTTACATTAATATAAGGGGGTTCAGTAGAACGAAAACAGGCGCTTTCATATTTGCTTGCATAGCCTCATGCTACGTGGTTAGCATGCCGTCTTTATAATTTTATACCTTTGAAATCAACAGGAGCATGTCATGCTGAAAATGAATGCGCTGATTCCTGAATTGATCGTCTCTGATCTGCAACAGAGTTTGCAGTTTTATCACGATATTCTGGGGTTCAAAATTGAGTATGACAGGCCAGAAGACAAGTTCGCATTTCTTTCCTATTATGGTAGTCAACTGATGCTTGAGGAAGACTATCCGGATGAGTCGCCCTGGCGGGTAGGTCCTCTGGAGCGTCCCTTTGGCAGAGGGTTGAACCTGTCGATTGTGTGTCCTGACTGCGCGCTACTCGCGGCGGCAATTGAAGATGCCGGTCACCCTTTGCATAAACCTGTCGAGGAACGCTGGTATCGCGACCATAATCGTTTGCATGGTCAGCTTAATTTCTTGATCCTTGATCCAGATGGCTATTTATTGCGGTTTAACCAAAGCTTAGGTTGCAAAGCCGCATGATACAGAGCTGAGATGGCCATAATTGCACGTAGTAACATCGGGAACTAATGGATTTTATTAAAAGGATAGCATCAGATGACGATGAGTGAAGAAAAGCGGAAAATGATCGCTGGCGACCTTTATGATGCCGGAGATGCGTTATTGCGTAGCGAACGGAAACAAGCAAGAAATCTGCTACACCTTTACAATCATTCATCGCCAGATGAGACAGATCTGCGTCAGAAATTATTAACTGAGCTGTTAGGCGGCCTTAGTAAGGCCTACGTGGAGCCAACTTTCCGCTGCGATTATGGATATAATATTTATCTGGGCAAGAATTTCTATGCCAATTTTGACTGTGTGATTTTAGATGTTTGTGAAGTGCGTATTGGGGATAACTGCATGCTTGCGCCCGGCGTACATATCTATACAGCCACTCATCCTCTCGACGCCGGGGCACGCATCGGTGGCGCAGAGTACGGTAAGCCGGTTACGATTGGTCATAATGTATGGATCGGCGGCCGTGCAATCATTAACCCGGGAGTGACGCTGGGCGATAATGTTGTTGTTGCATCAGGCGCAGTGGTAACGAAAAACGTGCCGCCAAACTGTGTTGTTGCAGGGAATCCAGCCA
>Ga0308161_1005933_pt1 | contig 10521 bp, 5 predicted proteins | sample PhyFR2_FD_201034 | JGI IMG/M metagenome (GOLD analysis project Ga0308161, IMG submission 201034) | Phyllosphere microbial communities from UC Gill Tract Community Farm, Albany, California, United States - DLSLF.R2 | ecosystem: Host-associated > Plants > Phyllosphere > Unclassified | place: USA...
GGTCTCGGAGATGAACTCCAGCATCCGCGAGATGCCGCCTTCGTAGAACAGGTCGACGATCAGCTTCAGTTCGTGCAGCACTTCGTAGTAGGCGATTTCGGGCTGGTAACCGGCTTCGACCAGCGTCTCGAAGCCCGCCTGCACCAGTGCCGAAGCGCCGCCGCACAGCACTGCCTGCTCGCCGAACAGATCGGTTTCGGTTTCTTCCTTGAAGGTGGTCTGGATCAGGTTGGCGCGCGCACCACCCAGGCCGGCCGCATAGGCGAGCGCGTACTCGGCGGCCTTGCCGCTCTTGTCCTGGTAGACCGCCCAGATGCATGGCACACCGCGGCCGATTTCATATTCGCGACGGACCAGTGCACCCGGGCCCTTCGGTGCGACCAGCACGACGTCCAGGTCTTCGCGCGGCTTGATCATGTCGAAGTGCACGTTCAGACCATGCGCGAACAGCAGCACCGCGCCCTGCTTCATGTTCGACGCCAGCACGTCCTCGTACAGCTTCTTTTGCACCATGTCCGGGGTCAGTACCGCGACCAGGTCGGCATCCTTCACCGCATCGGCCGGTGCCTTCACGGTGAAGCCATCGGCCTGTGCCTTGACCTCGGTGGGGCCGCCCGGACGCAGGCCTACCACCACATCGAAGCCGGATTCACGCAGGTTCAGCGCGTGCGCGCGGCCCTGGCTGCCGTAGCCGATGACGGCGATCTTGGTCTGGGGCAGTTCGTTGGTGCTCATGGGGGAGGTTCCTTGCGGGTGGGAAGAAAAAAGACGGCCGGCAGTCGAAGCGACGTACCGGCCGGTCAGGGAAAAGTGGGGAGGGCGGCGCCGCGCATCGCACAGGTACTGCCACCACGAGAGTTCGTGGTGCAGCGGGTCCAGGTTGTGGAGGAAGCGGTGGTCATGGTGGTTGCGTCTGAAACCAGGTCCTGAAATGAAAAAACCCGCACCTGGGCGGGTGCGGGTTTTTGAAGAGTTCCGGTGTGTTTGTTGCTTACACGCTGGCTCGTCCCGCACCTGTTGGTTGGGTAATAAGTACGAGCACAAGAATCGAACGCAGCGAGGCGGCGCCGGTATCGGCGGCTTCGATGTGGGTTCGCGGTGGTGTGTTGTGATGCAACATGTGATCGAGAAAACCACAGCCATTTCCGCTGTGTCAACCCTCGCAGCACTATTTCCGTCAGTTTCCGCTGCATGCAGTGCAATCGCTTGTGGCACAAGGATGGTTGCTGCTGAAAGTGTTTCGGTGAACCCGAATTCACTCTTTTCAACGGGTTTTTTGCGCGGATTCCGGCGATACCAGCTGCGCTCGCCGGGTCGTGCAGCGCCCCGTGTGCCGCGGGAGGTTCCGCGCGATTGCGATGCGTTCGTGGCAATGGCGCCCGTGGCTCCATGAGGCGCCCCATGACCTATGCCCGATGGCTCCCGGCCGCGGTAGCGGCGAAGATCGGGTCACCACCCCTTCCCTCGGAACCTGACCGTGTCCCGACGTCTTGCCCGTTCCCTGCTGGCAGCTGCCGTGCTGGCTGCCGTGCCCATGCTGTCCCAGGCCGCCGACCGCATTACCGGCCACACCTTCGCCACGCGTTCGGAGGTGATCGCCCCGCATGCGATGGCCGCCACCTCGCAGCCGCTGGCTACCCAGATCGCACTGGACGTGATGAAGGCCGGTGGCTCGGCCGTCGATGCCGCCATTGCGGCCAACGCAGCGCTGGGGTTGATGGAGCCGACTGGCAATGGCGTCGGCGGCGACCTGTTCGCCATCGTGTGGGACCCGAAGACGCAGAAGCTCTACGGCTACAACGGCTCGGGCCGTTCGCCGAAGTCACTCACCCTGGCCGAGTTCCAGCGTCGTGGCCTGAAGGAGATCCCCGCGACCGGCCCGCTGCCGGTATCGGTGCCGGGCGCGGTTGATGGCTGGTTCGCGCTGCACGAGCGCTTCGGCCGCAAGCCGATGGCCGACAACCTGGCCCCGGCCATCCGCTACGCGCGCGACGGTCATCCCGTTGCCGAAGTGATTGCCTATTACTGGGATCGCTCGGTGCCGAAGCTGTCGCAGTATCCGGGTTTCAAGGAACAGTTCACGATCGATGGCCACGCGCCGCGCAAGGGCGAGATGTGGAAGAACCCCAACCTTGCCGACACCCTGCAGAAGATTGCCGACGGCGGCCGTGATGCCTTCTACAAGGGCGACATCGCCCACACCATCGGCGATTACTTCAAGAAGAACGGCGGCTACCTGAGCTACCAGGACATGGCCGACCATCATGGCGAGTGGGTCGAGCCGGTCAGCAGCAACTACCGCGGCTACGACGTGTGGGAGCTGCCGCCCAACAGCCAGGGCATCGCCGCGCTGCAGATCCTCAACGTACTGGAAGGCTACGACTTCTCGAAGATTCCGTTCGGCTCACCCGAGCACGTGCATCTGTTCGTGGAAGCCAAGAAGCTGGCCTTCGCCGATCGTGCGCGCTTCTACGCGGACATGGCGTTCCAGCCCGCGCCGGTACAGAAGCTGATTTCCAAGGAGTACGCAGCGCAGCGTCGCGCGCTGATTTCGATGGACAAGGCGCTGAAGGAAGTGCAGCCGGGCACGCCCAAGCAGCTGGAAGAGGGCGACACGATCTACATGACCGTGGCCGATGCCGACGGCATGATGGTGTCACTGATCCAGTCCAACTACCGCGGCATGGGCAGCGGCATGGCCCCGCCGGGGCTGGGCTTCATCCTGCAGGATCGCGGCGAGATGTTCGTGCTGCAGAAGAACCATCCCAACGGTTACGCACCGGGCAAGCGTCCCTTCCAGACCATCATTCCGGCCTTCATCACCAAGGGCGGCAAGCCTTATGCAAGTTTCGGCGTGATGGGCGGTGCGATGCAGCCGCAGGGGCACGCACAGATCGTGATGAACCTGGTGGACTTCGGCATGAACCTGCAGGAGGCCGGTGATGCACCCCGCATCCAGCATGAGGGATCGACCGAACCGACCGGGCAGGCGACGGCGATGACTGATGGTGGCGAGGTCAATCTGGAAACCGGGTTCCCGTACGAGACGGTGCGGGCGCTGATGCGCAAGGGGCACCGGGTGGTGTTCGCCGATGGTCCGTATGGTGGTTATCAGGCGATCCTGCGTGATCCGGAAACGGGCGTGTATTACGGCGCGTCGGAGAGCCGCAAGGATGGGCAGGCGGCGGGCTACTGAGGTTTCCCGGCCAACGGGCTGAGCCCCCTCTGCGGAGGGTTCAGAAGCGGGATCGCTTGCTGGGCCGGGTGGGTGGGCTGTTCGGGGGACGCCGTGAATCCGTCCCTGGAGGCTTGGCAGCCGCATCCATGCGGCTGACACCCCCGCCCAGCCCACCCACCCGACCTCTGACAGTTTCCTGCGGCCGCCACCGCAGGAAGAGAAAGAAGAAGATCAAAAGCAAAGGCAGCAACGGCCGCGTGCTGATGGTTGGGGTCGGATCCGTTTTCCTTTGGAAAACGGATCCGACCCCTTCTTGTTTTCCGATACACCTTCATCCACGCATGGCGTGGATCTACTGCCGTCACCGGGAAATTGTCGGAGGCGGGGAGGGGGCCGATGGCGGGACCGTCCACGGCATGGATGCCGTGGCCGAGCCTACAGGGACGTACTTGCGGCGTGTCCCGCCATCGGCCCCCTCCCCGCCAGGCAAGCAACAACCCAGAGCCGCCTTGGCTTCGGCCGTTGCCTTTGCCTGAAAAAAGCGGTGCAGCCGCAGGCTGCAAACACCCTCAATCCTGATCCTGCGCGCGTGCCGCCTCCGCCTGGGTCTCTTCCTGCGCCGCCATCTCGCGTGCGATCCACGCATCGATCATGCGCCGCTGGCGCTGCGCCTGCCGCCGCTCGCGCGTGTACTCCTGGTCCAGCACCCGGTACAGCGACACCATCACCAGCACCATCAGCAGCGCGAACGGCAACGCGGCAATCGTGATCATGCCCTGCAGCGCATCCAGCCCGCCCGCCAGCAGCAATGCCGCCGCAATCAACGCTACCGCGATGCCCCACGCCAGCTTGCGCTTCAGCGGCGGATCCCCGGCTTCGTCGGTGGACATGCTGGCTAGTACCAGAACCGCCGAATCGGCCGAGGTCACGAAGAAGATCATCAACAGCACCAACGCCACCGCCGACAGCATCAGCGACGCCGGCAGGCTGTCGAACAGGGTGAACAGCACCGTCTCATAGCCATTGCCCAGTGCCTGCACAAGGTCGGCGTGGCCAAAGATCTGCGCCCACAATGCCGTTCCCCCGAACACGGCGAACCAGAAGAACCCGAGCAGGGTCGGTGCCAGCACCACGCCGATCACGAACTCGCGCACGCTGCGGCCGCGCGAGATGCGCGCGATGAAGGAACCCACGAACGGGGCCCACGAAATCCACCAGGCCCAGTAGAAGATCGTCCAGTCGGCCACCCACGTGCTGCCGGAGAACGGCGACATGCGCAGGCTCATGGTCACCAGCTGGTTGAGGTAGGAACCCAGCGTGGTGGTGAACGTATCGAAGATGAAGCCAGTCGGCCCCAGCACAAGTACGGTCGCGGCCAGCAATGCAGCCAGTGCCAGGTTGAAGTTGGACAGCCACTTCACGCCGCGCTCCACACCGCTGGCGGTCGAGGCCATGTACAGCACGAAGGCAATGGCGATGATGGTCATCTGCACCGGTACAGTCGCCTGCAGACCAAATACGCGCTCCACGCCTGCAGCGATCTGGATGGTGCCGAAGCCGAGCGTCGTCGCCACGCCGATCGCCGTGGCGACCACCGCCGCGATGTTGACGACACGGCCGATCCAGCCGCGATGGTGGCGGCCGATGATCGGCTGCAGCATATCGCTGACCAGCCCGCGTCCATTGCGGTTGAACTGGAACCAGGCCATCGCCAGGCCGATCAGTGCATAGATCGCCCACGGATGCAGGCCCCAGTGGAAGAACGCATAGCGCATCGATGCACGCGCGGCATCCATGCTCTGTGGCGCAATGCCTTCCGGTGGCTTGGTGAAGTGTGAGATCGGCTCGGCCGCGCCCCAGAACACCAGGCCGATGCCCATGCCGGCGGCGAACAGCATCGACATCCAGCTGGCGCGCGAAAATTCGGGTTCGGCGTCTTCGCCACCGATGCGCAGGTTGCCGAAGCGGCCGAAGGCCAGGTACATCAGGAACACCAGCGCCAGGAACACCACCAGCAGGTACAGCCAACCGACGCTGCGGATGACATCAGCCAGCGCCGCCTGCACGACGGTATTGAAGGGACCGGGCGCGAGGCCGGCCAGCAGCACCAGGGCAAGCACCAGTGCGATGGAAATGCGAAACACCATGAAGGAGCTTCTCCGATCAAGGGATTGAGGGGAGCGAGCGAAAGCTTGCAGGGAGCAGGCCGGCGACAGTGTGCGCGCACCGGACAGGCACCGCGATGGCGGCAGGGAAAGCACCGCGTGCAACGGTGCGGCGCGCGTGCACGTTACTGAATGCGACGTCACGGTTCTGTTAACGCGGCTGCGGCAGATCTGCGCCCTGCGTGGATGAACGGCCAGGAGGTCGAGTGGTTTCTATGCTCTAATGCCCACCAAGAAGCGGGGGTACCGCGGCCTTGTGGCCACGGTTGAGATAGTCCCTTGGAACCTGATCCGGCTCATACCGGCGTAGGGAAGCTTTGCAATGCAGCCGTACCCGGAACCTGCCCAGGGAGCGCCTTGGTGCCGTCCGGGCGCGGTGGCAGTGCGCCGCCGCTTCGTCCCTGACCTTCCTGGACGATGCCCGATGAACGCACAGCTCTCCGCCCTGCAGCAACAGGCCCAGCAACTCTCCGAATCCGTGACCCGGCCCATTCCCGGCTCGCGCAAGATCCACGTGCCTGGCTCGCGCCCGGACCTGCAGGTGCCGATGCGCGAGATCGCGCTGACCCGCACGCCGACCGTGTTCGGTGGCGAAGAGAACGCACCGGTCACCGTCTACGACACCTCCGGCCCGTACACCGATCCGGACGTGCGCATCGACCTGTCTGCGGGCCTGCCGGCACTGCGCCGTGGCTGGGTGGAGGAGCGCAACGACACCGAACAGCTCGACGGCCTCAGCTCCTCGTTCGGCCGCGCGCGCGAACATGATCCGAAGCTGGACCCGGTGCGTTTTCCCGCGCGCAGCCTGCCACGTCGCGCGCGGGCCGGCGCCAACGTCACCCAGATGCACTATGCGCGCCGCGGCATCATCACTCCGGAAATGGAATTCGTGGCAATCCGCGAAAACCAGCGGCTGGAAGCGATCCGCGATGCCTCACTGCTGCAGCAGCATCCTGGCGAGGCATTCGGTGCGTCGATCCAGCAGATCATCACCCCGGAATTCGTGCGCGAGGAAATCGCCCGCGGCCGTGCGGTGCTGCCCAACAACATCAATCACCCGGAAAGCGAGCCGATGATCATCGGCCGCAACTTCCTGACCAAGATCAACGCCAACATCGGCAACAGCGCGGTGTCCTCGGGCATTGCAGAGGAAGTGGAAAAGCTGGTGTGGGCGATCCGCTGGGGCGGCGACACGGTGATGGACCTGTCCACCGGCAAGCACATCCATGAAACGCGCGAATGGATCATCCGCAATTCGCCGGTGGCGATCGGTACGGTGCCGATCTACCAGGCGCTCGAGAAGGTCGACGGCCGCGCCGAAGCGCTGACCTGGGAGATTTTCCGCGACACCCTGATCGAACAGGCAGAGCAGGGCGTGGACTACTTCACCATCCATGCCGGGGTACTGCTGCGCTATGTGCCACTCACCGCCAGGCGGGTTACCGGCATCGTCAGCCGCGGCGGTTCGATCATGGCCAAGTGGTGCCTGGCCCACCACAAGGAAAACTTCCTTTACACCCATTTCGAAGACATCTGCGAAATCATGAAGGCCTACGACGTGACCTTCTCGCTGGGTGACGGCCTGCGTCCTGGCTGCATCGCCGATGCCAACGATGCGGCGCAGTTCGGCGAGCTGGAGACGCTGGGCGAGTTGACGAAGATTGCGTGGAAGCACGACGTGCAGACCATGATCGAAGGCCCCGGCCATGTGCCGATGCAGCTGATCAAGGAGAACATGGACAAGCAGCTGCGCGAGTGCGGCGAGGCGCCGTTCTACACGCTTGGCCCGCTGACCACCGACATCGCACCGGGGTACGACCACATCACCAGCGCGATCGGTGCGGCGATGATCGGTTGGTTCGGCACTGCCATGCTCTGCTACGTCACGCCGAAGGAGCATCTGGGCCTGCCCAACCGGCAGGACGTGCGCGACGGCATCATGGCCTATCGCATCGCCGCCCATGCTGCTGACCTGGCCAAGGGGCATCCGGGTGCGCAGGTGCGTGACAACGCGCTGAGCAAGGCACGCTTCGAATTCCGCTGGGAAGACCAGTTCCACCTCGGCCTGGACCCGGAGAAGGCCAAGGAATTCCACGACGAGACCCTGCCCAAGGACGCGCACAAGCTGGCCCACTTCTGTTCGATGTGCGGCCCGCATTTCTGTTCGATGAAGATCACCCAGGACGTGCGCGAGTACGCCGAGAAGGGCATGCAGGAAAAGTCCGAGCAGTTCCGGGCGTCCGGCGCCGAGGTGTACCAGCAGGGCTGATCGCAGATGGGCAGTGCCGGGTCATGCCCGGCACCGTCCAGTCACCCAACTCACCGACATGCCGCTATCCTCGCCCCATCGTTCCCCGGGGACACGGAACCATGCCCATTGCCGTCACCACCCGCTGGCTGGCCATCGCCCGCCGTCATCCCTCTGCCTGGCTGCTCGGCGCACAGCTGTTGTCGGTGCTGCTATACCCGGCGTTGGACGAAACTGCTGCCGGGCGCGCGGCAGTAGGCGTATTCGGCATGGCCGTGCTCGGCCTGGCACTGTGGGTGGTGCAGCGCAGCCCGCTGGGGACATGGCTGGCGTTGGTGCTGGCCATCCCGGCGGTGGTGTTTTCCCTTTCGGCGGCCCTGCTCGACCGGCCTGCACTGGGCATCACCGCGCAGCTGCTGGAAAGCCTGCTGTATTTCTACACCGCCGGTGCGCTGATCGCTTACATGCTGCAGGACCACAAAGTGACGCGCGACGAGCTGTTCGCCGCCGGTGCCACGTTCACTCTGCTGGCATGGGCATTCGCTTTTACCTTTGCCGTATGTCAGCAGTGGTATCCGGGCAGTTTCCAGGGCGCCAGTGGCGGCGCGCAGCGCACATGGATGGAGCTGCTTTATCTGAGCTTCAGCTTATTGTCGGGGGTAGGTCTCAGCGACGTCGTGCCACTGCATCCGCAGGCCCGCGCGCTGGTAATGCTGGAGCAGTTTTCCGGCGTCATGTACGTAGCGCTGGTGGTTTCGCGGCTGGTTGGCCTGACCATGCTGAAACGCTTCTGAAAATGAACGCCAGATAAAAATATCGCGCCCAAAAGGGCGCGAATGATGATGCGTATTATGTGAATGCGTCGGCGAGAGAGAGCCTGATGTCGACCACGCGATAGGCGAGGTAACTCGCATAGGCTAATATCCGGAGGCTTCGTTTTTTTTGCGGTATGCGCCGATGCTTTGTGCGGAATCTGGCTTCTTGCTGTGCCAAGGATGGGAAGGGATCGATGGTGAACAGTGTTTGCGGCCTGTTTCAGCCCCATAGCAACGAATGATCAACAGCGAAATCCAGTCGCCTGAATCCGACCGCGTCCGCGTCGGTGAGTGCATCGTTACTTTGTCCTCGCGTGAGGTCGAAGTCGCCGGTGCCCGCCGTACACGCCGTTTGACGCCCAAGTCGCTGGGCGTGCTGCGCGTGTTGATGCGGCAGCCGGGGCGGGTGGTGACCCGTGACGAGCTGTTCGCCGAAGTGTGGCCGGACACGCTGCCGACCAACGATGTGCTGACCCAGGCCGTGACCCAGCTGCGCAAGGCGTTCAGCGTCGACGACGACAACGGCCAGGCGTACATCGAGACCATCGCCAAGACCGGCTACCGCCTGCTTGTGCCGGTGCAACCGCTGGCGGACCACGAGACCGATGCGATCGCCGTTGCAGAGGACTCGACCGCATCACAGCCGCCTGCGCCGGATGCCGTGGCCGCCGCCGGCGTGCCGGTGGTTGAACGCGGAAGCCGCCGCTGGCGCCGTCTGCGCCGTCGCCTGCTGCTGGCACTGGGCGTGGTGATGCTGCTTGCGCTGGTGGTGTTGAGCGTACTGCTGCTGCGCCGCCCGGCGCCGGTGAATTCTCCGGTGGATGCGGCAGTGGAGAACGGCACGCGGGTGATCGGAAGCCCTGAGCGGCCGTATCGATTGATTACCGCGACGGCCGGTTTTGAGACCTATCCCACACTTTCTCCTGATGGATCGCAGGTCGCCTACGAAGGCGCCAACGACGATGGCACCGGCGGCAACGCCATCAAGGTGCAGACCTCCGGCAATGCCCCCGCGCGCCAGCTGCTATCGCCACCGGCAGGTGCCAGCGACCGCTTCCCTAACTGGTCGCCCGATGGCCGCGAAATCGCCTTCGCCCGCTTTGGTGCCGATGCCAGCTGCCAGGTGCTGATCGCCAGCGCCACCGGCGGCGCCGTGCGCCAGGCCACGCGTTGCGACGGCACCGAGCTGCTCAGTTTCGACTGGACGCCCGATGGTCGTGGCCTGGTCTTCGGCAGCATGGTCGGTCGCTATGCCCATCGCGGCATCCGCGTGCTCGATCTGGCCACCGGCCAATGGCGTGCGCTGGAGTACGCTGTCGACGAGGATGATTTCGACTACGCCCCGCGCTATTCCCCGGATGGCCGATGGCTGGTGTTTGTCCGCAACCCCCAGCTGGGCGACCTGTGGCGGATGCCTGCCAGCGGCGGCACGCCCGAGCAGTTGACCACCGAATCGGCCGAACTGCGTGGTTGGGCGTGGCTGGGCGACGGTCGGCATATCGTGTTCGGTCGCCGCGTGGACAGCGAAGCACGCCTGTACTACCTCGACGTCGAGCGCCGCACATTGCGCGACGCTGGGCTCGACGATGCGCAGTGGCCGGCAGTGTCCCGCCGCGGCGACATGCTGGCGTTCGTGCATCGGCGCGCGCAGTTCGGGGTGTTCAGGATGCCCGCGCAGGGCGGTGCCGGTGAGCGCCTGTTCGCCTCCAGTGGCCGCGACGGGCAACCGATGGTGGCACCGGATGGGCGGCAACTGGTGTTCAGTTCCGATCGTTCCGGCAGCTTCGCCCTGTGGTGGGCCGACATGCAGCGGCCGGAGTCGCTGCGGCCGATCGAGGGGCTGAAGCCCGAGGCACGGCAGGCGCCCGACTGGTCGGCCGACAGCCGGCATCTGCTGGTGGTGGGCCGCGATGAGCATGGCGAAGCGGTTGTCTACGAGATCGCACCGCGCGATGAACAACTGCATCGCCTTCCGGTTCCCGCCGAGCAGCCATTGCAGGCGTTGTACGGCGCAGACGCGGAGCAGCTGCTGGTGGTCGAACGTGATGCCGACCAGCACACCCGCTTGAGCCTGTTCGACCGCAGCGCGCAGCCATGGCGGCGGTTGGCCAGCCT
>Ga0308161_1005935_pt1 | contig 10515 bp, 6 predicted proteins | sample PhyFR2_FD_201034 | JGI IMG/M metagenome (GOLD analysis project Ga0308161, IMG submission 201034) | Phyllosphere microbial communities from UC Gill Tract Community Farm, Albany, California, United States - DLSLF.R2 | ecosystem: Host-associated > Plants > Phyllosphere > Unclassified | place: USA...
GCAACAACATGCTCGTTAGCTTCGTTATCAGCGCTGAGAAAATCACTTATGGTGGTGGTGCTTACGATGGTATCTGGCCTGTTAACTAAGTTTTTCTTATGTAAAAACAAAAATCAGCGGAACCTAGATTCCGCTTTTTTAATTTCTTTCATTTATTGCTATCAAATCTGCCTGACCTGATATAATAATCCTGTTTACTTTTCTTGTTATAAAATATATTAGTGTCCCCATCATCAGGGCATATTCCTTCTCCTTTATATTTTAATCTATAAATTCCATTTTTGCTTTTCATTATTGAAATTATCCCTCGCTGTATGCTTCAGTTGCAACATTGGTATTCAATCTCATACTTACTTTTTCAATTCAATTATATTCATTTTACATTTATAAATAATAATGCTTTTACAAATACTTAATTGCAATCATTAATTAAAAACACATCAGTACTGCATATATATATATTACAAAAGCCCACAATATTGTGGGCTTTTGTAATAATGAATCTAAATTCATTTATCTAATAACTTCCAGTTCCTTTTTTCCTTTCGGAATATGGAAATATAATGTGAATGTCTTTAGTTTTCTTGAGTTATTTTCATTCATATACCAGCCTGCCAGGACAGGATCTCCAATATGATCAGCTCTTTGAAGGGTTACAAGTTTCCCATCACCATAGAACTTAATTTTATAATTTTCGATAGGGTACATCGTTAATCCTTTCTGCCCCCAGCCTTTCATAAAACTGTTGACCATGTTATCATTGTCTTTTTTATCAAAAAAAAGAGATTGGGCATATTCTTTCTTCTCGTCTAAAGTTGCCTTTGCAATATCATTAAGATCCTTATTTTGAATCCATTGATGGAATTTCTGATATTCTTTTAATAATTGCTTTTGAAGAACAGTACTATCAATTTTTGTTAGATCTTCACTTTTCTCCCACCCTGTTAAAGAATATGGAGTCTCTGTATTAAATGTTCCGGAATATTCTACATAGGGTTTATCTGCATCTGCAAAAATATTCTTACCTGTCTTATCATCTTTTTTTGTTGGAGCCTTAAAATCTACTACTTGACCAAAGCTTTTTTCCACACTCCCATTCTCTTTAAAGCGAACTCCTTCAATCTTAATTTCAACTCTTGCTCCATCCTGAATAGTAGGTCTTGCAATCATAGCCGTACCTCCATTCATTTCTTTATTATCATGAACAGGATAAACACGAATCTTCCACGTTTGCTCTCCTTTATGTAAAATAGCAGTATTGATTGGGATACTTGTGTTCATAGCCCCATCCCCAGGTCCGAAATGAGAATCTACTGGAAAATCATTTATAAGGACTTCATAATTACACCCTCCAATGAAAATATCAGCATGATAATTAATACGCTGATCATAATATTTTACATCTTTGTATAAGCTTCCAAGAATTTCTGTTGCGTTATCATTCATAGTTTTGGTGTTTTGCCCACAACTCTGCAGGCTCATTAAACTGATAATTAAAATTAAATATTTATACATTTTCATATGATTGCTATTCTTTTTTCGATGGGAAATAGAATTTCCCCCATTGTTTTGGCTCTTTCCAAGCATCTATTGCCTGCCATTTGATTTCATTCGTACTTTTTGCAGATCCCCAAGTATCATCTTTGTCACCTATCTGACCTTCAACATTAGCATATCCTTTTACTTCAAGTCCTTCAAATGTCATTTCCGGAGCTATATACCAGCCATAATCATCTGCATCTATAGGTGCTCTTCCTGTCCATTTAGCTGTAGCTTCAGCACCAAGTTCCCCTGTTAAAGTTACTTTTACAAAGAGTTTTTTCTTTTCTAATTTTATTTTAATTGAGATTTCCAATTTAAACTCAAGATCACACTTAAGCTCAGCAACTTGTTTATCCTTCGCATTACGATCTGCCTTATTGAAACTATTTTCTTTGGTTTTAGTATTTAAAAAGCCCTGGACTTTTCCTCCAAAAGTTCCTGCTGCAGTTAAATTACAGGTAATCTGGCTTCCATCTCCAATAAGAGCCATAGTTATATCTGCTGCTGCAATAAGTGCTAAAGCTACAGGGTGAGCACGCTGTGCCAATGCTAAAAAGTCGAGCGTAGCGGTTAGCCCTATTAAAGGTGTTAACTCTAAAGCTCCTTGTAAAATAACTCCTGTCTGATTATAATAAGGTCCGTGAGTCTTGATATTCTCGAGACTCCATTCAAACTGTGCATCCAGTTGAGGCCATTGTACTTCTATTTTTACAATAGAACGAGTCAATTTTAAGTTATAAGCTTTGGATTGGCTATCGACTCTGCGTTGAAGATTATCAAAATCTTTTTGTGCTTTTTTCTTTTCTTTATCTGTTACTGCACTATCACGTCTGGCACGAGCATCATTTAGGTACCTTCTGGTTTTCTCTAATTCTCTTTTTTCTTTATCGGCCACACTATCTAAAGCAGCCTGTTGTTCAGCCGTAGGTTCCTGATAGCCTTCCTGTTTTTTATTTTCTCCACCTAAAAAAACGGAATTAACAAACTTGCCTATAACACCAAGGCTATCCAGAAGTTTTTGAACCTGTTTGGTGATATCAGCCGTAGCGTCATACTCATTACTCTTATCCCACTTCGCGCCTAAAGAAATCCCTATACTTTTACCATCTCCCGCAGGTATCCACTTTTGAGGTTCTCTCTTAAACCTTGCTTTATCAGTATTTGCATATCTTTGATTCCCCCATAATTCTTTCTCTACTGTAGAATTTTTATAAGATAACTTTAAACTCCATGCAATATCAGGATAGGTTTTTACACTTAGGTTTTGCTGATATCTGCATGTATGAGTCTTTACTAAATATGTATTTGTTGGAACTCCATTTCCTAACCAGAAATATCTAAAAATAGGATCTACCTGAATTCCTGCCAAAGTAAAAGGTCTAAGATCATATATAAACCTAGACTTAAATTTCAACTCTTTATCAGTTTTAGTATAAACCTCTAATTTGCCTTCAAAGCCTAATTCTTCTTTAACAGCGACATGATTCTTTTTATCTCCTATCTGTGCTTTTACCTTACTACTGCCTGATACACTGCTTTTTTCTTTTTCTTTCGCATTTTCCTCAGTCTTCTTTTCGGGATATTCTGAAATTTCAATTACATGACCTTCATGATCATCTGAACTTCCATCATAGGAACATTCCGTTGTCTCCGTATCGAGCTTAATTGTAATATCACGTGTATTATTGGAGGTACCTGCTACCAATTCAAAAATATCAATAGGTGAAGTAGATTTATCTTCCAGTAAATCTATTTCTCTGTCACCGTCACTTACTTTAAAAAAGTTATATCCGCATGGATGGAAGGCCTGCATAGAAGTTTCTATATTATCTACAAAAACAGCTTTATTTCCAGGAACAGGCATTTCAATGTTAGGTTTCAAACTGCAATTCACTTCCAAAGGAATTTCTAATGCTTTAGTTTTACCACTAAAATGAAAAGTTGGTTTGATAATTATTTTTTTTTCTCCAAGCCCACACCAAGCAGGGTCAATATAAAGACTCAGCACCGCCTTTTGTACATTAGGAACCCAAGATACACTATTATCCAACCCTCCAGTTAAATGTCCTGTCATAGCACCAGCTGGTGGCTGAATGCTCGTAGGGGCCGAATAATCATAAATATCCGCCTCGGTGTAAAACATGTCTTTAGAGTCCTCTATTTTTATTTTAGCTTCCGGATCTTTTGCCTTTTCTCCCTTCTTATTTGCATATACTGTAAGTCCCAGCATATACTCATTAGCTTTAAGAGTCTTACCATTTGCTTTTAATTCTACGCGAAAATCTACACCATACAAACTTTTAGTATAAATATGAAGTTGCACCTGAGTCATTGGGGCTACAGGCTGGGTTATTTTTACAGGAATCTGTGAAGAATTTTTCCCATACCATTCCGCAGTGATAATATCGGGGACTCCACCTTCAGTATGAGCATAAATACCATTTTTGGCACTTCCCGTTGGCTTTGTGTTTTCATGAAAAGGCTCTATCCATACAAAACCACCACCATGTAGATGCCTGCTTAATTTTAGCCTCATCCTTTTTTGCCCCTTCAATATTGATTCATTTGCACCAGTAGGCACATGGCTTCTTTTTTGTGCCAGTTCCCATACCCAAAGGATATCATCATATTTTTTTTCGAGATCTTTAAGTTCATCCTGAACCTTTTTGAGTTCTTTATCCTTTTTTGCCTTTAGCGCTTCCGCTTTTTTTTCTGCAGCTTTCAGGTTCTCATTATAGGTTACCTCGGCATGAGATACTTTTTTGCCTTGGTAGGTTTCAGCCTTTGTCCATTCACCTCCTTGATCAAAGCGATCAGTAGCCTGTTTATATAATTTTTCTCTCTCTATTTTCGAATCGAGTTCTATTGTATCCGTATCCTTTTGGATTGCTTTTAATTTATCTTCAATTTTTTTTCTCTCCTCTTCATATTCCTTTATACCAATAACAAAGTTTTGATCTTCCCCGATAGATAATGTCCGATAATATTCATTAAAATACGACTTCGCAGGCTCTAATATTATTGCTGTTAGCTTATTAATTTCCATCTGTCAAGTTTCTTAATATTATGCTTCTAATCTATCCGTTTTTCGAATATCCAGACCAATGTTTGCAAAAGGTACCAAAGACATCACTACTTCTTTATCTGCATTTTCCACATTCTGGGCACTTACTTCAGCAGTCTGTCCGTGATTTATAATTGTGATACAATCTTTACTCCCGATAGGACATGTTGCTTTACTATCTTCAAGCAAGGCTTTACCTTTATTATCTTCTAAGGTTATTTTATCATAAAAGCCACTCCATTCTGTAACGGTAACCTGACATGGGTTATTGTTCAGTTTGCTGCAACTGCCAAACATATTTTTTTCAAATGTTTTACCAATATCCATATGGGTAGCCATAAGCTTATCAGCACCATCTTTATCATTAATATAGCGTTTGCTCTGAGTTTTCACTTTAAGCTTATCTGGCGCAGTACCGAAATTACATCTACACAGGGCCCCTTGACAGACTAAATGTTTTTCACTCATATTTTGGTGTTTTTAGTGTTCTTTAAAATTTATTAAGAATTCAGTTCATAGAGCTGGAATTCAATTTTTTGCTCAATATCATGATTAAAAGCAGATATTACTCCCGTAATGGAAAATAAAATTTTCGTTTCTTTATGCAACTTATAAAATAATTCTATGTGCCCTTTTTGAGTGTTAAGATTGATCATACTCTCCTCTTCAACACCCTTTATTTCCAGTACAATTTTATTTCCTCTTGTATAATTCTTTCCTAATTTATATTCAACTTCATAAGAAACTTCACCAGGCATACCCGGAAAACAGATATGAAGTATATCTTTTTTTAAAAATTCAGGGTAGCTCTGATAAACCGGCAGACAAAACAATCTATAAAATATATTTTTTGTTAGCATATTCCTTTTTGCATCAACATCTTTAAGTGCTTTATCCAGCTCATCTATAATCTCCTCAGCAGATTCAGAAACATAATATTCCTTGAGCTCAGGCAGATATTTCGAGCTCCACCTTTCCGCAATTTGTTCAGAATTATCAATTTTTAATAAATCTCCATTGTGGTCCGTAATAATCTTCAACGGGTAAAGTGCCTGTTCTGCCTTTTCAAAGATTTGCTCAACAACCTTGGTTATTTCCTGGTTGTTTATATAAGTCTTTTCTTTTACTAATTCTATTGTATTTTGTATTCTCTTTACATTTATCTTATAATGAAGCTGTAATTCTTTAGGAAAAAACTTCACTATAACACCATATACTTTTGTACTCTCGGTATTTGGTAAATCCAGCTTTGTACTTTTAAGCTGATTACTTTCTTGTTTTTTAAAAGCTCTTTCAGGAATATATAAATGCTCAATATATTTAGGCAATGTTAATGTCAGAAGTTCGTGAAGCGCACAATGCTTATTATGAAATTCCATAAGTTCCTTACTTGACATTTCATAGCTTCTGGAAATATCCTCCAGATTAAGAATTCCATCAATTCTTATTTTCACATATTCTTTATCTGTACTAATCATTTAAAAACAATCGGCTTATTTATAATTACTTATAAGATTCTTTAAATGTAAAATTACTGTTGTATACTCTTAGACTATCTGTCTTAAAAGACTCTCCATTCAAGAAAATTTCATAATTATTATTATCGGGAGCAATTTTAAACTCCAGTTTTAAATTATTACCAGCTTTTTTGAAAGCTTCATTTGTCTTTTGCCAATCAAAAAATGCACGTCCTTCAAAAGATTCTCCCTTTGCAGTTTCCCAAAAGAAAGTGATCTCCTTAGGAATAGCCCTGTCTTTTATCAGTATATTCTCTACCCATGGACGAAGCATTGTTTCTCTTTCCGCATTATAATAATCAACATTTACATTAAACAACCGAAAACCCTTATTCTCAGAACTTATTCTAGGTGACCATTTATAAAGCGCCCTGTAATCTTCCCATTGTTTTGACGAAGCTCCTTCTATAAACATATCTTTTTTAATATCTTCTCTTGTCTGAGAAATCTTTGAAAATAGTTTATCAGCGTATATTTTATCATCCTCAATACGCTCTGCGGTATATTTTCCTAGCTCTATTTGTGTCGGGCCAAAGCCCAGCCATACTACTACCATACCATTGGGGGCAAATCCAAAAATAAGATCACTGAATTTATCATAAGACTTTCCTAAACCATTATAAGTTTTATCATAGTCAGGCTCCTGATTTATATTGATATATTCTTTTAAAGGTTTAGTTGAAGATTTAGACTCTGCATTGGCATAGGCTCTTTGTATCAGATCCTGTACTTTATCTTTTGGAAAATCAACTTTAAGACGATAAAAAGCATCTTCATATCTGGAAAAATAAACGATATTAACACCTATAGGTGTCCCTTGCTGCTCAGTAAATCCTTTTCCGGAATTCCCCCAGGTTCCTGAGGAACTACCATAAGGTAAATGAGCAGGTATTCCCTCCAACGTTATAATATTATCCTCTACCGGAGTTATAAGATAGTTATTCCCCGGATGCGAAATCTGCACATTATAAGATGGCATAGGCTTTTCGTTTTTCATTTTCTGACAGTTAATAAGCGGGAGAATTCCCAATAAAAATATAATGATTTTGAATTTATCCATCTATGATATACCTTTTGCGTTGTGAGTTAGTCAAGGCTCCTGATTCACTAGGCCCCATTCCGAAAGTAGCCATATTGGAAGACCAATGCAGATACTCTCGCCTTAGCTTTCTAAGATCCTCCATATTAATAAATGAGTCCAAATATGAATATTCTTTTGCAGTCTTCACATATTGCTGATTGGATGGATTAGCCCCCTCGTTGTAAAGGTTTACATATTTATTTCTAAGTTCATTACACTTTTGAATGTAACCCAGAAGCTGACTGCTAATTTTTAGAATAAAATTATCTGTAATACTATTATCCTTTTCAATACTAGGATTATACTTTACATTAAATTGTTTTGAAAACTCAAACATATGGAATAGTGATACTTTATCGTAATGATTAGATAACGTTCTTTCTCCCCAAAGCTTGTATTGAGGACTCACATTACTTAAATGAAGATCATCCTGTTCTACCCATATTTCATTGCTGGAATCTTTGAACCAGCCCTCCTCGATTAAGATTTTCCTGAACTTATCACATACCGTCCTTCCTCCTCTTTCAACATAAAGTAATACTTTATTTTTTTCTTTATCTACATATCCGCCACCAATATCGGAGTGTACGCCAGGAAGCGTAATCTGCAGCCCTTTTATTCCTGCACTCTCTATATTCGTAAGACTAAAATTATCCCGGTACTCATCAGCAGAAGCAATTTGAAATACAAACGATCCATTTTTAACAGCATTAAGACCTAATTGCTCGGCATCACTATCAATAATACTCACACCAAAAAGACTAAAACCTTTATGGTTAATACCAAAAGACGCTACTGTATCATATAGTCCTACAAAGTTGAATCTTACCTGATTAACAACAAGTTCATTTTTCAGTAAACAAGCACCGAAGTATCCATAATTCATAAGATGAGAATCTGTTTTTTCTAATACAAAAAACTGTTCCGAACGCTCTTCTTTATCAGATTTTTCAAATACCTCAGGCGGATATATTTGTAATTTATTTTTACTGAGCTTTTGTGTTGTCGGTGCATTTGTAGCCACATGCATAAAGTGTCGTGCTGCTGCTGCACCACGGCTAAACCCATATACATTTACGGTTAAAATATTAATAACTTTCCCTCTGTATTTAGTCCTAAGTGCTTCAGCACCTTTAATGCAGCCTTTTGTTACTTTAGCTGCAATTCCCCGCTCTCCTACACCAAGTCCCCCACCACGTGCGGGCAGTCCCAAAGTGTCATTGTCTGTTTTGGAATCTACAGTTCCTATACCCTCAATATACCATGAAACCTGATTCTCTGCATTTGCATCAATAGCATCGTAGCCTCTTGCTACATTGCTAAAATCATTATCATAACTTCCTTTTCGCTTAGAAGGATCTTTTTGCATTCCTTCCTGTACGTTTGTTTTATTATTAAAAGTCCCATCAAAGAAAAGATTAAGACTTACATCTACGGTATTAATTGGCTTATCATTAGGGTGAACAGTCTTTGGAGAATTATAACTTACTCCTGTATCTGCTCCTTTCTGATTAACATACTGCGTACTGTTATGTACAATTCCTTCTTTAGAAAAAGTAGTGTTATTACCTTCAGTCTGCGTAAGTATCTTACCCTCTACAAAATACTCAATACTCATTCTTACTGGCTTTTAGATTTCTCTCCACTATTATTCATCACCTCTTTTTCAGCGTGATGTTCCACATTTCCTTTGCTGTTTACCTCTACCCCCTTCAAGCTTGTCAATCGATGTTCTTTTTCTCCAAAGGTTTCCATATCTCCTTTTACATAATGCGTGAGCTTTCCTGTCACATTGGTCATAAAATTGGCCCCGATTGCCATATTTTTCATCGCCCCAACACTCTCGTTATGATTCATCGTGATATTATCCACTTTGTTCATTCCAATGGTATTGCTCTGATTAGCACCAACTGTTGTTATCATATTCTGCCCTACCGAAATATTCAAATTCGCTCCGGCATTAAAGTTCATATCTTTTGGAGCGGTTACAGTTATATTCCCTTTCCCATCCATGAAATAGGTATTACCACTTGGATCGATAATATTTACACTTCCCTCGGCATCATTCATCAGAACCTTTATTCCACTTCTGGTTTGTATAGATTTCAAATGGTTGTTAACGCCTCCTCCAAGACCTGTTCCACCATGGAAAATACCGCCCATTACAAAAGGTCTGTCAGGATGGTTATGTACAAATCCTACCATCACTTGATCTCCTACTTCTGGTATCGCTACATAACCACGATTCTGGGTAATCTGATCCGTACCACCGGCATCCGGGCTCATCATACGGATAAAGTTAGTGGTATCACTTTGCTGCCAATCGAACTTGACACTTACTCTACCCTGACTTTCGGGATCCGTATTTGAAATTACTGTAGCAATTTGTGGTTGGGCTATAGGGACTACAAACTCCGGTTTTGGCATGTAGCCTGTATCGGATGCTATAGCTTCAAAATGTCCCATATAATGTCCCAAAGTATCTACCTCATGAGTAACTTCGGTAACCATAAGTCGTGTAAAATAACTGGTCTGATTGCTGTCCTGCTTGCGCATCTTTAGATCCGATACACAACCGGGATAAAGAAAAGGTACTGTTGTGCCTCCGGAAACGGTAAAGACTTCTACCGCCTGACTTCCCGAAGTACTGGTTTGAGAATTCACCACATCCATATCCGTAACTGCCTTTATTGGAGCAATACGTAAGGAAGGAGTCGTAAAAATCCCTTTGTTCTTCTGATAAGCTTTCTGAGCCAGATCACTTTTATGATTAATGGAGGTTTCTCCGGAAGTTAGCTTTGTATTGATACTACTGTTATAACCGTAGTATTCAGGTTTAAGATGTACCGCTTTTAATTCTACATTTACATCGGTTACATTACTACCGTAAGTAAGTTCTATAGGCTTATTCTGCGGTGGCATATTACCAAAATGAAGCACCTCACCATCATAATAAAACTGCTCGCCATAGGCTTCTGCCATTCTTGCTAAGTAATTGTAATGCGTCTCATCATACTGAGCACTATATAATATCTGCGAAGATGCTTTTGCATCTACCCTCACATCATATTTACTACTATCTATACCCTGTTTGATAACATTCGTTGCTATAATCCCCATATTAACAGGCTGACCTCCCCCGAAACTTTGGGTATGAGGTGCTGCATCCAACAGAATAGTCGGGCTATAACCTTTTAATACAATATTCCCTAAACTATGGCTATCCTGACTAAACCCTACCTGAGTAATAACACCTACAAATACACGCTCCGGGCTCGATGCTATATCCTTATACATCATTTTAACCGTAA
>Ga0308161_1005937_pt1 | contig 10514 bp, 7 predicted proteins | sample PhyFR2_FD_201034 | JGI IMG/M metagenome (GOLD analysis project Ga0308161, IMG submission 201034) | Phyllosphere microbial communities from UC Gill Tract Community Farm, Albany, California, United States - DLSLF.R2 | ecosystem: Host-associated > Plants > Phyllosphere > Unclassified | place: USA...
CTTCTGACATGACCGTGACGGAGCTGGAAAAAGGGCTATTGTGCCTGTCAGGTTGATTCTGTAAAGAGTGCCTTATAAAACACGATTAGCCCCGGTCAATTGCAGGCTGGACAGGATTTCAGGCGGTAACGCTCTTGCAATGCAGCACAGAGCCGGGACGGCAAAGTGATTTCGACGTGAAATCTATTTGTGTTGCTACTGAATTAAGAGCCGGAATGGGCGGTTAGAGACCAAATTCGGATTGTTCGGGAAGGTATGGAGTCAGGTGGACCGGATTAGCGCTACAAATGTAAAAACCCGCCCCCAGCGTTTTTTTGCGTTTGTGGTGCCCGAACTCGGATCCTTTGATGGCAATGAATTCTTCGCGCTCTGGTAGCCTTACAGCTGTTGCAAACTTCGCGGCTAGACCTTCCTTTACAGTATCAATTTTGGAGGTGAATCATAATCGCGCGCACCTAGTTTACGGTGACAGCGTGGCTGCTGGCAACCAGTGCCCAAACATTTGACGTTTCGCTGCCGCAGGTTAAAGACAGCCTTATGGGTTACGGCAAAAGCGCCAACGGCGCGGTGTCCGACAAGCTGTTTTGTACCCTCGGCGGCTGCTCGGTGATTTCGCAGCTCTTCACGCGCAGCAACATACAGAAGCTGGGGCTGGACGTTGGCTGGAGATCAGATCTGCAGTGCGACAACTTCGATCTGGAAACCACCGTGGGCAATCAGTTCAACGGCATGACCAACAGCTTCAAAAACTTGATGGGCGATGTGGTTCAGGGCGCGACCAACGCAGTTGCCAGTTTGCCCGCGATGATGATTCAGCGCGCTAATCACGGCCTGTATGAAATGCTGACCAACAGCGTGCTTGAGGCCAACGTGTCTTTCGATAAGGTGCAGCTTAACTGCCAGAGCATGGCGAAATGCATGGTGGATTTCTCGGACTCCAGAAAATGGACGCAGCAGGCCGCGATGGATGAGTACAAAAGGCTGGTGAACAGCGGCGATGCGGATGCGTTAAGCGTGAACGATGCCGGGGAAAAAGTGACTGACGAATCTGGTAGCAACTGGGTCGGCGGTGAAAAGCGCGGCGGTCACGGCCAGCGCGCGATCCATCCGACTCATGACCTGTCTGCCGCTGGCTATAACATGATGAATCATCTGCCGGTCAGCAGCAGCGGCAGCTGCTTAAAGTTTTCTAGTTCGGAAGCAGCCGCTGCGGCAGTGGTTAAAATGCTCGGTGATCGCTCGATTCGCATTTGGAAGGATGTCGCGCAATGCACCGATGTCGATATCGATCAGCAACCAAGCGCCAGCGTCGCCGGAACCGGCTTTTCACCGATGCTGGAAGAAGCCACGCGCATTAATGGTGAACAACTGGTGAAGCTGGTTAATGGCGCAGAGAAACCCAACGCCAAAAATCTGGCAAAACTGCGCACCGACAGCCTTGCGATCAATAGCGGCGTAATCAATGCGCTGCAGTGTGACCCGGACAACGTGGCGCTGGTTGGCCGCCTTTCAGGCGAGCTGGCTATAGGCGATACGGTTGAAATCTCGCTGCTGTTGCACCGCATGATTGTGACCGGCTACAGCGGCAATGCCTGAAGCGCTGCAGGAAGGTAATCGCAGTATTGAATCGCTCGATCGAGAAATCGATACGCTCAAGTATGAAATGGAACTGAAGCGCGAACTGGCGCGCAACTCAGTGCATACCATCATTGACCGCGAGAACAATCTCGCCCCAAAGAGCCCGCAACGCCAGCAGCATAAAAACAACGATTCGCGATTTCATCAGCTTTCCGCACCATCCGGGAAAGAGTGAGATGCATAAATTCCTTAAGGTTCTCACCTAGTATGGTTTCGTTCACTGCCATTTTCTGCGAGGTGATTGCAACGTTATAGTCTGCGAGCCAATCGCCAGATGCATCGGCACTATTGATGCGTTGGTTTAAGAAAACCTGGGTGCTCTGGCCTGCGTGGCGGCTAATTATTTATGTGGTGACGGCTTACTTCACCCTCCAGTGCTGGCAGCGCAAGAAATCAGATCCCGTGTGACGGCGTGCCATTCTGCGCGTCGACGGTATTGGTGTGCTCTATATCGCCATTATGTAATGGGTGCTTTATGCCCCAACGAGAGGTCACTGATGACGACGAATAGCTATCTGGAATTTTCCTCACTCTGTTGGGCTGGATCATCAATAACGGCATCTGAAATATGCTGATCGCCACCGGCCTGTTGGCGCCTCGCTGGTAATCAAAGTGGTGGGGATCTAGCTAAAGGTGCGCGAAGAAGGCGGTGACGAGAGCAATAAAGGCAAGCTTTCACTGCCGCGCATTAAGAACGCGCTCTATAGCGCGTTTTTTGTGATGCTGATTTGCTGCCTGCTTTGTGGGTGGCAGCGTTTAGATGGGCTAGGATCAAAGTTTGTTGAATGGCTGAGATGTCTTCGAATGGGGCTAAGATTGTGCAGGGAGCGGCAGGAAAAGCAGGTGAAACTGTAAGCGGCTCTATAAAAAATAATTAATAAAATCATAATGAAAGAATTTATTCATCGTCGGGGAGATATTGATAAACCATAATCATTGATCAAGTAATGCTAATGAGTTAGGTTAAATATTGACCCGCACAGATAATTTGACTTAATAACCTTTTCTTGTAAGGATGCAGCAATGCTTGAAAAATTAGAATTAACAAAAAATGCCCAATTTTACATCCTCAAAAATGAGATTGAATTACAAGATATCAATGATAATTTCATTTCACTTATTCTTAATGCAGCTGATAACAATATAGAGATAGATCAAGAATACATATTAAATATATTTAGAGATGTGGGCGTATTAATAGATCAAGATATTCAATACTGCTACTCAATTAAGATATTCCCAACAATAAGGCCAGTTTATTTCATAGGTAAAGATGAAGAAGAAGATGGTCTATACGACAGAATACATGCATTCATAATAATATTTGAATTCGAGAACTATATTTGCATAGTTAAGAAGAGTTGTGCAAGTATTTCTGAAAATATTGAAGATAATTTCGATCTTATTACGAGTGCAATGATTGCAGATACTTTCAATGATTCGGATGTGTCATTTCAGAGGATTTCCATGCGAAATATGACTGTCTCCGACAAAGCAATCAGGAATCGTTCCTATGAAGCAGCAGATCTTAAGGGAACTTTTTCAACTCATGCTGCTGGCAGGTCTATTCCTTTGTTCTTAAAGTATCGTCAAGGTTTAATTACAAGAACTATATCGGGAACAGGAAGATTAGTTGAATCCTCTCATAGAATAAAATTTGATGATTTAGCATCATGGGCTTATAATCAGCTATCTCTAATTAAAAGTGGCGGTGGTGAAAAAGATTTTCTAGATGCATTCGCAAAACAAAAAAAACTTCAAGATGTATTAGCTGTTACTTCCCCAAATGCAATTTTGATCGAGAGTTCATCATTATATGATCAACTTAATGAAGACAGCATTCCAATTAAGTATGCTAATAAAAAAGGAAAAGATGTATTTCTGACTACCAAAGAGATGGATAAACTATTTAGACATCTTGAAAGAGTTTACACTATTGATTCTGAGAATAACCTTAAGAAGGTTGTAGGAAAAGCAATCATTCGCTTCAATAATAAAACAATGACATTCGACTCATCATTTTTAAGATCATTAAAAGTAAATGTTTCTGGCAGTGATGTAACATTACAAAGTTATATAATAAAAAATGGATTTTATAGCATCACATTTAATGATCCGAGATACATGTATTTCATAGGGAATTGCTTCCAAGATGATTCTGGAGTGGCTGAAATTGAAAACATATTAGAAATGTTACATCCAATAAGGAACATGTCTTTAGTTAAGAGCGAAAAAGGATCATTTAGAAAAAATAGTGTTAATTTTTCACATGATTCAATGTTTTATTTAGTTGAGAATGAACACAAACACGATGACTATGTTTTTTGTGACGACTTAGGTACTGAATGGGCAGATCACATAACCTTTAATAAAAAAGATTCTTGCATCAATTTCATCCACTCTAAACACGGTCCGCAGAGTACCTCCGCAAGTAATCTTCATGATGTTATTGGCCAGGCAGTTAAAAATTTAGGCTATCTTAATTTTAGTCAGTCCGATTTAACTAAAAAAATGCATGATAAATTCGCTTCAGATTACAACTCCTATTCTGGCCCTACTCGGATTAAGAGGGTTAGGAAGGGCAACATTACTAATTTAAATAAATATATCACTGAATTGCTAAAAGACTACAAGCTTCACAGGAAATGCATATTAAGCTGCTCATTTATCTCTAAAAGGTCAATAGTTTCAGAGTTTGGAAAAATTCAGAGGGGTGAAAGAGTAAGTGGTCACATTACTCAATTGTTATGGATACTTTCGTCTTTTTCACATGCGGTCAAGGAAACAAGCGCAATACCTTTAATCTATTGTGATGAGTGATTGAAAATAGAAATTATCACTCACCTACGTTATAACATCCTGAATAATAGCCATATCCTTCAGGCCCATCTCTATAACCATCATTGAAATCACACTCAATTTCTTCGACAGGAATTAAGTATGGTTTCTGTAGCAGAAGTGCCAGTAAAGCCAAGATACCCAGCCCAATAAGTCCCGCTAGGTTGTAGAAGATGATTGCAACCAATATTAATGTAATGAACATCATGCTAATAAATGCCGCATTAGCTACAAATATTTTAATTCTAGAGCCGCCAGCATGAGCTAGCATTTTGAATCTAACCTTAGAGAAGATGGTTGCAGTTGCTTTTACGATTGTGCCAGCAACTTTACCGTTATGGTAAGCATTGTTGTTCATTCTGTCGTCTCAATTGATTCATAAATATACAATAAGCATTAACCCTTATGGGCATTTTTTCAACTAAATTGTGTCCAACAATTTGACGCAGAAAATCAGGCTTGCTAAGTTTTGTTCGTCGCCATTGTTGTTTACGCAACCAACAAAGCCCTCATGACCTGAAAGGGGCACCCCAGCGGCGGTCATCAACGAAAGTTTCAGCAGCCTGTGAGAAACGCCATATGGCGGCTGTATCCGGAATAACCGGCAAAACTACTCAACCTTTGCAAGTAGCGGGCAAAAGAAACGCCCAAGGTTTCCAAGACTTCACTAAGGTTCAATCCACTTCATCTCATCGATACAAGCTACTGCGCATGGCCAATTTGCGTGATCGTTTCCGCCATATGGAACATTTGGCGACGAACGAACCTCGCAGATACAGGCAGAAGCTGCGCGGCGTCACTTGCGTTGGCGCGTAGCAACAACCAAGTGACGCGCGCAGCGCGTAAACGTCAACACAACTTAATACGGGCTTCTGCGACGACGTTTACCGTCTGACCAACACGTAGTCCGTTATTAAAACCATCAACCGCCTCAACATTCTGTGAACGTAGGCAACTTATCTGAGGAGGAAATCAACGCGATATCAAGGCGACGTCAGCGAACCTGACGGACGGAGGAGTCCTGAAAAATCAGGAATCGGCATTAGCCGCGATCAGCTCTTAGAGCTGTGGATACCTTGCAACAACTCAACATTTCGCCGCCCCGATGCACAGATATCCGCTGAGACGCAAGAAGCGCAACCTGAAACCGTACCGTCGGGATAGAGATGTTTTTTGGAGGATGTATGTCGCGAGGAAACAAGCAGTTCAGCAAACAGCTGGTGACGGTAACCAGACAATCTGGCGGCAGTTTCAAAACCGTTGCCGATGGTTCGCGCATAGCAGCACGGCTGGCCGAGCAAATGCTGAAACTCAATATCCAGATCAGGGACGTGAACCATATCAAGACCCATCACATCGAGCATTACGTGCGAGGCCGCGTGGCGGATGATATTTCAAAACGTACGCTGCAGAACAAAATGGCGGCACTGCGCGCGATTCTGACCACTGCAGGCAGAACCCAACTGGCCGATCCAAAGCATGAGAAGTTGAGTAACGATGCGCTCAATCTGTCAGGTGCCAGTCGAGCCGGATCAAAGACGGCGATTACGGACGAGCGCTTTCACGAGGCGCTCGCCCTCGTACGGAGTAAAGACGAAGGTGTCGCGCTGGCGATGGAGATTGCGCGCTATCTCGGGCTAAGAACAGAAGAAGCGGTGCAGTCGGCGAAATCACTTAAGACGGGGCAGCAGGCGCTGGCGCGCGGGGATGAACGGTTGCGGGTAGTGCTTGGTACAAAAGGAGGTTTGACGAGAGACACGACGGTCGTCAGACGCGATGAGCTGGTACGCAGCTTGAATGCTGCGGTGGCGTACGCGTCAGAAAATGGTGGCAAGTTAGTGGATAACGCTGGGCTAAGGAGCGCGATCGATCGCTACCGCAATGTGGCTAAGGATTCAGGGCTATCAGGGAAGGAAGCACCGCACAGTCTGAGATATGCATATTCACGTGAGGCTACAGAGTGGCATATGAAAAACGGCCTCAGCAGGAAAGAAGCTGAGGCGATGGTATCTATGGATATAGGCAACGGAGACATGCGTGGTATGTATGTGCGCAGAACCTATAATCTATAGAGCTTTTATTAATGCATCATAATGGATAGAGTCTTTTTTAATCTCTAACATTAAATCATCGACTGCGTTTTCGATATCACAAATTAAATTCGAGTTTGTCAACATTCTTTCTATATTATTTGCATGACTAAAATAGTGTAAAACTTTTAATATCCGCTTAGACTTTTGCTCGCCAAATAATTGATCCGCTCTTTGGTCAACGGAGTCTCTCGACGCACTGGGAATTCTAGAATAAGTATAAAGCTCAAGGAACCGTCTAAATGCGTTAGGTATTGAAAGTAAAGTGTCAAGCTGGGATTTGTTGCTTGACGTGTAGAATTTATGAATAACAGAAAATAGATAATGATATTCCGATGAATACTGTGAGAACGATTTAGGTAAATTCTCAAAGCAAGACTCGATATTGCTCATTCTTCTAACATGATAGTAAGAGCTTTTCTTAGTGTCCAGAGGAAGTTCTTTTAATAAATTGAAAAAATCATAGTTATGAGTTGAAATGAACAACTGTTTACAGGTTAATCCCCAGCCATGATCTGGATGCTTGACGAAGAATGTATTTTTAATGAGTGAGTTAACTTGAAAAATATGATTACTATCTAAACTGGAAATAGGATCATCGATATAAATAATTGTAGATGAGAGATCTATTTCTTCTTTAATCTTGGTTAAGTAAAAAGAAAATGCAATGGCTGATTTTTCACCATCACTAAGATTCTTTGCTGGTTGATCCATTCGAAGCATGTTAAATCTATTAATGCCATTTTGCTTTATAATTTTTATCTTAAGGTTGTCATGACCTAAAAACTCGCTTATATAACTATTTAAAGATGCGCATCCTTTATTTCCATCAGATATTTCCTCTTCGAGGATTTCATTTTTCTTTTTTAATTTTTGTATGAAAATAGCGCCGCGTTCTATTACGACTTTATTAAACTCATTTTTTTTAAGATATGAGGTGTAATCTTTTGAATGGAATGATTCAATCAGCATGTGATGCTTCACTGCTTTTTTCGCTCTAGTTAATGATGCTGTAAAATCGGCATTTTTTTCATTGTGAATGGAAATTATTTCGTTCAATTCCGATATTAATTCTTTCAGTTTAGAATTATCGTAGTCTGTTGATAAAAGCATGCAATCTGCATATGGATTCTTGTTTTTTACATCCACATGAGCAATGCATTTTTTAATGAATTTATTGTATTCATCAACTTCATTTTTTATATTTTTTAATATACCATCGACTTTGAAGGAATTTTCTTCGTAGAACATTCCTGCCTGAACGTCCCAGTTCTTAATAATTTCCTTTTCAAGTTCTAAACTGACATGGGTAATCTTACTTCTATACTCAAGTAAACTTCTAGAATAATGGGCTTTTAATGAATCAATTCTTCCATCTGGAATTTTAGACGTACAGAACAGGCATTCATTCTCCTGACTATGTAAGCTTAAACCTTTTTCAACCCATGATGAAACTTCAGTGTTTTCTGATAACCAGTTTATTATCTGACTGACTTCAGGTTTTTCCTTTAACAACTTATTGACATCATTAATCCTTTTCTCAAATTCACTTTGATAAGACAAAGCGGAAATGTTTTGCTTCTTATCGCTACTTTTAGAAAGAGATAGTTTCATATTCTTTCTAAAATCCTCATCGCTGAGTGTGTAACTATCTTTAGGTTCAGTCAAATTATTATAAACATTTATAGCTTGTGTAGCTGTGAACGTCTCAACTATTTGCAGTGTTTCTTTGATGTTCCTCGCATTCGACGCTCGTAATGATGATAGTGTGGTTTCAATATCCCTGTTGCTCCTTTCCTTGATAGCAAGCAATTCCTTCGTTCAATCGATCTTATCTTGATTGGATTTTATTTTTTGTTCAAGCGCAATTTCATTATCGCCTAAAATTATAATGGGCTCCACATTTGAATCATCCCACCGTAAATTTTTAGCAATATAATCAGTATTAAAAACCTTGATTATTATGTTTGATGCTGATAGCTCACTTTGTTTCAGCAATGAACCATCGTCTAAAGAAAGTTTAAAGTTAGCAGTTGAGAAGTCCGGGTGAATTTTTTTATCTTCAATGGAAGAAAAAACCCTCGAAAGAGTCGTCTTACCAGAATAATTCCAACCATATATAATGTTTTTCAATTTAAAGTCGTCATAACCATCAGACTTTTTTATTTTTTTATAAACGCCAAAACCATTAATCTCATCAATACTGCGTAGCATGTATATCCTCCAGAAATGAATTTTCTATTTTTTAATAGAGTTTTGACGCAGTTTATGAACCGGGCTACTATTAAATTGTTGATGCTTCACGGACCTTAAAAGAAGCGCCATCTGACGGTCCCCATGCCCGCATACCTTTAGAGCGTGTGCCTTACACGATGGTTAAGGTTATCTCATCACTTCGCCGCACGTTACGCGTTACCCACCCTAACGGGGATTTTCTACCGTTAACGGATGAACCCCCTTTTTCACCTCTGGGGGATTTACCCATGGGCTATTGCCATTGCTACAACCAACTGAAATCAGTTCCTGACGATCAGTGGTTACTGTTCACCATACAGCTAGCAGACGTGTTTTTGATAATACAAAATCGGCATGTTCTCGGCTATAGGAAACCTTTGGTGCTTTGCACGAGCGATGGCCGTTATCCACTGCTGCAACTAGCTGACCTGATAGTACAAAGTGGCATTCGACAACCCGCTATCTCACTTAACGGCGAGGTGAAGGAGAATCTTGAGTATGAAAGTTTCTTCCTTGGACAATATTCGTCTGGCAGTGAATTCTGTAAGACATCGTTCAACTGGTCATCAGGCCGGCCCTATGACTTCATAGTGAAAGCCACGCCGCTACTAGCACATCGATTATGCATCGGCTGCTATGACATCTCATCAGATGGCACGCTTGCTGAATGGCCTGATGTTCAGGAGTGGCTGACAAAGCTCTTAGGTGGCAAATGCCCAATACCTAAAGCAATCTTCAATCACCTTGAGTAAACATCCTCTGTTTAACCTGCATAATGGCGTATTACTTAGCCATTACGGGAAGGGATACGCCATGTAAGGAGTATCCAATGCCTACCAAACGCAAAACCCGTAAGTCAAAAACCAACCAAACCTATCTCTACCAGCAAGTCACTGACAAAATCGTCGCATCGATTGAACGCGGCATTCTGCCCTGGCGCAAACCCTGGCGAGACAGCAAGAAAACGGCTGAATCACAGATACCCTCTAATGCATCGACAGGTCGGCACTACAACGGCGTCAACATCATGCTGCTGTGGCTGTCAGCTGAGGAGCAAGGGTTTAATTCCAATCGCTGGCTGACGTGGAAGCAGGCACAAGCTGCCGGTGGCAACGTTTGCAAAGGCGAGAAAGCGACTGTCGCGGTGTTCTTCAAACCGTTTGAGGTTGAAGCCACCGATAAATATGGCCAACCGCGCACTAACGCTCAAGATGAGACGATGATGGAGCAACGCATCATGTTGCGCAGCATAATGCTGTTCAATATCGAGCACTGCGAAGTACTATAGGAAAATCTCATCTGAGCTGGGCCTGAGATTCTGGATGATGAATCCCTTGATAGTGACCTGTTTGATTATAAAAAGCCCCGAAGACCTTAAATCATGCACGCTTGCCTTAACCGCTACCCACAGCTTTCGCTTTTGCAGCCGCATGAGGAAAGGCTTGCGATGATTACAGCAGTCTAACCCCACCATAATTAGGGCTGCCGGCATTGATTGGATTAGCGGTTGAAGTGAATCAAACAGCGGATGAGTAATGGGGATTGCTACAAACGCAAAAACCCGCCAGAGGCGGGTTCTTTAAAGATGGTGCCCGAACCCGGAATCGAACCAGGGACACGGGGATTTTCAATCCCCTGCTCTACCGACTGAGCTATTCGGGCAACGGGCCGCATTAAACCAAAGCGGCCCGGCAGCGTCAAACGCTTTTCGCC
>Ga0308161_1005938_pt1 | contig 10514 bp, 9 predicted proteins | sample PhyFR2_FD_201034 | JGI IMG/M metagenome (GOLD analysis project Ga0308161, IMG submission 201034) | Phyllosphere microbial communities from UC Gill Tract Community Farm, Albany, California, United States - DLSLF.R2 | ecosystem: Host-associated > Plants > Phyllosphere > Unclassified | place: USA...
GACGGCGGCGCCGGCCGCGGTCAGCAGCAGCAGCGGACGGCGGCCGTAGCGGTCGGACAGCGATCCGAGCACGGCGGTGCCGAGCAGCAGCCCGACCGGGTTGACCATCAGCGCCAGCGCGAACAGGAGCTTGGGCGGCAGGCCGAGGAAGTTCGTCAGGCTGTCCGGCGCGCCGTTCACGAACAGCGGCGGCAGGATGGGATAAGGCAGCGACGCGCCCGTCGTGGACAACAGTCCGAGCAGGCAGGCGGTCGCGATCAGGAGCGCATTCTTCATGAGGCAAGCCTAGCACGGCCCGCCCCATGCGCGCATCAGGGGCATTGGGACCGTGCCGCCGCCCCGGAGGTCAGCCGTTGAAGGTCTTGCCTTCGCCCGCCAGGCGCGCCAGCAGCGGCGCCGGCGTCCATGCTTCGCCGTGATAGCCGCGCGCGTACCCCTCGATCGCGGCCAGCACGCGCGGCAGGCCGACGGTGTCGGCATAGAACATCGGGCCGCCGCGGAACAGGGGGAAGCCGTAGCCGGACAGGTAGACCATGTCGATGTCCGACGCGCGCAGCGCGATGCCCTCTTCCAGGATCTGCGCGCCCTCGTTGACCAGCGCGTACACCAGGCGCTCGACGATCTCCTCGTCGGCAATGGCGCGGCGCTCGATGCCCAGGTCCTGCGAGTGCCGCACGATCATGTCGTCGACGAGCGGCGACGGGTGCGGCGTGCGGTCGCCAGCATGATAGTCGTACCAGCCGGCGCCCGTCTTCTGCCCGAAGCGGCCCTGCTCGCACAGCAGGTCGGCCGTGCGCGAATACTGCACCCCGGGCATCTCGACGTAGCGGCGCTTGCGGATGTACCAGCCGATGTCGTTGCCGGCCAGGTCGCCCATGCGGAACGGGCCCATCGCGAAACCGAAGCGCTCGATGGCCCGGTCGACCTGCTGCGGCAGCGCGCCTTCGTCGAGCAGGAAGCCGGCCTGGCGGATGTACTGCTCGACCATGCGGTTGCCGATGAAGCCGTCGCACACGCCGGAGACGACGCCGGTCTTCCTGATCTTCTTCGACAGCGCCAGCGCCGTCGCCAGCACGTCCTTGGCGGTTTCCTTGCCGCGCACGATCTCCAGGAGCTTCATCACGTTGGCCGGGCTGAAGAAATGCAGGCCGATCACGTCCTGCGGGCGGCTCGTGAACGCCGCGATGCGGTCCAGGTCCAGCGTGGACGTGTTCGACGCCAGGATCGCGCCCGGCTTCATCGTCGCGTCCAGCTGGCGGAACACGGATTCCTTCACGCCCATGTCCTCGAACACGGCCTCGATGACGATGTCCGCCTGCGCGATGTCGGCATAGTCCAGGGTGCCGCGGATCAGGCCCGCGCGCTGTTCGGCCTTTTCCGGGGCCAGCTTGCCCTTCTTGACGGTGTTCTCGTAGTTCTTGCGGATCGTGGCCAGGCCCTTGTCGAGCGCCTCCTGCTTCGTCTCCAGGATCGTCACCGGGATGCCGGCGTTGGCGAAGTTCATCGCGATGCCGCCGCCCATCGTGCCGGCGCCGACGACGGCCGCGCTGCGGATGGGGCGGACCGGCGTGTCGGCCGGGACGTCCGGCACCTTGCTGGCGGCGCGCTCGGCGAAGAACGCATGGCGCAGCGCCTTCGATTCAATCGTCTGCGTCAGCGCGATGAAGCGCTCGCGCTCGAACTTCAGGCCGTCCTCGAACGGCTTCTCGACGGACGCCGCGACGGTTTCCACGCATTCCACCGGTGCCGGGAACGGTCCCGCCTCGGCCTTGACGCGGGCGCGCGCGGCGGCCAGGAAGGCGGCGGCGTCGGCATGCTCGACCTGGCGCTCGCGCACCTTCGGCAGCGGCCGCACGTCGGCCACGCGGCGCGCGAACGCGACCGCACCTTCGACCAGGTCCGCGCCGGCCGGCAGCAGTTCGTCGAACAGCGCGGTGCCCGCCAGTTTTTCGGACGCGACCGGCGTGCCGGTGACGATCATGTCCAGCGCGGTCTCCAGGCCCAGCACGCGCGGCAGGCGCTGCGTGCCGCCGGCGCCGGGCAAGAGGCCCAGCTTGACTTCCGGCAGCGCGATCTGCGCGCCCGGCAGCGCGACGCGGTAGTTCGCGCCCAGCGCCAGTTCCAGGCCGCCGCCCATGCACACGGTGTGGATCGCGGCGACGACCGGCTTGGCCGACTCCTCGACGGTGCGGATCAGGGTGTGCAGCGTCGGCTCCGCGAGCGCCTTCGGCGAATTGAATTCGCGGATGTCGGCGCCGCCCGAAAAGGCCTTGCCGGCGCCCGTGACGACGATGGCCTTCACGGCCGGGTCCTGCGCGGCGCGCAGCAGGCCTTCGACGGCGGCGGTGCGCGTCGCGAGGCCGAGGCCGTTGACGGGCGGATTGTTCAGCGTGACGACGGCGACGTCGCCGTGGACCTGGTAGTCGGCGCTCATGGGTCTCCTTGTTGGTGTGTGAGGTCAGCGATGCCGTCCATCTTACCGATAAAAAGAACGATCGTGTTATTAATTCGGCCGGGCTCACACGCCCGGCAGACGGTGCCCGGCGAACTGCTCGCGCAGGCGGTTCTTCTGGATCTTGCCGGTGGCGCCGGTCGGCAGCGCGTCGACGAACACGACGTCGTCCGGCATCCAGAACTTCGCGATCTTCCCTTCGAAGAAGGCGAGCAGCTCCTCGCGCGTGACCGTGGCATCGGGCCGGCGCACGACCAGCAGCAGCGGACGCTCGTCCCACTTCGGATGGCGCACGCCGATGCAGGCCGCCTGCAGCACGCCCGGGTGGGCGACGGCGATGTTTTCCAGGTCGATCGACCCGATCCACTCGCCGCCGGACTTGATCACGTCCTTGCTGCGGTCCGTGATCTGCATGAAGCCGTCCGGGTCGATCGTCGCCACGTCGCCGGTCGGGAACCAGCCGTCCTGCAGCACGTCGCCACCTTCGCCGCGGAAGTAGTGCGAGATGATCCACGGCCCTTTCACGAGCAGGTGGCCGAACGTGCGGCCGTCCCACGGCAGCTCGGCGCCGTCGTCGTCCACGATCTTCATGTCGACGCCGAAGATGGCGTGGCCCTGCTTTTGCAGGATCGCCCGCTGCGCCGGCACGGGCAGGTCGCGGTGCTTCGCCAGCAGGCCGCCCGTCGTGCCGAGCGGCGACATTTCCGTCATGCCCCAGCCGTGGATGACCTTGACGTCGAAGCGGTCGATCAGCGTGTCCATCATCGCCGGCGGGCAGGCGGAGCCGCCGATCACCGTGCGGCGGAACGTGGAAAACTGCAGGTTGTTCTGCAGCGCGTAGTTGATGAGACCGAGCCACACGGTCGGCACGCCGGCCGAGAACGTGACGCCTTCCGCTTCGAACAGGTCGTACAGCGACTTGCCGTCCAGCGCGGCGCCCGGCAGCACCAGCTTGGCGCCCGACAGCAGCGTCGAATACGGCAGGCCCCACGCGTTCACGTGGAACATCGGCACGACGGGCAGCACGACGTCGGCCGCGCCCACGTTCAGCACGTTCGGCATCGCCGACGCGTAGGCGTGCAGCACGGTCGACCGGTGCGAGTACAGCGCGCCTTTCGGGTTGCCGGTCGTGCCGGACGTGTAGCACAGCGACGCGGCCGCGCGCTCGTCGAATACCGGCCAGGCGTAGTCGTCCGGCGCCGCGTCCAGCAGGTCTTCGTAGCACAGCAGGTTGGCGACCGTCGTCGCGGCCGGCATGTGCGCGCGGTCGCTCATCAGCACGAACGCCGCCACGGCCGGACAATGCGGCGCAATCGCCTCGATCAGCGGCAGGAACGTCAGGTCGAAGAACACCAGCCGGTCTTCGGCATGGTTGACGATGTACGCGATCTGCTCCGGATGCAGGCGCGGATTGATGGTGTGCAGCACGGCGCCGGAGCCGGACACGGCATAGTACAGCTCCAGATGGCGGTAGCCGTTCCACGCCAGGGTGCCGACGCGTTCGCTGGGCGCGACGCCCTGCGCGCGCAGGACGTTCGCCAGCCGCCGGGCGCGCCGCTCGCAATCGCGGATCGTGTAGCGGTGCACGTCGCCCTCGACGCGGCGCGAGACGATCTCGCTGCCGCCGTAATGCCGCGCGGCGAACTGGATGATGCTCGAGATCATCAGGGGCTGGTCCATCATCTGGCCCATCAGGGGCGGCTGCGCCGCGCTCGGTGTCGTCTCCATGGGTCTCCTCTACGATGCTGGTGGGAACGGCCGAGTTTCGAACGACCGTGCGCAAGCCGTCAATGGAAATCGATGCTGCGGCGCAGCAGTGCGCAAAAGACAACATTACCAAACCGTTACCGAATGTAACGCGGATAGGCCGCGCACGCCTGTGGCTCATAGAATCCGCGCGACTACGGTAAAATCCGCGCACGACAAATCTCGATTCCAAGGAAGCGCTATCAGCACCCGTACCGCCGACGAACTGCCTTTCGACAATTCCTTTGCCGAACTGCCACCCGCGTTCTACACGCGCCTGATGCCGACGCCCCTGCCCGCGCCGTACTTCGTCGCGGCCAGCGCCCCGGCCGCCGCGCTCCTCGGCCTGGACGCCGCCGACCTCGCGCGCGACGACTTCGTCGAACTGTTGACGGGCAACCGCGTGGCGCCGCGCTCGCAACCGCTGGCCGCCGTCTATTCGGGCCACCAGTTCGGCCACTGGGCCGGGCAGCTGGGCGACGGCCGCGCGATCCTGCTGGGCAGCGTCGCCACGCCCGCCGGTCCGATGGAGTTGCAGCTGAAAGGCGCCGGCATGACGCCGTATTCGCGCATGGGCGACGGCCGCGCCGTGCTGCGCTCGTCGATCCGCGAATTCCTGTGCTCGGAAGCGATGGCCGCGCTCGGCATCCCGACGACGCGCGCCCTGATGGTGACGGGCTCGAACAAGCCCGTGATCCGCGAAACGATGGAGACGGCGGCCGTGGTGACGCGCATGGCCCCCTCGTTCGTGCGCTTCGGTTCCTTCGAGCACTGGCGCTATCGCGACAAGCCGGAAGAACTGCGCACGCTCGCCGACTACGTCATCGAGCACTTCTACCCCGAACTGGCGGGGGCACCCAATCCGTACCTGGCCCTGCTGGAAGAAGTCACGCGTCGCACGGCGCGCATGATCGCGGGGTGGCAGGCCGTCGGCTTCATGCATGGCGTGATGAACACGGACAATATGTCGATCCTCGGCATCACGCTCGACTATGGCCCGTTCGGCTTCATGGAAGCGTTCGACGTCGACCACATCTGCAACCACACGGACCAGGGCGGCCGCTATTCGTACGCGAACCAGGTGCCGGTCGGCCACTGGAACTGCTATGCGCTGGCGAACGCGCTGCTGCCGCTGATCGACGACCAGGAAGCGGCGCAGGCCGCGCTGGACGTCTATGTCGACGCCTACGGCGAAAAGTTCGACGAACTGCTGCATGCCAAGCTCGGGCTCAAGTCCGTGCAGGAAAACGACCGGCAGCTCGCCGACGACATGTTCAAGCTCATGCAGGCCAACCACGTCGACTTCACACTCTTCTTCCGGCGCCTGGGCGACCTGGCGCTGGACGTGCCCGATGCCGACCGCGACGCCGCGGATGCGCCGCTGCGCGACCTGTTCCTCGACCGTCCCGCGTTCGACGCGTGGGCGGTCGCCTACCGCGCGCGGCTGCGCCAGGAGAACAGCATCGATGCCGGGCGCCGGGTTGCGATGCACGCAGTCAACCCCAAATACATCCTGCGCAACTGGCTCGCCCAGGTGGCGATCGAGAAGGCGCAGAATGGCGACTACGACGAAGTGCGCCAGCTGCTGGCCGTCCTCGAACGGCCGTTCGACGACCAGCCGGAACACGACGCCTATGCGGCATTGCCGCCGGACTGGGCGGCCCACCTCGAAGTGAGCTGCTCGTCCTGAACCACGAACGACAGAGGGATCATGACCGATAAAGTAACGAAGACCGACGCCGAATGGCGCACCCAGCTGGACCCGATGGAATACCAGGTGACGCGCCACGCGGCCACCGAACGCGCCTTCACGGGCAAGTACTGGGACCACCACGAGCACGGGATCTACCACTGCGTGTGCTGCGACACGCCGCTGTTCGAATCCGACGCCAAGTTCGAGTCCGGCTGCGGCTGGCCCAGCTATTTCAAGGCGCTCGATCCGGACAACGTGATCGAAAAGGTCGACCGCACGCACGGCATGGTGCGCACGGAAATCATCTGCGCCGTGTGCGACGCCCACCTGGGCCACGTGTTCCCGGACGGCCCGCCGCCGACCGGACTGCGCTACTGCATCAACTCGGCCGCGCTGCGCTTCGAGCCGATCTGAACGGAACCTGAACCGCCATGAAATTCCTGTTCGACCTGTTCCCGGTCATCCTCTTCTTCGTCGTCTACAAATTCGCGGACGGCCACCAGGAGGCGGCGCACGCGCTTGCCGTGCAATACATGGGCGGCCTGATCGCGGGCGGCAACCTCACGCCCGAGCAGTCGCCGATCATGCTCGCCACGGCCGTCGGCATCGTCGCGACCGTGCTCCAGATCCTGTACCTGCTGGCGCGCGGCCGCAAGGTGGACGGCATGCTGTGGCTGTCGCTGGGCGTCATCGTCGTGATGGGCGGCGCCACGATCTATTTCCACAACGAGGACTTCATCAAGTGGAAGCCGACGATCCTGTACTGGGCGTTCGGCTCGGCGCTGCTGGTCGCGCAGTTCGGCTTCGGCAACAACCTGATGCGCAAGGTGATGGAAGCGCAGATCCGGCTGCCGGACGCCGTGTGGGCGAAGGTCGGGTACGCGTGGATGGCGTTCTTCGCCGTCATCGGCGTGCTGAACCTCGTGATGGCGTTCGTCGTATTCAAGGGCAATACCGGCGCGTGGGTGAACTTCAAGCTGTTCGGCATCACGGGCCTGTTCTTCGCGTTCATCGTCATCCAGACCCTGATGCTGTCGAAGTACATGGAAGAACACGAGCAGCCGCAGGGCCACGGCCACGGCAAGGGAGACGCATGATGAACGAGCGCGTGGAACGCATCCGCCAGCTGCTGACGGCGGCGCTGGCCCCGTCGAAACTCGAGGTCGGCGACGACTCGCACCTGCACGCCGGGCATGCCGGCGCGGCCTCCGGCGGCGGCCATTACAGCGTGAAAATCGTGTCGGAACGCTTCGAGGGACTGAGGCTGGTCATGCGTCATCGGCTGGTATATGATGCCGTGCAAGGTATGATGCACACCGACATTCATGCCCTGGCGATCACCGCCATCGCGCCGTCCGAGCAATCGTGACGGCACGGTTTCAGGGAGTCTTAAGTAAGAAGTTCCAGAATCTGCTACGTACTACAAGAATTAATCCAATCCCGTCCAAGCAACCCCCTCACAGGAAACGAAATGACTTTTAAGCCAGCACGGCTGCTGTTAGCCCTGATCGCTATCGCCGCATCCTTCGCATCGCCCGCATTCGCACAGAACCTGGCCGTCGTGAACGGCAAGCCGATCCCGTCGTCGCGCGCCGATGCGATCGTCAAGCAGGTCGTGGCACAGGGCCAGGGCACCGACAGCCCGCAACTGCGTGAAGCCATCAAGAAGGATCTGATCTCGCGCGAAGTCATGATGCAGGAAGCCGTCAAGCAGGGTTACGACAAGAACCCCGAGGTCAAGCAGGCGCTGGAGAACGCCCGCCAGACCATCGTCGTCAACGCCCTGGCTCGCGACTACATCCAGAAGCACCCGGTCACCGACGCCGAAGTGAAGGCCGAGTACGACCGCTTCGCCAAGCAGACCGGCGACAAGGAATACCACGTGCGCCACATCCTGTTCGCGACCGAGGACGAAGCGAAGGCGGCGATCGCCAAGCTGAAGGGCGGCGCCAAGTTCGAAGACCTGGCCAAGGGGTCGAAGGACACCGGCACCGCCAACAACGGCGGCGACCTGGATTGGGCCAGCCCGTCGTCGTTCCCGCCGGAATTCGCCGCGGGCTTCACCAACCTGCAGAAAGGCGCGATCACCGATACGCCCGTCAAGACGCAAGTCGGTTTCCACGTGATCAAGCTGGACGACGTGCGTCCGGCCAAGCTGCCGGCGCTGGATGAAGTCAAGCCGCAGATCTCCGAAGCGCTGACCCAGCAGAAGCTGGCCGCGTACCAGGAAGAAATGGTCAAAAAGGCAAAGGTACAGTAACATTGCAGTGCCGGCGGCCGCGTGCCGCCGGATTTCGTCGCCCCGGCGACTTCTTGTGTTGACTACCGGCAGGATCCCCCACCGGTTTTAGATAGGATCGAATAAATGATTGTTAAGCCAGCCCGCCTGTTGTTAGCCATGACCGCGATGGTAGCCCTGCCGTCGTTCGCGCAGAACGTTGCGACCGTCAATGGCAAGCCCATCCCCGCGGCCAAGGTTGACCAGGTGGTCAAGCAGGTCGTCGCCCAAGGCAAGGCAACCGATTCCCCGCAACTGCGCGAGGCAATCAAGAAGGACCTGATCGGCCGTGAAGTCCTGATCCAGGAAGCCGACAAGCAGGGCGTCGGCACCCGTCCGGACGTCAAGAACGCAATCGACAACGCCCGCCAGAGCATCATCATCAACGCGATGCTCGCCGACTACATCAAGAAGAACCCGGTGAAGGACGCCGACATCAAGGCCGAGTACGACAAGTACAAGGCACAGGTGGGCGAGAAGGAATACCACGCGCGCCACATCCTGGTCGGCACCGAAGACGAAGCCAAGCAGATCATCGCCAAGCTGAAGGGCGGCGCCAAGTTCGAAGACCTGGCCAAGCAGTCGAAAGACCCGGGCTCGGCACAGAACGGCGGCGACCTGGACTGGGCAAGCCCGGCCTCGTTCGTGCCTGAGTTCTCGAAAGCCATGACCTCGCTGCAAAAAGGCGCGATCACGGACACGCCGGTGAAGTCCCAGTTCGGCTACCACGTGATCAAGCTGGAAGACGTGCGCGCCGCCAAGGTGCCGGCACTGGAAGAAGTCAAGCAGCAGGTCGCGGAATCGCTGCAGCAGCGCAAGCTGGCCGCATACCGCGAAGAGCTGATGAAGAAAGCCAAGATCCAGTAAGCGGATCCGGCACGAAAGAGCGCTCCGTTCCGGGGCGCTTTTTTTTGGCAATTTGTTCGACCAGACAACCAATAACGACACCATCGAGACGCCATGCGCACGTTCTGCCCGACCGCCCTGCTCCCGTTGCTGACCGCGGCCGCGCGTGCCGCTGCCGTGCTCGCTGCCGTGCCCGTTGCCGCGCTCGCTGCCGTGACCGCTGCCGCGCCCGCGTCCGCGTCGTCGCCCGGCCTGCCGCCCCTGCCGCTGTACGCCAAGGGCCCCCTCCCCGGCGCCCGCGTGCTGTTCGGCGACTTCGACGTCCAGCGGCCGCTGACGGGTGCAACAGGCCGCATGGACGACGATCCGAAGCTGCCGCACGCCGTCGTCGAGGCGCGCCGCACGTCGAGGGACGGCAGGGACGACGCGCTCGGCCTGGCCTGGAAGGATGCGTGGTTCTCGACCGTCCGCGTGGAGACGGCCCCGCTCGACCTGCGCCCCTATCTCGCCGGCGGCACCGTCTCGTTCGACCTCAAGGTAAACGAACTGGCGTCCGGCGGGCTGGCGTTCCGCCTCGACTGCGGCAAGGACTGCGAACGCAAGGTCGGCAACGTGATTCCCGCGCGCGCGGCGCAGGGACGCGGCTGGCAACGCCTGAGCTACGCGCTGTCGTGCTTTTACCGCGCCGGCGACGACTTTTCCGCCGTCACGCAGCCGTTCGCGCTGGACGGCACCGGCAGCGGCGACGTCGAGATCGCGGACATCCGCATCGAGGCGAACGGCACGCCGAACGCGGCCTGCCCCGACTACCGCACCGTCAGCGTGACGCCGGAACCGCTGAACGAATCGTGGTCGCTCGACTGGTGGATGCCGCGCCACCAGGAGAGGCTGGCCGAGATCGCGCGCCGCCGGGCGGCCGGCACGCGCACCGACCTCGTCTTCGTCGGCGACTCCATCACGCACCACTGGGAAAAGGAAAACAAGGACTTGTGGGACGCGACCTGGGGCAGGTACGGCGCGCTGAACCTCGGCTATGGCGGCGACCGCACGGAGAACGTGCTGTGGCGCCTGCAGCACGGCGAGATCGACGGCATCGCCCCGAAGGTCGTCGTGCTGATGATCGGCACCAACAACAACGGCATGCGCCACGACGGGCCGGAGACGATCGTCGCCGGCATCCGGCGCGACGTCGCCGAGATCCGCGCCCGCCTGCCGCGCGCCAAGGTGCTGCTGCTGGCCATCTTCCCGCGCGGCGCGACGCTGGACGACCCGCTGCGCATCGTGAACGACCGCGTCAACGCACTGCTGCCGGCACTGGCGGACGGCCGGCACGTGGTTTTCCTCGACATCAACCGCGCCTTCCTGGCGCCCGACGGAACGCTGTCGAAGGCCGTCATGCCGGACCTGCTGCATCCGAATGCGCACGGCTACCGGATCTGGCAGCGCGCGATGCAGCCGACCCTCGACCGATTGCTGCGCTGACGGCGCCGCACCCGCTG
>Ga0308161_1005940_pt1 | contig 10510 bp, 11 predicted proteins | sample PhyFR2_FD_201034 | JGI IMG/M metagenome (GOLD analysis project Ga0308161, IMG submission 201034) | Phyllosphere microbial communities from UC Gill Tract Community Farm, Albany, California, United States - DLSLF.R2 | ecosystem: Host-associated > Plants > Phyllosphere > Unclassified | place: USA...
AATACTAGTATGACTGATCAGAAGGTGAGTCTCACTCCTCCTTTCGCTTCTCCTTGCTCTTCTCACGGTTCGCTTTCCTCCTCAGAAGCCCGATTACCTCTCCCTTCTCCCTCCTGAACTCCTCGATGACATCTTCGGTCTCACCTACAAGTATGGTGGATGTCCGCCGACTCCCTTATCGAAATCGCTTCTCCCTTTTCAAGAACGTCTTCTCTTTCGCGAATTGGACGTCCACGCCTACAAGTCTCTCGAAAGGCTCTGTTCGCTAGGACAACGTCGACCCGAGGCTCTCGCACACGCGAAGGTATTGAGTATCAACATCGCACGCAAAACCGAGTCGAAGGATATGGCAAAGGAAACCAAAGATGTCGGAATTCCTTCCAACAAGCTCGTCAAGCTTCTCTTCCGCAATCTGAAGCAGGTCAACAACTTACAAATCTACGGATCGTCTCGAGTCGCCCTGTTCGTTCTCGACCCTCTTGTTGCCGCTTCATCGTTCCCCAACTTGACCTTCCTCACTCTCGCATCGTCTTTCCGCATCGCTCCCGATCCCTTTCATCCAGCCCTTTACACTTCCCTTCAGTACTACTCTGAACTCGAGTTCGTAAGCATCATTGTTTGGCGCAGTCCGCAAACGATTCGACCTTACGAGAAACCCCTACCCACCATCTCCCTTTCCTCACTCAGGTCGACGATCTCTCCCTCCGTGGCCCACTCAATGCCAGTGAACAATCTGTCAAAGGTCTACTCTATTCGTTCGGTCCACTCCTCACAGTCTCGCTAAGCGACACCTCGAATAGTTCTCAAATCTTTAATCTCATCGACGGATTATTCGACCCCGAAGAACTGGAGAATCTCGCTGTAGATGGTCAATTTACCGAAGGGACTCAAGCTGCGACGGACAATTCGGCAAATCTTAACAAGTTAACCTCGTTGGAATCGTTGAGTTTCGGTGGTGGTACTTGTCCCGCTGATTACACCTCACTCCACTCCCTTCCCCTCCTCACCCTTACCTTCGAAGAGGAAGCTCAGGTCTCACTCAAATGCCTCACCAACTTAGTTACGGGAGACACGAAACACCCAACCCTCAAGCTAATCGTACTAGACAATGTCGAAGGAATGATCGGAACCAGGATCGAAGACAAGGAAGGACCTTACTACGACGTCGAGAATGATATGATCGATGTATACCCTGACTGGATTCTACCAGATTGGACGGATGGATTCGACGAAGAAGGATTAGTCAAGTTTATCAAGCTCGCGAAAAAGGAAGGAATCGAGGTCGAGGGAACAGCGGTCGAAGCAATCGGGATTGAAGCTGAGTTTGATGAGGAACAGGCCATCTTGAATGATCTCGAGGAAGGCTTCGGAGATTTCGATGGGTGTGGTTAGGTGAGGAAAGGAGAGATGGAATCGCTTGAATTGTAGGTACAGATCGATACACTGAAATTTCGCTTGTCTTTGTCCCATTCTGGGTTATTCGAGAGCGGCTGAAAGACTGTGTGAGCTATCGATTTGTTAGAGAGGCGGATTTTGGCAAATCCCCTCGAGACTGAATCTCATCGGTGCTGCTTAAGTCTCTCGAGATGTGCAGCAGTGGTTTCACAGCAAAGTATGAATGACACTGCAAGAGCTGTCACTTCTCAATAATCCAAACCAAACTCGTCTCCTACTAAAGTTCCGAACAAATTCAACGCAGGGTTGAGCTGATCACCTCCGAATCCACTAGCTCCTGCTCCTCCCCACAGACTCTGGAATAGCAAGTCTTGTTCCTTTCCAACAGCGAGTGCAGCAGCAGCTGGATCCCAATCGAATTCTTCTGGGAATTCCGTTCGAATGTCGAGTCCGTTCGGAGCGGTGACCGGATCGAGCGGGAACCAGTTGAAGGCGGATTGTGAGGCGTGAGCGGGAGGATTGTGAGAGTGATCGAGAGGTGGAGGGAGAGGAAGAGGTCCAGCATGGTTTTCGGCTGATCGAGGGAGAGTTGGGAGGGTAACGGCGGCGAGAGGATCTGCTGGAGGTGGATGATGTAGCTGTGTTTCGGGGTGCGCTAGTTGACGTTGAGGTGAAGGGTGCGCGGAAGGGACAGGTACTGGACCCTCGTGAGCTTCGTCGGGTCCTGGTCGAACTCCAGCACGAGAGAGTAGAGTTGGTTTGCACTGAGCTTGTAGTCGACGAAGAAGCGCTGCGAAGCCTCGAGCGATGTGCTGACGATCGACTGCTGAGTCGTGGAGTGCAGCGATAGCTTGATCGAGTAAACCGAGAACTTTCGATTGACCATGTTCAACGACACCAACGGCGAGGGCCTGAAAGAAACGAACAGCTTTCGACATGAGCGGAAGCTGAGGGAGGAAGTGAGGAAGTCAAACTCACCTTGTACAGGAATGTGGCTGCGAAGAGGATACGCTGGAAGATTCGAGATGGCGCGACTCTGAGGTATCCTTTCGGCGCGAGGAATCCAACAGTCTGATTGAGGATGGATTGAGCAGCGTTTAGCGCGTCGATGACCCATTGACCTTCTTGTAGATTGAGTAGCGACGGCGATACGAACCAAAGATCGTTCGACTGTGGAATGGACGAAGTCAGTTTCAAGCGATGGTCCGATCTGGCGTTCTCAACTCACCTTGACAGCTCGTCGCAGCCTTTCCTGTAGAGCTCGAAGTGCTATAGCATTGCCATAGAGTCGAACATACTCGAATTCGATCTGTAGTAGCGTTGCTTCGACGTTTTGTTGTTCTGCGAGGAGAAATTGATCAGCGCTCCTCGTCCGACCCACAGGTAAAGGATCAGTCCAGCTTACGCAACATGTTCTTTGCCTTGAACGTCATCATCTGGAGTTCGTGATCAAGCGAACGGATAAAACTCTCCCAGTGTCCAGTTCGAAGCATCGAGCGAGTAATCTCCTTGTTCGGGTAGAGCCGTTCTTGAATCGTTCCCATGAGCTGTGGTAGTTTGTTCGGGTCAGCATACTCGGCGACGAGGGCAGAGGCAGAGTGAAGTGAGGACGTACAGCTGCTATGAGTCCTTGAGGTAAAGATCGTTCTGCCCATACTTCATCGTATCCCTCTCTTCGTACGTTTCCACTCGCTCGACTCGTAACTTGCTCCCACCAGGACGAGGACATGTCTGTCAAAGTCAAGCAGGTCAGTCACAAGGTACTTCGATTGAAAGGAGTTTTCGAACTCACAAGCTTGAATGACTGCGTTTCGACCGAGACGAACGGAAACATGTCGATCGGCGTTATAGCAGTCTGAAAGGTAGCAGAGACTCGTCAGTGTATCCGAGAGGCAAAAGAGTGGAATTTAAACGAACAGATCCAAGTTCGCAAACATCGCTCTTCGTGCCAGCTAATCGCGTCGTCCTTCCTTTCTGACGCAGACGAGTACAGGTTGTGGATACCGAGTTCTTGGGCGAGTCGAACAGCGCAACCTGAGGAAAGGGAAAATGGCAATAAGCGGAGAGAGCTAGATTCGAGCAAAGAGGAGGACGTACCGATAAAAGACCAAGACATCCCATCGTATTGAGTACTCGTCCTCAACAGCTCCGCAGCTTCATCCGCACTTCCATTCGGTGCATCTTCCTCAACGTCTCCGCCATATCGATCACCTCTCCTCTTGTTCTTCCCTTTTCTTCGATCTGCAACCGGTGGCCATTCGGTGAGGAGAAGCAATGCCTCGACACTCGAGATGTGCCTCAACTCGCCACTTCCGTCGAGAAGACCAATCAACTCGTCTCGAATGTAATCGGCTACCGATTTGTGGATTGCTCGAGCGCGAGCGGGAGATGGAAGAGCCGAGTATCTCGCTGAGATTGTGATCATCGATGCGAGAAGAAGAGATTCGGTCGAGGTTAGATGGGGAAGATGTGACGGGGAAAAAGTGAGAGGCGAGAGAAGTGGATAGAGGGGTGACATTTCCGTTTCGAAGCTGGCGAAAGAACGATCCGTCAGCACAACAAACAAAGATCGAGCTGATGGAAACATCGTCTCACAATGATAGTAGGACTTCAGCTTCTGCGATACTCAACATTCCTTCCGCAACAGGAACGAATCTTTCCCATCTTCCTTCGTTCGAATCATGTCTTCCCAACCCACCGCCGTTGTTCGGTAATTCTTTCCCTTTGCCCTTTCCCTTTCCTTTGCCTTTACCCTTTCCATTCCTTCCGGCACCAGCATCTGAATCTGAAGCTTCACTCGCATCAGGCATAGCTCGATCTTCTGATCTTCCTTCGTCGTTCTGACCCGTAGAGCGTAGAGAAGAGGCGGTGGCGAGTAATCGAAGAGCGTCTGATGGGTTGTGTAGAGTCGAAGAGAGGAGAACATTCGCGTTGCTTGGTCCACCTCCGTTTCCCGTCGTTGCATGTTCTCCATCGTGTTCGTGGTCGATCTCGTCGTATTCGTCTTCGAAAGCGGGATGAGGTAGATGAGGCATGTGGGTATCGAGGGAGACAGATCGAGGACGAGGAGGGTGACGGTAAGTCGAGGTTGAAGCGACGGGAGGAGGGAGAGTAGGAGGTTGAGGAGTTCCCGAAACACCACCTCTCGGAGGAGGGTGAAAGTAGTACCCTGCTACTTCAGGTTTCGCTACTTTGATCGGAGCTGACCCGTTCCTCCCTTCGTTCGAAGTGGTCGGATCTTGAGAACTCTCAGATCCTTCCCTAAACCCTTTCCTGTCCTCCTTGAACCCATCTCCTTCGTGAGCACTCGATTGGGTCTTCCGTTTTTTACCTTGTGGTCGTTGGGGAGCTGCTGATGAGATTGGTAGAGAGCCGTTCTCGCCGACTTCGATGACTGGAGGTTGATTCTTGTTTTGACGAACGACAAAGACGCATTCGCGCGATTCTCGTCGGCACCTTCTGCAGGGTGGTTCAGATGGGTTCTCGGGGTCACCTGTGAGTCGGAGGAGGGCATCGAGAGTCAGTTGCGAAAGAACGCTAGCTAAGCCGAGTTGCGAAATCCGAAGACGGGAGGTCAAGACGGCAGCTCACCTGCACGAAGGGAGAGGGGAGGACATGAGTATACTGATAAGCACCATATACAGGTAGATGAGATAGTCAGCTTACCTAGATCACACTTTAGCTTCCTCTAATCGAGTTCCCCGCGAATCCAACCAAACAGAGCGAAGTCATCAGCGATAAAGCTCTTGACGGGTCTAGATAGTAGCGAGAGCTCACACTTCGACAAGGTTGGCAAGCCCGGTAGGTTCGTTTGGGACGTTTCTTCTCCCTCTCTCCGTCTTCATCTTTAGCGGTTGAAGAAGTTGAAGCGGTCGGTTGTTGACCGGGTTCCGCTGGTGCATGGTCGTAGTTCATCTCGCTGTCTTACGCTGGTCTAGCTGGTCTCAGCGGGGTAGTGGATCGAGAGATTGAACTTGACTCCGCTGGTTCAACTTGCAACGACAACCGATCTTTTCCGAATTGTTTTTCGCTCTCAGACTAGGCAGGAGTAGGCAGAAAGTACGAGCGAGTTATCCTGAGAGAGTCGAGTTTCGCTGTAGGCGAAAAATGTTGCGAGATTCGACGAAATCTTAATCGAATTTTGCTTTTCCTCTCTTCCCTCTCTCTCTCACTATCTCGGCACCAGAGGCGATGGAGTGTGATACTGCTCGATGTTGATTGTTCTATTTCGATAGATGTATACTGAATAGTGTCCGAGGTTGAGCTCTTCAACTCTCTCCTCACTCCTCTCACGAATGAAACCGGTTGAACGTCCTGCGTTCTTTTTCTCCCTTCTCCTCCCCCTTCTGTATTTCCAACTTAGACGATTTGTTCCTTGGGGAACTTGAAAGTAGGTCCAGAAAGTTGAACGTTCATCCTTCCGAGTTTGTGACCAACCTCGACTGATTCTCCGACACTCTTTCCGAGGGCACGTGCACCAAGGAATCCTCCTGCGAAAGCATCTCCAGCACCGTTAGTGTCGACGATGGCATCCTTGGGGAGAGCCTCGACGTCGTAGGTTTGGGTAGAGTCCGAATCGGAAGAAGCGACGACAGTCGAAGAGGCTCCTTGGGTGATGATGACAGTTCGGGGAGTAGAGTTGGACTTGTTCGAGGCAGCGAGCTTCTTGGCGATCTCAGACATGTCCTTGGTCTGCGGGAGAGGATGTCGAGCGAGTTAGTTTGAGAGGTTTGGGGAGAACAAAGTGACAAGAGGCAAAGTCGGAAACTCACGTTCCAGTCGTGAGCGGTGGCGTAAGCCTCGGCTTCGGACTCGTTACCGATGAGAACATCGACGTAGGGAAGGATCTCGTCAACTTGGGACTTGAAGAATTGAGGAATGAAAGGAGCGGAAAGGTTCATGGCGAAGGGCTGCAACGTGGCGAAGGAGATCGCGCATCAGCCGACTGTGACTACTCCATTCAAAGTAGGCGAGGGAGGGAAACAGACCTTGTTCTGCTCAGCAGCCTTCTTGGCGAGGATGAGAGCGCTCTCGAGTCCGTGAGTGAGGAAGAATCCACCGAGGTAGTAGCTCTTGGCCTTTTCGATGAGTTCCTTGATCTCGGGCCTCTCGAGGTGAGAAGGCGAGAAGGATTCAGCAGCACCGAGTTCAGTGCAGAGGGATCTGTCGAAATTCCGAATGAAAGTCAAGTCAGTCTTCGTCTACGATTTCACGGCAGAAAGTAGAGCTGACCGGTCGTGACCAGTGATGACAACGGCGCAAGCACCAGTAGGCTTGTCAGCAACGACTTGGTAGAAGGTTTGGAGACCCTCTTTGTCGTTGGCAGCCCTCAATTGATCGGCGAGACCATCGGATCCGACGGCACCGAGGTAAGCAGTCGAGCCCTCGGGGAGAACGTACTAGAGTGAGAGATGGGTTGGTTAGCGAAACCGGAAGGGGGGAAAGCGAAGAGAAGGGAGGATCTCACCTGAGCACCTCGAGCAGCGTTTTGAGCGGCTCCACCAGCAACATATTGAACCTTGAAGTTCTTTGCGAGGTCTTCAAAGCTAATCAAGAGAGAGATGCGAGTGAGATCAGCGATTGAACCTTTTCTGAAACCTCTTCATCATTCGACTTTTCCACATCACACTCGAATGAGGTGGAATCGATAGCCTAGACCGTAGTGCATAGTGTGTTTTAGGGGGGAAGTGTACTCACATCTCCTTTTGCTTGCCCTCTGCGAGAACAGCATCGTTAGGCTTGAGGCTGTATTTCTCGAGGAGTTCAGGCGAGTCTACGACTTGCATATCGAGGAGGGGGTTACCCATAGCGAGGAGGAGGACTGAAGGGGACATTCTGGGGTACTTGTTGAGATGAGTGGTAAAGTGAGGAGAAGAGAGAAGAGCGAAATTTCGCAAAGTCGGAGAAACGTGTTGAGCGAAATTCGCATTCGCTGCCCTCTTTTCGACCTTTATGTAGCTGCTCAATCACGAGAGATTCAGGCTGAAACCAGGAGAGCAAGGGAGCGTTACAGCGAGGGAAGAAGTAGATTTTCGTGAATTTCTGAGTTTCGCAGAGGACATCGACTCGTTGTTCAGTCACCTGATCAGAGACAGCACCAGGAGTAAGGGATGTTTGTTCCCTCGTCGTCGCTCGCTCTTTTGTCCTTCAGAGAAAAGTTTGAGTTCAGTGCGTTCAGTCCTCATTCTGCGAAACGAACCCACTCTTTCCTTTCCTTCCTTCCTTCCTCCACAAACCTCTTTCCGCCGAGCTCTTCATCAACCTCTTATCTCTGTCGATATCCTCAAGCTAGGTCTGCGGGTTCTTTCCTCCTGTGAGTCCTCGTGTGTCAATCTCTTTCCTCTTTACAGTCAACCAAGGGCGTTCTCGACCGCGGAATGGAACGAACCAGCGATAGCGAGGTAGTATGACGCGTAGCTTGAAGATACTATCAAGCTACGGATAGTCCACAAGAAGCAGAGTGCAGACTGAGGGAGAGGGAGAGGCTAGATCAAAAAAGAATCACTCCTGTACGACCGTTACAGAGCTACGCTGATCTGACTCTCCCTCGCCTTGCTCCTACAGGTCTCTCCACACATCTCGATATCCTTCCCACAATCAGCTGTGCTGTATTGAGCGAGAAAGGGAGCAGTGTTGAGTGAGGTTCAGCAATTCTTCTCTCCTAGTTCTCACTTGACACCAGGTGAGGAGATCCCGTGACTTTGTTATGTCATATATAGATGTGGAAGAGCTGACTCTAACGTGAATTACAGCTATCTTCTTCCCATCTCATCGCCCTCTTTCCAACTTCTCCTAAAACTCGCATTCAATGTCCTCCTATTCTCGACGATCTTCCTTCTCCGGCAACCACCAACTCCCTTCTCCCCTCTCGCCTACTTCCGGATCCCACTCTCTGCATGGAGGAGGAGGAAGCAGCAGCATGAGAAGAGGTTCATCAGTTCACCTCGCTCACCCGAAACCCAACTTGAATACCACTTTCAACCCCGACAATCACTCTTACTCTGCCATGACTCCCACGTCTCCTATCGCCACTTCGCCTTCTTCCACCGTTCGACCTAGCGCAAGACGTTCGAGTTTTGGGTCTTCGACGACGATTCAAGCTCCTTCCCGCCCTATTCCCATCTCCCCTTCTTCCTCGTTCCACGGTTCTAGCTACCTCGCTCAGCGCAACGCCAACCTCCAATGGGCTGTCCGACATAACGATCAAGAGCTTATGAGGACTGAGCGAGCAGCAATCGAGCGATACAAGCAGAGCGAAGGGCGTGGATTGAATTTGGACGAAGCGATTTCGGATGGTAGCGTCGAAAGTTTCGACAAAAGTTTCGAGATTCCTATCCAAGATACGAGTCGACCTCCGATGAGTACGGGAGTCAAGTACAACACGGGTCGAAGGTTGTCGAGCTTGGCGTTTTACGAGGGTCTACCCGTTCCTCCTTCGTTGGGAGAACCTTCGAGTTACTCGGTTAACCTCAACGGAGGATACCTTCAGAGTCAGCCCTCATCGTCGATGAGACCTCCTTCTCCTTCGTCGTCGTCGGGTTCGAGGAGGTTGAGCCAGAGCAGTGGAGGAAGTGGGATTCGACGACCTCCTAGTCCCTATCGAGCTTCCGGTCTCGTCGCACCTCTCTCCCCTCTCACCGACCCTCGTTCATCTCCTTCGAGCGGTGGAAGTCGTCGTCGAAACCCATCTCCAGCTCGACCTCATATCCCATCTTCCGCTTCCGATCCCACTGGTATCTCGATCCGTCGTCCACCTTCTCCTCGTACCGGTATCATTCGATCGGCTTCCCCTTCTTCACGTTCATCTTCTTCTCCCGGTGAATCGAATCAACCTCCAACTCGAATCATTCACGGTTTCCACCTCTCCTCTTCCTCTCCCGCACGTTCACCGAGTCCCGCTCGTCCATCACCCTCATCGAATCATTCCATTAGTCGTGGGAGAGCGGGGAGTGTTTCGTTCGTAGCTGGATTGGGGGGAGGGAATCATCAACAAGAAATGATGGAGTTTCAAGCTAGTCGTGATTTCGAAGTTCTCGATGGAGAGAGGAGGAGAGGGAGGCATAGCGAGGGAAGTGAAGGAGGGAGGCATAGGAAGAAGGATGGGAAACTTGCGGCGGCAGAGAGGTTGAGGAAAGGTTATTCTTCGGTCGGCGTCAGTGTTGGAGGAGGAACTGGAAAGTGCTGAGGAGAGGGATTAGAGGGAAAGTGAAACAAAAGACAGGCGGGACCTGGAGGGAATACACGGCAGTCGGAAAACTGTACTGTCGATAGAATCAAAGAGTTAAATCCAAAGCAGTATCACAGAGCAGTACTTTTTCAGTTGAAATCGGTCGTTGAAAATAAGTCATTGTACAATTTCTACTGGTCGAGGGTGAGGAGAGCTGGTGAGAGGAGGGGGAGGGTTGGGGGAGAGGAACGATTTCGACTCGGCTTGAGAACTTCACGCGAAGCAGAGTGGAGGAGAAGGGCCTAGGCTTTGCTTCCTGTCGATCTCATCGCAAATTGTAATTGAAGATTTCACCTCTTGCCCTTCATTTTGCCTTCGACTTTAAGCCTCTTCCTAACCAACAAAGAACGAAACAGCAAAACGACACGGCAGAGGCCAGAGCAAGGAGGACAACGATCAAGTTCAAAATTCTCGCTCTCCTCGGGCGACAATCTTTCGCTTTCCTCGACCATGCATGAAGTACAACTCCCGAACGCTTTACTAGATTATCTGGACGATCTCGCGTTACCTGCCTGCGTCTTTCCTCATCCAACTCTCCTCGGCGAATCGAATCCGACAGACGCACTCTTGCCGATCCATCAGAATCCCGCACTCAAATCCTTGTTATCCGAAGGTACAAAGAAGAGCAAGAAACGATCAGATCAACAACAGCAGAATGGAAGGGCGGAGGAGGAGCGAGAGGGAGAAGTGGAAGAGGCACATAAAGCGAAAGCGTATTTGAGGGATGCGATGAGTGAACAACTTAGGCATGAAATGGTTGAATGGCTGACAGAGGGAGTCAGGACGACGATGGCAGCGAACGAACGAACCACATCACCCGAACCAGTTTCCCCTACCTCCCCTACATCTCCGACAGCGACAGCGCCGTCTCGACATCCTCTTCATCGT
>Ga0308161_1005941_pt1 | contig 10503 bp, 11 predicted proteins | sample PhyFR2_FD_201034 | JGI IMG/M metagenome (GOLD analysis project Ga0308161, IMG submission 201034) | Phyllosphere microbial communities from UC Gill Tract Community Farm, Albany, California, United States - DLSLF.R2 | ecosystem: Host-associated > Plants > Phyllosphere > Unclassified | place: USA...
TGATGCGCCGGTCCAGGGCGGCTGGATGCTGGCGTCGCTTGATTGGTTTTAATTGGTTTTATGAGGTTTGAATATTGAACCAATTTAGCAGCCGGTTCGTGCGATTGTCAATCAACAATTCCGTCTGTGGTCAGTCTGGCCGACATCCATTATCATCTGCATTCCCTTCCCGACCCTGGCCGCCCTTGTCTACCGATACCGCTTTTCGCCTGAAGGAAATGCTGCTTGCCGACCTGCGCCGCGGACGCTGGCAGCCGGGCGAAAGGCTGCCGGCCGAGCGCCAGATGATGGAAGACTTCCAGGTCGGACGCTCGACGGTGCGCCGGGTGCTGACCCAGATGAAGGAAATGGGCCTGATTACCCAGAGCGTGGGCAGCGGCACCTACCTGGCGCCCGACGCGCTGGAGCGCTTGGCGCAGACCGCGCCGGCAGCCGATGCAATGCTTCCCACCCTGGGCACCAGCCCGGCCGAACTGATGGACGCGCGCATGGCCTTCGAGCCGGCGCTGGTGGAGATGACGATCCGCAATGCCAACAGCACCGATTTCTCCATCATGGAGCAGTGCCTCAACAAGGCCGAGGATGCGACCAGCTTCGAGGAGTTCGAACACTGGGATGGCGCGCTGCACGCGGCGATCGCGGAGGCGACCCATAACAGTTTCGTGCTGACCGTGTTCCGGCTGATGCATGAAGTGCGGGAGCGCGCCGAATGGGGCCAGTTGAAGCGCAAGAGCCTGACGCCGGAGCGGCGGCTCGCCTATCAGCAGGAACATCGCGTGCTGGTCGATGCGCTGCGCGAGCGGGATGCGTCCTTGGCCCGAAAAGCGATCATCGAACACCTAACGCATGTAAAACGCAATCTGTTCCACCCGGAAAGCATGGAATAGGCAAGGCACGTCGTCCTGGCCATCGCCATGCATTGAAGAAGGCAACATAAAAGGAGACTGCGATGGTGAAGTTGACTTTGCTGTACGGCCACCCGGCCGATTCGGTGGCGTTCGAATCCTATTACGCCAACACCCACCTGCCGCTGGCGGCCAAGATACAAGGCTTGCGGCGCGCCGAGTTCTCGCTGGTCAGGGGAACCGCTGACGGCAGCAAGCCGGCCTACTACCGGATTGCCGAACTCTATTTCGACGACATGGACCACATGCAGCAGGTCATGAGTTCCGCCGAGGCCAAGGTCGCGGTGGGGGATCTGCCGAATTTCGCCAATGGCGGCGTGACCACGCTGGTGTCGGAGATCAGCTAGAAAGGCCGTTCGACCCGTCCGGCGTGCCGATGCCGGACGGATTGGTTCCGGCACGTCGTTGCGGCCATTCGCCTTAGCCTCGCTGCGACGAATCGCCGTGCGGCATCCTTAACGGCAGCACAGCACCCATGCCGGGCGCACTAGATAAAACGGCACCGCCTGCGCGATGCCGTCCCTCACCTCTCACCGCCGGCCGCTTCGAGCGGTCCGGCATCAAGACATAAACCTACTTTGCACCCGTCTCGAACCACTTGGCGATGGTGGCCCGCTCCTGGTCGGTGATGTTGGTCGCGTTCCCCAGCGGCATGGCCTTCTGCACCACCACCTGCTGATAGATCTGCTGGGCATGGCTGCGCACCGATTCCGGGGTGTCGAGCATGATGCCCTTGGCCGGCGTCGGCATCATGCTCGGCTGCGCGGCATGGCACTGCACGCAGCGCTCCTGCATGATCTTCTGCACCTGGGCCAGTTCCACCACGTCGGTGGCCGCGCCGCCGGCGCCAGCCTGCACCGGCGCGGACGGGAGCGCCGACGGCGACAGCCAGGCCACCACGCCGGCCAGCACCGCCACCGCCACCGACGGGTACGCCAGGTTGAGCTTGCCCTTGTGGCGCAGGATGAAGAACTGGCGGATCAGCACGCCGGCCAGCATGATCAGCACCAGCACCAGCCAGTTGTGCTTGTGGCTGTAGGTCATGCTGTAGTGGTTCGACAGCATCGCAAACAGCACCGGCAGCGTGAAGTAGGTGTTGTGCACGCTGCGCTGCTTGCCGCGCTGGCCGTGGATCGGGTTGACCGGCTCGCCGGCCTTCATCGAGGCGATCACCTTGCGCTGGCCGGGGATGATCACGAAGAACACATTGGCGCTCATGATGGTGGCGATCATGGCGCCGATGATCAGGAAGGCGGCACGGCCCGAGAACAGATGGCAGGCGGCCCAGGCAGCGGCCACCACGTACAGCACCACCAGCACCGCCAGCAGCTTTTCCTGCTTCTGCAATGCCCTGCAGGCGATGTCATAGACCAGCCAGCCCAGCACCAGGAAAGCCAGGGCGGCGACCACCGCGACCGTCGGGCTGATGTTGGCCACGTTCGGGTCGATCAGGAAAACCCTGGGGTTGAACAGGTAGAGCACCGAGAACAGTCCGAAGCCCGACAGCCAGGTGCTGTACGACTCCCAGTAGAACCAGTGCAGGTCCTGCGGCAGCGAGGGCGGCGCGCCCAGGTATTTTTGCGGGTTGTAGAAGCCGCCGCCATGCACGGCCCACAGTTCGCCGCCCACGCCCTTTTCCTTCAGCGCCGCGTCGATCGGCGCGCGCAGGCTGTTGTCGAGCCAGACGAAATAGAACGACGAACCGATCCATGCAATCGCCACGATCACATGCAGCCAGCGCAGCAGCAGATTGGCCCAGTCCAGCAGATAACCTTCCATGCTCTTGTCTCCTTGTGCCGCCGGCCTTAGCTGCCGCGATAGGTTGAATAGCTCCACGGGCTGGCCACCAGCGGCACGTGGTAATGGCGGCTGGCGTCGGCCACGCCGAAGCGCAGCGTCACCATGTCCAGGAAGGGCGGCTGCGGCAGGTCGATGCCGAGGCCGGCGAAATAGGCGCCGAGGGCAAAGTCGAGTTCATAGATGCCGGCCTGGAAGGCGTCGCCTTCCAGCAGAGGCGCATCGCAGCGGCCATCGTCGTTGGTTTTTGTTGATAACAGATGCTGCCTCTGATTGTTGACAATCCGGTACAGCGAAAGTTGAATGTTTTGTCCCGGCCTGCCATGGGCGGTATCCAGGACGTGCGTCGTCAAGCGGCTCATTGATGCTCCATCATTGGGGGTTTGGACTGATACCTGGGCGGTATCACGGTTGGGCGGGACGTATCTCTGCTGGAGACTGCATTCACCCGGAGGGGTTGGACAAAATCGGAAATAAATTGTTGACAATCCTAGCCTCGGTTGGCATCCTCGTCAACCAGTGAAATCGCTATCCTTCTCCCCTTCCTGACATGAGCACACGCCCAAGACTGGTTGCCGCCAATTCGCCGCCGTCCGAGTCCGCGCCGTCGGATCTCAATGTATCGGCCGAAGAGCGCATGTACCTGGAAATCTACGACGCCATCATGGAGCACCGGCTGCCGGCCGGCACCAAGATGGCCGAGCAGACGCTGGGCGAGATCTATGGCCTGGCGCGGCATCATGTGCGCAAGGTGCTGGGGCGGCTGGCCGCGGACGGCCTGGTCGACCTCGAACCCAACCGCGGCGCCTTCATCGCCAGCCCGGACGCGCAGGAAGCGCATGACATGTTCGACCTGCGCCAGACGCTGGAACAGAGCGTGGTGCAGAAGCTGGCGCAGCAGGCCGGGCCGGAAGACTTCGCCCGGCTGCGCCAGATGATCGCCGACGAGCGCGATGCCTACATGCAGGGCAATCGCCCGCTGTGGGTAAGGCTGTCCGCCGATTTCCATATCGCGCTGGCGCGGCTGTCGGGCAATGCGCTGGTGGTGGACATCCTGCGGCGGCTGGTGTCGCGCACCACGCTGCTCATTTCCACCGCCGACGCGCTGGCCGGCCAGCAGCCGTGCTCATTCGACGAGCACCTGGCCGTGGTCGACGCCCTGGAACGCAAGGACTGCGCCCGCGCCCAGCAGGAAATGGCGCGCCATCTCGATCAATGCGCCTGCCGCATGCTGAACCGCCCGGAGCGGCGCTTCGACCTGCGTGCCGCGCTGGGCAAGGCCGAGCAGGCCTGAGCGCCGGCATGCCTCTTCACTGACGAACCGGCAACGCCACCCCGCCCCGACCACCCCAACCCAATAATAAAAATACCCATCCACCTTCCTGGAAACCGGAGACAAGCATGTCCTTAGCCCATACACCTTTCCCAGCGCGCCCGGACCGGCCCGCCACCATACCGGCCTCGCCGGACGCCGTCGCAACGCCTGCCGACGCCAGCCTGCCCTCCGCCGTCGACGAACGCCTGCCGGCCGGCAAGCTGCTCACGCTCGGCCTGCAGCATGTGCTGGTGATGTATGCCGGCGCGATCGCGGTGCCGCTGATCATCGGCCGCGCGCTCAAGCTGCCGCCGGAGCAGGTGGCGGCGCTGATCAGCGCCGACCTGTTCTGCTGCGGCCTGGTTACCGTGATCCAGTCGCTCGGCTTCGGCAAGCTGTTCGGCATCAGGATGCCCGTGATGATGGGCGTGACCTTCGCCTCGGTCAGCCCGATGCTGGCCATGGCCAACAATCCCACGCTGGGGGTGACCGGCATCTTCGGCTCGGTGATCGGCGCCGGCGTGATCGCGCTGCTGATCGCGCCGTTCGTGAGCCGCGTGCTCAAGCTGTTTCCGCCGGTGGTCACTGGCACCGTGATCGCCGTGATCGGCATCACGCTGATGCGTGTGGGCGTCAACTGGGCCGTCGGCGGCCCGCCCAACCTGGCCAAGATTCCCGACCCGGCCTTCGCCGGCCTGGTGGAAGCGGCCAGGGCAGCCGGCACCGCCGTGCCGGCCGGACCGGCGCCGATGATTCCCAACCCCGCCTATGCGGCGCTGGACAACCTGGGCATCGCGCTGTTCGTGCTGCTGGTGATCCTGGCCATGGCCAAGTACGGCAAGGGCTTCCTGGCCAATATCGCGGTGCTGACCGGCATCCTGGCCGGCACCGTGCTGGCATGGGGCATGGGCAAGGTCAGCTTCGAGAAGGTGGCCGCGGCCAAGGGCTTTGCGCTGGTGACGCCGTTCCAGTTTGGCATGCCGACCTTCGATCCGGTCGCTATCCTGACCATGACCATGGTGATGCTGGTGGTGATGATCGAGTCCACCGGCATGTTTCTGGCGCTGGGCGACCTGGTGGGCAAGCCGATCCGCGAGGACGACATCAGCCGCGGCCTGCGCGTGGACGGCCTGGGCACCATCATCGGCGGCGTCTTCAACACCTTTCCCTACACTTCGTTCTCGCAGAACGTCGGCCTGGTCGGCGTGACCGGCGTCAAGAGCCGCTGGGTGTGCGTCGCCGCGGGCGTGATCCTGATCGTGATGGGCGTGCTGCCCAAGATTGCCCAGGCGGCCGAAGCGGTGCCGCAGTTCGTGCTCGGCGGCGCCGGCCTGGTGATGTTCGGCATGGTGGCCGCCACCGGCATCCGCATCCTCTCCGGCGTGGACTACAAGACCAACCGCCACAACCAGTTCATCGTTGCGGTATCGATCGGCTTCGGCATGCTGCCGCTGGTAGCGGAAAACTATGCGCAGCATATGCCCAAGTCGCTGTCCTCGCTGCTGCACAGCGGCATCCTGCTGGCAGCGATCTCGGCGGTGCTGCTGAACCTGTTCTTCAACGGACTGGCGTCGAGCGAGCAAGCGCAACAGGCTGCGCGCGACAACACGCACGGCGCCGAATAACCTGACTATCCATCACTCTATGTCCAGACATGAAGCTTATCCGCGCGACCTGATCGGTTATGGCCGCGACGTTCCCCACGCCCGCTGGCCCGGCGGCGCGCGCATCGCCGTCCAGTTCGTGCTCAATTACGAAGAAGGCGGCGAGAACAATGTGCTGCACGGCGACCCGGCCTCCGAGCAGTTCCTGTCGGAGATCGTCGGCGCCGCCGCCTATCCGGCGCGCCACATGTCGATGGAATCGATCTACGAATACGGCTCGCGCGCAGGCGTCTGGCGCATCCTGCGCGAGTTCGAAGAGCGCAAGCTGCCGCTGACCGTGTTCGGCGTGGCGATGGCGATGCAGCGCCACCCGGAGCTGACCAGCGCCTTCGAGGAACTGGGCCACGAGATCGCCTGCCACGGCCTGCGCTGGATACACTACCAGGGCATGGACGAGGACACCGAGCGGCGCCACATGCGCGAGGCGGTGGCGGTCTTCCGCGAGATGACCGGCTTTGCGCCGCAGGGCTGGTACACCGGCCGCGACTCGCCCAACACCCGCAGGCTGGTGGTCGAGCATGGCGGCTTTGTCTACGACTCCGACTACTACGGCGACGACCTGCCGTTCTGGACCGATGTCGACATCGCCGGCGGCGCCAGCAAGCCGCATCTGGTGGTGCCGTACACGCTGGACAGCAACGACATGCGCTTCGCCACGCCGCAGGGCTTCAACACCGGCGAGCAGTTCTTCCAGTACCTGAAGGACAGCTTCGACGTGCTGTATGCCGAAGGCGACCCGGAAGGACAGGACCGTCCCAAGATGCTGTCGGTCGGCATGCACTGCCGCCTGCTCGGCCGCCCCGGCCGTTTCCGCGCGCTGCAGCGCTTCCTTGACTATGTGCAGTCGCACGAGCAGGTATGGATCTGCCGCCGCATCGACATCGCCCGGCACTGGATAGAGACCCACCCCTACGAGGTAAAAGCATGAGCAGCACCATCAGCCTGAACGCATTGAACGCGATGTCGGCAGCCGACTTCACGGCCCGCCTGGGCGCTATCTTCGAGCACTCGCCCTGGGTCGCCGAGCGCGCCGCGGCAAAGCGGCCGTTTGCCAGCGTCGACGCGCTGCATCGCGCCATGGCCGATGCGGTGCGCGGCGCCACCGAGGAGGAACGCCTGCGTCTGATCCGCGCCCACCCCGAGCTGGCCGGCAAGGCGGCGGTGCGCGGCGAGCTGACCGACGAATCCACCCGCGAACAGAAAGGCGCTGGCCTGGACCAGTGCAGCCCGGAAGAGTTCGAGCGCATGCAGGACCTGAACCGGCGCTACAACGAGAAATTCGGATTTCCTTTCGTGATCGCGGTGAAGGGGCATGACCGCCACAGCATCCTGAAGAACTTCGCACAGCGGCTGGAGAATGCGCAGGATGTCGAGGCGGCGGAGTGCATCGAGCAGATCATCAGAATCGGGGGATTCCGGTTGGCGGATACGGTAACGGAAGGGACCTAGGGAAAAGGCTGCGATCGCAGCAGCGCCGCAATTGCCAAAGCGTGAAACGTGCGGCGTTCGTAAGGTGCAATACCCCGAAGGGGCATTGCACCGATGGCCACCCAAGGAAGTCGGCCGAGAATATCTTCACGGTCTGCGACCCCTGCTGCAATGCCCTTCGGGTATTGCACCCTACTGACTACCGACCACGGCATCCCAATCGCTTCAGGCAATAAAAAAAGGCAGCGTCATCGCTGCCTTTTTTGCTGCGGCCCGCAAGCGGGCCGCTCAAGCTACCTGCTTACATGATGGACTTCAGCAGACGCGCCATTTCCGACGGGTTGCGGGTGACCTTGATGCCGCAGGCTTCCATGATGGCCAGCTTGGCTTCGGCAGTGTCGGCGCCGCCCGAGATCAGCGCGCCGGCATGGCCCATGCGCTTGCCCGGAGGCGCGGTCACGCCGGCGATGAAGCCAACCACCGGCTTCTTCATGTTGTCGCGTACCCACTCGGCCGCATTGGCTTCGTCGGGTCCGCCGATCTCGCCGATCATGATGACGGCGTCGGTGTCCGGATCGTCGTTGAACATCTTCATCACGTCGATGTGCTTCAGGCCATTGATCGGGTCGCCGCCGATGCCCACGGCCGAGGACTGGCCCAGGCCCAGCGCGGTCAGCTGGCCGACTGCTTCATAGGTCAGCGTGCCGGAGCGCGAGACCACGCCGATGCGGCCCTTCTTGTGGATATGGCCCGGCATGATGCCGATCTTGATTTCGTCCGGCGTGATCAGGCCCGGGCAGTTCGGTCCGAGCAGCAGGGTCTTGCTGCCGGACTTGGCCATGCGGTCCTTGATTTCCATCATGTCGCGCACGGGGATGCCTTCGGTGATGCAGATCGCCAGGTCGAGGTCGGCTTCGACCGCTTCCCAGATCGCGGCGGCAGCGCCGGCCGGCGGCACATAGATCACCGACACGGTGGCGCCGGTCTGCGCCTTGGCGTCCTTCACGTTGGCGAAGATGGGAATGCCTTCGAAGTCTTCGCCGGCTTTCTTCGGGTTCACGCCGGCAACGAAGCAGTTCTTGCCATTGGCATATTCGCGGCACATCCGGGTGTGGAACTGACCGGTCTTGCCGGTGATGCCCTGGGTGATGACCTTGGTGTCTTTATTGATGAGGATGGACATTGTGTTTCCTTCTGCGCGTATTCGTTATTGACCGTTGGCCGCGGCGACAACCTTCTGCGCGGCTTCTTCCATGGTGTCTGCGGCGATGATGGGCAGACCGGAGTCGGCCAGCATCTTCTTGCCCAGGTCTTCGTTGGTGCCCTTCATGCGCACCACCAGCGGCACCGACAGCGACACGGCCTTGGAAGCGGTGATCACGCCTTCGGCGATCACGTCGCAGCGCATGATGCCGCCGAAGATGTTGACCAGGATGGCTTTCAGGCCGGGGTTCTTCAGCATGATCTTGAAGGCTTCGGTGACCTTCTCCGCCGTTGCGCCGCCGCCCACGTCCAGGAAGTTGGCCGGCTCGCCGCCGAACAGCTTGATGGTGTCCATGGTGGCCATGGCCAGGCCGGCGCCGTTGACCAGGCAGCCGATGTTGCCGTCCAGCGAGATGTAGGCGAGGTCAAACTTGGAAGCTTCGACTTCGGCCGGATCTTCTTCGTCCAGGTCGCGGTAGGCGACGATTTCCGGATGACGGAACAGGGCGTTGGAGTCGAAGTTGAACTTGGCGTCGAGCGCGATGACCTTGCCGGAGCCGGTCAGGATCAGCGGGTTGATTTCAGCCAGCGACGCGTCGGTTTCCCAGTAAGCCTTGTACAGGCCCTGCAGCTGGGCGCGCGCATCGGCGATGGACTCCGCCGGCACGCCGATCTTGGCGGCGATGTCGTCGGCATCCTTGTCGGTCAGGCCAACCGACGGATCGATCGCCACCTTGTGGATCTTCTCGGGATGGCTCTCGGCCACTTCCTCGATGTCCATGCCGCCTTCACTGGAAGCCATCAGCACGACGCGCTGCGAGACGCGGTCGGTGACCATCGACACGTACAGTTCCTTCTTGATGTCGGCGCCTTCCTCGATCAGCAGGCGGCGCACTTTCTGGCCTTCCGGGCCGGTCTGGTGCGTGACCAGCTGCATGCCCATGATGGCATTGGCGTATTCACGTACCTGGTCGATCGACTTGGCAACCTTGACGCCGCCGCCCTTGCCGCGGCCGCCGGCATGGATCTGGGCCTTCACGACCCAGACCGGGCCGCCGAGCTCTTCGGCTGCCTTGACGGCTTCCTCGACGCTCATGCACGGGATGCCGCGTGGAACGGTCACTCCGAACTTACGGAGGATTTCTTTACCCTGGTACTCATGGATTTTCATGCGAGCTTCCCTTCAGACGCTGATTGAATAATGACTGGATTAAGTGGTGGAATCATCCGCATGGGCGACTGCCCAGCGCGGGTAGAACTTGGCGACCGCGCCGCCATCGGTGCGCAGCGCATGGCAATGGTCGAGCTGGAACGGCTTGACGTCAGCATCGCCCTGCACTGGTATGACTTCGCCGGCATAGGCCTGCACCGCGGCCGTTGGCAGGATCTGCGCCAGTTCGGTCAGGTGGGTGCAGCCGGCGATGCCGCCGAGGCGTTGCTTGAGCTCGTGGCGCAGGCCCTTCATCAGGTTCAGGCCTATCATGGCGCGATAGGCCGGACCGATGGTATTGCAGAAGCCCGGATACGGCACATTGTCCGACACCGCCTCGACATCGACGATGTTCATTGCACGATCTATCGTGACGCGCAGCCAGAGGTCATGCACCGGCACGCCGGCCGGACGGATGCCGGAAGCGGTGCTGATGTCGCGGGTCTTGATATCGGTGATATGGGCGTCGAGATCCCACAGGCCATCCTCCCGCGCATAGGCGTCGATCTGGATGGCGCGGCGGTGCCTGAGCACACGGCGGGATGTAGGTGATGACAGGGGCATGGAGGAATGCCGGTTGGAGCGGCAACAAAAAAGCCGCATTTGCGTGTCGCTGCCGCAGTTTCTACGGCAACAGCCGCTCCTGCGGCGCTGCAAAAAAACCCCGAGAGTGTAGCACAGCTGTTTGTTGCTTCGGCAAATGGGTGGGGTAACAGGGGTTTGGAGGGGAATGGGTGGGTGATGGGGTGCGGGCGCGGGTGCCGGCGCAATTGCTTCTGCCGTTGCCGTTGCCGTTGCCGTTGCCGTTGCCGTTGCCGTTGCCGTTGCCGTTGCCGTTGCCGTTGCCGTTGCTTTTGAAGTGGCAGTTGCAGTTGGGTCCCGTTGAGCGCGCCGTGACGTCGGTGCGTGGAGCGGGAAAAGGTGCGGCGTCTGTCTGAGCCAAGCGCAGCTTGGCGAGTTTAGCCGCGCCCCGCTCCATGC
>Ga0308161_1005942_pt1 | contig 10501 bp, 8 predicted proteins | sample PhyFR2_FD_201034 | JGI IMG/M metagenome (GOLD analysis project Ga0308161, IMG submission 201034) | Phyllosphere microbial communities from UC Gill Tract Community Farm, Albany, California, United States - DLSLF.R2 | ecosystem: Host-associated > Plants > Phyllosphere > Unclassified | place: USA...
CATGTCGTGGTCGCGCAGGTGCGAACCCGGCAGGCGCTTCTGCGAGCGGATGAAGTCGGGGAACTTGATGCCGTCGCGGATGAAGAACACCGGGGTGTTGTTGCCGACGAGGTCGTAGTTGCCCTCGCTCGTGTAGAACTTCAGCGCGAAGCCGCGGGGGTCGCGCCAGGTGTCCGGGGAGCCCTGCTCGCCGGCGACGGACGAGAAGCGCGCGAGCATCTCGGTGGTCTGGCCCGGCTGCAGGAACGCGGCACGGGTGTACTTGCTGACGTCCTGCGTGACGGTGAAGGTGCCGAAGGCACCGCCGCCCTTGGCGTGGACGACGCGCTCCGGGACGCGCTCGCGGTTGAACTGCGCGAGCTTCTCGACCAGGTAGTGGTCGTGGAGGGCGAGGGGGCCGTCGGCCCCGACACCCATCGAGTGCTGGTCGCTCGAGACGGGAGCCCCGCTGTTGGTGGTGGTGGTGGGCGTGTTCTGGTCGGACACGGTTCCTCCTCGTGGAACGGTCGGTTCGGTCAGGGGTGCTCGGGTTGGTCTGTGGAGTACCGCACGCTGCCTCCGGGGTAGCGGGCGCAGCGTGGTGCGGCCTGGGTGCGTGGTGGGCGGTTCCTGCGGATCGGTGCAGCCGGGAGGCGCGGTTCCGGCCTGGCGGTCACCCTGCGGCGGGCGCGGGGTCGGGTCGGGCGGCGGGGCCCCGGTCGGGGTGCTGATGGCCTTCGTCGCGCTCGTCTGTTCCGTCGCGCTCTGCGGTCGCGCAGGTCTCGCAGATCCCCCAGTAGGTGACCTCGGCCGTCGTCACGGCGAAGCCGTGCGTCTCGGAGGGCGTCAGGCACGGAGCGTGCCCCACGGCGCAGTCGACGTCCTGCACCGCGCCGCACAGGGTGCAGACGACGTGGTGGTGGTTGTCGCCGGTCCGCCGTTCGAACCGAGCGGGGCTGCCCGCCGGCTCGATCCGTCGGACGAGCCCGGCCCCGGTCAGGGCGTTGAGGACGCCGTACACCGCCTGGTGACTCGTCGTCGGGAGCTCGGCGGCAACGGCGGTCAGGACGTCGTCCGCGGTGGCGTGCGGCATGTCCCCGACGGTGCGCAGGACCGCCAGGCGAGGGGTGGTCACCCGCAGCCCTGCGCCCCGGAGGACCCCCGCGTCATCGTGCGCGCCCATCTCGCCCCCACCTTTCCTTGCATCGATCAAGACAACGCCAACCCTAGTGGACCGGGTGGTCAGGATGGCGAACCGACCCGCGTGTCGGTCGCGCGCCTCCGTCCCGGCGAACGCCGCTCGACGTCCTGGCGAAACGGAAAAACCGACGTCCTGGCATGCCACCGCCCGACGCATGCCGACGCCGGCATACGACGTGTCACGATCGGGTCGCGATCACCTGGGACGGCGGTGGGAGGCCCGGATCCGCCGGTACCGTCCCCTCATGTCCACGCAGCAGGGTCAGCCGGCACCGGCGACGAGCGACCAGGACGTCCGGGGGATCATCGCGAAGCGGGACCTGGTCGTCGACCTCATCCGGACGGCGTGCGTCGTCCTCGTCGTCGTGGTGCACATCACGATGGTCGGCGTCGCCGTCGGGCCCGGGGGTGTCGTCGTGACGAGTCCCCTGCAGGAGGCCGCGTGGTACGTCGGGGCCACCTGGGTGGGGCAGGTCATGCCGCTGTTCTTCGTCGTCGGGGGCTTCGCGAGCATCACCGGCTGGCGCAGCACCGTCGCCCGCGGTGGCGGTGCCCGCGACTTCGTCGCCACGCGGCTCGTCCGGCTCTACCGACCCGCCGTCCCCCTGTTCGTCTTCCTCACGGTCGGGCTCGGCGTCGCGACGCTGCTCGGCACCCCGGCCGACCTGCTCGCCGAGGTCGCGTTCGGGATCGGTTCGCCGCTGTGGTTCCTGGCGGCGTACGGCATCACCCAGTGCTGCGTCCCGGTCATGGTCCGCCTGCACGAGCGCGCGCCGTGGTGGACCCTCCTCGGGCTCCTCGGGCTCGCCGTCGCGGTCGACGGGCTCCGCTTCGCGACCGGGGTGGCCGAGGTCGGACTCCTCAACCTCGGGCCGGTGTGGCTGTTCGCGCAGCAGCTCGGGTTCCTCTGGGCCGACGGCTGGTTCGCCCGTCGGTCACGCGTCGGGCTCGCCGTGGTGGCGGTCGCGGGCTACGCCGCGCTCGTCCCGCTCACGTCGGTCGGGCTGTGGGCCCCGGACATGCTGCAGGACCTCAACCCGCCGATGCTCCCGCTCGCCCTCCTCGCGATCGCGCAGGCGTGCCTCGTGCAGCTCGTGCACGCGCCGCTGACCCGGCTGATGCGCACCCGCGAGGCACAGGGTGCGGTCTTCGTGCTCGGTCGGGACGGGATGACGATCTACCTGTGGCACCTGCCGCTGTACATCGCGCTGACCGGGATCGCCCTGCTCGTCGGGGTCCCCTTCCCGGACCCGGGATCGGGCACCTGGTGGGCGACGCGACCGATCGCCCTCGTCGTCGTGCTGGCCGCAGCGCTCGGCGTCGCTCGGGCCCTCCGCTGGTTCGACCGGCCGCTGGCCCGGCTCGCCCCGGGGTCGGACCGACCCGCGTGGCCGGTGCTCGTCGTCGCGGCGCTCTGCACGATCGGTCCGGCGTTCGTCGTCATGCAGTTCCACCTGTCGCTCGGCGCGGCACTGCTCGGCGTCGTGGCGATCCCGGTCGGTGTGTGGCTGCTCGGGCGCACGGTCCCGGCCGTCGGCGTGCAGCGCATCTGAACCGATCCTCACCGGGCGGGACCACCGGGACGGGGGCTCCTGGCGGAGGATGACGGAGCACCACCCGTCGCACCGCCAGGAGGCACCCCACGCCCGAGCCCACCGAGTTCTGGAGCACGTGGCAGCTCGACCCGCTGGCGCTCGTGCTCCTCGTCGTCGGCGCCGTCGCCTACGGGTCGTGGCTCGTCGGCGCCCGACGCCGCGGTGCCCGCTGGTCACCCTGGCGCACCGTGTCGTTCGTCCTCGCCCTCGCACTGTTCGGCGTGCTGCAGTTCGGGATCGTGGGGCGGTACGACCAGGACCTCCGGTGGGCGTTCACGCTCCGGCTCGCCCTGTTGTTCTTCGCCGTGCCGACCTTCGCCGCCCTGGCCGCACCGGTGTCGCTGCTCCGTGCGGGCGGACCCGAGGGGCTCGCACGCGCGGCCGACCGGGTGATGCACTCCCGACCGGTGCGTGTGGCGGGCAACGCGATCGTCGCGCCCGTCGTGGGCCTCGTGCTCTTCGCCGTCCTGCTCACCCCGCTCGCCGCGGTCATCCGCGAGTCGTCGGTCTGGGCGGCGGCGATCACCGTCCTCGTGCCGGTCCTGGGCTTCGGCCTGCTCGCGCCCCTGTCTGAACCGGGCGTGCTGCGGAGCTCGACCTTCGTGACCGTGGAGTTCCTGCTCGCGTTCGTGGAGCTGCTGCTCGACGCCGTCCCGGGCATCGTGCTCCGCGTCTCGAACCACGTGCTCGACGGGTCCCTCGTGCAGGTCGTCGGCCAGCCCTGGTTCCCCACGCCCCTGCGGGACCAGCACCTCGCCGGCGACCTGCTGTGGTTCATCGCCGAGGTCGCCGACGTCCCCGTCCTGGTGATGCTCTTCATCCGGTGGCAGCGGACCGACCGTCGCGAGGCCCGCTCGGTCGACGCCCTGTCCGACGAGGAGATGGACGCCCTGACGCGGGCGCACCTCGAGCGCCGCGGATAGGGGCGGTGGGCACGAACGCCGCCGGCTGGCGCTGGCCGAGGGAGGAAGCGTCATCGCGGTCGTCGAACGACGGCCACGATGACGCAAACGGCCACCACCGTGGCCGCTGCCGCCGGGTGCCGCTGGCCGAGGGCGCGAACGACATCGCGGTCGTCGAACGACAGCCACGATGACGCAAACGGCCACCAACGCCGCCGCTGCCGCCCGCGCCGAACACTCCGCCCCACGCACCACGCGCGGAAGCGGCTGCCGCAGGCCGAGGGCGGAAGCGACATCGCGGTCGTCGAACGACAGCCACGATGACGCAAACGGCCACCACCACCGCCACCAACGCCGCCACCGAACACCCAAACGCCCCCCACCAACGACACCGGCCCCGTGCCGCCCCGGACGGGGACGGCACGGGGACGGTGTCAGGCACGAGGCCGGTCAGGCGCACCGCCGGTCAGGCCCGGCGCCCGTCAGGCGCAGCTCGGGTCAGGCCTCCGCGTGTCGCCCGCGGTGGTCCGTCGCCGCCAGTTCCTCCGCGACCGTGGCCGGAGCCGCACCGGCCGCGTGTGCACCACCAGCAGCGCCGACTCCCGCACCAGCGCCGACTCCCGCGCCAGCACCGCTCCGCTCACTGTCGGGCTGCGTCGCCACCGACCCGGTCCCCTGCCACTGCGCGGTCTGCTTCGGCTTCGCCAGGAACAGCGCCGCGACGATCGCGACGACGAGCACGACGGCCGGCAGCACGAGCGACTGTCCCATCGCCGTGGCGAACGGCTGCTGCAGGAACGCGGGCAGCGCCCCGACCTGCTGTTCGGCCCCGCCGCCGGAGCTCGCGCCGGCACCGGACGGGAACTCCGCCGTGATGCGCGCCTCGATCAGGGCAGCGATGCCGGCCGAACCGAGCACGGCCCCGATCTGCCGGGTCGTGTTGTAGACGCCCGAACCGGCACCGGCGAGCGCCGGGGGCAGGTTGCGCGTCGCGGAGACCGAGAGCGGACCCCACATGCAGGCGTTCGCGAGACCGAGGAGCGCGCTCGGCAGGAGGGTCCAGCCCCAGCCGGCACCGGAGGCGAGCAGCGCACCGAACCAGAACAGCCCGCCCGAGAAGCACGCGAGGCCGAACGACCCCACCCACCGCGGGTTCCACTTGTTGAGGTTCTTGCCGACGAGCGGGGCGAGCGCCGCGGAGAGCACGGCCTGCGGCACGAGCAGCAGCGCGGCCTGAGTCGGCGAGAAGCGGAGCACGTCCTGCGCCCAGAGCATGATCGGCAGCGCGAACGACGAGATCGCCACGCCGACCGCGGTGATCGCGATGTTGGCGAGGGTGAAGTTGCGGTCCTTGAAGAGCCCGAGGGGCAGCAGCGGCTCACCCTTCTGCACGCCCTGCCACACCACGAAGGCGACGAGCACGACGAGCCCGGTGATGATCAGCGACCAGACCGAGATCGGCCCGGTGATGGTCCCCCAGTCGTAGGTCTCGCCCTCCTGGATGCCGAAGACGAGCAGGAACATGCCCACCGCGGACAGCACGATGCCGAGGTAGTCGAACCGGTGGCCGTGGCGCTCGAACGACGGGACGAACCGCTGCGCCAGGACGAACGCGACGACACCGACCGGGACGTTGACGAAGAAGATCCACTCCCAGCCGAAGCCGTCGACGAGCAGGCCGCCCACGATCGGTCCGACGAGCGACGCGACGCCGGCGACGGCGCCCCACAGACCCATGGCGGCGCCGCGGTTCTGCGGCGGGAAGATGCGCGTGATGACCGCCATCGTCTGCGGAGTCATCATCGCGGCGCCGAGGCCCTGCACGACGCGGGCCACGATGAGCACCTCGATCGACCCGGCGAGACCGCACCACAGGCTCGCGAGCGTGAACACGACGAGCCCGCCCTGGTACAGCACCTTCGGTCCGAACCGGTCGCCGAGACGACCGGTGATGAGCAGCGGCACCGCGTACGCGAGCAGGTAGGCGCTGGTCACCCAGATCACCGAGTTGATGTCGGCGTCGAGCGCCTGGGCGATCGTGGGCGTCGCGACCGAGACGATGGTCGAGTCGACGAGGATCATGAAGAAGCCGACGACGAGCGCCCACAGCGCGGGCCAGGGCTTCTTCCCGTGCTGCAGGTCGGCTGATGCGGTTGCGGTCATCGAGTGAGGTCCTGGTCCTTCTGGTGGTCGTGGTCGGGGACGGCGGGGCCGTCCCACGGGATGTCGCCGCCCGCGATGCGGTCGGCGGTGGCGGTCAGCCACTCGATCTGCGCGGTGAGCATGCCACGCACGTACGACACGTCGAGCCAGAAGCGCTCGGCGAGCTGCTTGGCCTGGAGGCCCGTGGCGGCTTCGTCGTACCCCGCGCGCTGGGCGCGCAGTGCGTCGGCGCGTGCCCGCAGGGCGGTCACCGCGTCCGTGGCGGTCAGGTTGTCGACGTGGGAGACCGCGAGCTGGAACTCGGGGTACTCGTCAGCCGGCTCCGCGATCATCCGCCGGAGGCCGGACTCGAGTTCCGCGCGGCCGTGGTCGGTGATCGCGTAGGTGGTGCGCTCGGGGCGGTTGCCCTCGCGCCCGGTTCCGAGGGCCTCGGCGAAGCCGAGGTCCACGAGCCGACCGATCTGGTGGTAGAGCGTGCTCGGCCGGACCTTGACGTTCTGGTCCTCGTGCCGGTGCAGCATCGTCTGGAACATCTCGTAGGGGTGCATGGGCGCCTCGGCGAGGAGGCCGAGCGCGGCGAACGCGAGCGGTGTGAGCGACGCCATCCGTGCCTCCTGTCCGGTGTTCCAACGCGACTATTCGACTTGGAACATACGCCTTGGACCATTTCTCCACAACTGTTCCGGCGCGGCGTGGGCGGACCCTAGACTGGAGCGGTCCCACCCAACCCACCCAAGCGCTGGAGTGAACACGTGCCAACCATCGTCGTCGAGGTCATGCCGAAGGCCGAGATCCTCGACCCCCAGGGCAAGGCGGTGGGCAACGCGCTCGCCCGTCTCGGCCACTCCGACCTGACCGCCGTCCGCATCGGCAAGCGCTTCGAGATCGCGGTCGACGGCCCCGTCGACGACGCCAAGCTCGACGAGGTCCGCGCGATCGCGGTGGACGTCTTCTCGAACGCCGTGATCGAGGACGTCGTCTCCGTGACGGTCGCGGACGCGTGACCCGGATGCGCATCGGCGTCGTCACGTTCCCCGGCTCACTCGACGACCGCGACGCCCAGCGCGCGGTCCGACTGGCCAGCGGCGAGCCCGTCGCCCTCTGGCACGGCGACCACGACCTGCAGGGCGTCGAGGCGATCATCCTCCCCGGCGGGTTCTCGTACGGCGACTACCTCCGCGCCGGTGCGATCGCGGCGAAGGCCCCGATCATGGCCGAGGTCATCGACGCCGCCGGCAAGGGCATGCCCGTCCTCGGCATCTGCAACGGCTTCCAGATGCTGGCCGAGGCCCGCCTGGTGCCGGGGGCGCACACGCGCAACGCGCACCAGCAGTTCATCCGTCGCGACCAGAAGCTCCGCGTCGAGAACGCCGGCACCGCGTGGACCTCCGGCTTCGACGCCGCGCAGGAGATCACGATCCCGCTCAAGAACGCCGACGGCCGCTTCGTCGCGGACGCCGACGAGATCAAGCGCATCGAGGACAACGGCCAGGTCGTGTTCCGCTACGTCGGCGTGAACCCGAACGGGTCGATCGACGACATCGCGGGCGTCTCGAACGAGCGCGGCAACGTCGTCGGCCTCATGCCGCACCCCGAGCACGCGACGGAAGCCGGGTTCGGACCCGACACCCGCGCGGCGATGGCCTCCGGCACGGACGGCCTCACCTTCTTCACCTCCGTGATCGAGTCGACGCTGGTCAAGTGACCGCGACGCCGACTCCAGTGACAGGGAACGACAACACCGTGACGACCCACGTTCGCCCGAAGCCCGACACCGTCCAGGACGCCGCCGCGACGCCCGACAAGGAACAGCCGTACGAGGCGCTCGGGCTCAAGGCCGACGAGTACGCGAAGATCCGCGAGATCCTCGGCCGCCGCCCCACCTCGGGCGAGCTCGCCATGTACTCGGTGATGTGGTCCGAGCACTGCTCGTACAAGTCGTCGAAGAACTACCTCCGGCAGTTCGGCAAGAAGGTCACGCCGGAGATGACGAAGAACCTCATGGTCGGCATGGGCGAGAACGCCGGTGTCGTCGACGTGGGCAACGGCTGGGCGGTGACCTTCAAGGTCGAGTCGCACAACCACCCGTCCTACGTCGAGCCGTACCAGGGCGCCGCGACCGGTGTCGGCGGCATCGTCCGCGACATCATCTCGATGGGCGCCCGTCCGGTGGCCGTGATGGACCAGCTCCGCTTCGGCGCGATCGACCACGAGGACACCCAGCGCGTCGTGCACGGCGTCGTCGGCGGCATCTCGTTCTACGGCAACTGCCTCGGCCTGCCGAACATCGGCGGCGAGACCTACTTCGACCCGGTGTACCAGGGCAACCCGCTCGTCAACGCGCTCGCGGTCGGCGTCCTGCGCCACGAGGACCTGCACCTGGCGAACGCGTCCGGCGCGGGCAACAAGGTCGTGCTCTTCGGTGCCCGCACGGGTGGCGACGGCATCGGCGGCGCCTCGATCCTGGCGTCCGACACCTTCACCGAGGGCGGGCCGACCAAGCGTCCGGCCGTCCAGGTCGGCGACCCCTTCGCCGAGAAGGTCCTCATCGAGTGCTGCCTCGAGCTCTTCCGCGACGACCTGGTCGAGGGCATCCAGGACCTCGGCGCAGCGGGCATCTCCTGCGCGACGAGCGAGCTCGCGAGCAACGGCGACGGCGGCATGCACATCTCGCTCGACGACGTCCTGCTCCGCGACCCGACGCTCACCGCGGAGGAGATCCTGATGTCGGAGAGCCAGGAGCGCATGATGGCGGTCGTGCGCCCCGACAAGCTCGACGCGTTCCTCGCGGTCGTCGGCAAGTGGGAGGTCGAGACGAGCGTCCTCGGCGAGGTCACCGGCACCGGCCGCCTGGTCATCGACTGGCAGGGCCAGGAGATCGTCAACGTCGACCCGCGCACCGTCGCCGTCGACGGCCCGGTGTACGACCGACCGGTCGCCTACCCGACGTGGATCGACGCGCTGCAGGCCGACGGCGCCGAGTCGCTCGAGCGCCCGGAGACGGGCCCGGCACTCAAGGCGCAGTTCCTGCAGCTGCTCGGCTCGCCGAACCTCGCGTCGAAGAACTGGGTGACGAACCAGTACGACACCTACGTCCTGGGCAACACCGCACTGTCCTTCCCCGACGACGGCGGCATGATCCGCGTCGACGAGGAGACCGGGCTCGGTGTCACCGTGGCGACCGACGCCAACGGCCGCTACTGCCAGCTCGACCCGAAGCAGGGCGCGCGTCTGGCCCTGGCCGAGGCGTACCGCAACGTCGCCGTCACCGGTGCCGTGCCCGCCGCGGTCACCGACTGCCTGAACTTCGGCTCGCCGGAGAACCCCGAGGTCATGTGGCAGTTCTCCGAGGCCGTCGAGGGCCTGGCGGACGGCTGCATGGAGCTCGGCATCCCGGTCACGGGCGGCAACGTCTCGTTCTACAACCAGACCGGCACCACCCCGATCCACCCGACCCCGGTCGTCGGCGTGCTCGGCATCATCGACGACGTCGCCCTCCGCGTGCCCTCGGGCTGGCAGGACGACGGCCACAACGTGTACCTGCTCGGCACGACGAGCCTGGAGCTCGACGGGTCGGCGTGGGCCGGCACCGTGCACGGGCACCTCGGCGGGCGTCCGCCGGCGGTCGACCTCGCGCAGGAGAAGGCCCTGGCCGAGCTGCTGTACGCGGCGTCCGGCGAGCAGCTGCTCACGAGCGCGCACGACCTGGCGGACGGCGGCCTCGGCCAGTCCCTCGCCGAGTCGGTGCTCCGCTTCGGCATCGGCGCCCGGGTCGTCCTCGACGAGCTCGAGGAGCGCGACGGCGTCGACACGGCGACCGCCCTGTTCTCCGAGTCGACGGGTCGCGTCATCGTGACCGTCCGCCGCGAGGACGACGTGCGCTTCCAGGGCCTGTGCGCCGGCCGGGGGTTCCCGGTGCTGCGCATCGGCGTGACCGACGCCTCGTCGGGCACGCTCGAGGTCCAGGGCGCGTTCGAGGCGACGCTCGACGAGCTGCGGGGCACGCACAATGCCACGCTCCCGGCACGCTTCGGCGACGTCATCGTCGAGGACGTCACCGAGGGCTACGTCGGGCGCGGGCCGCTCGACGACCACGGCTCGTTCTCGCCGCGCACCGACAGCTGACGCCGGACACCCGCACCGCTCGCATGCCCGTCGTCACCCTGCCCTTCGTCGAGCTCGTCGACCGCTTCGGCCCCGTGCCGGACGGCGTCGAGCTCGACGTGTGGGACCTCGAGGCCCCGTACGGCCGACCGGACGAGGTCGCGATCACCCTGCTGCCGTTCTACTTCGCCGGACGGCACCGCTGGCAGTACGTGCACGACCTGCCGAACCTGCAGCTCCTGCAGCTGCCGAGCGCCGGCTACGAGCACGCGCTGCCCCACGTGCCCGAGCACGCGCACGTGGCGAACGGTCGCGGCATCCACGACGACGAGACCGCCGAGCTGGCGGTCGGACTCGCGTTGACCTCGCTCCGGGAGATCGCGGCGTTCCAGGCCGACCGGGCCGCCGGCGTGTGGGATGCCCGGGTGACCCGGTCGCTCGCCGACCGTCGGGTCACGGTGGTCGGGTACGGCGCGATCGGCGGGGCCATCGCCACCCGGTTCGAGGCGATGCGGTGCGACGTCACCGTGGTCGCCCGCACCGCGCGGGAGCAGGACG
>Ga0308161_1005951_pt1 | contig 10490 bp, 11 predicted proteins | sample PhyFR2_FD_201034 | JGI IMG/M metagenome (GOLD analysis project Ga0308161, IMG submission 201034) | Phyllosphere microbial communities from UC Gill Tract Community Farm, Albany, California, United States - DLSLF.R2 | ecosystem: Host-associated > Plants > Phyllosphere > Unclassified | place: USA...
TTCTTTGCCACCACTTCCACCTTGGTCCGGTTCGGGCCGTCGGCCTTGTCGACGAAGATGGCGATGTTCTCGCCCACGCCAACGCCCGGCAGCGACCTCAGCATGGGCAGCGTGCTTTGCGCCACTACATAGCCGGTTCCCTTGTGAAAGCCCTCTTCCTTCAGGCCCAGATCCTTCAGCACTACAGGTATCGTGTTCCACACCTTGTCCCAGGAAGCATCGTAGACGCGCACCTCGCCCGTGCCCTGACCGGCGCGGGCATCGGCAAGCGTTGTGCAACCGGAAGCGGAAAACAGCAGGCTGACGGCCAGAAATCCGGAGGCTAAAGGCTTGAACATGGAAGGTCCTTTTCGAAACAGGTTGATCAGATGCAGACGACGCTGACGCGGCGCGTGTTCGCTAAACGACGACTATTATCGTCGTACGCCAGCAGGCATGACAAATGATCAACAATGTAGTGCGTCCGGGCCGCCGGCGCATTGCTCTGAGTCAAGCACAGCGACAGTAATCAACCGTGCGGCGTTCCCAGCGCCTTCTCGAATTGCGAGCGCACGATGCCATAGCACTCGCAGGACATCGTTTCGAGCACCGCGCGGTCGATGATCTTCATCTGGCCGCGGGTATATTCGATCAGCCCGGCCTTCTGGAACTCCCCTGCCACCATGCTGACGCTGGGCCGGTGCACCCCGAGCATGGTCGCCAGGAATTCCTGGGTCAGGGAAAATTCCTCGCCACGCACACGGTCATGCATGATCAGCAGCCAGCGCGCGAAGCGCTGCACGATGGTGTGCATGCGATTGCAGGCGACCGACTGGGATACCTGCGACAGATAACCGTGGAAATACCGTTCCGCCAGCAGCCGCAACGCGGTTTTCCCCTGCACCGCCGCCCGGAAGTCCTGCGCGCTCATGCGCAGGCTGGTGCCTGCGACCTGGCAAATGCCGGTCTCGATGGCGGTGCTGGCGCCGATCAGCAATTCCACCCCCGACAAGCCCTCATTGCCGACCGTACCGACCTCCACTGCCGAGCCGTTTTCCAGCATGATGAGGTTGGAATGCGCCGAACTGCAGGGGAAGTACACATAGGAAATCGGCCGGCCGCGCTCGTAGAGGACATCCTTCAGATTGGTTTTCACCAGTTCAAGCTGCGGCGCGATTCTGGCGTAATCCTCAGCGGACAGCCTGGCCAGGATGCGGTTCTGGCAGGTATGTCCTTCGCTCATCGACTGATACATCGTGTTTCTTGATCGTTATAAATAAGGCGTTGACGTATCAAATGACGATTAAAAATCATCGATTGACCACTGCGCAATGGACAAGATTAGTGTTTTTCATTGCGCCCTCCCGAATCGAACTCGCCATGGAATTCCGTCTGCCTCGCATTTTTGAAGTTAAGCGGCATGCTGAGGCTTGGCGCGACGAATGTCAGTATGGATGCTGACATATGCGCCGCCGGAGGAAGAGATTTTGAACGGCGGTTGCACTGCCATTGCTGCGGTAGGCGCTGCAATAGATGCCTTGCGCGCCATCGCCTGCAACGGGATTCTTTTTTTCAACAACTGGTTTTCTCTATCGTCCATGGCGGATTCGGGCGCAGCATATGGCGAAGCTGGCACCCTGCATTGCTTATCCTTAAAAACATGGAAGGCAGATGGGCAATGAACACGACTCTTTAAAAGACGGCGAAAGTGGTTTTTATCTCTTGAGCGGCAACTATTTATTCCGCAAGCGAATTGCCGGAATTCGGGCATGAAAACATGGCACAAATCACAGTGCAATTGTTTCAGGAATAAAGGCTTTTATTTATACAACCTATTTCATACTTTCAACTATACTAAAAGTATATTCTGAACAGTTTCCACTAATCAATTTTTAATTCATTTCCATAAAACCGTCTTAGAAAAAAATGGAGAGCCACGCGACCCTTCTTCTTGACATCTATGACAGTGCGGAACATTGCACCAGCCCGGACTTCAACCAGTATGCGCTCGACAAATTTAAGAATGTGCTGCAATTCGACTCTGCGGTAATCGTCGATTTTTCCGCGGCACAGCAGCAGAAATTCATCATCCAGTCAATTCACCTTCACGACGCGCCTGTCGAAAAAATGCTGGACAGGCCAAAGGCCATAGGAACGGAAAGCCTGAACAGGAATGGCGCGCTGAGCAGCCGGGATTTCGTGTTGAAAAAAGCATTGGCCGAGCGTGGCAAGAGCGTCATTGCCAACCTGACAGAGGGCGTTTCCGATCTGCACGTACTGGATTATTGCCGCAAGTACGAAACCGCCCATTCCCTGACTTTCGTCTCCGCCCGGACAACGGCTTACACGGCGCCCACGATCGCGCTGTGGCGCGCGGCGAAAGGCAATGCCTACGCCGAAAAAGACGCCCATACGGCGAACATGCTGCTGCCCCATATCCTTCAAGCCAGAAGGATCAATGCGCGCCTCCATGTTTCTCCCTCGTCTTCAACGGATGTCAATGCGGCTGCATTGGCCACGCCCGACGGCTGTCTGCACTTCGTGGAACCGGAGGTCATCCGGCTAATGCAGCTCGAATGGAAAGAATGGACGCCGCCGCTTCTGCCGCGCATTTTGGTCGACTCCCTGAGACGCAATAATGAAAAGATGTTTGTTGGCGCAGCCATCTGCATAAAGGCGACCCTGCAGGAAAATATGATCTGCATGAGCATTACCGAAAAAAGCAATCAGCAGATGTCGCTTTCAACGGCGGAATACCGCGCCGCCAGGCTTGCCGCCGAGGGATTGACGTACAAGGAAATTGCAAGAAGACTCGATATATCTCCCGCCACGATTCGCAATCAGCTGCATTCGGCTTACAGGAAATTAGGCGTTTCGAATAAAACCGCATTAAGAAACGTGCTTGCCGAATTGGACTGATAGAACATCCATCCTATGGATGTTCTATCCCTCAAGCCCTAGGATTAACAAAAGACAATATCGTCCAGCATTGCCAGGTGCTGTTCAAGCCAACAGTTTTTTTGCCAATCCGATTGAGGAAATCCATGCATAAAGCAGCCATCGCCATTTTTCCCCTTTTCCTGGCCGCCTGCGGCGGCAGTAGCAGCAATGGTGGTGGCAGCAATGCGTCCGATTCCGGCGCGACAGGCAACAACGCCATTGCGCTGAGCGGGCTGGTCAGCGATGGCCCGATTGCGGGGGCGCAGGTCTGTCTTTTCTCCGATGGCGTGCAGGCACGCAATGCGGCCGGCGCCGCGCTCTGCTCCACCGAGACCGATGCACAGGGCAACTACACCATCGCCATTCCGAAAGACCTCGCCCCCGGCTTCCTTACCCTGGTCGCCAGCAAGGGCAGCACGATCAGGATTGCCTCTGCCCTGGGCACGCTTGCCCAGGTAACGCAAGCTGCCGGCAGCGGCGCCACGGTAACATCCTCCAGCCTGCCTGCTGCCCGCATCACGCATTTCACCACGGCGGAGTTCGTTCTGGCCGACACGAATAATGACGGCACCGTGTCCAGGGCCGAATTCGACAGCTACGTCCCCGATTACTCGAAAGTCCGGCCGGCGGCCGTGGTCGTCAAGGCCGTGATCGACTTCGGCCAGGGCGATTCCCTCCTTGGCGGCCAGGCCAGCAACACGCTGCTGCTGGCAGCGGCGGCAGTGAAGGGCCAGGCATTGGGCACGACCGGCAAGACAGCGGTCGAATGGGCCGACGACGCCGCGAATGTGACTATCGTGACCGCCGTAGACCAGGACCTGGCAAATGAAATGGCGGGCACCTTCGCGAATTACCAGCTTTCCACGAACGTGACGTCCTATCGCATCCCTTCCGCCGTCAGCGCCAATAACGCGAGCATCTCCTGCGAAATCAATACCGGCAACGAGTCTGTCATCGTGCAGATTGCCATCGATGCGTCCCGCGGCATTTTCGTTCTGAAGCACGACGGCATACAAACCGTCGGAAGCTACAACCCGAACACCGGCGCGGTCAGCCTGACGAACCTGGATCCGCTTGCGGTATCAATGACGACTTCCCAGCTCACCTATTACACGGAAGGCTATTTCCGGCTGAACGGCATCCTTGATGCTTCAGCCGGAAAGTTCACGGGCACCTATGCTGAACTGTCCGCCAATACCTGGTCATTGGACGCTACACGGCAGGAGTGCACGGCGGCAGGAAGCGTGACGGCTGCCAGGCTGTAATCGCTGCAGGAGTGTCATGGCCGGCATGCAGTGCCGGCTTCGGCGGTAATTCCGCACGTCAAAGCATGTACACCATTCCTTACTGTTAATGACCGTGTTAGTCAGGCTGAGCGCGCCGGTTTCGGGGTTGTAGCTTCCGACGGTTCATATGCCATCGTGCTGCAGACGAATGCGGGAAATGACGGCAGCACTCCATACCGTTTTCATTAATTCCTTGCGGTTCAACGATAAGCCGGAAAGGCCGGCACCGCCCGATCAATCACGCTGCGCAAGATACCGACCGACCATGACAGCAGGACATCGTCACCCTCACCGACTCCACGCCGCTGTCATGGTTTTGCTGCTGATGCTGACCGCCTGCGGGAAAGGCGAGCCAACGGAAGCAGAAATCTTCGACACCCTGAATGATTTCGGACCAACGAAGATGCTGCTAGGGGATCTGGCAAGGATGCGCGCAGAAGCAAGAAAAACCGAATGCGAAAATGCGGGTGAGAACGCGTACAAATGCGGAGTGGCCTCGCAAGCTGGAAAAGGTCTGGTGTTGAAATATATCTTTGCCAGAGAGGGCGACAAATGGCGGGTCCTTCCCTGACCTTGGCAGCAGCGTTCTTTAATAAGAGACTGTAGCCACCCTGGAAAATGAAAAAGCCAACCTTTAACAGGTTGGCTTTCTTTATTCTGGTGGGCCTCCCGTGAGTCGAACACGGCACCAACGGATTATGAGTCCAACGTGGCGCTCATTCTAACATGTTGATTCATAAGAGATAATCCTATAAATTATTGAATATAAAGAAAAAACCCTTTCATCGGCTTGCATTCTTTTGCATCCAGCTTGACCTGCGACGTAGCCTACCTGTAGCCTTGAAATTTTAGAGTACCAAGGAGATGAGGCGAATGCAGTCTATAAAACTCACGAAGCGCGTTGTTGATGGCTTGCAGCCACAGGCAAAGCCTTATGTCCGCTACGACTCGGAGTTGCCTGGCTTTGGAATCAGGGTGGGCAGTGAATCAAAGGTGTTCATCGTTCAGAAACGCGTAGGCGCACGAGTCGTCAAACGAACCATTGGCCGATATGGCATCTACACTGTAGATCAAGCACGGGCTGAGGCGAGAGCTGTCCTTTATGAACTCAGCCAGGGGCGCGATCCGCTCGAAGAGAAGCGCCTGGTGCAAATGCGGTCCAAACTCACGTTCGGCACCCTCTTCGAGCTATATCTCACAGAACGCCCATTGAAGACCCGGACTATTGAGGACTTTCGGGCGCGGCTACCAAGGCTTTTGTCAGATTGGTTCCCACTGTCAGCTAATCAGATCACCCGCGATATGGTGCGGCGAAAATTTGACGAGTTAATGGCACATCCAACACAGGCGGCCATTGTCATGCGCTATGCACGTGCGGTCTTCAATTTTGGGATCGAGCATTATCGCAACGATGAGACAGGCGAATCTGAAATCAAGCAGAACCCCATTGAAGCCGTTACTCGTGGCAAAAATAAGAAGCTTCCGAAGTCTCGGCGGCGGCAAGGATATTTAAAGGAAACACAACTACCAAGATGGTTTGCGGCAGTGGATATGATCCGACAACGGCAACCCGTTGTTGCGGATTTTCTAGTTGTTACTTTGTTACTTGGCGCACGTAGAAGCGAAACCGCAAAGCTTCGATGGGCTGATGTTAATCTGGAAGAGCAATGGGTCGTATTCCCCGACCCAAAAAACAAAAACGATCATCACATTCCCCTGCCGCGACATGTGCTTGAAGTTCTAAAACGCCGACGCGAACTAACATCCGAGAATGAAAAATTTGTGTTCCCAGCCAACTCCAGAGCGGGCCACTTGACAGAACCGCGTTCAGGCATGGCAGCAATCACTGCGGAGACGGGGATTGCATTCCAAATGCATGATTTGCGTCGAACATTCGCCACTTCCGCGGATGCTCTTGAGCTGCATGAACGGACGATTAAGCGGTTGATGAACCACATTGACGATAAGAAGAATGTTACGCTCGGCTATATCATTAATGAAGTGAATCGACTTCGAGCGCCGATGCAAGCCATCGAAGATCGTATTCGTTCTGGAGTTCTAGAAATCGGTGCTGGCTCATCTGACAGTCCGGAAAGTATCTATGTTTGACGATCCTGTTATTTTGAATCTTGACAAGCTGCCTGCGGATAAATTGCTGACCGAAAAACACCTAGCCTTCCTGCTGGATGTGTCGGTGTCTAAGCTCCAAAAGGATCGCGTTGCAGGTAATCCTCCACCGTACGTCAAAATTCGTGGCGCTGTTCGCTATCGAATCGGTGATTATCGTGCTTACGTACGTGAGCGCACGGTTAGATCCACTGCACATGCCGATACCATTCACTTTACGGGAATGGAAGGTGGGACACCATATGCACGTATTGGCCGCACTATCTATGACTTTATTGAGTCGCTTGACCGGGACGTTGATGAAGTCATCATCGGCAATCTTGCAATGTTCCGAGCAATGGGCTACGCAATTGCGATCGACGATGCCTAGGCTATGGAGTGAAGCATCTTGTGTGGCTGGCAGGACATAGCCATGTGCGATGTCTATAGAACCCTGCGAAGAATTGAAGTGGGATTGCTCAAGACGCCGTATGCCGGAACCTTTTGGGAGCAGATCATTTGGCCGGACCTTTGTGCTTAATGATCTTTTCGGTCAGTTGCAAAATTTCTTTCAGTCTAGGCGCGTAGATTTCTTGAAGAATATGCTCGACGATCTGATAGGAGTCGAGCACGTCATCAGTTGTCATTTCCATACTGCCTTCGTGGCTGCCAGCGTTGCCGAGCCACTTGACTGCGGAAAACATGTTTTTCAATGCTTCGTATTCCGGCGGCAGTAAATTAATGCGCCTCTGAAGCGGGATGAACCCGCCTTTGTTTTTACCGGCCATGTCGACCCGCGGAACGCCTAGTTCGGTCAATAAGGCCTCGATAGCAATGCGCGCATTGTTGGAAGCCGCGTGCGGTGCAGAAAAGAAAAGCGCAAACGAGTCATTCAGCGGTTTAGCCACAGACTCAGGGCATTTTCTGGGAATTTCGAATATTTTTAAGTGCGGTTGAAAATGTTTCGGCCGGAAGCGTTCCTCATACACTTGCTCGGGGCAACCGTTACCGTCGAGAACTATATCCGAGTCCAGAAAGCCGGTGCCGCTACTTGCCACGACCTCTTTGCAGTGTTCATTGGAGCAATCCATTAGGCACGAATATACAGACTCGATCCATTCCGGTTCCCACCCTGGCTGATCGTGGTTGCGTGAATGCTTTCGCTCGTCAGAAAAAAAGGTATCTCGCCGAATACGCAGCACACCTTTGCGACATGTCGGACAGTTCCAGTTAGCTTCATGCTTGAGATTGAAGGACGATTTCAAGGCGTGACGATCCACTTTTTCGATTCCTGCAAAAAGTTTATTGGGCTGATGAAAAGCAAGGGGGCCGCTTCCCGGCACTTAATTTTACAGAATGCCGAGTTCGACTTCGGCCACTTAACTATGCCCTCCGAGCCTGGCCAGAACGCGCTGCACCTGCGAAAGCCGCCATTCACCACCACGCGGTGTCGGCACGCCGATTTGGTTCAGTTCCGCGACCATCGCACGTTGTGAGAGTTGGCGCACGGCCATGCCGGCGAAGAGTGAGCGAAGCTTGCTCGCGAAGGCGTCCGCCTCACCCTGGCGCTTCTCGACGTTTGGCCGCAGATTCGCCGGCCCTGCTTTGCCCAACTCGACGCCCCGCGCCTTTGCCATCGCTAGCGCTTCCTTTGTGCGCTGGCTTATGCGCTTCGCTTCATGCTCGGCGAAAGCAGCCATGATATGAATGGTCAACTCGTTCGCCTCCGGCATATCACAGGCCAGGAACCTAACACGCGATTCCATCAAACCCGAGACGAAGTGTACATTGCGCGCGAGCCGGTCTAACTTTGCAATCACCAGAGTTGCGCCCTGCTTGCGGCAGGCGTCCAGCGCGGCGCGCAGCTGCGGGCGTTTCGATAGCGCGTCTGAGCCTTTGCCGGTCTCGACCTCCTGAAACTCGCCTACGAGATTCCAGGAGCCGCCATTTAAAAATTTGCGGACGGCTTCCTGTTGCGCTCCCAAGCCAAGCCCGGAGTCTCCCTGGCGAGCCGTCGAAACACGGTAATACGCGATAAATTTGCCATTTGCCATGCCGCTCCCCTTCCCCGACCACATTTCATGACGTTCGTTTAATGTGTGGTCAGTATAGTTGCGTTGGGCTGAAAACTCAATTATTAATCATATTTTGATTTTTCTTTGAGTGAATGTTATATTCCGGAAACTTTATACGGAGTCTTTATGGATGAACTTTTGAATAACGCGATGGCCGCGCAGATGCTTGCGGAACGCTTGCCGGAACGCTCGGCGGACCAATGGCAGACCTGGCTGCAAAACAACCGCAACCAAGCCCGCCCAACGCTCTATCGCATCCCATTCGTGCGCATGGGTGGCGGCACTTTCTACGCCCCTGACGAGCTGGAAAAATATGTCGCGTTCGAGCAGTCGCGCCAGCTCGGGAAGGTCAAACTCTCCGGCCGCGCCGCTGAAGCTCTGCGCGCCTTTGGCATTGGCGAGCCGGGCGGAACCTCTCTCGGTCGCATCTTCAAGGGCGGCACCGCGAACCCTCACCCGGATAACAAGGGCGGGACGCTCGTTCAAGCCACTATCCGCGAGCCGTTGATGGTGTTCGCCATGACGCCGGAACAGGCTATCGAATTTGGCAAAGAACTGAAGGAGGCAGGCGAGGCGGCCCAGCGCTGGAACAACCCAAAGCAAGCGCCGGCCGCACCGCACTTCACGACCACCACACTCGTCGACAACGCAGACGTGGTCATCCAACGCAGGGAGTACAAGAAATGAAAGCCATCATCAAAACCTTATCCGCATCCGATACGGCTTACTGGCTGCGCCACAAGCTCGGCCTCTCATACGACTGGCGCAGCCGCCTGGCTGACTGGCGCAGGGGCCGCGCGCTCGACTATGGCGGCCCGGTACTGCTGCCCGCCTCGCGCAGCGCGTACAGCCCGCTTTATGAGCTGTCGGAAATCGCGGCATTCATCAAGGACTACCGCACTTTCGACCGCAACGCAGAAGCCGAGGTCAAGCCCGAGATCATCTATGTGGAACTTGATATCCGCACCGGCGAACAAAAGCGCCTGGCGCATCCGCCGCGCCCGCTGATCGCCACCACAACCGCGACTGCTGGCGCTGCGCATGTCTGACCAAGCGAACGACTTCATCATGGCCCGGTTCCTGACCGGGTTGCATGCCAACGCCATGAGCCGCACCACGCCGGCTCGCTTGCACTAGAAGAGCTTGCATGAAACCCGCTCCACCCTCAATCGCCTTGCCGGTCTCCCTGAATGACTGGATCGTCACGCCGTCGATTGATTTCATCAAACTGACCTCGCCATGCCGCGAAGACTTGAAAGCGCTGCGGCTGGCGCTGGGAAGGCCGGCGACAGTATTCGTTCATGCCGCAAGAGATTCGGCCGACCGTAACACCATCACGTTGCAAACTCCCAGCACTGCCCAGCTTCAGGCGGTCATTGACCATGCGCCACGCATGCAGATATACGAGGTCGAGTTCACCCTCGACTTCCGACCGAAGGGCGACCCGGCTGGCCTCGACGAGCTAGCGCCGGTATTTCGTTGGTTCGCCGACTGTTTGCGTCCATCGAAAGATGTGCCAGGGGCGCGACGAAAGAACTATGTCGAGGATGCGCAGGGGCGCTATGTAGACGCGCCTCCCGGCGCGAGCGAATCGCTGACCACATACCTGTGGCGCAACAAGCTGGAGCGGGTGACGCACCGCCTGTACATGAAATTTAAGGATAACAAGGCCCCGGTTCCTTTTCCGAGTGTGCGCTTGGAAGCTAAGCTCAGCATGTCCGCATGTTGGCTTGTTGGCTTGGATTACGCTTTCCATCTCGCTGATTTCAGCCAACGTGCGCGGCGCGTTCTGTCACCACATTTCCAGATTGCCGCCGGCATCAAGCCGGGATCGGTGCGCTCACGCGCCGCAGTTGGCACACGACTTCGCGCGGAGGCAGACGCATCGAATAGCAAGAAAGCCATGAGGGTCGAGAAATTCTGGCGCAAGAAAGGCGCGATGGGTGCGTTCAGGCTCGGGCTGAAAACAATCCCCGACAAGGAAGCCAACAAGCGGATCGGCGATGCGCTCGACCGGCTGCACGCTCAACTCGCGCCGCTGAGATTGCCAAAAATTTCGCGTGCCGACGCTACTGTGGATCAGCTCGAAACTTTTGAATTCATT
>Ga0308161_1005952_pt1 | contig 10490 bp, 10 predicted proteins | sample PhyFR2_FD_201034 | JGI IMG/M metagenome (GOLD analysis project Ga0308161, IMG submission 201034) | Phyllosphere microbial communities from UC Gill Tract Community Farm, Albany, California, United States - DLSLF.R2 | ecosystem: Host-associated > Plants > Phyllosphere > Unclassified | place: USA...
CCCCAGAACCGTGCGCCTCAATCCATCGGCTTTCTGCTGCTGGACAATTTCACGCTGATTTCCCTGGCGTCCGCCGTTGAGCCGCTGCGCATGGCCAACCAGTTGTCCGGTCGCGAGCTGTATCGCTGGAGCACCCTCACCGTCGATGGCGGCCAGGTCTGGGCCAGTGACGGTCTGCAAATCACCCCCGACGCCTCCATGCACAAAGCCCCGCCCCTGGACACGGTGATCGTCTGCGGCGGCATCGGCATTCAACGTACCGTAACCCGTGAACACGTCTCGTGGCTGCAAAGCCAGGCGCGCCAGTCCAAGCGCCTGGGCGCGGTGTGCACCGGCAGTTGGGCGCTGGCCTGCGCCGGTCTGCTCGACGGCTTCGATTGCAGCGTGCACTGGGAATGTCTGGCGGCGATGCAGGAAGCTTTCCCGCGCGTGGCCATGAGCACACGCCTGTTCACCCTCGACCGTAACCGCTTCACCAGTTCCGGCGGCACCGCGCCGCTGGATATGATGCTGCACCTGATCAGCCGCGATCACGGTCGTGAACTGTCGGCAGCGATCTCGGAAATGTTCGTCTACGAGCGCATCCGCAACGAACAGGATCACCAGCGCGTGCCGCTCAAGCACATGCTCGGCACCAACCAGCCGAAATTGCAGGAAATCGTCGCGCTGATGGAAGCCAATCTGGAAGAGCCGATCGATCTGGATGAGCTGGCGGTGTATGTCGCGGTGTCGCGTCGACAACTGGAGCGGTTGTTCCAGAAATACCTGCACTGCTCGCCGTCACGCTATTACCTGAAGTTGCGCCTGATCCGCGCCCGGCAACTGCTCAAGCAGACGCCGATGTCGATCATCGAAGTGGCGTCGGTGTGTGGTTTCGTCTCCACGCCGCACTTCTCCAAGTGCTATCGCGAGTACTTCGGCATTCCGCCGCGTGACGAGCGCGTCGGCTCCAACACCACCCAGCAGGTGGCGATGCTGCCACTGCCGCAGGCCATCGTGATGTCGCCGCTGTCGGGGCCGATGTCAGCGCTGAGTCAGGCGCGCAATGAGTCGACATTTGCCAGCGTAAGGCTGTAGACCGAGTCTGATCGTTCCCACGCTCTGCGTGGGAATGCAGCCCGGGACGCTCTGCGTCCCAAAAGGCCGAACGCGGAGCGTCCGTTGAGGCATTCCCACGCAGAGCGTGGGAACGATCAGGTGGGAGCGAGCCTGCTCGCGAAGGGGTTTCTCAGGCGCTGTGTGACTGCTGGTAATCCGAGAGGGCCGGCAACAATTGCTTGTCGATCGCCTGACGCACCGCCGGCTGAATGCTGGCGCCGCTGGTGTACATGTCCTTGACCATCTTGCGCAGTTCGAATGCGCGAACATTGTCCAGGCCACGCACCGCACACTCGCAGGCCTGCTCGGCGGTGGTACCGCTCGGCACCTGAATACCCAAGGCCTTGAGCTGGCCCAACAGATCTTCCTGGTCAATCAAATCGGCGTACATCATTACGCAAATCCTTCTGTGGCAACGGAGGTCTTGGCTCGATTCTGGTGGCCCCGACCGGACGCGGCAAGGGCGTTTTGTCGCGGTGGCCGGGACGACTATGAACAGGTCGTTTTCGGCTAACCGACTGGATGGGCGACTAGGCACACTGGCTCCAGCTCGCTTCACGAAGGTTTGGTCACCCTCGCCTGGCAGCTCCTCAACAGTACCCTCCTCAGCTCCGATCCTGTCACGGCTTGATCGGAGTTTTTTTTGCTTGTGATTCAGTTAGTAGCGCGTTGTTTGGACTGACGCTTTCGCGAGCAAGCTCGCTCCCACAGTTGAAATGCATTCCAATGTGGGAGCGAGCCTGCTCGCGAAGAACGATGACGCGGTTCAACGTTGTAACACCAGAATCCGCGACAACAACTCATCCCGGTCGACATAGCAGCCCTGAAAATGCCGCGCCCCGGTCGCTGGGTCAAAGGCATTGCGTGCATGCAGCGTGCGGCGGTTGTCAAAGCACCACAACTCGCCCGGCTTGAGCCGCTGCGTCAGCCGAAATCGCGGCTCGCGGGTCATCGCAATAAAGCGCCGATAGGCTCGATACAGCAACGGCATCTGCGCCACCGACGTATCGAACGCCCCGCGCAGAAAGTTGGCCATGCGAATCTCCGCCACCCGGCCCAGCGCATCCACAGCGATGATCGGCGCCAGGCAGCGATAGTCGCTGTGCCGGTCCTTGTTGCGAAATTCCACAGGGATTTCGCACAGGGCCTCAAACAGCTGCGGCTCCTCTTGACGCAAGGCGTCGGCGATCGCAAAACCATCGACGAAAATGCTCTCGCCACCCTCGGCATCATTCACCAGGCAATGCAGAAATTGCAGCCCCGGTTGCAGCTCGCGAGTCGGCAGATCCGTGTGCAATGGCAGGTTGAAGGCGGTGTAGGCGTTGCTGTCGGCGTCGGCTTTGGATTGCACATTGAACAGCACGCCGAAATTGCTTTCGCGAATGAAGGAAATCCGCTGCGCGATGAGCTTCAGCGAGCCCGGCTCGGTGGGCACGCCGCGCACTTGGGTCAGGCCGATGTCGCGTAAGGCGAGCAACCATTGCAGCAGCGCGGCGTTGTCGTTCATCAGCGCGATGTAGTCGAACACCGGCAACTGCAGATCGCTGTGCCACAAATGGGGCTGCGGTTTGCCGGCCAGGCGTTCGGCGCGGGATTCATCGTCATAGGCATGTGCGCGCAACCAGCCCGGATCGAAGCGGCTCAGGTGACCATCCTGCCAGTCGATGCGCAGGCAACCATCGCTGTCGATGCGCGTGGCCAGCGGTCGCAAATCCTCTGCGGCATCGACGCTCTCGAAAACCTGCTCGCGAGTGACGCTGTAGAAACATTGATCACACGGGCAATTGTCGCGCAGCCATACGTGGTGAAACGGGCTGACACGCCCGTCAGCCCATTCGATGACAACGCGATCCGCCAGACCCTGCACGCCACCGAGCGCGCTGATCAACGGATAAGTACGAAAATCGGCAACAGCGACGGCGGTATTCATGGCGGCTCCTTGGCAGTGGGGGATTTACCGAGCGGGTGGCAGCGCGATCACGCGGCCGATGTAAGCGGGAGCGGTCAGGTCGGTCTGATCGGCGACGATGGCTTGCAGGCGATGCAACGTATCGGGGCTGAACGGCGCCGAGCGCGGGCCGGCGAGGTCGACGTGCAAAAGCATCTGTTCATTGCCGGCCAGCGCTTGCTCATCGCCGATTTTGTGCAGGCTGTGGTAGAGGTGCAGGCGCTTGCTGTCGTGGCCGATGATTTGCGTGCGCACTTCCACCTCAGTGTCGATCTTCACTTCGTGCAGGTAATTGAGGTGCAGTTCGAGGGTGAACAGCGAGTGGCCGCTGGCCTCGCGGTTGCTGCTGTCCATGCCGAGGCAGTCCATCAGCGCATCGGTGGCGTAGCTGAAGATCAGCAAGTAAAAGGCGTCGCGCAGGTGGCCGTTGTAGTCGACCCAGTCGGGGATGATGGTGGTTTGGTAGGTGGTGAGGTGGGGCATGGTTTCTCCTGGCGGCGATCGTTCCCACGCTCTGCGTGGTAACGCCTCTTGTGACGCTGTGCGTCACGCTTCTGGGACGCGGAGCGTTCCCGGGCTGCATTCCCACACTGCATTCCCACGCAGAGCGTGGGAACGATCAGGTGGCGGATTACTCGCTGAAACTCATTCCATGCTTTTCCTTGGTGGTCTTCACTGCCTCGAGCACCGCCAGCAAACAATCATCACGATAGCGCTCCAGCGCGGAAATGCTGTGCCGACCGAGCTGATCGGTGGTGCCATCGACCACATCATCAATCAGCTTGTCTGTCAGCTCCGGTGCCGGCAGATACGTCCACGGCAACTGCAACGCCGGGCCGAATTGCGACATGAAGTGGCGCATGCCGGCATCGCCGCCGGCCAGGGTGTAAGTCAGGAAAGTGCCCATGAACGACCAGCGCAGACCGGCGCCAAAGCGAATCGCATCGTCGATTTCGCCGGTCGTCGCCACACCGTCGTTGACCAGGTGCAACGCCTCGCGCCACAGCGCTTCGAGCAGGCGATCGGCGATGAACCCCGGCACTTCTTTGCGCACATGCAACGGGCGCATGCCGAGGGATTCGTAGACTTGCATCGCCGCTTGCACCGCTTGTGGCGCGGTATTCTTGCCGCCGACCACTTCCACCAGCGGCAACAGATAAACCGGGTTGAACGGATGCCCGACCACGCAGCGTTCAGGGTGCATCGAACTCTCATAGAACTCGCTTGGCAACAGGCCTGAAGTGCTGGAGCCGATCAGCGCATCGGGCTTGGCCGCGGCGCTGATTTTGCTGTGCAGATCGAGCTTCAGTTCCAGCCGTTCCGGGGCGCTTTCCTGGATGAAATCGGCGTCACGCACGCATTCCTCGATGGTTGCGACAAAACGCAGACGATCCTGCGAAGCGCCGGGCGCCAGGCCGTTCTTCTCCAGCGCGCCCCAGGCATTGGCCACGCGTTGGCGCAATGCCGCCTCGGCGCCGGGCGCCGGGTCCCAAGCCACCACATCGAGGCCATGGGCGAGGGCGCGGGCGACCCAGCCACTGCCGATCACACCGCTGCCGAGAGCGGCGAAGGTTTTGATTTCGGTGATAAAGCGCATGGTGATTTCCTGAGAGAGTTCGGTGATCCCTGTGGAAACTCTGTTCTCGTGGCGAGGGGATTTATCCCCGATCGGCTGCGAAGCAGTCGTAAAACCTGTGCTCTCGGTCTATCTGATGCCCCGGGTTGTCAGGTTTTGGGGCGGCTTCGCCACCCATCGGGGATAAATCCCCTCACCACAAAATTTATGTTCACAGGGAGAGAGGGTGAGGTTCAGCCGCGCTGGGTCAGGCCCATTTTTTTGCGACCTTCGGCCGGCGTCAGCACGCGGGCACCGAGGCGGCTGAGGATTTCCGTGGCGCGTTCGACCAATTGGCCATTGGTCGCCAGCACGCCTTTGTCCAGCCACAGGTTGTCTTCGAGGCCGACCCGCACGTTGCCGCCCAGCAGCACCGCTTGCGCCGCCATCGGCATCTGCATGCGGCCGATGCCGAAGCCGGCCCACACCGCGTCGGCGGGCAGGTTGTCGACCATGGCTTTCATCGTGGTGGTGTCGGCCGGCGCGCCCCACGGGATGCCCAGGCACAGCTGGAACAGCGGGTTGTCGAGCAAGCCCTCCTTGATCATCTGCTTGGCGAACCACAGATGCCCGGTGTCGAAAATCTCCAGTTCGGCCTTCACGCCCAGCTCGGTGATGCGCTTAGCGCCGGCGCGCAGTTGCGCCGGGGTGGAGACGTAAATGGTGTCGCCGTCGCCGAAGTTCAGCGTGCCGCAATCGAGGGTGCAGATTTCCGGCAGCAGTTCTTCGACGTGGGCGAGACGGGTCAGCGGGCCGACCAGATCGGTGTTCGGGCCGAACTCCATCGGCTTCTCGCCAGGGCCGATTTCCAGGTCGCCGCCCATCCCGGCGGTGAGGTTGACGATGATGTCGACGTCCGCCTCGCGGATGCGCTCCATCACTTCGCGGTACAGCGCCACGTCACGGCTGAACTTGCCGGTCTGCGGATCGCGCACATGGCAGTGCACCACGGTGGCGCCAGCCTTGGCCGCTTCCACCGCAGCAGCGGCAATCTGTTTCGGGGTGACCGGCACGTGTGGGCTCTTGGCGGTCGTGTCGCCAGCACCGGTGAGTGCGCAGGTGATGATGACGTCGTGGTTCATGGTGCGTTTCCTTCAGGCGTGATGGATCTGTCCGCAGCCCGTGGCGGGGCTGCGAAGCGTGGCTCAGTTGCCTCTCCCATCTGGGAGAGGGGGGTCAATAAAGGGTTATTTGCTGGTCAATTGCAGATTTTCAGCGGCCGGTTTGCCATCGAAAGTCGTCACACCTTCAAGCCAGCGCTGTTTGTCTTCGGGGTGATCCTTGAGCCACTGCTTTGCCGACTCGAAGGCATCCTTGTGATCGAGCAGCGGCTGCATCATCCGGCTCTCGGATTCGGCGGTGAAGGTCAGGTTGGCCAGCAGGCGGCCGATGTTTGGGCATTGCTCAGCGTACTTCGGTGACGTGACCGTCCACACCGTGGCCATGCCTTCGTTCGGGCCGAGGGCGTCTTCGCTACCAGTCAGATAGGTCATCTGGATATTGACGTTCATCGGGTGCGGCGCCCAGCCGAAGAACACTACGGCTTCCTTGCGGCGCACGGCGCGATCGACGGCGGCGAGCATGCCGGCCTCGCTCGATTCGACGAGTTGGAATTTGCCCAAGCCAAACTGGTTCTTGGCGATCATCGCTTTGATCTGCGTGTTGGCGCCCGAGCCTGGCTCGATGCCGTAGATCTTGCCGCCCAATTCCTTCTCGAATTTAGCGATGTCAGCGAAGGTTTTCAGGCCCTTGTCAGCCAGATAGGTCGGCACGGCAAGGGTGGCGCGGGCGTCTTTCAGGCTCGGTGCTTCGAGCACTTTGACCTGATTGGCCTCGACGAATGGCGTGATGGTCTGGGTCATCAGCGGGTTCCAGTAGCCGAGGAACAAGTCCAGGCGCTGATCGCGAATCCCGGCAAAGATGATCTGCTGCGAGGCGCTGGTCTGTTTGGTGCTGTAGCCGAGGCCGTCGAGCAGGACCTGGGTCATGGCACTGGTGGCGATCACGTCAGTCCAGTTGACCACGCCCATGCGTACGTTCTTGCAGGAGGCCGGTTCGGCCGCCATCACGCCGGTGCTGAAGAAAGCGGTACCGCTGAGTGCAAGAACGCAGCTGCTGATCAGTCGTTTCATGTCGGGTTCCTCGGCAGTTCGATTATTGTGGTTCCCGGCATCTGCGCGCCGGTGAGGCCAAGTTACGCAGCTATGCACCCGTGAAAGCGCACTGCGGCGACTGGCATTTGCACTGTAGCGACCTGCACGCTTGAACGCCGCCGATAATCGGCGTATCAACGAGCCACGCGACCCGCCAACCGAGTGCGCCCATGCCCCAGGATTTCTACTTTTTGCTGATGCCGGGGTTCTCCGCCATCGGCTTTATTTCCGCGATCGAACCGTTGCGCGTGGCCAACCGCTTTCGCGGCGAGTTGTACCGCTGGCATGTGCTCAGCGCCGATGGCGGCGCGGTATTGGCGAGCAACGGCATGTCGGTCAACGCCGATGCGGCGCTGGAGCCGCTGAAGAAAGGCGCGACCTTGCTGGTGGTGGCCGGCTTCGAACCGCTGAAGTTCATCACGCCGACGCTGGAGCACTGGTTGCGCAGGCTGGACAAGGACGGCGTAACCCTCGGCGCCATCGACACCGGCAGCTTCGTCCTCGCCGAAGCGGGCCTGCTCGATGGCCATCGCCTGACCCTGCACTGGGAGGCGATCGATGCGTTCAAGGAGTCTTATCCACAGCTCAGCGTGACCCAGGAACTGTTTGAGATCGACCGGCGGCGGATCACCTCGGCGGGAGGTACGGCCTCGATTGATCTGATGCTCGACCTGATCGCCCAGGCCCACGGCGCGCAACTGGCGATTCAGGTCAGCGAGCAGTTTGTGCTCGGGCGCATCCGCCCGCGCAAGGATCACCAGCGCATGGAAGTCGCCACGCGTTACGGGATCAACAACAAGAAACTGGTGCAGGTGATCGGCGAGATGGAACAGCACAGCGAACCGCCGCTGACCACGCTGCAACTGGCGGAGTCGATCAAGGTGACCCGGCGGCAACTGGAGAGGTTGTTCCGGCTGCACCTGAACGATACGCCGAGCAACTTCTATCTGCGGTTGAGGCTGGAAAAGGCCCGGCAACTGTTGCGCCAGACTGACATGAGCGTGCTCGAAGTCAGCATTGCCTGCGGTTTTGAATCACCGTCGTATTTCACCCGCAGCTATCGCGCACGTTTCGCCCGCTGCCCCCGCGAAGACCGGCGTACCGCGCAGGCCTGAATGGTTTCAGCGACACCCTAGAACCCTGTGGGAGCGGGCTTGCCCGCGATGAGGCCAGCACATCCAACATTGTTATTGCCGGACACACCGCCATCGCGGGCAAGCCCGCTCCCACAGGTTCCAAGGTGATTTCGGGAATCGGGTTATTTCTTCACCAACGCCGAACACGCCGCCTTGTAAGCCTCATGCTGATATTTGTTCAACGTCCCCGGCAGCTCGAAATTGTGCTTCTTGGCCTGGGCATTGATCGTCTGCGGCGACAGCAGCGTCACCTCACAGCCATCAAGCAACTGAAACACGCCCTCGATCTTGAACGTCGTCGGCCCACCGGCAAACTCGCCCTTTTTGCTGCGCTTTTTGATCGCGATCCGGTCCACCGAGTTTTCCCGCACAAACGACGCCACCTGCGCCGCAAACCGCCGCACGTTCGCCGCCTCGTCATCGTCATCCAGAGCAATCTTCTTCGCGGCGAGAGGGACGTGGCTCAACGTCGAACCATCGAGCGCCGCCACGGCGATGATCGCTTCGCTGCCTTTGATTTCAATGCCGCAGATGTTCATGGGAATCCTTAGACTGGCTTAAGAGGTTCAGCTTACAGCTCAAACACTTACTCCTGCCCGATCGACTCCAAAAACTCCGACCGTTCATCACTCATCCGCGCGACACAATCATTCTGCGCAATGGTAAACGCCTTGCTCCCCGCCGTGGCCGGGAACGCTTCCACCGCGCAATCCGCATCCCGCGTCTTCAACCACTGCTGCTGGGCGGTTTTCAGTTTGGCGGTGATGTCGGCCAGTTGCGTCGGGTTCTTGCCGTAGGCGGCCTGCATGCGTTCGTTGAGGCTGGCGTAGTTGTCCTTGAGCAGGTCTTCGGCGGTGCTGCGGCTGTAGGCGGAGCATTCCAGGGTCTGGATGTCGTTTTCCACCGCGTCGCACGGGTTGTTCTCGGATTCTTCGGCGGCGTGGGCGCCGGTCGCAATCAGTGCCAGGGCGAGGAAGATCGATTTCATTGGGGTCGCTCTAATCCGTTGGTAGGTGCAGGCTGCGGCAGATTCTGGCGCAAGCGCGCGGGCTTGAACAGCCAGCCGAGGAGGGCGGCCGACGACCCTTTGTCGCGGATTGACGCTTTCGGCAATTCCCCTGTCGTTTTTGCACCCGGTCGCCCCGGCACCGAGGCATATGCTGGCCCCAAAGCGCCGGCAGACGATTCGGCGCATGAATCGCCAATAAGGGGACGCCTGATGAGCCCAGCCGAATTGCACGCCGACAGCATCGTTATCGACGGGCTGATCATTGCCAAATGGAACCGCGAGCTGTTCGAAGACATGCGCAAGGGCGGTCTGACGGCGGCCAACTGCACTGTGTCGGTGTGGGAAGGCTTTCAGGCGACCGTGAACAACATTGCTGCCAGCCAGAAACTGATCCGCGAGAACAGCGACCTGGTGATGCCGGTGCGCACCACCGCCGACATCCGTCGGGCCAAGGAGCAGGGCAAGACCGGTATCCTCTTCGGCTTCCAGAATGCCCACGCTTTCGAAGACCAGATCGGCTATGTCGAGGTGTTCAAGCAGCTCGGCGTTGGCATCGTGCAGATGTGCTACAACACCCAGAATCTGGTCGGCACCGGTTGCTACGAGCGTGACGGCGGCCTGTCGGGTTTTGGTCGCGAGATTGTCGCCGAGATGAACCGCGTCGGCGTCATGTGCGACCTGTCCCACGTCGGTTCCAAGACCTCCGAAGAAGTCATTCTCGAATCGAAAAAACCGGTCTGCTACTCGCACTGCCTGCCATCGGGTCTCAAAGAGCATCCGCGCAACAAATCCGATGCAGAGCTGAAGTTCATTGCCGACCACGGCGGGTTTGTCGGCGTGACCATGTTTGCGCCGTTCCTCGCCAAGGGCATCGATTCGACCATCGACGATTACGCCGAAGCTATCGAATACACCATGAACATCGTTGGCGAAGACGCCATCGGTATCGGCACCGATTTCACTCAGGGTCACGGCCAGGACTTCTTCGAATACCTGACCCACGACAAGGGCTACGCCCGCCGCCTGACCAGCTTCGGCAAGATCATCAACCCGCTGGGCATCCGCACCGTCGGCGAATTCCCCAACCTCACTGAAACCCTGCTCAAGCGCGGCCATTCCGAGCGCGTGGTGCGCAAGATCATGGGCGAGAACTGGGTAAGCGTCCTGAAAGACGTCTGGGGCGAATAAGCCGCCGCACTTCTGAATCCTTTCCCCCGGCCATCCGCGCCGGGGGCAACACACAAAATTTTCTGGAGTTAAGTTTCCATGGCCAAGATCGCCCCGCAATTGCCTATCGAAGTCGACAGCGAGACCGGTGTCTGGACTTCCGACGCCCTGCCAATGCTGTATGTGCCGCGTCACTTTTTCGTCAACAACCACATGGGCATCGAGGAAGTGCTCGGCGCTGAAGCCTACGCCGAGATCCTCTACAAGGCCGGCTACAAATCTGCCTGGCACTGGTGTGAGAAAGAAGCCGAATGCCACGGCCTGGAAGGCGTCGCGGTGTTCGAACACTACATGAAGCGCCTGT